>Ga0213881_10000059_pt1 | contig 92338 bp, 79 predicted proteins | sample BarmaccoBMER_R08_FD_160104 | JGI IMG/M metagenome (GOLD analysis project Ga0213881, IMG submission 160104) | Barbacenia macrantha exposed rock microbial communities from rupestrian grasslands, the National Park of Serra do Cipo, Brazil - ER_R08 ...
CCCGTCAACCCCCCCCACCGCATTCCGCGCACCTCGCCCGGCTCATCCCTACCGCACAGCTGGTCAGCGTGCCCGGTATGGGTCACGCGCTGAGCGCTGCGGCGCTCGATCCGATCTGTCAGGCGATCCTCGCGCACACCGGCGGGTAAGGGCGTTCAGTATTGGCGGCGTAGCACGAGCATTGCCCTGGCCTGCACCCGCAACCTGCCGCCCGATACGGCGTCGCGCTGCCTGCGCCGGGCGTTGGCCAGCAGTGGGTCGGCGGTGTCCACGACAATCTCCCAGCTCCGCCCGTACTCGGCGTCGGGCAGGGTGAAAGCGATCGGCCGGTGGTCGGCATTGATCAGAAGCAAAAAGGAATCGTCAACGATCTGTTCACCGAGATCGTCAAGCTCGGGGATGCCCCGGCCGTTGAGGAAGATCCCGACGGTTTTGATGAACTCGGCGTTCCAGTCCTCCTCGCTCATCTGCTGCCCGTCAGAGCGCAACCAGGCGATGTCCTCGATGTTGGAGCCGCGGATCGGGCGCCCCTGAAAGAACCGGCGGCGGCGGAATACCGGGTGAGCCGCGCGCAGCCGGGTAAGCCCGGCCGTGAACTCGGTGAGCACCGAGTGCAGCCGGGCGTCCTCCCAGTCCACCCAGCTGATTTCACCGTCCTGGCAGTACACATTATTGTTGCCGTGCTGGGTACGCCCTAGCTCGTCGCCGTGCGCAAGCATCGGAACGCCTTGGGACAGCAACAGGGTGGTCAGCAGGTTGCGTTTCTGGCGTTCCCGCAACGCGATGATCCTTCCGTTTTCGGTGGGACCTTCGGTGCCACAGTTCCACGAACGGTTGTGGCTCTCCCCGTCACGGTTGTCCTCACCGTTGTCCTCGTTGTGCTTGTGGTTGTAGGACACCAGGTCATTTAACGTGAACCCGTCGTGCGCGGTCACAAAGTTGATCGAGGCGATCGGCCGGCGCCCGTCGGCCTCATACAGGTCTGAGGAGCCGGTGAACCGCGAGGCAAACTCGGCCAACGTGGCCGGTTCACCACGCCAGAAGTCGCGCACCGTGTCGCGGTACTTGCCGTTCCACTCCGTCCACAACGGCGGGAACCCCCCGACCTGGTAGCCCCCTTCCCCGACGTCCCACGGTTCCGCGATCAGCTTAACCTGGCTGACCACCGGGTCCTGGTTGACCAGGTCGAAAAACGCCGACAACCGGTCCACCTCATGGAACTCTCGGGCCAGCGCCGCCGCCAAATCGAAGCGGAACCCGTCGACATGCATCTCGGTCACCCAGTACCGCAGCGAATCCATGATCAGCCGCAGCGACTCGTGGTGGCGGACATTGAGGCTGTTTCCGGTGCCGGTGGTGTCGTAGTAGTACTTCAGATCTCCCTCGACCAGTCGATAGTAGGCCCGATTGTCGATGCCCCGGAATGACAGCGTCGGCCCAAGATGGTTGCCCTCAGCGGTGTGGTTGTACACCACATCGAGGATGACCTCGATTCCCGCCCGGTGCAGCGAACGGACCATGGCCTTGAACTCCTGGACCTGCTCACCTCGGGTGCCAAAGCAGGCGTAGTCGTTGTGCGGGGCGAAAAAGCCAATGGTGTTGTAACCCCAGTAGTTGGACAGCCCCCGCTCGGCGAGCGTGGAATCGTGCACGAACTGGTGCACCGGCATCAGTTCGACCGCGGTCACCCCGAGCGTACGGAAGTAATCGATCATGACTGGATGGGTGAGTCCGGCGTAGCTTCCACGGACATCATCAGGGATCCGGGGATGACATATCGTCATGCCCTTGACATGCGCCTCGTAAATCACCGTCTCGTGATAGGGAATCCGCAGCGGCCGATCATCGTGCCAGTCGAAGAATGGGTTGACCACCACCGAGGTCATCGCGTACGGCGCGGAGTCGGCATCGTTGAAGGAGTCCGGGTAACCGAACCGGTAGCCAAACAACGCCTCGTTCCACCGGATGCGGCCGTCGATCGCCTTGGCATATGGGTCGAGGAGCAGCTTGCTCGGATTGCACCGCAGCCCCGCCGCCGGATCATAGGAGCCGTGCACCCGGTAGCCGTAGCGCTGGCCAGGACCGACCCGCGGCAGGTAGCCGTGCCAGACCAGGCCATCTTGCTCCGGCAGCGCGATCCGCGTCTCCTTGCCCGCGTCGCTGAACAAGCACAGCTCAATCCAGTCCGCGACCTCGGAAAAAATCGAGAAATTGGTGCCGCCACCGTCATACGTCGCGCCCAGAGGGTAGGGCGAACCAGGCCAGATGTACACAAACCCCCCTCACTCCGTGACCCGTGCCTCGAGTAGCCGCTCGATGGTAGCCAACTTGATGCACACGACTAACCCATTTAATGCCTCGGCCAGCTCCGCCAGGGGCGGGTAGCTGGGCGCCAGTCGGATCACCCGGTCGTCGGGATCCTGGCCGTAGGGGAACGGCGCGCCTGCCGCGGTCAGCGTGATGCCGGCGGCAGCGGCCAGCTCGACGACCCGGCTGGCGCAGCCATCCAGCACGTCAAGGGTGACGAAGTAACCGCCGTCGGGCGTAGTCCAGCTCGCCACCCCGCTGTCGGCGAGCTGCTCGGCCAGCGTGCGCTGGACGAGATTGAACTTCGGTGCGAGCACTGCGCGGTGCCGGCCCATGTGGGCGTGCACGCCGGCCGCGCTCCGTAGGAACAGCGCGTGCCGCAGCTGGTTGACCTTGTCCGGGCCGATCGTGCGCTTGGCCAGGTGCCCGGTCAGCCAGTCCACGTTGGCCGGGGAGGCACCGTAGAACGCCACCCCGCTGCCCGCCAGCGTGATCTTCGACGTGGAGCCGAACACGAACGGCCGGTCGGCGTGACCTGCCGAGGTGGCGAGCCGCATCACGTCGGCGATCTCATGCCGCACCTCGGTCAGATGGTGCACGGCGTAGGCGTTGTCCCAGAAAATCCGGAAGTCGGCGGCGGCGGTGCGCATCCGGGCCAACCGAGCGACGGTCTGTTCGGAGTACCGGACGCCGGAGGGGTTGCTGTACTTGGGCACGCACCAGATCCCCTTGATCCTGGTGTCTGCCGCGACCAGCCGCTCGACCTCGTCCATGTCCGGGCCAGCTGCGTTCATCGGCACCGCAACCATCTCGATGCCCAGCTTTTCGCACAGCGCGAAGTGCCGGTCGTAGCCGGGCACCGGGCACAGAAACGCCGTCCCCCCGCCCCGAGCCCACGGCTTGGCCACCGGGGGCACGCCAAACAACACGGCGTGCACCAGGCACTCGTGCATCAGCTCCAGGCTGGAGTTGCCGAATGCGATCAGCTGCTCGACGGGCACCTGAAGCAACTCGCCGAAGATCTTGCGTAGCTCTACTAACCCACGCAGGCCCCCGTAGTTGCGGGTGTCGGTGCCATCGTCGGCCAAGTGCTTGCCGGCCCCGGGCAGCTCCAGCAGCGGCTCCGACAGGTCCAGTTGCTCAGCCGAGGGCTTGCCCCTGGTCAGGTTGAGGGCGAGCCCCCGCGCTTGCAGTCCCCCATACTCACGATGCAACTCCTCGCGGTGCTGGATCAACTCAGTGATGGACAGGTGGTTCAGGTTCACGTCTGCCTCATCCTCGGCTGCCGGCGGCGACCCCGAACCCGCGAACGACTACGCTCCGTGATCACCACAGCGGGCGAGGCACGGTGATCGAGCTACGACCCAGCACCGCCTCCGGGTAGCCACTCAACGCGACGGTGGTCATAAGGCCTCCTTCATCAGTTGCTACGACGCCAGAGGATGATCATGTCCTTGTCACGCTAGAGGTCAGTTCGACGACACGTCAGCCGCCATTTGGGCAGGTTGTTCGGCGACCGGCCACCGGTCCGTATGCCACCCCACGGCGGCCTCGGCGCCGGACTCAACCGAATCATGATGGTCCTGCTCGGCCTGGACAGCATCCGCGAGGCGACATTCCTGTTCCGCGGACCAAACCGGCTCGAACCCTAAGAAGTGGCATCCCTCTCATCCCGCTGAGTCCTTTTTGGTGTGTTCTTCCGTAATGTGAGCTTTCTGGGTAGGCTTGCTGAAGGGCACCTGGCCGAGCAGAGAGGAGCGATCGACCGTGCCCGTTCATACCGATGTGTGGGACCGGGCCTACCTGCCTGGCCTGTTCGTCGCCTCCGTCCAGCCCTACCTCGACGAGTACGCGCACCGATCCGCGCTAGCCCGCCGCGAGCTGGACTGGCGCGCGCTGCGCTACGGCCCCGATCGCGCGGAACTGCTGCACTTCTTTCCCGCGCCCCGCCCGGACGCGCCGCTGCTGGTGTTCGTGCACGGCGGCTACTGGCAACAACTCACCGAAGCGGATTCGTCGTTCCCGGCGCCCATGACGGTCGCGGCCGGGGCCGCCTACGCCGCGATCGGGTACGCGCTGGCCCCACGGGTGCACCTGGACGACATCGTGGCCATGGTTCGCCGGGCGGTGTTGTGGCTTCACCGCAACGCCGCCGACCTCGGCGTTGACCCCGGCAGGATCGTGCTCGCCGGCCACTCCGCCGGGGCCCAGATGGCCGCGATGTGCCTGGTACGGGGCTGGCTGCCCGACTCGTTGCGACCCGCTGACCTGGTGTGCGCCGCAGTGTTGCTCAGCGGGCTCTACGAGCTGGAACCGGTGCAGCATACCTCGATCGGCCACGCCATCCGGTTGTCGAGCGCCGAGGTGGCCGCCCACAGCGTCCTGCGCCACCTGCACCCGGGCTTGCCTCCGCTCGTGCTCGCCCGTGGCGAGGATGAGCCCAGCGGCTTCGCCGACCAGCAACGGTGGCTAGCGGCTAGCGCTAAGGATCTCGGTATCCCCGTCACCGAGGTGGTCGTGCCGGGGCGCAACCACTTCGAACTGCCCCTGGGCATCGCGGACCCGAGAGACCCGGTTGGCCGAGTGGTTCGCGCGCTGATCGAAACCGGTGAGGTCCCGGCATCGCGGCACTCGGGGCGGGAAGGGACAGTCTGATGCGCAATGTCTTGATCACCGGAGGGTCCAGCGGGATCGGGCGGGCCTGCGTCGCCCGGTTTGTCGCGGGCGGCGACCGGGTCTGGTTCACCTATCGCACGGGACGCGAGCGGGCGCGTGAGATCGTCGTGGAACTGAGTGGCCCGGGCACCGAGGTCGAGGCGTTCGAGTTCGACCAGGGCGACTGGGCAAGCCACGAGCAACTGATGAACCGCGTGTCCGGACCGGTCGACGTGCTGGTGAACAATGCGGCCATCGGGTCCGGGACGGTCGGACATCACGTCGCCGGGTCGGAGATGGAGCGAACAGCGGCCTTTCTGCACATCAACGCTGTCGGGCCGCTCTGGTTGACCCAGCAGGTGCTGCCCAGCATGATCGAGCGTGGCTACGGCAAGGTCGTCAATATCGCCAGCGTCGGGGGCGGCATCGCGGTGTTCCCCGGCTTCCACGTCGCCGACGGCATGAGCAAGGCCGCGCTGGCGTACCTCACCAGGCACCTGGCCGCCGAACTCGCGCACGAGCCAGTCGAGGTGTTCGCGGTGTGTCCCGGCGCGGTGCAGACCGCGATGCTGGAGGCGAGTACGCTGTCCACTTTGTCCGCACCGGAGCGGCGGGCGCTGGAGGCGCGCCTGCCCGGCGGGCGGCTGCTGGGTCCCGACGAGGTCGCCGCAGTGGTGTGGTGGCTCACCGGGCCCGAGGCACGTCTGCTGCACGGCGCGGTCATCGATGCGTCCATGGGACTCGGCGTGCATCCCGGCCTGCTCTGTGGCCACGGAGAGCCGCGCCGCCCCGCGCTCTCGCCAGTTGGCACCGGGGGGCTCGCCTGATGGTCTCGCGCACCGCTACGCGGCTGGCGGCCGACCCCCCCGCCATCGCAACCGCCCATTTCCTCGCCGAAGCCGACCCGTACCACCCCAGCGCCAACCCAGACGGTTACATCAACCTCGGAACGGCGGAAAACAAGCTCATGTGGGACCTGCTCGAACCGGTGATGACCGCGCCGCAGTCGATCCACCCCTCAGACATCCACTACGGACAGCTGTACGGGACCGAGCCGCTGCGGGCCGGCATCGCAGCGCTGCTGGGTCGAACCTGGCGCGCCAGGGTCGACCCCACCAACCTGGTGGTGGTCAGCGGTGCGACCGCGGCGCTGGACATCGCGGCCACCGCGCTGTGTGACCCTGGCGAGGTCATCGTCGTACCCGCGCCGTACTACGCGGCGCTGAATGTTGACCTGGTGGGGCGCTCGGGCGCCCGGCTGGTGCCGGTATCCATGGCGGACGCGGACGGATTCGCGCTCGACCCCGTCGCACTGGATCGCGCGCTGCACAGGCTGCGGCACGACGGCGCGGTCGTTCGGGCTCTCGCGGTGACCTCACCGTCCAACCCCCAGGGGCAGGTGCACCCCGCAGCGACGTTGCGCGAGCTGCTGCGGGTCGCCACGGCCCACCACGTCGACGTCATCGCCGACGAGATCTACGCCCACTGCGTCTTCGGCTCCGACCGCTTCGTCAGCATGCTCGATCCCGACGTGGTGGGGGGCGTCCTCAAGGCCGACCCGAACCGCATTCACGTGGTGTGGGGCTTCGCGAAGGATTTTGGCTTGTCCGGACTCAAGGTGGGTGTCCTGCACACCACCGGAACAGCGACGCGTGCCGCGAGCCGCGCGTTAGCCTACTTCGCCCCGGCCTCCACCCACACGCAAGCGCTGCTGCGCGACCTGCTGGCCGACACCGTCTGGGTGCGCCGGTTCCTCGCCGAAAGCAGGCAGAGGCTCGCGACCAGCTACCGCGGCGCCGTCGCCGATCTCACCAGGTTCGGTATCGGGTACGTCCCCGCGCAGGCGGGCTTCACGGTCTGGATCGATCTGCGGACCTGCCTACCGCAACCGACCTACGCCGCGGAACACGCTCTGTGGGAGCGCATCGTCGGCATCGCGAAGGTCAATATCTTGCCTGGTGCGGTGTTCGGATCTCCGGAACCGGGGTGGTTCCGGCTGTGTCACGCCCTCGACCCAACGCTGGTCCACCACGGTGTGGCCCGGCTCGCCGCGATGACCGGGCATGCTAGGAGATCGGCATGAGCGCACCGTTGGCGTCGTGGTACCAGACTGCGGGCGTCCGCTCGGGCCTCCGGCGGCGCTTCCGCGACGAGACCGAGACGGGCAAGGTCTTCTTCCCGGAACGGCTCGTGCCCCATCTGGCGCACGAAGCCCTCGCCGAGGCGACGCCCGAGCAGCGGCGCACCCTCACCATCCACCACCTCTACCAGTTCCTGCTGTCCACGGCGCACCTGGAGACCAGGGTGGTCAACCGCGCCGCCGAGCAGATCGCGAACGACCGTGCCGGTGTCGAGCTACCCCTCTCCGCCCGGCTGGACGCATTCAAGATCTACTGCGACGAGGGCTATCACTCCCTCTACAGTCTCGACCTCGCTGATCAGATCGCTCGGGAGACCGGCATCGCGCTGCCGCCGTGGGACTTCGGCGGGTTCGTTAACCGGCTGGACAACACCGTTGCGCAGCTGCTGCCCGACGCGCCTGGCCTTGCGCCGCTCGTGCAGGCGGTGGTGTTCGAGACGCTCATCACGGCGGTGCTCAACGAGATCCCGAACGATCCGACGGTGCTTACCGTCGTGCGTGACGTGACCCGCGACCACGCCAAAGACGAGGGACATCATCATCGGTTCTTCGCGGACTTCTTCCATCACCTCTGGCACCAGCTCGACCGAGACCTGCGCGAGCTCCTCGCCCATGCGCTGCCCGCGCTGATCCACGCCTGCCTCACCTGGGACCTCAAGCCCGTACAGAACTCGCTGGTGCGCCACGGCCTGGACCCGGCGACCGCCTACGACATCGCGCGGGAGTGCTACGAGGGCGTGGACCTCGACCGCGTCGCCACCATCTGCCGGGCGACGGTGCGCATGTGCCGGTCGGCGGGCGTACTCGACGTGCCCGGCGCGATGGAGGTCTTCGCCACCCAGCGACTGCTGTCCTGACCAACCACAGCGCCAACCAGTCCACCGACCTGAAGGACACGTCGATCGTGCACTACCGCGAATACCTGGAACTGGACGCACTGCTGTCGCTGCAACACCCTCGCGTACCCGCCGGCCAAGGGCATCGAGTATGGGCTGCCGAACACTTCTTCATCGTGGGCCACCAGTGCTGCGAACTATGGCTGTGCCAGGTACTGCTCGACCTCGACAGCGCAACCGATGCACTGACCGCTCCGAACATCGCAGGCGAGTTGGCCCTGGAGCACCTGTCCCGGGTCGTCCATGTCTTCGGCGTGCTCTACGAGCAGGTAGTGGTCCTGGACCGGCTCCCCAGCCGCTGCTTCGCCCGTTTCCGCCCCTACCTGGGCTCGGCCAGCGGGGCGCAGTCCACCCAGTTCCGTGAACTGGATCGCAGGTTGGGTGTCACTTCCGCTGGAAGCCCGATCGAGAGAGCGTTCCTGAGCGCCGTGGCCGCAAGCGAGCTGGAACTAAGCGACCTCTGCAGAACCGAACTAGCTGCGGGTGTCCTGCACCGTATCATTGACACCCTGCTCGACATCGCACAGAACTACTGGCAGTGGAAAATCGCCCATCTATCGTTGGTATCCCGACTGCTCGGCGACATCGGTGGCACCGCGGGCACCTCCGGAGCCGCCTACCTTACCCAGCACGTCCAACTGCCATTCCCCGATCTACGCCACGCACGCAAGATCTCGGACTTCCCCGAGCCAGAAGAACACGCCACAAAAGGGAAGCCAGCCCAGAGGGCTGGCTTCCCTTCGCAACGGCGGTAAACAGGACTCAGCGGGTCCGGTTCATCCCGAGGGACATCGCACCAAGGCCGAGCAGGACCGCGATCACGCCGGTCACTATGTTGCTCCAGAGCGTGGCCGTGGTGGCAAAGTGGCCGCTGACGACCCAGGGGGCGATAATCGTCCATACGCCGATCAGCGGCGCGACCCAGACAATACGGTGAGTTCGGCCGTAGGCGGAGGCGAACCCGAGGGCGAGCACCGCCAGAGCGATGCCGACAATGAGATTGTTTGCGGCCAGGGTCGTGAAGTGGTTGAACCCGACCACCCACGGGGAGATCGCCAGGTAAAGCCCGGCCAGAAAGGCGAGCCCTTCAACGGCGCGGGCGCTCGGCGTCTCCGCGGCAGCCTCATATTTGGCCCCCAACTCCGCAAGGTCGGGGTGCAACGCCATGGCCTCGGTCATCTCGGTAGTCATATTTTCCACCTTCTCTACAGAGGGCTTGGGCGGCGAAGCTCCTTCGCGCGGAGTGGGCGAGACCAGTCGGGGTGGGCCGAGACGGTCGCCCGGTTCCCTCTAGCGTCGGCGCCTCGTCTCTGTATCATGTCATGATACTATCACGCTAGGAGCTGTTGTCCCATGGTGTCACCGCTCACACCCCTTGCTGACGGGCAGTACGCGAGGTTGCTCACCTTCCGGGTCGGCCTTCACCGCTTCTTGCGCTGGAGTCGAGAACAGGCGGCCAAGGCGGGGCTCACGTCCGCCCAACACCAGCTGTTGCTGGCGATTCGAGGTCATCCCGACTCCCGCGGGCCCAGCGTCAGGGAGCTGGCCGACTATCTGGGCACCCGCCACCACAGCGCCGTGCAGCTGATCGATCGCACCGAGAACCTCGGCCTCATCACCCGCACCCGTGCCCAGGACGAGGACCGCCGGGTCGTGCGCCTCACGCTGACCAGGGCGGGCCAGGAAAAGCTGACCCTGCTCAGCACCACCCACCTGGAGGAGCTTCGGCACCTGGCTTCCCTCGTCAGCCCGTTGGTCGGCCCAGCGGAGGGGGGCGTTTAATCCCTCAGCGTTCGTCCTTGGACCATGGCACGGTGCGCGAGAGCGGAATGTAGCAGTCCGGTGGCGACAAGTATCCAGACTGTGAAGGCGACCCAGAAGAACACCAGCGAGATGGTCCACAGCGAGCGCATGTGCAGCTCCACAGCCGTTGCCGCGGAAGCCGTGGAGTACATCCCCAGCGGGAACACCGTCGCCCACCACGCACCCTGATACCGCAACGAGCCAGCCACCTGGTTGGTTCGCCAGATCTCGGCGTAGAGCAGCACCGGTATCCAGAGACTGGCGAGCACCCACGTGCCGAACGTCACCGGTCGGGTCCAGTCCGCAAGCCCAAGCGGTGCGCCAAGCGTGCGCGCTGCGGCAAGGATGTGGTCACCGGCCAGGGCCGTGATCGCGAGTGCACCCATCAGAATCCAGCTGTCCGGCCTTACCTCCTCGGGCACGAACGGCGTCGCCAGCGCCCGCCAGCCGATCAGCCAGCTCACGGCCAGATACAGCACCATTCCCAGGATCCACGCCACGGCTCCGATCATCACAAGCGAGCCGGCGTGGGCATGAAGAGCCAGGTTCGCCGCAGTAGCCGCCAGACCTGCGGTGGCCACGCTCGGCAGCAGCCACGCGCCGTGCGCATGCTCACGCAGGTCCGTACCTGACCGCGAACCGACATCGACCGCGGCCAGCGGCGCGAGCACAAGCCAGGCCGCGAGCGCAAGGCCGCCCAGCAACCACACGACGGCAGGGTGATCATCCCAGCGCGCGCCGAGTACTGCGCACGCCGCGACGAAGGTGAACATCTGGAGCGCGACATCGGGATCACGCACCAGCACCGCGACCCGTGCCGGGCGGGTAGCCATCCAGGCGAGGAAACTCAGCCCCAGCGCGGCGAAGGCAACCACGGCGAGGATGCTCAGCGCGAGCCCAAGCCGCCAGTACTGGTGGTAGTACGCGGCGATGGACACGATGCCCGTCGCCATCACCACCGCGAACAGGTCGGGCGAGGGGTCCACCGTGGCGAACCACGTACGGGTCACACCCTCGATCGGGTCGGCGCACGGTTCGTCCGCGCCCGGTCGGCGGTGCGCAGCGGATGTCGTTCGTCGCTCCATCGTGGTGGTAACCGTGGTCCCTCCGTGAGAGGCCTAGCGACCATCGGAGGGCGATGAGATCACGTAGTGCACTCGCCTCGAGCCGGATCTTCTCGATCTGGTGAACGACGACCGCCACAGCCCGTCTTCCCGAACTGTAACGCCGGCAGTGACCGCCCGGCAGTCGCAAACCCACTCGAGTGAACTAGCGCGTTGCGATCGGCGTTGCGGTCGAATGCGTGCTGGCAATTTGAGGGCTGATCCGGGATCAGGAGAGAAGCAAGACGGAGTCCCATCGGGCGGGGACCGGGGGTGCTGGTAGCTGTCCATGATCTGCAAGGGCGAGGGCGACGCCGGCTGATCCGGTGAGCAGGCCGGGTTCATCGGAGGGCACGCCGTGGTGAAGGTGCCGGAAGGTGAAGGTGAACCGTGGGTTGAATGCTTCGGCGACGGTGGTTGCCGCGCTGTCGCCGGTGCCGGCCTGGCTGGTCGTCGCGCTCTGCAGGACTCCGGCGTATCCGTGGCACAAGGTCGGTCCTTCGACGTCCCAAAGATCCGCGGGGCGGTCGGCGAGGGACGCGATGGCGGCTTCACCGGCTGTGGTCAGTTGGGGATCTGCGAGTGCGCTGCCGGCGAGCAGGAGGGCGCGGCCGATTCCGGGGGCGCCGTAGCACCAGGCGTCGCGTCGTCCGGCGCTCGGTTGTGCGGTGTCGCTGTCCAGTTCGTCGCCCGTGACGTAGGGCGCCCAGCTGGGCGTGGCGTCCGTGCGCCAGTGCAGCAGCCAGTGTGCCGCGCTCTGGATCGCTGCACGCTGCCCGACGACGGACCACCCGGCCGCGTGTGCTGTCGCGAGCAGGGAGAGGGGACCGGCGATGCCGTGTGCCATTCCTGTGGTCGCCGCCCCGGATGGGTGGACGGTCATCGTTGAGGGATGCTCACCGGCGGGGAGCCACCAGCCGGGTCTACTGCCGTGCTGAGTATTGATCATCGCGATGAGGGTCCGCAGGGCTGCGAGGAGCCCGGACTCGGCCGCATCGTATCCGGCCGTGAGCGCTGCAAGGAGGACTCTGCCGATACCCGCCAGGCCGTTGATCGCGTCATAGATCGGCCACGGCGTGCCCACACCACCAGCCCGTAGGTGTTCGTCGCGGCCCTGGGTTAGTTCGACAGCGCGTGCGGCCAGCCAGCGGACGGCCCGTGTGGTCGTGGTCCGTTGTAAGTCGGGATCAGGCAGGTATGCCGACCCGATGATGAGCGATGCCGCCAGGCCTCCGGGGCTGCCGAAGACGCCCGCAGTTCCACGGTAAGGACCTGGGTTCTGGGCGGCCGCAGCCCAGTGGTGAAGGGCTGCCTGCGCGAACACGGGATCCACGGTGGCCAGGCGGGCGTACAGCAGCGCGGTACCCGCCAGCCCGTTGAGGAACCCTCCGGCGGGGACGGCAGCGGAGATCTCTTCGGCGTTCAGCAGCCGTCCGGCAGTCGCCAGCGCTTGCTGTCGGCTGATGCTGGTCATGACGGAGTGGCGAGGAGGTCGGCGGCCAGCGCCCGGACCATCGGTTCGGAGTGCATGTCGCCGAGCAGCCGGTTGAGGTGCAGATGGATCAGCGACGACGCGCAATCGGCCCGCCGCGCCGGATCGAGGAGTTCCCGGTAGGTGGCGAGGACCTCGCGCCGAGCGTTCCAGGCCGGGCGGAGTGCGCCGAGGTCAGGGCCGGCGGTGATCTGACCCCGCATCGTCCGTACGTGCGGGCGCAGCTCCAGCATGCGGCGCCGGGCGGCGCGCTCGAGATGGCGTCCGTCCAGCGCCGCCCGGTAGGCGTCGGTCAGGGAGTGGGCGATGGCGGCAGCCGACAGTGCAGCGATGATCAGTCGCTGATCGTGGTCATTGACGCTGGCCAGGATCGCCAGGGCGAGTGAACTGTCGGCGGCAAAGACCTGCTCGGCGGTGCCGATCGCGGCGGGTCCGCCGTAGCGTTCGATCTCCTGGTCATACGGTTCCACGGTGAATCCGGCCGACAGCCGCTGCCGGATCATCTCCTGACCCCATGCGGAGAGAGCGGGCAGGACGCGGCTGCCCAGGGTGGCGGGGTCGCCGCGGAAACGGGCGCGGAGGTGCGTCCCGTGCTCGGGGGTGTGGTAGCGCAGCCAGAACCAGATCTCGTAGTGCCCGGTCAGGTCGCCCGCGAGGACGGCGAGGCTGGGCAGGAGTAGTTCGCAGGCAGGGGTGCGGATCGCCAGGGACAGCCACCGCCCGCCGGGCAGGTACAAACCTGTGTCGCGGGCGCGCACCGCAGCGTGGCGCACCGGCGGTGGCAGAACCTTCCGCCGCGTCAGCGGCACGACCAGCTCCAGGAGATGACGGCCAGAGGGTCCGGGCAGCACGGCCTGGATGGCGTCCGGACCGCCGGGAGGCTCGGTCACCGCCGCCACGCCACGGCCCACATAGCGGCGCAGCAGCTCCCGGTCATCGGTTTGATCCAGGTCGAGCGGCAGGCAGCGGTCGCCGTCGTCCACGACGATGAGGGTGGGCGGGGCTGGGGCCGTCTCGGCCCGCCACCTTTTCAGGACATCAGACCAGGCGGCGCGGTCGCGGGCCAGGCGGGTCAGCGTCGGCGGCAGGACCCACCGGGCCGGGGCGAGGATGCTCCGTCGATACCGGACGCGAGGAGTGAACGGACCGCCGCCGACTGGCTCCCACGACCAGTCGCGCAGGGGGCGACAGCCCATGCGGCCTACCAGCTGCAGAAACCGGGCGAGCGGTGAGAGAAGGTGGGACGTCAGCCGCGAGTACAGGACGGGGATAACCTGCCGGTCCTGGCGAAACGACCACAAGATCAGGCGGTGGCCGTCGGAGACCAGCAGTAGGTCATCGAGCAGTAAGTCGCCTGGCTCGGCAGGCACTCCCACCGGGATACGCTGCGGCGCGAGCCCGGTCGGCGGGGCCAGCGTCATGCCCTCCGAAACGCGGGGACGCGCGACGACTTCGGCGACCAGCCCTGCGTTGTCGCAGTCCTGCCCCGCGATGGGGAGAAGCCCGGTGAACCGGCCCAGTGCCGTCCCGGCCTCGGGAGACTCTCCGGGGCACACGGCCAACCGCAGCCGCCCAGCGGCCAGATCTTCCGGGGTGGCGGCGATGACCCGCACACAAATCTCTGCCGTGCGAGGCGGCGAAAGGCCGGGCTGGCCCTCCGCCAGCTCGGTGATCTCGACGTCATCGAGCACGACCTCGACGCCGCCGTTCGCGGCGGCGCGGCCGAGCAGCGAAGTGAGCACCCTCGTCCGCCGGTCCGGCAGGTCAGCCGGGTCACGATCAGAGGAGACCGCGTCGATGCCGAGGCCGATGGCCGGGTCGGCGACGTCCAGCAGCGGGACGTACCGGTGTGCGCCGTAGCGTTCCCGGAACCGTTCGTGGTAGCGGGTCAGCGGTCCCTGCCCGCAACCGACCCGCCACAGCACGCCCGCCGCCGTGGACGCCTCACCGGCCAGCGCGGCGGGCAGCACGACGTGCGCATCAGCGGCGACGTCGACGGTCAGAGGCCGCTCGCAGAAGCTGACCTGATCAGCCAGGTTCCTGGCATCCCTCAGCTTGTCCAGCCGGACCGGATCGCCGGGGCAGCACCGGTCAGCGTCCGCCAGCAGCCTGCGCAGCCTGGCCAAGGACTCCCGCAGCCGATGGCCTGGGATGAGCTTGCCGATCAGATGCCCGAGCGGGTCAACGGTGATATCGCTGGGCAGCAGGTCGGTGAGAAGGAACCCGTCCCGGACCAGCTCGGTGAGCATGGCGCGGACGACCAGTTCGGGGGCCTTCCAGCGCTCGGCGACCTTCGCGTAGATCTGGCTGGCGCTCGCCCAGGCCGCGCAGAGGCCCATGACGAGCGTGGTGGCCTCCGTAGCCCGAACCGACACACGCTGTGGCCTGGCGCCGCTACTGGCCGGCCGCTCGTGTTCCAGGCGCGGGCCACGACGGGTGACCAGGTTGTTCGTGGTGAGCTTCAGCGCTGACAGCGCAGCCGGGTCGGTCAGGATGTGATCGCGCACAGCCGCCAGCCACGCCGCACTCGGGTTGGTACGGGCACAGTGCCCGCCGCCCAGCCGCAGGCTCGGGATTTCGCCCTGGCCAGCGAATCGGGCGAGGGCGACACCAACGAAGACCAGGTGCGGGGTGGGCCGCCAGCGTCCCCGGATCTCATAGGCTCGGCGTGTGACAACGAGACGGTCCTGATCGCGCGGATGGCTGGTCGACTCCGTCGTCGCGCCGGCCTGGCGAGTAGCCAGGAACATTCCCTCTCTCAGCAGCCCATCCGGCCTAGCGAGATCGTCCTGCGACCCGCTAGCGGGCAGCAGCGGGATGCGAGCCAGCACCGTGTCCCGGGAACGAACGGTGAACGTGGAACGCGTCACGGCGCTGCATCACACCAAGGGGCCGCCGGCCGCGTTTCCTCTGCAGTCAGTCGTGGGACGGGTGCATCCGTCGTCGGTGCAACGCTCGGAGCACGGATAGCCTGTTAAATCCTCAGCGGGCTCTTCCTGCCGGCCGAGGGCGAACAGGTCGGCCGTAGCGGCGTCCAGGATCACATTGTCGTCCATGGCATCTTCATCTCTCGTTGTGTCGAGTCGCGTCGAAGCTTTAATTCAGTGCAGGTTCAATCGGCAAGCGTCACGGCACGGACAATCACTCGGGTGTGACGCTTATCGGCTACCAGGAAAGTTCCCAAGTCGGGTGCCGGCGCGCCGTACGGGTAAATCTCGATCCGCGTGGCCAGCCTTTGGCCGGTGTCCCAGGCCCGGATCCGCTCGGCGGCTCGGCTGGCCAACTCCTCGCTGGCAGGGCCGTACGCGCACACCCCCAGCTCGGACTCGCCACTCTCGCCAGCCGGACGCTTGATGAGATAGGCGAGGGTTTCCTGATCGAGGATAGCCATGCTTCCCCAGCCGTACACCGGGGTGACGAGGCCGTGATCTCGGGAACGCGTGATGAGCCGGCACAGGTCGTACCGGGTTGCCAACCAGTAATCGAGATCACCGAGACCAGTCTTCCTCTCCGCATCGGTGACTGTCGTGCCCGTCCACAACTCTGTCGGCGTTTCGCCGAGGCTGCGGCGAAGCGCATCGCCGTCGGCGGCTCGCCCCTCGTCGATCCGCAGAATCAGCTTCCCGTCCTTGTCTAACTGGACGTTGCACTCCGAGGGATGACCAGCACCCCGCAGCGGGATAAACCCACAGTACTCCGTGGAGCGGCTGCGCCAGCATCCGCCGTCGCGTTCTAGGGCAACCGACCGGGTCAGCCCCCGAATACGCAGCGGGACGACAATCCGCCCACCCGGGGCGAGCTGCTCCAGCCACGCGGGAGGGATATCCCACGAACCGCCGGTTACGATAATCCGGTCAAAAGGAGCGGCAGCGGGATAACCGTCTTCGCCATCGCCGCAGATCACCCGCACCGCCTCGTACCCAGCGGCGGTCAGGTTCTGCCGGGCGCCCTCGGCCACCTCCGCATCGATGTCGACCGTGGTTACCTCCCCCTGCGGGCCAACCAGGTAGGCGAGCAGCGCCGCGTTATAACCGGTACCCGCACCGATCTCCAGCACCCGGTGTCCCGGCCGCGCATCGAGCTGCTCCAACATCGCACCGACGATGCCGGGCTGCGAAGCGGAACTCAACGCCACACCCTCGCTATCGCTGTGCGTGACAATGTTGTCATGAGAGTAGGCCCTCTCGAGGGAAACACCAGGCAGGAACACGTGTCGCGGCACAGTACGCATCGCGTTCTCGACCGCAGCCGTACGGAACGGCTCCCACTCGCATAGTTCGTCGATCAGCTTGCCGCGAAGCTCGGCTGCGAGGTCAGTGACAGTGGGGATTTCCTCGGTCATCTCAGACCTTCCGCAGGGTCAACAGTGCGTGAGAGCACGGAATCGTAACGCCATGATGGCCACTCGGGGCGAACTTCTCTCTTGGTTGGCAGGCACCCAGGACCGGGGCGAGCCCGTCCTAGAACAGCGCGCGGTTCGGGGGGCGGGTGACCTTGCCGGCACGGACACCACCGCGCGCCGGGACAGCTCGTCGTCCCGGCCCTGGGGCCTTGACAGTCAGGCAAGGTCGTGGAGCGGGTGTGGGCAAGTAGTGCTCCACCTGCCTGAACGTCGGTGAACGTGCCGCTCGCTAGGCTCACCCCTGGTAAGGGATCGTCTGAGCTGGTGCGGCAGGTGGGAACGATCGTGAGGCCGGAGTCTTCCTCGGAGCTGGCTGATCTGAAGCGTGCCCTGGGCGCTCAGCTGGCCGCGTCGCGCCAGGCCGTCGAGATCGGTCAGCAGCAGGTTGCGCACAAGACGGGCTACAGTCGCTCGTCGGTTGCTCATGCCGAGGCGGGACGCCAGCTGCTCACCCGCGAGTTCTGGAAGACCGCAGACGAACTCCTCAAGGCCCAGAGTGCGCTGCTGGCCGGCTACGACCGGGTGCACACACTCCAGCAAGAGCAGCAACGGCGCAGCCGGGAGGCGAAGCTAGTCGGGACGTTTGCGATGGCGGGTGGGTTACGCCGTGAAGATGCCGAGTCGCTTCACCTGCCTTGCCCTTCGCCTGACGCCATAGTTGCCGCCAGCCAAGAGACTTGGCGCGCGGTACGCAGCCACCTGATTCGGCACGGCACGCAGCTCGCTAAACAGGCAGTGAGACTGTACGACCCGGCGTGGCGGATCCCGCATACGCCTGCCTTGGCGTTGCCGAGCTGGTTGCCCTCTCGCCCTGTGCCGGTCGAGGCGGTGACGCTGGAGTGGGTGCCTGCACCGCCGCGTCCGGCTCTGACCGGCCAGGAAGCCGAACTGCGGCCGGTATTGCCGCTGCGCGCGCCGGGGCATGCTTTCCGGCAGTACACCAGCGCGATGCGCTACCTCAGCCCACCGGCGCTCTTTGAGAACCGTCCGAGTTACCGGCTGTTGGACGTGTCCTGGAAGCCGTCCGGGCCCGGGAAGCTCCAGTTCGGACCGGCTACGTATTTCGACAAGCTTGATGTTTCCGAAGCATTGAGCCATGAATTTGCAGCAGCGGTGATGAAAGGCGAACCGCCCACATGGCGACAGCTGCCGTTCCGGGCCCGGTTTTCCCAACCGTTCGATCTATCGTCGCGGATGGGTAGTGCGACGATCGATACTTTGACCCTACGCCGGAGCACAACCGATGGTTCGTACACTTTCTTTTTGCTTAGCCGTGATCCACAAAAGGTGGCCACGGGTGGAGGCGAGTACGGCGTGATTCCGGCCGGCGAGTTCCAGCCGTCATGCATCGCTCCAGCCCACATGCAAGATGACCTTGACTTGTGGTGCAATATTGTGCGCGAGTGCAGCGAGGAGCTGCTGGGTGAACCTGAGTATGACGGCAGCAGCGGACAACCGCCGGACTACGAGTGCTGGCCATTTTACCGCGCCATGCAACGTGCCCGCGAATCCGGACAGCTACGAGCATATGCCTTAGGAGTTGTCCTCCATGCACTCAGCTTGAATGTAGCCATTATGGCCGCTGTCGTTATTGATGATGTCGTGTTTGACGACCTATTCCGCGAGCTAGCATCCGTCAATGCCGAGGGCCAGGTCGTCACTTCCCTTGGCGGTAATCAGTCGATGCATGGACTGCCGTTTACTGAGGCGACCGTGCGACAGTTCCTGGACCGTGAGCCGTTGGGTGGCATGAGCGCGGCGTGTTTGGCGTTGGCGTGGCGGCACCGGGAGAGCTTGGGCGGTAGCGATGTCCGTCACGCTTGAGGAGATCTACACAACCGTCCGCCGGTACCTGGAGCGGCACACCGTCGAGGGCGACCACCTAGCCCCGCTACTGCGCGCCTTCGACGACACCTACGCTGAAATTGGCTGCCAAGCTGGCCGACTTATAAGGTGGTCAGCTGCGGAGAAATGTCAGAATTTCGGCGTTGAAGGTCTGGGCGTGGGTGACGTTCAGTCCATGGGGTGCGTCCTGGATGAGGACGAGTTTGCTGCCGTCGATGGCTTCGGCGGTGCGCTGGCCACTGGCCTCGAACGGCACGATCCCGTCGGAGTCGCCGTGGATGACGAGGGTCGGGATGGTGAATCTTTGCAGGTCGTCACGGAAGTCGGTCTTGGTGAACGCCGTCGTGCAGTCGAGAGTGCCTTTCGGCGAAGCGATTGCGGCGATCGCGGCGTTGTAGCGCCGCAGTGGTTCGCTGACCAGGTCGGTGCGGCCCCGGACCGCGAAGAAGTTGGTGACGAACTGGTCGACGAAGGCGACGCGGTCGGCTCGGATGCCGTCGTGGAAGCCGGTGAGGGTAGCGTCGTCGATACCGCCCTCGGGGTTGTCGGCGGACTTGTACAGGTACGGCGGGACAGCGGAAGCGAACACGGCTTTGGTGATGCGCTCGGTGCCGTACCGGCCGACGTAGCGGGCGACCTCGCCGCCGCCCATCGAGAACCCGATGAGGGTCACCCCGGTCAGGTCGAGGTATTCGATGAGGCGATGCAGGTCGGCGGCGAAAGTGTCGTAGTCGTATCCGTCCCAGGGCTGGGACGAGGCGCCGAACCCGCGCCGGTCGTAGGTGAGCACCCGATAGCCGTCCTCGACCAGCGCGGGAACCTGCTGCTCCCAGGATCGACCGGACAGCGGCCAACCGTGGATGAGGACCACGGGCTGTCCCGAGCCGTGGTCTTCGTAGTAGAGCTCGGTGGGGGTGCCGTTTTCTTCGCTAACGGTGATGCGTGCCATGGTGTGATCCCTCCCCGGCGGTCCTTAGCGACACACAGGCCCCTGGTGATCATAGATCTTGCCATCGTCGGGGGACAGAGCTACGTTGCTGAGGGCAGATAGATCGCCGGCGTCGACAGTGCAAGGGACAAAGCGCAGGCCATAGTCATGGACCTCGGCCTCAGCGGGAAGCATGCCCTGGTGACGGGGGCAAGCAAGGGTATCGGGCTGGCGATTACCCGCACGTTGATCGCAGAGGGCGCGCACGTCGTCGCCGGTGCGCGGAACATCACGGCGGAGCTGCAGGAGCTGACCGACACCGGCCAGGTGCACTTCATCAAGGTCGATCTGTCCACCGTGGCCGGTCCGGCTGACCTCGTCGCCACCGCACTGGAGTACGGGCCACTGAATATCGTGGTCAACAATGTTGGGTCGGTCACACCGAGTCTGGGTGGCTTCCTCGCGGTCACCGACGAGCAGTGGTCGGCCTCGCTCACCCTCACGTTCCTGGCTGCGGTTCGTACCACCCGGGCCGCCTTGCCGAGTATGATCGCCGCCCGCCGCGGCAGCATCGTGACTATCAGCTCGGTCAACGCGTTCCTGCCGGACCCGGCCGTCATTGACTACAGCGCCGCCAAGGCGGCCTTGACGAACTTCTCCAAGGCGCTGTCCAAGGAGGTCGGCCCGCACGGCATCCGCGTCAACACAGTGAGTTCTGGCCCAGTCTCCACCGGCCTGTGGTTGGGAGACCACGGCGTCGCCGCCACCGTCGCGCGGGCTCAGGGAGGCGACGCGCAGGCCGTCGTGCAGCAAGCGGCCAGTGAGGCGGCGACCGGTCGGTTCACCGACCCGCGGGAGGTCGCCGATCTCGTCGTCCTGCTCGCCAGCGACCGGGCTGGCAACGTCACCGGCGCCGACTTCGTCATTGACGGCGGGTTCGTCAAAACGCTCTGATCCAGCGGCGCTGGCGACCTTGAAAGGGGGCATCGGGATGCGGGCAGTGGGTAGCGCCCCGACCGACGCCTACACCCGCGCCGGCTGGCGTCGGGTCGGCAGGGTCGTCCTGCTGGCATGACAGCTACCGCGAGCACGGTCGACTCGCCGGGACCGGCCCTGCGCTACGCCAGCGCGGTCGGCCGGTGGGTGCTCGCCGCCACCATCCTCGGCTCAGGCATCGCCGCGCTGGATGCCACCGTGGTGGGCATCGCGCTGCCCGCTATCGGCCGGGACTTCGGTGTCGGGGTAGCCGCCCTGCAGTGGGTGGTCAACGCCTACACCCTCACCCTGGCCGGCCTGCTGCTGCTCGGCGGCACTCTCGGCGACCGGTACGGACGGCGCCGGATTTTCACCCTCGGCACGATCTGGTTCGCCCTCGCCTCGCTGGCTTGCGCACTCGCACCCACTGCGACGTTCCTGATCCTCGCCCGCGCCCTGCAAGGCATCGGTGCCGCGCTGCTCACCCCGGGCAGCCTGGCGATCTTGCAAGCCTCCTTCGCCGCCGACGACCGATCTAAGGCACTCGGGGCCTGGTCCGGGCTGGGCGGCATCGCCACCGCCGTGGGCCCCTTCCTCGGTGGCTGGCTGATCTCTGCCGTCTCCTGGCGGCTAGTGTTCTTCATCAACCTGCCGCTGGCGGTGGCGGTCGTGGCCATCGCCGCCCGACACGTCCCCGAAACCCGGGATCCGACCGCCCGCCGCATCGACGCATCCGGCGCCGCCGCCATCACCGGTGGGCTGGTCGGGCTGACCTACGGCCTGATCGCCGGTCCCGGCCAGGGCTGGACCTCCCCCGCCGTCCTGTCCGCCCTGTGCGCCGGTGCCGGGCTGCTCGCCGGGTTCCTGCTCATCGAGGCGCACCGCAAGGAGCCGATGCTCCCGCTGACGGTGTTCCGCTCGCGGCAGTTCTCCGCCGCCAACACCGTCACCTTCATCGTTTACGCCGCCTTGGGCGGCGTGCTGTTCCTGTTGCCGATCGTGCTGCAGGAGGTCGCTGGCTACACTCCGCTGCAGGCTGGCACCGCGTTGTTGCCGGTCACCGTCATCATGCTGACACTGTCCGCCCGCTCCGGGGCACTGGCCGCCCGGATCGGACCACGCCTGCAGATGACCGCCGGGCCCCTCGTCATCGCCGCCGGGCTCGCCCTGCTCATCCGCCTCGGCATCAGCGGCACCTACCTCACCCAGGTGCTTCCCGCCGTCATCGTGTTCGGCCTCGGCCTGGCGATCAACGTCGCGCCGCTGACCGCGACCGCGCTCGCTGCCGCCCCCGCCGAGCACGCTGGAGTCGCCTCCGCGGTCAACAACGACGTCGCCCGCGCCGGCGGCCTCATCGCCGTCGCCGTGCTTCCGGTGCTCGCCGGTATCACCGGCGAGGCCTACCTGCACCCGGCAGCCCTCACGCGCGGCTTTCACACCGCGGTCCTCCTCGCCGCCAGCGCCTGTGCCGTCGGTGGGCTGCTGGCCGCTGCCACCATCCGCAACCCCGCGCGCACCCGTACCGCTCATCCGCACGACCGGGAATGGCACTGCGCCCTGGATGCGCCGCCGCTGCGGGGCCAGCACCACGCCGCCATCAACTGAGGGTCAGGGTGAGGTCACCAGGCCACGGGCAGGGCTTGCGGGGAACGCCAGATCGATCCGGTCTGCCACGGCACCTGCTCGGGGGTGACCGCCAGGTGCAGCTGCGGGAAGCGGCGGAGCAGCGTGCCGATGGCGACTTGCAGCTCCATGCGTGCCAGATGGGCGCCGATGCAGTGGTGGGTGCCCCACCCGAAGGTCATGTGCGGGCCGCCGGGCCGGCCCAGCTCCAGCTCGTCCGGCCGTTCGAAGACCAGGGCGTCGCGGTTGGCCGTCAGGTAGGACACGTGCACCATCTCCCCCTTGCGGATCGTCACCCCGCCGAGCGGGACGTCCTCGGTAGCCACCCGGGGGATGCCGACTCCATGCCGGAACGGGATGAACCTCAACAGTTCCTCGATGGCTTGCGGAAGTTGATCAGGGTGTTCTCGCAGCCAGGCCTGTTGCCGGGGGTGGGTCAGGAGCGTGTAGGTGAGGTTGCTGATCTGGTTGGTCGTGGTGTCGTGTCCGGCCACCAATAACAGCATGCCCAGGACCGCCAGTTCTCCCTCGTCGAGGAAGTCGCCGCCGTCTTGTGCCGTGGCGAGCGCGCTGAGCAGGTCGTCTGCCGGCGCCTGGCGGCGGCGGGCGGTCAGCTCGGCGAAGTAGGCGCGCAGTTCGGCTTTGGCGCTCCGTTGCCCCTCGGGCACTCCGGTGGACATCAAGGCCATCGCGCGGCGGCGCAGTCGCGGCCGGTCCGCCGCGGGAATGTCCAGCATCTCGCTGATAGTCCGCAATGGCAGCTGCGACGAGAGGTGCTCCACCAGGTCAGCGGGGCAGCCGTGTTCGGTCATCGTGTCGAGCAGCGCGTCCGCGATCTGCTGGGTCTTGTCTCGCATCTGCTCGACGTGCCGGTTGGTAAAGCCCTTCGCGACCAGCTTGCGCAGCCTGCTGTAGGCAGGGGGGTCCATGACGTTGATCGCCTCGGCTTGGACGATGGGTTCCGGCGTGATCCGGGGAAAGTCCCGTCCGATGATCGCCGCACGGCTGAACCTCTGATCGGTCACAACCGTACGCACCTCCTCATAACGGGTCACCAGCCACGCCTCGCCCTCGCCGTAGGGCAAGCGGACGCGGGCGACCGGGGCCTGCTCCGCCACCTGTTTGAGTGCGGGGTCAAACTCCAGGGCGTTGGGCTGGCTGAACGGGCATTCCCATACCGGTGCAGAGGTTGTCATGCGGGCCTCCTTCATCAGCAAGTAGCTTGTGAACGCGACCGTTCACCGGGCCGGGCTGGCCCACGAGCTGCCGGTCCTGGAGTGCGGGGGTGAGGGGGACCAGGGCTTTCTGGGCTCCCGTCCAGGTGCCGAGGGCGATTTCGGCGGTGATCCCTGGGCCGAAGCCTGCGATCAGGCCCTGGGCGTTGTCTTGCACATCGCCGTACTCGAACAGCCGCCGGGTGGCGTCGAGAACGACAGCGCTGGCAATGTTTCCGTACTCGGTGAGGGTGTCCCTGCTGAAACGGAACACTTCGGGCTCCACATGCAGGAAGCGGCACAGATCGCTCAGGATCCGCGGCCCGCCGGCGTGCACGATGTAGAAGTCCAGTCGGGAAGCGTCCCAGCCCTGCCGCTCGGCGAGGGCCTGCAGGGCGGGCGCGAGGGGCCCCATCGTGGTGGGCACCCGTTTGTCCAGCAGGAAATGGAAGCCGGTTTCGCGCACGCTGTAGGCGATCCAGTTTTCGGTGTCAGGCACCAGGTAAGAGCCGTTGCGGACCAGACGGATGCCCGTACCACCCTGACCTCGTACCACCGCCGCAGCCACCGCGTCGCCGAACAGGGCATTGGACAGCAAGGAACCGACACCGATATCGGTGGGCTGGTAGCACAGCGAGCAGAACTCGCATGCCACGATCAGCGCATTGGCATGCGGGTAGGCGGTGCAGAAATCGTGAGCGCGGTTGATGGCCATCCCGCCCGCGGCGCAGCCGAGCTGGGCGATGGGCATCTGCCGGGTGTCGCGGCGAAAACCCATGCTGTTGATCAACCAGGCCGTGAGCGAGGGCATCATGAACCCGGTGCAGGACACGTAGATGATCAGATCGACGCCTTCAGGCTCTACGCGGGCGTTGGCTAACGCGTGGCGGACAACCTGCGGCACCCGCGCCTTCGCTTCCTGCTCGTACCGCATGTTGCGAGCTCGGAAACCGCTATGCCGCAACGTCTGTTCGATCGGCTGGACGATGTGCCGCTTGCGTACCCCGGTGTTCTCGATCAACCGCAGGACGAGGTCCAGTTGCGGGTGGTCGGCATGCAGCCTGCGTGCCAGGTCCAAGGTCTGTGCAGCGGTGATCACATGCTCGGGAACGGCGACGGCCGGTCTGCACAACGTTGCCATGCCGCTCTCTGCCCCCCAGTTGTAATGATCAATGTGTTACAGACCCGTGCGGCTACCCTTCGTTTTGAGCAAGGCACCAAGCACTGTGTTCGCTAAGCACTGTGCTCGCTAAGCACTGTGCTCGCTAAGCACTGTGTTCGCTCCTACCGAGGACCGTCAAGACGGTTCGAACTACGTAGTCGTATGCCGACCATTACGGAGTTTTCTTACCGAGTACGTACAGCACAACCCGATGGCGCCGGTGCCCGATCGAAACGTTGCCGGTGAAAGCGCCCGCTGAGCAGGCGAATGGCTCGAACCGTCACTGTTGGTAGTGCGAGCCAGCGCAAATGCGACCTACCTCGGATGTGCACGTAGGGTAACCAGGAGCGGCGTGCGGGTATAACCTACGTAATCCCATCGCCACGCTACGGAGAAGCTACTCCCCAGACGGTTTCATAGCGTTAGGTTACGGTGACGCAGCGGCGACCATATCCGCCTGCTGCTCCGCCAAAATACCGTAGACCGAGTCCGAGGATGACCCGATCGGTTCTCTGGTGTGTCCCCCGGAGGGGGCGGTCAGGGCTGATCGCCGTTTGTGGGCGTTCGGCGACATTATGTGTCGCCGAACGCCCACAAATCGTGATCTCTCCAGCGGCTTATCCCGTCACGTCCACTGAAGCTGCCGGATGCTCATCCGGACCTGCCCCGCATCGTTCTGGGCCTGCTGGGCGTGGTTATGCGCCTGCTGAGCCTGGTCCTCAGCCTGCTGAGCCTGCTGGTTGGCCTGGTCGGCCCGCTCCTGCGCACTCTGAGCCCGCTGGTTGGCCTGCTGCGCCTCATTCTGCGCCTGCTGGACCTGGCTTTGGGCTTGCTGCACCTGACCCTGCGCCTGCTGAGCCCGCTGGTTGGCCTGCTGCGCCTCATTCTGCGCTTGCTGAGCCTGACTCTGGGCCTGCAGCAGGTGGTTCTGCGCTTGCTGAGCTTGACTCTGGGCCTGCTGAGCCTGGTTCTGGGCCTGCCGCGCTTGGTTCTGGGCCTGCTGAGCAGCGCTTCTAGCCTGCTGAGCGCCCTGCCGTGCGTTGTAGGCATCCTGCTGGGCGATACGAGCCTGGTCTTCCACTCGCTGCAAGTCCCGCTGCAGCTCGTTGACCGTCAGGTCAACGAAAGCGCGTTCGTCCTGGTAGCGCTGGCTCTGGGATCCTCCCTCACCCCGGTCGATGGCGGACTTGGACTGCTGTGATGACGTCACAACCTGACTCCCTGATTCCCCGACGAATCGGTTGGGTGACTACTTCTGACACGGATGCGCCACAGCATTTCGTGGTTTTTCCGTTCACCAAGGCTAATTTGTGGGTCGATCAAAGGACCGATCCGCGGCTTTCACCACGAAACGGGAGATGTTCCTTCCCGCGAGGGCGCCCTATCTACCTTGAGCCCACCCCGCACAGTGAGTCAACCCCCGTCTGGGTGTTTATTTCCGTAAAATTACGGTGAGATTACCAAGATCTACTTGGCGCGCAATACCGACCAACCTCGCGTTTCCGGTTTTCCTGCCTTCCGGGACGGACTCCCGTGGATCACGGTGTCTTCTTCAGGTCGCCGATCCCCAGATCGTCGGGCCCCAGATCGTCGGGCCCCAGATCGTCGGGCGCAGCCTGGATCTTCGGTGTCGCGCCCGCCTGCTCCGCAGCGCCGGTGCGGGGCGGATCGGGGAGATCGTCGAGGAAGTCGGCGGCAGGCGCGAAGAACAGCGTGCCGGTCACGGGAGTGGAGAAGTCCAGGATCCGGTCGTAGTTTCCTCGCGGATTTCCGAGGAACATGTTCTCCAGCATCTTCTCGGTAACCGCGGGAGTACGAGCGTACCCAATGAAGTACGTGCCGAACTCACTTTTGCCAATGGTGCCGAAGGGCATGTTGTCGCGGAGAATCTGCCGCTCGGCGCCGTCGGGATCGGTGATCGTGGTCAGCGCGACGTGGGAGTTACTCGGCTTGACGGCGTCGTCGAGCTCGATGTTGGACAGTTTGGTACGGCCGATCACCTTCTCCTGGGCTTCGACCGGCAAGGCGTTCCACGCCCGCAGATCGTGCAGGTACTTCTGTACGATCACATAGCTTCCGCCGACGAACTCCGGGTCCTCCTCGCCGACCAGGACCGCGGCACTCGCCGCCGGTCCGACCGGGTTCTCGGTCCCGTCAACGAACCCGAGCAGGTCACGGACGTCGAAGTACTTGAACCCATGCACTTCGTCGCGGACCCTCACAGCGCCATCCAGTCGATCCATAACCTGGCTGGCCAGCTCGAAGCACGGGTACACCTGCGTGGCCCGGATGTGGAAGAGCAGGTCGCCGGGCGTGGACACCGCGCGGTGCTCGGCTCCCACCAACTCACGGAACGGATGCAGCTCGGCCGGGCGCGGCCCGCCGAACAAGCGATCCCAGGCCTGCGACCCGACGCCAGCGACGCAACTCAGCCTGCCCTCCGGAACCCGGAAACCGACCGACCGCTGCAGACCCGCCAAGTCGGACAGCAGCTCGCGCGCGACGAACTCGCCACCCGGATCGATCGTCACCACCAAGAAGATCGCCGCGGTCGTCAGCGGACTCAGCACCGGCTGCGGGACCACCCCAGGGTCGGACTCCACCATCCCCCCATCCTCACCTATCAGATCAAGCCTGCCATGACCGGTCGGGGTCGGCCGTAGACGGCTCGCCGAGCCGGCCCCCCATCACCCATCATGGGAACGATGACCGGGCCCGGGGCTTCTGCCGCGTCCTACATCGGGCGGACGGCGTGGGCGCGCAGTGTTGAGACACCGCTGCGTGCCTTCCTGCGCACCGAGTCCGGCAGCGCCACCGTCCTGCTGGCGGCCACGCTGACCGCGCTGGCCTGGGCGAACATCCAGGTGGCGTCGTATGAGTGGGTGTGGCAGACGCCGCTGTCGATCCGCCTTGGGGGCTCTGGCCTGTCGCTGACCCTCCGGGAGTGGGTGAACAGCGGGCTGATGACCTTGTTCTTCTTCATCATCGGGCTGGAAGCGCGCCGCGAGTTCGACATGGGCGAGTTGCGCGAGAGACGGCGGGTCATCCTCTCGCTGGCGGCAGGGATCGGCGGGATGGTCGTGCCGGTCGCGATCTACCTGGCCGCGAACGCAGGGCGGGCATCAGCGCACGGGTGGGGTGTCGCGATGTCGACGGACACGGCTTTCGCGCTCGGGGTGCTCGCGCTGGCCGGGCGGCGCCTGCCGGATACGGTCCGAGCCTTCCTGCTCACCGTCGTTGTCGTCGACGACGTGGTGGCGCTCGCGGTGATCGCGACGGTCTACAGCGGGCACGTCAGGCTACAACCGCTCATCATCGCGCTAGCGATCTTCGGGATGCTGTTCCTCGCCCGGGCGGTCCGGATCCGATATGGCCTGATCTACGCGCTCCTCGGCGTGGCCATCTGGGGGGCGCTGCTCTCCTCCGGGGTCGACCCGGTCGCTGCCGGCCTGGCGATGGGACTGCTGACCTCTGCCTACCCACCCGCGCGCGAGGATCTCGAGCGAGCGACAGGCCTTTTCCGGCTCTTCCGGGAGCAGCCGACCCCCGAGTTCGCGCGTTCGGCAAGCACCGGGCTGAGCGCGGCGCTGTCCCCCAACGAGCGATTGCTGCAGCTCTACCATCCCTGGACCAGCTACCTGATCGTGCCGCTGTTCGCCCTGGCCAACGCCGGCATCCCGATCAGCGGCGAGTTCCTGTCCCGCGCCTACACCTCGCCGATCACCCTGGGCATCCTGATCGGCTATGTCGCGGGGAAGCCGATCGGCATCGCCGGCAGCTCGTGGCTGGTCACCAGGCTGCACCGGGCCTCGCTACCCCCGGTGGGCTGGGCCGCCATCACCGGTGGTGGCGCGATCGCCGGTATCGGCTTCACCGTGTCCCTGCTCATCGCAACCCTCGCCTTTGACGGCACCCAGCTGCAGGAGGCCAAACTCGGTGTGCTGTCCGCGGCGCTGTGCGCGTCCGCCGCGGCCTGGGCCGTCTTCGGCATCACCGCGCTGCTCCCGTCACGGCGGCGAATCCGAGCCCTGCTGGGCACCGCTGAACCCATTATCGATCTGCTCGAGCCGGTCGAACCGGATCACGACCACATTCGCGGTCCGTCCGGGGCACCGGTGACCGTGGTCGAGTACGGCGACTTCGAATGCCTCTACTGCGGTCAGGCAGAACCGGTCGTCCGCGAGTTGCTCGCCGAGACCGGCGACGTGCGCTACGTATGGCGGCACCTTCCGCTCACTGACGTCCACCCGCAAGCCCAGCTGGCGGCCGAAGCCGCCGAGGCCGCCGCCAGGCAAGGCGCGTTTTGGCCGATGCACGACCTGCTCCTGGACAATCAGCAGGATTTGCGGCCGGCCGATCTGAGCCGCTACGCGGTCAACCTCGGGCTGGACGTCGAACGACTCCGCGGCGAGCTACGCCAGCGCACCCACGCTCCCCGGATCGCCGAAGACGTCAACTCCGCCAGTCTCAGCGGCGTATCCGGCACACCCACGTTCTTCATCAACGGACGGCGGCATTACGGCGCCTACAACATCACCACCCTCACCGCCGCCGTCAAGATCGCCAGGGCACGCGCGGCGATCATGACCCCGGTGGACGAGAAATGAGGACAGGAGCGCACATGAAGATCGGTATCATTGGTGCCGGCAACATCGGCGGCACGCTGACGCGGCGTCTTGCCGCACTCGGGCACGAGGTCTCCGTCGCGAACTCGCGCGGACCCGAAACGCTGCGCGACCTGGCCGCGGAGACCGGCGCGAACGCGGTTTCCGTGACCGAGGCAGCGCGCGATAAGGACCTCGTCATCGTCACCATCCCGGAGAAGAACGTTCCCGACCTGCCGGACGATCTGTTCGCCACCGCGGGCGACGTCGTGGTCGTGGACACCGGCAACTACTACCCTCAGCAGCGCGACGGCCGCATCGACGCGATTGAGCAGGGCATGGCCGAAAGCCGCTGGGTGGAACAGCAGCTGGACCGGCCCGTGATCAAGGCGTTCAACAACATCTACGCAGATCACCTGCGGGACAACGGCCGCCCAGCAGGTACTGACGGACGCATCGCCCTGCCGGTAGCCGGTGACGACGATGGCGCCAAGGCAGTGGTCATGCGCCTGATCGACGAACTCGGGTTCGACGCCGTCGACGCCGGAAGCCTGGATGAGTCCTGGCGCCAGCAGCCCGGCACCCCCGTCTACACCACAGACCTCGACGCCAAGGGCATGCGACGCGCCCTGTCACAGGCCAGCCCACAGCGCACACCCCAGTGGCGCGCCACACCCCACAGTCCCGGCAGTTTCCTCGACCCCCGGTAATGCACAACCCTCCTGGCCGTGGACCGGTCGTCGTGGGGTCAGGCGCCCTTGGACGCCAGGACCTGGACCGGGCGGATCTCGGGCGGCGAAGCGAGCAACTCGTCGGCGATCTGCCCGAGCGCCGCCGCGACCTGACCGGAGAGGTGGGCCTGCCGACCCTCCTCCGTCGCAAAGGTGTCGAAGATGCCGAACGTGGTGTCAGTCTGGCGGATTGCATACCAGGTCACCGTGCCGGGCTCCCCCTCGACGATCGCGAGACCGTCGTTCAGGAACTTCGCGACCTCCTCCTGCCGTCCAGGCTTCGCCTCGAGCGTGACCAACAGTCCGAACTGCACCGCCATAACAACTCCTTTGTTGGGTGACCGCCTACGCCCGTGACGCTAGGGCCCGGCGCCCCACGCAGCAAATCGACGAGAACCTCTCGCGCTGACCGAGGCGACTTCTGCCGCGAGCTTGCGCTCACCCGCGCCATCGAGCCCTCGGTGGGGCGGAGACGGATCATGAGATTTCAGGTTCATCCGAAAGAGATGGTGAGCAAGGACTACGGTGTCCAGCTCAATCACTCAGCGTGCTATAGAGGCAGCCGGGCCGGCGGATCCATGGCCAGATCCACGGACAAATCTGCGCAGCGGCTCCAAGTGGCAGGACGGCCAGTGGCAAGCCATCGCCTCCTCGCCAGGCGTCGCACCACGGCCGTTGTGAAGCGTGGTTCTGCCCCAGCTCGCACCACGGCGGAGAGGTCTGTGCCCTGAGAATGTCCCGCCATCACACTGCCTCCGTACTGCTCAACCCCCGGCGTGGCTGGCCCGGTTCGACGTGCATACCGTGGAGAACATCGCGGCGATGATCTCCCGCGCCCGATACGTCCGAGCCAGGCCCCGGCCGGCACCCCACCGACGGGGCTTCACCACACCCCGACCATCGGCACCCTCAACGGCGCCGCCATCTGCACGCTCGGCGGCGGGCGACACCGTGACAGGCCATCGGATCATGGCCACCGCCCTATCAGACACGGCGACCGGCGCCAGGGTCGAACCGGGATGCCCCGGCTGACCTGCGGGTTTACCGTCGCTGCAGCGACGCAACGAGGGCGAGGCGGGACTGAACGTTACCCGACTAGACGGCGCATGTACTTTGCGTATCGAACCTCACGGAATGAGTAACCATGGTTCGGCCAAAAGAGTGAAAACGCTGGCGTTTTTGATCGCGAAAAGTGACTATCGTTGAAGTAGCTACGGGAAGGCCCCGCCGAGGACACAGAGCCGCACAAGTGGGGTGACCGTGGAGGTAGGTGCCTAGTGACCTGCGTAGGACACTCAGCCAACGTTTGCCGCCGAGCGATATCCGCACCAGACAAGAGCATACACTACGCATGTTGCCGCCTTCTCCGTGATCACGCCAGCCGAGGTCTGTTTACTTCGCGACGTGCTGACAGACTGGCCGCTCAGAGGTCAACTTACGATTGTGAACGAAGGGAAAGAAGGTCGCGCAGCGGACCTTATGGCGACCTTTTAAGCGACGGCATCGATGCAGTTCGGGATTCGAAGAGGTGGGGCTGGTGCGGCGGTCGTGAATATGCGAACTCGCCTGAATATTTTGCACAAGGTTCGGACTTATGATAGAAGTCAGGCGGTTGCCATCAGACTCGCAACCAGAGGTAGTCATCGGCGCTCCCGACGAGGAAGAGCGTCTTTCATTAGTCCTCAAGGTTGGTCAGAAGCTTGATGAGATTTACACGATCCTGGACAAAGAAAACCCAGACGTAGTTCCTGAGGTCGAATGCGACAAGGTCGCTGGGTCGCTGGGTGTTGGCGGGTCAAGCACCGTCTATCTGGCTTCGTATCGTGGGATGCAAAAACGGGCGATCAAGTTCCTCACTTTGAACAGGTTGTCTGATAGCACCGGAAAACGCCTCGGCGACTTTCAGGACACGTTCAACCGGGAGCGAGTATTTCTAGCCGGACTGTACCATGGAAACATAGCGCGCTTCTACGATACCGGTGTGTACACCGATGCCACAGAAAGGAATTGGCCCTATGTTGTCATCGACTTCATAGACGGCGAAAATTTGTTGCCCGCCCTGGAAGACGAGAACACTTCCTCCGAGCAAGTATACGAAGTACTCAGTGATGTGCTTCGTGCCGTTATTCATATGCATGGCCGATGCGTACTCCATGCCGACATCAAGTGGGAAAATATCAAGTGCCGAAAGTCCACATCAGGGCTGGAGCCAATCATAGTAGATTTGGGAACTGCTCATCACGTTCCCGCAAATGACGAACTAGGGAAAACAGAATTCCAGATGGATAAGGAGACGCGAGTCAAGTTCATTTGTACGGGAAGGATATGTCACGAGCTACATAGAAGGTATCGCGATCATCCGGTCAACAAGGATGATCTACGAGTTCTGTTTCCCTCTCACGATATCCACTCTCTAGGTGTACTGCTTCGTGAACTAAGAGATAGAGAAAAGATCTTACGGAAATTTCGAGAAATTATCGGCCCTGAAGGACTGATTGCCCTTGACGCCATGATTTATAATATTCTCAAGTCGCCAGAGCCAGAGCCAAATCGAGAAGAAGTACAAGAACTCAAGAGAGCGCGCCGATATGAAAATGTATCCCAGGTTTACCAGGATTGGCGGAAGCTCCGTAGAACTTACTTAGCCCCTGCCGGCGTTCCCGAGCTTAGTCTCGCAGCCGAGTTCAAATATACAATAGCGACATCGGCGGGAAGAGTGGTTGTCACACCCAAGTTGTCGAATATTCTGAACCACAAGCTATTCCAACGATTGCGGCGAATCCCCCAACTTGAGATGAAGTTAATGAGTTTCCCGGGGGCCACGCATACTCGTTATGTGCACTCCATGGCCGTGTTGCGGAATACCTGCTATTACTTGGCTCATCTTCTTAATGATCTCAACTTTCGGCTACTCAGCGAACGGGCAGACCTAGAGGCAACCTTGCTGCTCGGCCTGTTACACGATGTCGGTCACTACCAGCTGAGCCACATGTTCGAGGATTTTGCCTTTAGTCAGCGGGGGGCTAAGACGGAAAACCCCTGGAATAAGATTGAATTTGACATTCCTTCCGACGATGATCTCTTTCGGTGCATTATCGACCCGAACCAAGCCTGGGGTCTCAAGGGTGAATATGAGAAGGCAGTGCGAGTTGCCTACAACAATAGCGTGAAAAAACTCGGTTTATCAGGAGAAAGATCTCGCTCGCATCACCCTGAAGAAGATGAGGAAGCGTCGATTGTCGAATCGCTCGCCGATATCATTTGTAATGAGTTCGGCAAGGAGACCTATACGGCAATGCTTGACATCCACACGGCCATTTACGCGCCGAAAGACATGGACAAGTCAGCAACCTCGGAAGTCAACCCGATTCACATGGTACTCGGCGCAGTGTTGTCATCAGATATTGACGCAGACAAAGTCGCCTATCTTATCGAGGACTCGGAACGAACTGGTATCAAGTACGGTGCTGCTGTTGATTTTGACGGATTGTTGGGATCGCTTCGGATGCCCGCAATTAAGGACATCAACGGTTGCCCCACCCTCGGGATCACACGCAAAGGCGTAGCGGCCGCGCAATCAATTTCGGTCGGTAGAAACCTGATGTTCGGGCAGGTCTATTTGCGCCACACGAATCGTGCCGTTACGGCTATGGTCAAGTATCCAATAGCGCGTATGCTGGAAACGGGTTTGCTTTCCGTTCCGGATTATATATGCGACACGCTGTTTAAGGAGTACGAGGCGTCGCTTGGATACCTATTTACCAAGTTTGACGAGCTTGAAACTGTTCGCAACGGCGAAGAGGTCAACCCGATCGCAGGCCTCCTGGAAGGTGAGCGGAGAATATACAAAACAGCTTTTTCTACGTCACGCCTTAGTCCTAAAAAAGCTGACGCCATCGGCGACAACCTTGTAGGAAAGAGTTTTGACAATATCATCAAGCTAGAAGAAAACCTCCGCGAGGTCGTGAGTGAAGCGTCCGACTTGTCGGATATCAAGGCAGGTGAGGTTCTGGTCGATGTGCCCGTTAAGGACCGTAGTACGACTGCCGGAGATCACGGAGGACAGGTATTCGTCTATTCGGATACGCGTGACTCTAGAGGTGTACCTCTCGAGGAGTACACACCGTTCTTGCGGGCTATCAGCGAGCAGCATAAACGAGAGAACCGAGTATCGCGAGTGTTTGTGGCACCCCGCATTGCCGAGGGGGGTGGCTATAATGCTGTCATGAACCAAATTCGTATATTCATCGAGACCACCTGTATCTGATGAGTCGCACATCTTGCAAGACTAGTTTCGGCGCGAGAGAACAAGCGTGGAGAAATGATGAAAACTCCCATACGAGAGAAGGAGTCGGACGTGAGAAACCCACAGGGACCCGATGTTAGAAGCATGAGAGCTGGCGAGCGTCCGCGAGGGTTGCCTAGAAGAGATGATCTCGGCGAGCTAGTGCAACGTGGTCGCGTGCGTCTGCATAGCACCGATGGATCAGTGATAGAAATATCAAACCCCACTCGAGAAGAGTGGCGCGACCCTGAGGGATTCTATCATGTGAAACTAGTTGCGAGCCTTTCGGATGAAATGAAGCAGCGCCACCCACATCCGATACCGGAAGACGCAACGACAGTAGTTTATCGTCGCGAACTAGTAGAACCCGGTTCGAAACTCTATAGTGGCACAGTGTTCGAAATTGATGGAACCGGGGTCCAACCATGGCAATCCCTGGTGCTTCGCTCCATACGCGAGGTAGAACTGGTCGTTCCTTAGTAACTGCAACGGCATTTCAGCGTGTCGCGGGCTGCGCACGCTCGTGTCCACGAGATGCGAGCATCTTGCTCCCGTCGCAACTAACTGTTATCGCGACTATCAACTGACCGCAACACATGAGGGACGAAATTTTCAGAATTTGCATGTGAAAGACTAATCTTGAGTAACTCGTATGGTTGCAACCGTCTTTCATACCGCAATCGCTCGACGATTTTCCAGCGGAACGCATCGAGTTTATCGGTGATCGATAGGTTCCCCCAATGTCGAGCGGAAAGAGGAAGAAAGAGGTTCTGATGCATTCCGGGATAGTATCTGTCTTCATCGTCTATCAAGTAGGCGCGCGAAGTTCGCAAAAAACCAGCGTCCACTTCCGTCTCATCAATTCCTGAACGTATGTTTCGGCCACTGAAACTGCGGTAGTTGCTCTCGGTATAGCTACCATGTTCACTATAGTCTCTAATCAATCTTGAGTGTCCCGATGAACTTGCGGTTAACGTTGTACTGTCATCAACCAGCAACCAGTCCAATACGGCTACCGACATTATCCGCAAGTCCAGGATGTAGCTACCCCGATTTGACGCCCAAGTCATGATGGAATTTGGCTCATTATCTTTGATTGGGATTTTATGGCTAAATATTGTACGACTATCATCTAAGTTTTCATTCTTAAAGACGTTCGCGCGCCTGACGAGTGATTGTACACTGCTGTCGTCAGCATCATGAAAATTAACGAGTCGCTCGACCACCTCGTTAAGTGCATCGTAATGGGGAACCACAAAAATTAGGTCGACATCCGAACCGGCGGTATGTCCCGCATGGCCGCGCACGTACAAAAATCGACCGTAGCTTGCCGACCCTCCTAGCGTTACATAGACCGGAAGATCCTCTAGCGTCCGCCGAATGGAGCAAACATCACCTAGCCTGCGCGCCGTCTCTACAATTGCCTCGAACGGCCGTGGACGCCTTTTTTTCATGGTACTCGACGGTCCAACTGCGTACTGTGTAAAGCGATCGAACCGATTGTCTTCATACAGACGGTGGAACAGGCTCTGCGAAATTCGCTCCGCTTTTTCAACGTCGCCAAACACGGCAAGCGCATGTAGGACAAACTCTTTTTCTTTGCCAAAGTAATGCACACTCACACGATCAATAGCTTCTGCCAGAAAGGACAGGACCGCATCCGGGATAACTATGGTATCGTCGTCATCTGCTATTTTTATACATTGTCGATAGACGCCAGCCGCCAAATGCCAATCGGCTGTCGCGTGTGCATCCTTGAGTACATCAGCGATGTGGAGATTTTGCAAAGACAAGTATTTTTCTGTCGAGGTTCGAGCTGATGGGCTCTCATGCGATCCGACTCGGCCGACACCGCGTCGAGCCAGTAGGCTGATTATCTCGTCAGTGATCTGACCAATTAACTGAGGTTCGTAACCCTTGCGAAAGCGCTCGACGCTTACGCCTTGAGCGTTGGCCGCCGCTCGGCGACGATCGGTTGCTGCTTTCAGCTTGGTTCCGGCGAGTAGACCGAACGTATGGCTGGCAGCGACGGCTTCACGACTCTCACCAAAACTGTCAACCGCGTGCTGAAGCATTCGCCGAAGAGCTTCACCCTTTGGTACATCTTCATTGAGATGGCCAAGGGCTGCCGCCGCGCGCAGGAGGTGCGGCAGAGGGGTGTCACGCACGCGCGGGAGACCGCGGCTACGAAGTAGTCGTAGCTCGTCATACAACTCTGCGTACTGGTCACGAGGACGATCCGCCTGGAGGCCGGCATCGCCGTCGAGGGTTGCCACGCCCTGATCGTGCCCGAAGTGTGACCAGGGTTCAACCAGACGTTGACCGGAAGTTGATGGTTAACTAAGGATCGGTACCCAACTGTTCTTGCGAAGGGAGAGAATGTGATGCCAGGGTCACGTGGTTGCTGTTCGCTGTGATCGTCGGGAGACGCGGACAGAAGAAATAGACCGAAAGCCTCGTGAATCATGAAAGGAAAAGTCATGGCCGTCATGAACTACCGGACGCAGGACGGGCTCGCTGACTACGGCTTCTCGATCGAGTTCCAGTCGAACGTAGGCTGGCGAACCTACATCATCTTTCAACTTTCCCATCAGGGCCACGACGACAGCCTGCCATTACCCTATCAATCTATCGACCACCAGGGGCGCCGCTACGTGAACTGGTCTGCGAAGATCGACAGCTTGGGAGACGCGAAAACTGTTGCCGTGTTCTGGGCCGAGCTGATCCAACGCTACCAGCACACTGAAAAACAAAGAAGGGACAGCAACGAAACACCCACGAGGAGGCTCTGGAGCCTCGAACAGCTGGAGAAAGACGCAGCCTGATCACCCTTACCTTACCTCCCCGCATCGTCATCCGGCCCCCGAACACAGCGACCCCAGCGCTACCACTTTCCCACTGTCTTGGCCGGCCCACACGCGCCGGATGTCGTAACAGTCAGCGGACCACCCGAATGCGCCCCGCTCGACGTAGGGTCGGCCCGGGACTGCGATCACCCGCTCGGTAGCGACCTCACCGCCTACCTGCGCTACGACATGGCGGTGCAGGCCCGAAACCTTGGCCGCCCCGACGAGGCGCTCAAGCTGGTGCACATCGGTGAGGCCGCCGTGGTCGGCGCGCCAGCTCTGTCCCCCTCCACCGCCGGTTTACTGGCCAGTGCCGTCGCCCCGCGTACGCCGCCTATGGGGTACTTCGCAGTGGAGTTGGCCATCGGCGCCAAGCGCATCGCAGCGCTATGGCGCACCCTGGCCGGGGGTGTAAGGAGAGCGACTGGGTCAAGGCGATCAACCTGCCCGGCGCACAGGTCGCCGTCGCTGACTACCCCCGGCCTGGTGGCCCACCAACACTGCCCTGCTGATCCGCCGCCTCCGCCTGGAAGGCAAGCAGATCTCGGGCGACCCCCAGGCGCGGCGGCGCCGGGCCCTGCACCCTGGCCAGCGCGCCCTGCCCTTGGCGAAGCTCGCCGAGGCAGACGCGGTCTATGGCTACTCGTTCATCCTGACCAAGCTGGATGGCTCCACCCCTGAGCACACCGCGGACGCGGAGATTTCAGACTCATCCGAAAGAGGTGGCAAGCAGGGATTACGGTGTCTAGCTCGATCGCTCAGCGTGCTGCATAGGCACTGATTGAAGATCTTTTAGAGGCTACCGTTGCCGCCAGGGCGTGTCCCGTAGATCGCGTAGTCTGTAATCGGCTCTACTGCTGCCGAGTTCGACAGTGATGAGCTGGCAGTGCCCGGCTGACTAGCTCACTGTCGAACTCGGCGCACGGAGAGCAGCCAAGATCGGACCTGCCCCTCGTTCAGGGATCTACAGGACACGACTTAGATCCGGTAGGGCAGGTGGGAGTCGAACCCACGACCTGACGGATGGTGCTTGGACCGGACCGCATGAGAGCGCATAGGATATACCAGGTGGTGGAAGGGGCTTTGGCCTCTGTTTCAGGGGACCACGCAGGAGCGCACGGGACCCGGTAAGCGCTGAGTTTCTTGGTGACCGGTCATTGATCTTAAATGCCGACTGGAACCGGTGGACGTCGCACCCACCAGTTGATCAGCCGTCGGTCGGCCGAGACGAAGAAGGGGAGCGTAGTTGGTGAACCGGGTGCGGGCCGTCTCGTGGGGGCTGGCCCCTTGGTAGTGGTGATCTCGTTGGTGAGGTCGAGTGCCTGCTCCCACCACCCGAGGGTCACCGCCGATATCACCCATATGGCTGATGGGATGGGCTCGATCGTGAACGACGATACCAATGTCGAGTTTGTCCCAGTTCCCCCAGCCGGCCGACGCGCTGAGAGAGGCTGTGATCATGGCGCAAACGTCTCTGCGCCCGGTGGTGCCCGAGGCGCACGGGTTTAGGCGCGACGTCGGGCTGGTTGCACTGCTGTTCGTCTCGCTGGGTTCGATCATCGGTTCGGGCTGGCTGCTGGGCGCCTTGACAGCCGCCACGTCGGCTGGTGGGGCCTCCATCATGTCGTGGGTGCTCGCTGGGGTGATCATTGTGCTGCTCGCGCTGGTGCACTCCGAACTCGGTGCGGCCTACCCGCTCGCCGGGGGGACAGCGCGCTGGCCACGCTTGGCGTTCGGCTCCCTCGGTGGGTTCACCGCCGGGTGGGTCGCGTGGCTGGGGGCTGTGAGCATTGCGCCGATTGAGGTCGAGGCCGCGCTGAGCTACCTCGACCACAAGTGGCACGGACTGATCAACGATGCGGGTGCGCTCACCCCCATGGGTTTGGGTGCGGCTATCGCATTGATGTTGCTGTTCACCGTCATCAATATTCTCGGTGTGCAATGGCTCGCGGAGAGCAACACGATCATCGTGCTGTGGAAGATCGCGGTACCGGTGCTGACGGTCGTCGTGTTGATCGCGGTGTCGTTCCGAGCGTCGAACTTCACCGCCGGTGGCGGCTTCGCCCCCTATGGTGCCCACGGCGTGCTTGCCGCGCTACCGCTGGGTGTCGTGTTCGCGCTGCAGGGCTTTGAACAAGCAACGCAACTGGCTGGTGAGGCACGCGACCCGCAGCGCAACGTGCCCCGCGCAGTGATCGGCGCAGTGGTCATCGGCACTACGCTGTATCTCGCGCTGGAAATTGCCTTCATCGGCGCGCTGGACCCCCGCAATCTCACGCACGGCTGGGCGAGCCCGGTAGGTCACGGCGACTTCGGACCATATGCGACGCTGGCCACCAGTCTGGGTCTGGGCTGGCTGGCGGTCATCCTCTATATCGATGCGTTCCTCTCACCAGCAGGCACTGGCCTGGTGTATGTGGGCACCTCCGCGCGGCTGTCCTACGCGCTGGGCCACGCCGGTTACATCCCCGGCGGTGTCAGCCGTATCAGCAGTCGCGGTGTCCCCTATACCTCGATCATTCTGGCATTCGTGGTGGGTCTGATCTGTTTTCTGCCCTTTCCGAGCTGGCATAGCCTGGTCTCCTTGGTCACCTCGGCAACGGTGATCATGTATGCGTTCGCACCGATCACCTTGCTGGCCCTGCGCAAGGCTGACCCGCACCGCGCCCGCCCCTACCAGCTGCCGGCTGCATCGGTCCTCGCGCCATTGGCCTTCATCGCCGCGAACGAGATCGTCTACTGGACCTCCTGGGCCACGGTGGAGAAGCTGATGCTGGTCCTCGCCATTGGCTACCTCCTCTTCGGCATCTCCTACGCCGGGGGCCGTCCCTTCGAGCGACCTCCTCTAGACCCACGCTCGTTAATCTGGATCCTTCCGTGGTTCACGGGACTAGCAGTGATCTCCTACCTCGGGCAATACGGCGGAACCAAACTCATCCCGCAATGGATCGACCTCGCTGTAGTGGCCGCGTTCAGTCTGGTGATCTGCTACGTGGCCGTTCGGTTGCGCCTACCTAGCCACCGCCTCGCCGCCGCCACCGAAACCGACGAGCGCGAAGCAACGGCCCACCCCAAGCTCAACACCGCCTGACCCATGGTTTGGGCTGATCACCCGCCAAACGATCCGCGGCGGAACATTCGGCTCAGCCAAACAGCTCGTTACCACGATCAAGAACTACTGTACGAGGACGACGATTTGGTGTTCGCCCAAGTCAACAGCGCTCCGCCGTGGATAGCGACGGAAGGCTATTGGTCAGGGTCAGTGGGGCACCAGGCCGGATTTGTTTGACCGTTGACGGTTCCACAGATCACCACCTTGTTGGGGTCCACTTCTCCGTTGTTGACCCGCAGGATCACTACGGGCTTGTTCAGCGGTACGTGTCGGTTGCCGCCGAAGTCGATGATTCCGGTCACGCCGTCTATGGGCTCATTGTCTTGTGGGGTTTTCGGGGTATGGATATTGGTGATGTCTCGCCACACGGTGCCTGGGGTGATGGGGATGGTTTCGCTGCTCTCGCGTAGATAGCGGACAGCGGTGATCAGCACGTTAGCCGCATCGTCGTACAACGCGGCGTAACCGTCCAGAGAACGCCCTTGTTTCTTGTTATTCTCGAAATCAAATAGTTTGTTCAGTTCGAGATAGAAATTCCGCTGCTGACCCTGTGGCCTGGCGATTGGAGCCAGCGCAAAAGACAGGTAGTAGAACGATGGAACCTGGTTTTTCTCCCGCTCGGTGGCATCGGCTACATAATCAGCCACATCGTCGTCTCCGAGGAAAACGGCTTTGCTACCACACTGCGCCGCGCCACTGAGGAATTCTTCGTAGTCCGACAGACCCCGACCGGCGTAGAAGACGAAGCCGTTGTAGTCGGGGAAACACGTGTCGTTCCCGGCGTCATAAGCGGTGCCGACGAGTTGATCGCCACGACTCTGGGATGCGCTGGGGCCGCGGTCCGTACTTGGTTTAAAGGCCTTGGCTTCGACCCGGAAACCCTTGGCGGTGAAGGATTTTACTGCGTCGTCGCGCAGATTCGTGCTGTAGATATCCGTCGCGTCGTCGGAGTAGTACACGCGGACCGCACGTGGAATTGATGGGGTAGCGCGGGCCTGTTGGTCGGCCCACGCTGCTGCGACTGCGGCTTCGCGGGCGTTCTGTGGTGCCACCTGAAAGTACAATGGGTGGTGATTGGCCAAGCTGTCCGCGGACAGGGTCGAGGCCACCATGGGCAGCCCGGCGTCACTGAGTGCAGAGATCGCATCCACCGTGGGTTGAGTGCTCATGTCCAATCCGACTACGCCGACCACGGTGGGATCGCTCTTGGCGAGTTTACCCAGTTGCTGTGCAAGGGCTACCCCCTGGCGCATGCCCTGGCCGGCATTGGCAATCAGCACACGCACAATCGGATCGGTAGGACCCCCCTGCAGTTGTCGCTGCTGGGCGATCGCGAGCCCCTCCAGGGACTCCCGCTCGGAAGTCAACCCATCCGCGCTGCCCGTCGATGACGTGAACGCCTCGATGTCGACCAGGGTGATGTAGGGGCGTTCCGGCTGTGCCGTATGCGCCTGCTTGGCCTGTTGGTTCTGGCTGAAGATAACGTGCTCGACCAGTTGGGTGCTCTGGTCGGATGGTTGGAAGATGTCATACGAGCCGTCGGTGACGCCGATGCATTCCGTGCCGGTCCATTTCAGTGACGAGCTGAACCCAGGGAAGCGGGCCCACCCGCCGCAGTAAGCATGGCTCCACATGGTGTAGCCGGTTGCGAAGCCGCCGAGCAGGATGAGGATCACCCCGAGCCGCAGTATTCGGCTGGACCACCACGGCGGGTGGGCGGCCCTGGGTTCCAGCTGGTATCCGTCAAAGGCGCCGATTTGCTGTTCGGCCTGTCGCCGTTCGGGTTCGGAGGGTATGCCAGGAATGCGCAGCGGCAGGTACCAGGCGGTAACGTCATGCGCCCGACGGTCGGCGAAAAGGGAATTCTGCCAGTGCCGATAGCCATCCAGAGCGTGCGCCGCCTCGTATCGCGGTCGGCCGGGAATCACCCCAGCATCGGGTGGGACCTTCCGGCTCGCGCTGATCACCAGCAACGGGTCGAACCGGCCGAGGTCGTTGCGTACCTCGTTGATCAGCCGCAGCGTCGTGTAGCCGCCGTTGGCTCTGGTGATGTTGTCCAGCAGCAGGATCACGTAGGTCATCCGACGCACACGCCACAACTGCCACGGTCGCCACCGGTACGCGCGGCGGAGGTCTTCGAGGAACGAACTGACCAGTAAACGGGCAACCTGTTCTTTGTCCTCCAGAATCCATTGTCCTTTCGTCAGTCGTGCGGCGAAGCTGACGAATCCGTCGGTGACCTCCGGGGACAGGTACTGCTGGTGCAGGAACCACCGGTACTGCCCGGAGAGCACCGGGACCCGCCCGGTGATCGCCGCCAGGAAGATGAGCTGCGGTACCATACGCAGAGCAGCGAACCAACGCAACCAGCCAGAATCGCGGTGCAGCATATCACCAACGGACTTGAGCACATCATCCCATCGCTGGCTGATGCCTTGCCGGCGGAGTTGCTTACGCAAGGCGCGCTCACGGGGAACGGTGTCCTGGTGGAGTTCCTGGTCCATTAACCAGTCGATCAGCGAGAACAGCAGGAAACGGAACCGACCCGGACGGCCGTTCCTGTGTTTAGCCAGCTCATTGGTAACCTCGTGCAAGATTTTCCGTACACCCTCAACATCCTCGGCGGTCAGTGGGACGGTATCGATACCCGGCGGGTTGTCGTCCTGAATTTCGTTAAGTCGAATCAATGCGTGCGGTACACGATCTGGTTTCGCTTGGTCGAGTTGTTCTCCGAACCAACTGAGCAACGCGTCCTGGCCATCCGGCCGGACAAGGCAGACCATCGGCAACCCACGGCGACCGGAACGTTCCTGCCGTTCAGTTAGCTCGCGCCACCCGGCGCCGCTACGATCAAGTTCCCGTGGCCGGTCACCGAAACGCGGACGCTGGTACAGCTGCCCGATCAGCTCGACCAGTTGAGCTACCCCAACGAAGATGGGTCGAGTGTTCGACGTCATACTGTCTCCAGCGCTGCAATCGTTCGGTCCAGTGAACAACTATCACACACATTCCCGAAACTGTCTCTACAATTTGACCAGGCAAGATCACCTGGCGTGCCTAAAGGGACATGACCCATAGCTTCAAGATCCTCACCGTGTCTAGTTGCTTGTTCGCTCCTGTTAAGCCAAGTAAGAGTTCTCGTTTTGGTGGGATTTCTTCGCGGGAGCAAGGATGGCTCATCACGGTAGCAGGCGCACGCCGCCGAGACCGCCGTTGCGGTAGGTCTCGTCTTTGCGGTCGGGGGCGCCAGCAGGCGAGTCCCATCGCGTCGATGAGGTGGTGGTTGTGCTCCAGCAGGGCGGCCACCACCTCGCGTTCGCCGATCTTGGGGTAGGCCAGGAACCACATGCTCGACATCCGGAACAGTGACTCGATATTATCCGGGCGGGGATGCTCGATCCGCGATTCCCTGGGTTGCCTCAACCCCGGACGATCACAAATCCTGCCGCTGCCCACCTCACCTTCGTCGGACGGTCCTCATAGTTCGCGGAAAATCTCATGAGTACCGATCCGACGCCACCTGATGCCAGATATGCCGTCAATCTCGATCCACTCGAACGTGGCACGACCGTCGGGCCCGGAAAACGACCAAGTCATCTCCCAGATTCGGGGAGCACTCACAACTCGCTTGACTCGCAGACTCCCCGGCCAATGTGCCTGCGGATCCGCGACGAGACGCTCCGCGGCACCGTGAAAATGCTTGATCGCAGATCGGAATAGTTCGTGTTCGGCGTCGGACAGCCGCCGCCAGTCTGATTTGAAACTGTCAGTCCGCTCGAACTTCACGCCGTCGCGTCGAGTTCCGTGAGGAACTCGTCAGGTCCGTCGGTCACGGCAACCCGCCCGGCGGCGACGTCCGCCTCCGCCTCCCGCTCCATAAGCTGCCAACGCTCACTCCAGAACCAGGTCTGATCAGCAGGCACCGCAACAAGCGGATGTAGTTCAATAACACCGTCGTCCCGCTCAACGAGCCGCACCTGAGCTCCCGGCTCGTCAAGCCGGTGACGTCGACGGATCTCGCTCGGCAGGGCGAGGGTCCCCCGCCCCTGAACGGTCAAATGGAACTCGGCCATGCCTTGCAGTGTACCTGCTGTGTCGCTGCCATGCAGCAAGACTGCGGTGCAGCAGCGGCTCGGCTGGCTGGGCGCGGAATAACCGTCCCGATCTTCGAACGCAAACCGGCCGGTTCCAAGACAACCCCAGGGGCAAAGATCGCAATTATCGATCTTAAAGAGAGTATCGTCGCTGGTCAACTGGTGGGGCGGGTGGGACTCGAACCCACGACCTGACGGATTATGAGTCCGCTGCTCTGACCAGCTGAGCTACCGCCCCAGACGGGTACCGAGGTTAGTCCAACGCTGATCGTCTACCGGCAGCGCAGGTAGGCGATGCGTTGCTCGAGCTCCTCCGCGGTGGCCATCGCGGTGGGTGGTCCACCGCAGGCGGCGCGGACCTCTTGGTGGATCACCCCGTGCGGCCGGCCGGTGCGGTGGTGGGCCATCGCGACCAAGGTGTTGAGCTCCCGGCGCAGCTGCGTCAGGCGCTCCCGCACCGTCGGCACCCGAGCGGTCACCGGCGGCCTAGGCACGCGCTCGGCCGAGCGGTCCGTCGCCCGGGTGAGCTGCTGCTCCTGACGTTGCCGCAGCAGTGCGCGCATCTGGTCGGGCTCCAGCAGCCCGGGTAACCCGAGGTAGTCCTGCTCATCCTCGGTCGTGGCGAAGGCGGCCGTGCCGAAGGAAGCACCGTCGTAGATCACCTGATCGAGCTCGGCGTTGGCGCCCAGCGCGGTGAACGCGCGGTCGGGCTCACCGGGCTCGTCGCGGCGGGCGTTGGCCTGGGCGAGCGCGGCGTCGTCCCAGCCTTCCTCGGTCCGGTGTGGCGCGCCAAGCACGTGATCGCGTTGTCTCTCCAGCTCGCTCGCCAGCCCCAGCAGCACGGGCACGCTGGGGAGGAACATCGTGGCGGTCTCGCCAGGCCGCCTGGCCCGGACGAACCGGCCCACCGCCTGGGCGAAATACAGCGGGGTGGCCGCCGATGTCGCGTACACCCCGACCGCCAGCCGGGGCACGTCGACGCCTTCGGACACCATCCGGACCGCCACCAGCCAGCGCTCGGCGGAGTCGGCGAAGGCGCTAATCCGGCCCGAGGCGGAGGGGTCGTCGGACAGCACCAGTACCGGGTGCTGACCGGTGATCCTGCGCAGGACCCCGGCGTAGGCCCGGGCCGCGGTGTGGTCGGTGGCGATCACCAGGCCGGCCGCGTCGGGCAGCGCGCCGGCGCGTAGCTGGGCCAGCCGGGTGTCTGCGGCGGCGAGCACAGCGGAGATCCACTCTCCGGTCGGGTCCAGCGCGGTGCGCCAGGCCCGGGCGGTGTGCTCGGCGGTGAGCGGCTCGCCCAGCCGCGCCGAGTACTCCTCCCCCGCGCTGGTCCGCCACCGGGCTTCGCCGGAGTAGGCGAGGAACATCACCGGCCGCACCACCCCGTCGGCCAGCGCCTCGGAGTAGCCGTAGGAATAGTCTGCGGCGGACCGCAACGCGCCGGCACCGTCCGGTTCATAGCGGATGAACGGGATCGGGGTGTCATCGCTGCGAAACGGGGTTCCGGTCAGGGCAAGCCGGCGCACCGCCGGGGCGAACGCCTCCCGCACCCCCTCACCCCAACTTTTGGCGTCTCCCGCGTGGTGGATCTCGTCGAGCACCACCAGGGTGCGGCGTGTCTCGGTCCGCGCCCGGTGCAAGGTCGGGTGCGCCGCAACTTGGGCGTAGGTGAGCGCCACACCGTGGTAGTCGCGTGAGGTGGCGCCCATCGTGTTGCGGAACTCGGGGTCCAGGGCCAGACCCACCTCGGCGGCCGCCGCCGCCCACTGGTGCTTGAGGTGCTCGGTGGGGGTGACCACGGTCAGGGCGCGCACCGTCTCCTCGGCCAGCAGCTCGGCCGCCACCCGCAAGGCGAAGGCCGTCTTGCCGGCACCCGGCGTGGCGACCGCTAGGAAATCCTGCGGCGCCGTGGCCAGGTAGCGGGCCAGCGCTCTGCGCTGCCAGACGCGCAGCGGCCGGCGCGAGAATGCGGCAACGGCGGCGGTCTCGGCGGGGCGGGACACGGCGGGGGAGGCACTCCTTTGCTCGATGGGCGGTTTGCCCGATGGGCAGGGGCACGCTACCTGCTCCGGTGGGCCACGCCGCGTGCACTCCGGCGAATGGACCATCCTGGGAGGTGAGATGAATGCCCTCCCTGAGTCCACCGGTGAGTCCACCGCCGAGCCCGGCGCCGAGGAGCAGGTCCGGCCTGGCGTGCTGCACCTCATTGCCCGGACCGCTACCAAGGCCTGGGGGGACAGCTTCATCTCGATGTCGGCCCAAGTGGCGTTCTGGATGACGCTGTCGCTGCCGCCACTGCTGCTGGGGCTGCTGGGCAGCCTCGGGTTCGTCACCAGCTGGTTCGGAGCGGCCGCGGTCGGGGCAGCGCAGCAGGAGCTGGTGCGGTTGGCCGCAGGCGTGTTCAGCACCGAGGTGGTCAACGAGATCATCCGCCCGACGGTGTCCGACATCCTCACCCGGGGGCAGGTCTCCATCGTCTCGGTCGGGTTCGTCATCTCGCTGTGGGCCGGCTCCTCGGCGCTGGCATCCCTGGTCGACACGATCACCGCCGCCTACCGTCAGTACACCGTCCGCCACCCCGTCTGGCAGCGGATCTTCGCTCTGCTGCTCTACGTGGTGGCGCTGATCGCATCCGTGCTCGTGCTGCCGCTGACGGCGCTGGGCCCCGACCTGATACCCAAGCTGCTCCCGAAGGCAGCGCGACCCGCGGTGACCCAGTTGGTCGACATCGTCTATTACCCCGGACTCGGCATCCTGTTGATGGTCGGGCTGGCCACGCTGTACAAGGTGGTGCTACCCCACAAGCTGCCGTGGCACCGTGGGTTGCCCGGCGCCCTGCTGGCGATGGCGGTATTCCTGGTCACCAGCACCGGGCTCCGGGTGTACATCGCCTCGGTCACGAGCACCGGGTACACCTACGGGGCGCTCGCCGCCCCGATCGCCTACCTGCTGTTCTCCTTCTTCATCGCGATGGCGATCGTGCTCGGCGCCGAGTTCAACAGCACGATCGAGGAGATCTGGCCAGCTCACCCGACCCGACGCCACCGCCGACGCGAGCGCCGGGACCGGATGACCCGTCTGGCGGCCAAGACCGCGCAGAACGCCCCACAGGTCGCACCCTCACCCGCCGATCCCCCGCCGGCTCCGGGGCGCTGAGCTCCCCCGTAGGGCCTCACAGCATCGGCGAACCGCACGGTCCAGGCACGCGAACCCTTAGCAGCGGGTTGTGTTCACCTGGCAGCAGCCGAGTAGGAGTGCGGATGTCCTTTGACATTGGGAACTACAGCGCCACCGCCCGCCGGGTGGCGGACGACGACGTCGACTACTCCGCTTTCGCACACACACCGCTACCCGACGCTGCCCTCAGGGCGTTGCAGTACATGTCCGATGTGGAAAGCCACACCATCTGCTATCTGCGGGATTTGCTGGTCACTCCCTCCCACCAGGATCCAGAGATCACGACGTTCCTGACCATGTGGGCCTACGAGGAGTTCTGGCACGGCGAGGTGCTGGACAAGGTCCTGGCCGCGCACGGCCGGACCGTGGGCCCCGATCGGATCCGCCGCCTCCGGCGGGCCCAGGGCCGCAGTGACCGGTTGTCCCCGATCTTCCAGACGCTGGCTGCCAACCTGATCGGTGAGGACTTCATCGCGGTCCACATGACCTTCGGTGCGATCAACGAATGGTCCACCTACGCCGGCTACGGGCGGTTGCTGGCCCAGACGGACCACCCCGAACTGACCAAGGTGGTCGGCCGCATCCAGCGCCAAGAAACCCGGCACGTGGCCTTCTACGCCAGCCAGGCGCGAGAGCGGCTGGCGCGGTCGCGCACCGCCCGGTTCCTGACCCGACTTATCCTCAGGGCGGCGTGGACCCCAGTAGGGTCCGGGATTATGCCGGCCGCGGAGACAGCGTTCCTGTTGCGCTACCTGATGGGCGGCGCCGAGGGTGCCAGGGTAGTCCGCCAGATCGACGAGAAGATCGACCGGCTGCCCGGTTTGGCGAGCATGCACCTGGTCAGCCGCGCCGCTGCTCGCTACGGCGTGGGACCCGGGGCGGGACCTGGTGCCGCCGCGGCGAGCACAGCTCCCCTGCAGCGAGCCGGTTCCCTGCTGTCCTCGCTGGTGCGTTCTCCCTCGTTCAGCCGCTGAGTGACCCCGAGTGGTACCGCGCCAGCTCACCCTCCCCACCGAGACCCGCCTCCGCGACTCGCCGCAACAGCCCTGCCTGGGCCTGCAGACCCACGCCATCCAGAGCGGCCTGGTCGAGCTCTACCCGGAATCCCGCCGGCCCCAGCAGCCGGACCCGCAGGTCACGCACGGGAACCTGGTGCCGGGCGAGGTAGTGGCGCGCGGCCAGCTCGGCCCGCTCCACCAACGCCAGCGCCTCGACGCTCACCGGTATCCCGACCGCGAGCCGGGAGGCCAGGCACGGGGTACTCGGCTTGTCCCACACCGGCAGGTCCCAGTGCGCCGCCAGCAGGCGCACGATCTGCTTGGTGGCGCCCACCTCGGCGAGCGGCTCGCGCACCCCAAGCTCGCGGGCCGCCCGCAGGCCCGGGCGGTGCGCGGCCCGATGGTCATCGACATGCGTACCGGTGGCGACGTGGGCAAACCCGCGCCGCTGGGCGAGCGCGCGCACCGCAGTGAGCACGGTTTGTTTACAGAAGTAGCAGCGATCGCCGGCATTGGCCCGGTAGCCCGGGTCGGTGTGCTCGTCGGTGCGCAGCACCACCAGTTCCGCTCCGATCTGCCCGGCCAGCCGCTGGGCGGCCCCCAGCTCGGCGCGGGCCAGGCTGGGCGAGTCGGCGATAGCCCCCAGCACGGCGTCGGCGCCCAGCGCCCGGACGGCCGCGGCCAGCACCACGGCGGAGTCGACCCCGCCCGAGAAGGCCACCACCAGCCCGCCCAGCCGGCCCAGCACCTCGAGCAGAGCCGCCGCGACCGAGGTGGTACTGGTGGGATCTGCCCTCGGGGAATCTGCCCCAAGGAAACCTGCCCCCAGGAAATCTGCGCTGTGCATGGTCGACGATCCTCGCATGTCCGGGGCGCCACCGGAGCGCGTGAGATAGTCGGCGCCGTGCTCAACTCCGCACCGCAGCCACCGCGGGACCCCAGCTCACCTCCTGAGCCGGACCCAGCCGTGGGTAACCGGATCAGCGACGTAGACGGCATCGCCCGGCTGGACCTGGACCGCGCCCGACGCACCGCCGTGCCCGAGGTCATCTTCGCCGACGGCAAGACCGAGGAGCAGACGCTGGCCCTGCTGGCCGCGCAGCGGCGCAGCGAACCCGCCTTGCCCGCGCTGGCCACCCGGTGCCCCGAGGGCGTGCTGCGTCGGGCGCCGAGCTTCTTTGCCCCCGAACCGGTGCTGGCCGACCCGGTCGGGCGGACCGTGATCGTCGGTGCCCTCCCCCCGCCCCGCGGGTTCGTTGCCGTGCTCACCGGAGGCACCTCGGACCTGCCGGTGGCGCGGGAGGCGATTGCCACCCTGCAGGCGCTGGGCGCCGGGCACCGGTTGATCGCCGATGTCGGGGTCGCGGGGCTGCACCGGTTGCTCGCGCACCTCGACGAGGTGTCCCGGGCCGACTGCGTGATCGCCATCGCCGGGATGGAGGGCACGCTGCCCGGAGTGGTGACCGGGCTGGTCCGGGCGCCCGTGGTCGGTGTGCCCACCAGTGTGGGCTACGGGGTGAGCGCGGGCGGCTACGTTGCCGCCGCAGCGATGCTCGCCTCCTGCGCGCCGGGGCTGCCGGTGGTCAACATCGACAACGGGTTCGGCGCGGCGGCCCACGCCGTCAAGATCGTCGCGCGGGTGCACGGTGACTGAGCGCCGGGCGGCATACCTGGACTGCACCGCGGGTGTGGCCGGTGACATGCTGCTCGGCGCGTTCCTGGACGCTGGCGCTGACCTGGTCGCGGTGCGCACCGCAGTCCGGTCGTTAAGGATCGCCGGCCTGGACGTCGAGATCGAGCAGACCCGGCGCTGCGGGTTGCGCTGCGCGCGAGCCGCCGTCCTGACCCCGGCCACCGACCAACCCACCCGGGGACTGGCGGAGGTGCTGGCCGCGATCGAGACGGCCCGGCTGTGCCCAGCAGCCGCCCGGGTGGCCGCCAGCACCTTCCGGCTACTCGCCGACGCGGAAGCCGCGGTGCACGGCATCCCCGCCGAGCTGGTGCATTTCCATGAGGTAGGAGCCGCCGACGCGCTGGCCGACGTGGTCGGCACCGCGGTAGCGGCCGAGGAGCTGGGTCTGCTCGCTGAGGACGCGCTACTGAGGTGTTCGGCGCTGGCAGCCGGCAGCGGCACCGCGGCTGGCGCGCACGGCACGATCCCGATCCCGGCACCTGCCGTGCTGCGGATCGCCGCCGACCGTGGTCTGCCGCTGACCGAGGGAGACCTCCCCGGGGAGCGCACCACACCCACGGGGGCGGCCCTGGTTGCGGTCCTGGCCACGCCCGGCCCGTTGCCCCCGATGACGGTCGAGGCGGTGGGCACCGGCGCCGGGCACCAGGACAGCCCGCACCGGCCCAACGTCACCCGCCTGGTGATCGGCCGTCTTACCGAGTGCGGGTCAACGCCAGGACCGGGAACCGCGGAACCGGTCACCGTGGTGGAGACCACCGTCGATGATCTCGATCCCGAACTGTGGCCCGGGGTACTCCTCGCCGTCCGGGCGGCCGGAGCGTGGGACTGCTGGACCACCGCCACCGTCGGCCGGCAGGGCAGACCGGGGCAGGTGCTCACTGCGCTGTGCACTGAGCAGGTTCGCCCGGCGGTGGTAGACGCGGTGTTCCAGCACAGCACCACGCTCGGCGTGCGGTGGGCGCTCTGGCAGCGCACCACGCTGCCGCGGACCATCGTGCCGGTACCGGTGGGGCCGCCCGGGGCCGAGCAGGAGATCACCGTGAAGGTCGCCGCCGGACCGGGAGGGCAGCAAACCGCCAAGCCGGAACTCGCCGATGTCGAGCGGGTTGCGCAGGCACTAGGATGGCCCGTTCGCCGGGTGCGCGAGGCCGCCCTGTCGGCCTACCACCGCGACCATCCGGCTGGCGCGTTCGCGCCAGGAGAAAACTAAGGGCCGAGCCATGAATACCGAGGAACTCGCCGGATCCCACGTGTTGCTGACCGGCGCCACCGGGTTCCTGGGCCAGGCGACCTTGGAGCGGCTGCTGGCCAGCTACCCGCACACCCGGGTCTCGGTGCTGATCCGGCCCCGAGGCGAACGCAGCGCCACCGACCGGCTGCACGCCTTGCTGCGCAAGAATGTGTTCCGCCCGCTGCGAGAGCGCCTCGGCGCGAACGAACTGGTGCGGATGGCAGGCGAGCGGGTCACGGTCCTCGCGGGCGACCTCGACTCGGTCACCCTGCCCACCGACCTCGACGTGGTGATCCACGGTGCCTCGACAGTGTCCTTCGACCCGCCAGTCGACGAGGCTTTCCGCACCAACGTCTCGGGCGTGGCGACGCTCTACGGCGCGCTCGCCGGCTCGCCGCACGTGGTGCACGTCTCCACCGCCTACGTCGCGGGTACCCGCAAGGGCGTCGTCGCGGAGGCAGCGCTGGACCACGACGTGGACTGGCAGCGTGAGCTGGACATGGCGCTGGCCGCCCGGGCCGAGGTGGAACGGGAGTCCCGGCGACCGGAGGTCCTCCGTCGTGCGCTGGCGCAGGCGGGTGAGCGGCACGCCAAAGCCGGACCGCAGTCCACCGCCGCCGACGCCGAAGGGCTGCGGAGCGAGTGGGTCACTCGCCGGCTGGTGGACTACGGCCGCACTCGAGCCCAAAGCCTGGGCTGGCCGGACGTCTACACGCTGACCAAGGCGCTGGGTGAGCGGGTCGCCGAACAGCTGTGGGCACACACCGGCCGACCGCTGTCGGTGGTCCGGCCTGCCATCGTGGAGAGCGCGCTGCGCCACCCCTACCCCGGATGGATCGACGGCTTCAAGATGGCCGATCCGCTGATCATCGCCTATGGCCGGGGGGTGCTCCGCGAGTTCCCCGGGCTGCCCGACTCGGTGCTCGACCTGATCCCGGTCGACCTCGTGGTCAACACCATCCTGGCCGCCGCCGCCCGACCTCCCGCCACCGGGCCGGCGTACCTGCACGTCAGCTCCGGGGCCAGTAACCCGCTGACCTTCCACCATATGTACGTGCTGTGCCGGGAGTACTTCGACAACCACCCCCTGCCCGACGGTGATCGCGGCCACGTCAGGGCACCGACCTGGCGGTTCCCCGGCAGCCACCAGGTGGAGCTGACGCTGCGTGCCGGGGAGCGGGCGGTAGCACTCGCCGAGCAGGTCCTGCTGCGATGGCCAGCCTCCCCACGGTCCCAGGGTTGGCTGACCAGCCTGGGCCGCCAGCAGCAGGAGCTTGCGCAACTTCGGGAATACGCTGACCTCTACGGTGTCTACGCCCGCGCCGAGGTGATCTACGAGGACACCCGGCTGCGGGAGCTGCACGCCGCGCTGCCGGCCCAGCGGGCCACCGAGCACGGCTTCGACCCCACCGTCATCGACTGGCGGGCCTACCTGCAGGACGTGCACTGCCCGTCGATTACGGCCACGGTCCGCCGAGCCGGGCAGCGGCGGGGACGTTCCACCGCCGGCCATCGCGGATCTCCGCCGCAGTCGATCGTGCTGCCCGAGCGCACCGACGTGGCCGCGGTGTTCGACCTGGAAGGCACTATCGTGAACTCCAACGTCGTCGAGTCCTACCTGTGGGCCCGGTTGGCGACAATGCCCCGCTCGGGCTGGCTCGGTGAGTTGGCCGATCTGGCCCGCTGCGCCCCCCGCTACCTCTACGCCGAGCGCCGGGACCGCGGTGAGCTGTTGCGCGCCTTCCTGCGCCGCTACGCTGGCGTGCGGGTCGAGGAGCTGCGGGCGCTGGTCACCGAGGTGCTCGGCGATGCGCTGCTGCACCGGGTGATGCCCGAGGCCACCCAGCAGATCCGTCGCCACCGTGCGGCCGGGCACCGAACCGTCCTCATCACCGGTGCCGTAGACCTGCATGTGGAGCCGTTGTCCGTGCTGTTCGACCAGGTGGTGGCCAGCCGGATACATGTGGAAGACGGCGTGCTGACCGGTTTTCTCGAAGCCCCGCCGCTGGTCGACGAGGCGCGCGCGGCGTGGCTGCGACAGTACGCGCAGCGCCACGGCCTGCATCTGGACCGCTCCTACGCCTACGCGGACAGCTATTCTGACCGCCCGCTGCTGGAGGCCGTCGGGCATCCGCATGCGGTGAACCCGGACTCCCAGCTTTTCCGGCACGCCCGGCGTCACCGCTGGGTGGTGCACCGCTGGGGTCAGCACACCGGCGGGCTGCTCGAGGTGTTGCTCGATACCACCCGAGCCGGTCAGCAAGGAGGAGCACGGTGAGCCTGGCGCTGCAGTATCACCGCTGCGCCGGCCGCTACTTCGCCGCCCGCGCGGTCAGTGCTACCCGCGCGGGCGGGCGGCTGGCCGGGACGCTGGCCAACACCGTGGCGCCGCTCCGGTTGGTCGAGCAGGCCGACCCCGCCCCGCCCGACGAATCCTGGACTCGCCTCGAGCCGGTGCTGTCCGGGATCTGCGGCTCTGACCTCGGTCTACTCACCGGCCGCTCCTCCCCCTACCTCGGGCCGTTGACCTCGATGCCGTTCGTGCCCGGGCATGAGGTGCTCGGGCGCACCCTCGACGAGCTGCCCGGCCTGCCGCGGGGCAGCCGGGTGGTGATCGACCCGGTGCTGCGGTGCGCGGCGCGTGGTCTGCCGGCCTGCCCGGCGTGCCTCGCCGGGCACACCAGCCGCTGCGACCACATCACCGGCGGAGCGCTGGCCGCGGGGCTGCAAACCGGGTTCTGCGCCGACACCGGGGGCGGCTGGAGCCGCCGCATGCTCGCGCATGCCAGCCAGCTGCACCCGGTGCCGGATCGGCTGCCCGACGAGGTCGCGGTACTCGTGGAGCCGTTGGCCTGCGCCCTGCACGCGGTGCGCCGGGTACCGGTCACTCCGGGCGCGTCGGTGCTCGTGATCGGCGCGGGCACGGTGGGGCTGCTCACGCTGCTCGCGCTGCGCAAGCTCACCGCGGCCGGTGAGGTATATGTGATCGCTAAGCACGCCCACCAGGCCGACCGGGCCCACGAGCTGGGTGCTACCCAGGTTATCGGCACCGACGCCACCGCCAGGACACTGCGCCGCAGCACCGGAGCCCTGCTGGTCGAGCCCGAACTGGGTGAGAGTTACCTGCTCGGCGGGGTGGACCTGGCTTTCGAGTGCACCGGAGGCTCGGCGGGCCTGACGACCGCGTTGCGGTCGCTGCGGGCCGGGGGCACGGTAGTCGCCTCGGGGATGCCTGCGGGCGGGGTGGACCTCGCCCCGCTGTGGTACCGCGAGCTGCACCTGGTCGGGGCCTATGCCTCAGCAGTGGGCGCCTCAGCGGTCGGTGACGAGCCCAGCCAGGGTGACTTCCCGGCGGCCATCGCACTGGCGGCCTCGGCGCCGCTGGATGGCTACGTCGACACCAAGTATCCGCTGGAGCAATGGCGTGCCGCCCTCGACCATGCAGCCGCGGCCGGCCGGCTGGGCACCATCAAGGTTGTCTTCGCCCCCGGTAGGGGGTAAAGAGGCGACTGAAGTTAACCCGGGGTGAACGGCACGCGCAGCACCACGAACAGGGCCAGGAGAGAGTGTGGGCAGACCAGGTTTCGTGCTCGACGTTGACGAGCGAACTCCCCCGCTGCTGATGCACCAAGGTGAGGGGTTCCGGTTGGAGCGCCTGCCGCTGGGCAGCCAGGTGATCTACCCACCGGAGTCGCTGCCGGGCATCGTCAACCTGGACGGCGCGATCCGCCACGCCTTGGCGCATCCGCATGGCAGCGACCCACTGCCGCAGTTGCTGCGGCGCGGGATGCGGCTGACTATCGTGTTCGATGATCTGTCCCTGCCGCTGCCGCCGATGCGCACTCCGGACGTGCGGCAGCGGGTGATCGAGCAGGTTCTGGAGCTGGCCGCCGCCGCCGGGGTGGACGACGTCGAACTGATCGCGGCCAACTCGCTGCACCGGCGGATGACCCCGGCGGAGCTCAAGCGCACCGTCGGCGAGCGGGTGTTCCGCGCTTTTTACCCTGATCACCTGCGCAATCACGACGCCGAGGACCCCGCCAACCTCGTGCACCTGGGCACCACGCCGCACGGCGAGGACGTGGAGATCAACCGTCGGGCCACCGAAAGCGATTTGATCGTCTACGTCAACATCACGCTCACCGCGATGAGCGGCGGCTCCAAGTCGGTGTGTGTGGGGTTGGCCAGCTACGCCAGCCTGCGCCACCACCACAACGTGCACACCCTGCGGCATTCCTGTTCGTTCAATGATCCTTCCAGCTCGGCGATGCACCACTCGTATGACCGGATGGCTGACGTTATCGGCGGGCACGTGCCGGTGTTCACCATCGAGACAACGCTGAACAATGAGCCGTTCCCCGCGGCGCTGCGTTTTCTCACCCGCCGTGAGTGGGAGTGGAACCTCACCGACCAGGCCAGCTATCTCGCCGTCAAGCGAGGCAACGACTTGGCCAGCCCCAAGCTGCGGCGGCGGATCTGGCAGGGCACCGAGGCGCCGTACGGTGTCACCGGGGTACACGCGGGCGCCCCGAGCCAGGTACACCCGCATACCTTGGCCGCGGTACACCGCCAGCAGCTCACCGAGGTATCGGGGCAGGCCGATGTGGCGCTTTTCGGCTTGCCCTACATCTGCCCGTACAACGTGAACTCAATCATGAACCCGATCCTGGTGATGTCCTTGGGACTCGGCTACTTTTTCAATCTCTACCGGGGCAAGCCGATCGTGCGCCAAGGCGGAGTGGCGATCTTTTACCATCCGATGCCACCCGAGTTTCACCCGGTGCATCACCCCAGTTACATCGACTTCTACGAGCTGCTTGCCGAGACCACCGACCCGGTGATGCTGGAGACCAAGTACGAAAAGCAGTTCGCCACCGATCCCTGGTACACCCATCTGTACCGGACCAGCTACGCCTATCACGGCGTGCACCCCTTCTATATGTGGTACTGGGGTGCGCACGCGATGCAACACCTGGATGACGTGATTTTCGTCGGGGGCAACCGGTCGAGCACCGCACGGCTGGGCTTCCGCGCCGCATCCAGCCTGGCCGATGCGTTAGAGCTGGCGTCCGACACCGTGGGGCGCAACCCGCAGATCAGCTACCTGCACGCCCCGCCGTTGGTGCTGGCGGACGTGCGATGACGAGGCCAGGGATGACGACGCTGCGCGACGAGCTGCGACTATTGCGCCACGGCCGGAACTGGCGGGGCCGGGCCCGGGTGCCCCGCTCGGCCCAGCGCTGGCGACTGCCGGACGACGGGGACGACTTCCCTACCGCATGGGCCCGGACCCCCGCCCTCGGAGCGCTCCGTCACGTCCTGCAGCACGGCGTGCTCAAACCGGTGGTCTGGAGTCAGGTCCGGCCGGTCGTGTATGGGCGGGAATACCTGGACAGCGTCCGCGGGCCGGCGGTCTTTGTCGCCAACCACTCCAGCCACCTGGACACTCCGGTGATTCTCGGTGCACTGCCCCGGCGGATCACCGAGAATCTCGCGGTCGGGGCGGCCGCCGACTACTTCTTCGATTCCCGGGCCATCGCCGCAGCCACCACACTGCTGTTCAACGCGTTTCCCGTGGAGCGGCGCGGATCGCGACGGGGCCGGAGCCTGGCCGCCAAGCTGGTGGACGAGGGCTGGAGCCTGCTGCTGTACCCGGAGGGCAGCCGCACGGTGGACGGCTGGCTCACCGCGTTCAAGCTGGGTACCGCGCAGCTGTGCGCGATGAAACGGGTGCCCGCGGTGCCGATCGCGCTGCGCGGCACGTTCGCCGCGATGCCGCGCGGCCGGCGCTGGCCGCGTCCCGGCCGGCCCCGGGTCACCGTCCGGATCGGCCGGCCGCTGCACATCGGAGCGGACGAGACCGTGCCGGAGTTCCGCGCCCGGCTGGTGCGGGCCGTCGCCACGCTCTGGGCCGAGGACGACCTCGGCTGGTACCGGGCACTGCGGGCGGCAGCCGATGACGTGTTGGCGCTACCCGCCGGTTCGCGCAGCGCGCTGCCCACCACCGCGTCCGGCCAGCCCGCTGAGGAGGGCGACATGGCGGCCTGGCGCCGGGTCTGGGAGGCCACCCGCCCACCCGCCAACGACGGTCCCCGCCAGGTGTGGACGGACTGACCGCGGGGCGTCGGTCTTGGCCGGCGGGCACGGCAAGCCAGCCGACCATCATCCTGCCATTGCAGGGCGCACGTGACCGGGATCGCCTTGCGGTTGTCGCGGGAGGCGTTCGCGGTCGCGCCCTCAGGCATGGTTGACCAGCTCCTCAGGACTCGTGGTCGTAGCGTTGATGCCCGTGGCCCGTTAGCGTGGTGTGGATCAGCGGTGGGTGGGTCCCGACGTACGCGGGAACCTGTCCCCGATCATCGTGGTCCGGTCGCCAGCCCAGACGCCGACAGTCCGGCTCGCTACGCCGTGGGCGTCCCCGGTCACCTCGACGGGGCACCCGCTGGGCGTGCAGCCACCTCCACGCTGGGCGCGCGAGGTGGCTAGTGTCTGCGCCCCGAGGCCCGGGTGGCTGGTGGAGATGTCGCGGGTGTCGGGGTTGCGGGTGGACGGGAACTTTCTCCCGCCCCGCGCGGTTCATTGACCTGGGCAGACAGAGCGTTGGGGATGGAGAACTTCCCGGTGATCCGGCCTGTTGGGTTTCTGAGCCTGCACGGTCGGGAGCTACCGTTTTGCAACAGGTTCCCTATGGTGCAGGAATTTCTGGGGGTGGGCGATGCCTCGACGGCCGGAGACCTCGGCGAAAGCCGAACGGGATCAGCTTCGGGACCGGATGCGCGGTCTGGGGTGCTCGATCCCCCAGATCGCCCTCGAGATGGGCCGCCGGTTCAATCTGCGGCCCCGCCTGGCGTGGCGGCAGGCGTTGGGGTGGCCGCAGTGGAAGGTAGCCCAGCGCTACAACACCCTCCACCCCGGGACCCGGCTGTCCGATCACCGGGTCAGCGAATACGAGACCTGGCCACACGGCGGTGCCCCCTTCAGCCTGCGCTACCTGGTCAGGCTGGCCACCACCTACGGCCACGGGTGCACCCCCTCGCAGCTGGTGGACGCCGACGACCTGGAACACCTCACTCCGACCGATCGCTGCCTGCTCACCTCCGTCCCGAGCGAGCACTCACCCGCCATGATCACCCCGGAGACTTCACAATCCGCAGCGCGAACCATGCCGAGTAATCGAACTAATCCCGATCGGGTGCTCGAATATCGGAGTAGTAGCGGCACTGTTCAGGGTGGTCGACGCATCGTGCGCTGCGACGCCCGGGGTATGCCGGTCCGTGAGGAGGTCATCGTGGCAGCCGAGGAGTCCGCCCAGTTCCATCGCTGGAGTGCGGCCACTAACGTCAGCGGGACCGCCTTGTTCCGGCTGGCTAGTCAGCAGGCGCGGATCCATGCCGCCCGTCAGCAACCCGGCGAGGTCAGTCAAGCTTTGACGCTGGCCGCGACTGCTTCCACCGAGCGCACCGTCGATGAGCCGGGCATCTTCGGTTTCTCCACTGGGACGGCTGCCTACTACGCCAGCGAGGCCCACTACGCCCTCGGCGGCACCGCCGATCTCAACGCCGCCGTGGACTGGGCACGCACCGCCCTGGAGGAGTTCACCGCCGAGACCCAGCCCAAGGCCCTGCATCTCGCCGCCGCCCGCTTCGACCTCGCGCTCGCCCACCTGGCCCGAGGTGAGCTGGACGCGGTCGGTGAGCACCTCGCCCCCGTGTTGGGCTCTACCCAGGCCGAGTACCGCACCGTGCCGGTGATCGGCCGGGCACGCTCCCTGAACACCCTGCTCGCCCAGCGCACCGACCTCGCCTCACCCACCCTGGCTGCCCTGAGCGAGGACCTCACCGAGTTCTGCACCCACCCCGCCCCCACCCCACCAGGACTAGAAACAGAAGCCACCACCTGACCCACCACGGACACCGAAGCGGGAACCGCGTATGCCCATGTGGCTGGGCTGGTGGAGCTATTTACAGGTGGAGGGTGGCGGCGAGCTGGCCGAGGACAGGTACGGGGGCGAAGGCTTCGGCGTAACGAACTCCGATGCGGCAGCCGTGCAGCCGTCCCAGGGTTTCGGCCATCGGCGCGAGGTGCTCGGCGATGGGTTGGGAGGCGTGCTGGGTCAGGGCTCGCATCTTGGTGTCCCACATACTGGTCACGTCCACGATCACCGGCAGGTGCAGGGGACGGCCGTCACGGCGGAGGTTGTGGTACCCGTCGCAGGTGTAGACCCGGCGGGGGTTGCCGGTGGCGATCACGACCTCGGGCAGGGCGGCGAGCAGAGTCCGTGCAGTCCGCTGATGGTCGGGGTGGATGTCGTCGGGGTTATGGGTGATCACGACCTCGGGGCGCAGCTCGGTGAGCAGGTCACCGTCGGTGCTGGGAGTGAGTTCCTCGAGAAGGCGCAGCTGTCCACCGAGGGCCGCGGTGCCAGCGGCGGCTTCCTGGTCGCGTATCTCGCTCGTTCGGGGTACCGCAGTAGTGACCGTTGCCCCAGCATGGGCATGCAGGGCCAGCGTGCCCCCGGCCCACAGCTCTGCGTCGTCGGGGTGGGCCATGACCGTCAACAACGACGTTGGTGAAGTCACCACAGGCTGAGTTCGTCGACGACGTCGGCTGGGCGAGGGAGTGGTGGGCTGGCGTGGCCGGTGGGCCACTGCGGCAAGGCCAGGTCCGTGTCCAGGCGGATCATCTCGCGCCACTTGAGAGCGAGGCCGAACTGCTCTGCCACCGCCCGGCCCCGACCGGTGGCTAGCCGGCCGGAGGTAGGCAGGTCCTCCAGCGTCAGTCCGTCGCCAGCAGCGTCGTCGCGGTTTTTGCGCCGATGCCGCGTACTCCGGGGATGTCGTCGGCAGGGTCTCCGGTGAGCGCCCGGAAGTCGGCCCACTGAGTGGGGGTGACCTGGTGGCGGGCGTAGACCTCGGCGGGGGTGACCAGCTTGCGGCCAGCGCGGAACCTGGTATTGAGTACTACCACCCGGTGGGTGATGAGTTGGTAGTAGTCTCGGTCTCGAGACAGGATGATCACTGTGCGGGGCTCTGGGGTGGCGGCGACCAGGGTGGCGATGACGTCGTCGGCTTCGGCGTACTCCATCTCAATCCAGGCGATGCCGCAGTTGTCCAGACCCCGTTTGACGTCGGGCAGGAACAGCAGCGGTGCCAGTGCCTGCTCGTCGAGGGGTCGGCTGGCTTTGTAGCCGTCGTGGGCTTGTTTGCGGGCCGTTGTGCCGTGCTCGCCATCGAAGACGACGATGACCTCGGGTCCAGAACCGGGCACGTCGTCCCGGATGGCGGCCCGCAGCAGCGCGAAGAACGCGAACAAGCCAGTCAGCAGTCGCGTCTTGTCCCGGGAGTAGATCGGCTCCGGGAACCCGAAGGTGGCTCCCCAGAGCAGGTTGTGCCCATCGACGAGCAGCAGCGGCGGAGGAGTGATCAGGCTGTCGGGTGCCGACAGGGTCCGCGTGGGTTGGAGGGGATGGCCACCCATCAGCCCACCACCTTCACGAGCAGGTCAGCGACATGGGCGGGCCGGTAATCCTGCGCATGGTCATAGGCGGCCCGTGAGGCTTGCGCGTAGCGTAGCGGGTCGCCCAACAGTTCCTCGACCAGCGGTTACACAGCTACGCGGCCCGTGTCTGCCGTATTCCGGCTGGACCCGATCGGCAGCGCCGGGCACCTCAAGCTGAGCCGGACCATCCAGGACCGCTACTCGTTACGCTGCGCCCCGCACGTGATCGGAATCCTGCGGGACACCATCACCTGGGTTCGGCAGTGACTGAAGACCGAGATCAACTCCTCGAATGACAACCCGCTGTTCGACGTCGAGGGTGCCACCGTCCACAGTGGCGGAAACTTCTACGGCGGTCACGTGTCGCAAGCGACGGACGCGTTCAAGGTGGCGGTCGCCAACGTCGCCGACCTGCTCGACCGCCAGATCGCACTGATGGTCGATGAGAAGTTCAACAACGGGCTGACCTCTAACCCGATCAGCAGCGATCTCGACCCGGCCGACGCCGGGCTGTACCAGGCAGGGCGGGCCGCTCACGCGGCGGGTGCACGACATAATCCGCGCCGTGAGCCCTGCAGTGAGTAGGGACCGTCGGCTCGACAGCGGCATCGAGGCGGTCCTGGCGTTGATCCGGGACTGCCGCATCTCGCGGCAGATCGGTTCCGACCCAACCATTGAGATCCACCTGCGCGACCGAGCTGGCTAGCACCGGTCGATCCGGGCGGCGCTGTCAACTTCGTGGTCTGCGTGGCTGGGATGAGCGACGAGTCGCTTTCGGGATATCGATTTTTGCCGTCGCGACGTTCAGTGGTCGGCCTACATCACCGCAGCACGGCAGCGCGGCGCAAGCCGGTCAGCCCGAGTCGCCGCCTTTGGGCAGCGACTCGTAGATCTCCTTGCACTCGGGGCATACCGGGGAACCCGGCTTGGGCGCGCGCGTCACCGGGAACACCGCGCCGCACAGGGCCACGACCCGCGAGCCCAGCACCGCGCTCTCGGCGATCTTGTCCTTGCGCACGTAGTGGAACATCTTGGGCGTGTCGTTGCCGGTGGTGTCGGTCCCCTCGGGACGGGTATCGACATCGGGCAGCGTGTCGGTCAGTGTGCTCACCGCTCCATGATGCCGCAGGTGCTAGTCGGCGTGGATGACCGTACCCACGGGCTCCCCCTGCAAGGCCTTGGTGATGGCACCCCGGGTGAGGCCGTTGATGATCTGGATCTGTTTTTGGTGTTTGGCGTGCCCCATGAGCTGGAGCACCAGCGGGTCGAGGGGGAGAGCGTCGAGGTTGCGGGCCAGCAGCCCGGCGGCGCTGATCCGAGGGATGAGCTCGGGGGAGCTGCCGTTGGTTGTCGCGGGATCGCTGGTGAACACGCCCTCGACGTCTTTGACGTAGATGAGCCGGGCGGCACCGTAGGCATCGGCCAGGAGAAAAGCGCCGGTGTCGGTACGGTGTGGTGGGATCTTGCCCACCTCGGGCGGAAACTCGTAGAGACCATAGGGCGGGTAACCGTTGGACACCGCAGCCCGGCTGGCCATCAGGTGCACGGCGAGTTGGTGAGCGACCGCGGCGTGCGGGAGGTAGGACACGCCCTGCTCAGCGAGCAGCGCGGCGATGAGGTGGCCGTTCTGTTCGGCCTCGGACGCGACCAGCGCGGCGAGCACACCCGTGGGCAGGCCCAGGTCGAGCCCGACCCCCAGGACGTGGCGGCCCCGGATTCCCGCTCCGGTGAGGATCAGCAGCCGATGCTCCGACAACGCTGCCCGCAACTCCGCCACGACCGGCAGGACCGCGTCGGGACCCTTGTCCATGATCGAACGCCCGCCGATCACGACGACGCTCAACCACGGCAACAGCGGGATCACCGGGCGATCGACGGACCGGAGGAACTCGCGGTCCATCAAGGTCTGGCGCATCAAAACCGAGGGCACGTCCTTGGCCGCGAAGAAGGACTCAGGGTGCGACAGGGTATCGGCCATGGTGTTCTTCCCTCCAGGGGGTGGCGCTCACGCCGCTGAGATAATCGTGCCGACGTGCTCGCCAGCCAACGCACGCCTGATCAGCCCGGGCCGTAGCCCATTGACGATCTGTACCGACCGCACATGCCGGGCCCGGAGCATCAGCTCCAACACCGGACGCTCGATGATCAGATCCGGCAGATCCCGAGCGATCAGTTCCTCGACGGTGATCTCCGGGATCAGCGTGGCGTTCGGGTCGGTCTTCGGGTTGGCGGTATACAACCCGTCCTCGTCTTTCACGAAAATCATGTTGCGACAGCCGTACACCTCCGCGACCAGGTAACAACCGGCATCCGTGCGGTACGGCGGGATCACCCCCTCGCTGGGCACGCGCTGCCACATGTCATAGGGAGGCATCCCCGAGAAGATCGCCGCACCGCACTCGGCGAGGTATAACGGCACCGCGTCGAACGCCGAGCCGCCCACCACCGGCACGCCGTGCCGGGCCATCAGATACCCGAGCATCTGGGCGTTCTGATCGGCTACCGCGGCCCCGACGTCGGTCAGCACACCCGTCGGCAGACCAAGCGCGGCGGCCAGCGCGTACACATGCCGAGCCCGCGTCCCGGCGCCGGTACCAATGAGGATCTGATGGCTTCGCTTGACCGCCACCAACTCCTCCACCACCGGATACACCGCCGCCTTACCCCGGTCGACCAGACTTTGACCACCGATCTTCAGGACACTCACCTCGGGCAAAATGGCGTAATCGGACGCCGCATCACTTGCTCGCATAAGCTCCGAATCACGCAACGAGCGGTTCATCACCAACGATTCCATCGAGGCCCCGCTCACGACATCCGTCATCTGACCTTCCCCCGTGTGGCCACAACTGAAGCACTGACCTTAGCCGCAGTCACGCGCACTGAGTAAGGTCAGTCCGACCAGTATCACCCAACATACGCGGAGACCACCGCACCAAATTTACCGCGCCGGCGGATGAAGGACCGCGGCATCGCCGCTATCTCGGCGTTATCGACCAGATGAGTGGTCTTCGCCCTCTTCGGGTGAAAAGGCGCAGAGCCCGGCAGCGGGATCGATCAACCCTCGATCGGGGGGTCTCTGCTCTCGAGCTCGCGGCCTCGCCGGTCGTGCTCCTGTAGGCCTAATCCCAGTTTGTTGACGTGTTCGGCCCTGATGGGAGAACGATCATTGGCAATGAGCACCGCTATCCACGGGAGTGGCACCGAGAGCACGATGAAAGCAAGCGCAAGCCACCAGGTCTGATAGAAGACGCCGGCCAGGAGCAGACAGGGGATGCGGGCTGACATCAGGATCGCGTATTTACGCCGGCGGATGGCGTACTGCTCGGCATAGGACGGCTCTGCCGCCGTGATGAGAACAGCGGCATCGCCTCGCCGACGGCGAGGCCGCTCACGTGGGCCCTGCGCGCCCTCACGTCCCGATGTGATGCTCCAACCTCCTACTTCATGTTACTTCGCTGCCTGGGCAGCCGCCTTCAGCTGCTGCTTGTGCAGCCGGACCTTGGCCAGCGAGTCGGCATCCGTCACGTCGGCGACCGATCGATAGACCCCCTCGTCGCCGTAAGGGCCGGCCACCTCGCGCCAGCCGTCGGGCTTCACGTCACGCTGTTTGCCCAGCAGCGCCACGAAGATCTGTGCCTTCTGCTTTCCGTAACCAGGCAGCGCGACCAGCCGCTCGAGCAGCTCGCGGGCGTCGGGGACATCCCGCCACAGCGCTGTCACGTCGCCGTCGTAGTGCTGTACCAATGCCCCGCAGAGGTCCTGTACCCGGCACGCCATCGACCTGGGATACCGGTGCAACGCGGGCGGGGCCGCGAACAGGTCCGCCAACGCCTCAGGGTCGTACTCGGCCAGCTCGTGGACGTCGAGCTCGTGGCCCAAGCGCTGCTGCAGCTGGTACGGCGCGGCGAAGGCCCGTTCTATCGGCACTTGCTGATCAAGAAGCATGGCCAGGAGCAACGCCAGCGGATCCCGCTCGAGCAACGCATCGGCCCGCGGGTCCTGACTGACCAGGAAGCTCACCAACGCCCTCCTCGGTAGTATGCGCACAGTAGTAGGCTGGCCCCGCCTCCGGCAACGGCGTCAGATGTCGATGCCGACCAGGCCCATGATCTCGGTGCGCCAGTCCTGGTAGGCGGTGGCCGCGCTGGCCCGTTCCTGCGGGCTCCGGTAGGGGTGCGTGCTGTCCTCGCCGCCCAGCGCGTAGTGCACGATCTCCTGGTCGCTGCGGTGGTTGCTGACCACCTTGACCTCGACGTGTCGGGTGGCGAGCTCAGCCCGGGTGGCGTGCGCGAGCAGATGGAGCAACGCCAAGCGGGATTGCCGGTCGTCAGGCAACGTCACCTCATCCGGGATGTTGCCCGACACCAGCACAACGGTCGCGCCGGGCGCCAGCACTGGGAGCACTCGGTCAACCGCGTTGAAGCGGGCGAGCAGACCCGCGGACAGGAACGAGCCGACGCGCGCGACGGCGGTGTCGCCGTCGGGGCGGATGGTGACGGGCAGCTGGATGTAGAAGTCGACGCCGTCGCCCCCCGGCTCACCCGGCAGCGCCGCGGGATCGGTAATGATCACAGGATCGGCGCCCGCGTCCTTCAGTAGCTCAGAAAGCCGTTGCGCCCGCTCGGCAGACCCACTCAGCAGCCCGATAGACGACATCGACCCTCCTCCAGTGCGTTCGCACCGATCGGTGGACCACTCGGTCGGCTGAGCACCTGCTCTCAAGGCCATCGTAGGAGCTGAGGGCAGCGACTGGCGAGGGTACCCGAGGATTGCGCACAGCGGGTCCCCCGAACGGCCGGTTGGCCCCCAACGTGGCACGACGCCGGGGCCAACCGCCTGGTTACCGCCATCAACGCGATCGGGGAGCTAGGTCAGCTCCTCTTGTGAGTGGCGGTTTTGGCGACCGGCAGGGTGGCGGTCCAACAACCCTTGATGAATTCCCGCTGGATGGTCACCATATGCCCAACAGCGTCGTAGTAGTTGTCGATCCAGTCCTGCATGGCCTGGAAGTATGCCCATCCGTCACGGCGGGCGGTGTCGCTGATGGTCTCCTGCGACGTGGTCATCGTCATCCTTCCTTGCGGTATGAGGTCTGATCACCAAAGTACGCAGGTCCGATAAGTATGTCAAGCGCTCCGCGTCGTCACCCGCTTCTTCCCTCGACGAAGCTGCGGTAGACCCCCAGCAGCGCTTCCCGCTGGGCCTCGGTGAGCCGCGGGTCAGCACGGATGCTGTCCTCCGTGCTGGGCGCCTCCCTCCTCGTCTCGGAGTCGGCAGTGTCCCTGTCGACAGGGGCACTGGCCGGGGGAGCGTGAGCAGGGCCGTTGGGAGACTCCGCCTGCGTCCACCCCGCCTTGGCCAGCAACTGCTCGGTGGTGAGTCCCAGCCCCTCAGCGATGGCTCGCAGCACCGAGAGCGACGGCTGGTGCAAGCCGCGTTCCACCTGGCTGAGGTAGGCGTTGGAAATGCGGGTCATGGCCGCCATCTCGCGCAGCGACAGATCGGCCAGCTGCCGCTGGGCTCGGATGAACGCTCCTAGCGCCCCTAGCTGGGCGTGCCAGGGATTGGGCACCTCACCGTCGCGACCTGCACTGGCCATGACTCGCGTCACCTCTCGCGCACGTAACTGCCCGGGGCAGCCCCCAACGGCGGGTAGGTGATGCTACCCATCGCCGGCGGGGCCTGCCGCCCTCCAGCACGCTTGGCGATCCACGACGTCCAGTCCTCCCACCACGACGCGGCGACCTCGGTGGCCTGCTGGCGCCATCTCTGCGGGTCCTCGGGCAGCGTGTCGGCCGAGCTGACCCAGTGCCGGGACTTGGGGTTCGGCGGGTTGACCACACCGGCGACATGCCCCGAGTTAGACAGCATAAACCGCACGGTGCCGCCCATGAGACGGGCACCGGCATAGACCGCCTTCCATAGCGCGATGTGATCCCTCTCGGCGGACACGAAATAGCTATCCTGGCTGACTCGGGAAAGATCCAGCTGCTGCCCGGCCAGGGTGAGCTCACCCTTCGCCAACCGGTTTTCCCCGTACAAAGACCGCAGGTACTCGGTCTGCATGGCCGCGGGCATCCGGGTAGCGTCAGCATTCCAGCTCAGAATGTCGAACGGCGCTGGCTGCTCCCCCAGCAGCCAGTCGTTGACCACGTAGTTCCATACCAGGTCCCGCCCCCGCAAGAGGTTGAACGTGGTGGCCATGCCCGCTGCGGGCAGGTAGCCCCGGCGTTTCATCACGCGGCTCAGCCGTTGAACAGTGGCCTCGTCGGTGAACACACCGAGCTGGCCGGGCAGGGTGTAGTCGAGCAGGGTATTCATCACGGTCAGCGAGCGGACCCGATCCTCGCCGCGGGCCGCGAGCCAGGCGAACATCGCCGCAGCCATAGTGCCGCCCAGGCACAGCCCGGCCACGTTGGTCTGCGTTGTCCCGGTGATCTCCTCGACGACCTCCAGCGCGGCCAGCAACCCTTCCCGCAGGTAATCGCTCATGGTGAGCTCGGCCAGGGTCTCGTCCGGGTTCCGATAGCTGATCATGAAGCAGGTATGTCCATGCTGCACGGCCCACTCCACCAAGCTCTTACCGGGAGCGAGATCCATGATGTAGTACTTGTTGATCCACGGTGGGCTGAACAGCAGCGGAAGGGCGTGCACGGTCTCAGTCTGCGGCTGGTACTGGATCAGCTCGATCAGCCGGTTGCGGAACACCACGCTGCCCGGTGTGGCGGCCAGCTCGTGACCAGGACGGAACTGACCCGGAGTCACCTGGCGGGGCATGCCCTTGTTGGTCGCCAGGTCGCGAAGCATGTTGCTCGCACCGCGCACCAGGCTGAGGCCTCCCGTCTCGAACGCCTTCTTCAGCGCGATCGGGTTGGTCGGTAACCAATTGGTCGGCGCGGCGGCGTCGAGCATCTGCCGTAGCGCGAACTCAGCCTTGCCCCGGGTGGGCGCATCCAGGTCTGCTTCGGCCAACAGGCTCAGCAGAAAGCTCTCGAGGAGCACGTGCTGCTGGCGCACCAGATAAAAGAAGGGGTTGCTCCTCCACGCCGGATCGGCGAACCGTGGATCTTTGTCCGGCTCGGGGTGCCCTTCCTGGTGCCACCCCATGCCGCGAAGCGTTGCGGTCACCACGGCTTGGGCGCTGCGCATGCCGTACTCCATCGCCGAGCGGGAGAAGGCCGCCGGGTTCCCGGCGAGCGAGACCGCGAAGGCGGTCAGCGCCTGCCCCAACCCGGCTGGGTCCAGCTCGGCGGTCGCGGAGTCGAGACCGAGCAGCGCGCGGATCGAAGCGGCAAGGTCAGCGGCGTTGTGGCGTACCTCCGCTAAGGGATCACCAGTCGATGAGGTCATCGGGAACCACCTCCACCCGGCGTGCGACGGGACAGCGTCCTTGATGGGATCAGCGTCCTTGATGGGAACAGGGTCCTTGAGCCACCCTACGTCCTCCAAGCGGCCCGGTCCCCCTGGCAGGATCCAGTGCCGTGCGAGCGGTGGTGAGCCGGGTGACCGAGGCAGCGGTGCTGGTGGATGACCACGTGGTCGGTGAGCTGGAGCGACCGGGTCTGCTGGTGCTGCTCGGCGTGACCCACGACGACGGGCCCGCGCAGGCCGAGACGATGGCGCGCAAGCTGCATGAGCTGCGGATCCTGCGCGACGAGCGCTCCGTCGCCGACACCGGTGCCGGGGTGCTGGTGGTGAGCCAGTTCACCCTGTACGGAGCGACCCGCAAGGGCCGGCGACCCTCCTTCACCGCGGCTGCCCGCCCCGAGCACGCCAAACCAATGATCGACGAGGTCGTCGCCCGGCTGCGGGCCCGCGGTGCCACCGTGGCCACCGGACGCTTCGGCGCGACAATGGCCGTGCGCAGCGTGGCCGACGGCCCGTTCACGGTGCTCATCGACGTGTGATGCCCTTCAAGAGCTACCAATCCGGTCGACGATAGCCACCAACGGCCACCAACCGGGACCACCAACCTGAGAAGTCACTGAGGGTCCCCCGGCGCAGGCACTTCGCCGCGCGCTCGTTCGTCGTGCCGGAGGAGGGATCCGGGAACGAAAACCGGGTCCCCGACGTTGTATCACTCGTCGCTGCGGGTATCCGATCGCCAGACTCGTGCACCGTCGCACGCCGATTCGTCGAACGTCTCAGAGTCTGCACGCGGATCCGCCGCATGGAGGGAGCCTGATGACCGCCGCGCAGATCACCGTCGAACCCGACACTGCCCTTGAAGCAGACCTTGATGCGCAGAGCCCAGCGGCCGACCTCGTCCGAGTTTACCTCAATGGTATCGGGCGCACCGCGCTACTCAGCGCGCAGCAAGAGGTCGAGCTTGCTAAGCGCGTCGAGGCCGGTGTGTTCGCACGCCACCTCCTGGATACCGCGACGCGGCTCTCGCCGAGCCGGCGGGCCGACCTCGCGCGGCTGGTGAGCGACGGTCACAAAGCCAAGAACCACCTGTTAGAAGCCAATCTGCGGCTCGTGGTGTCCCTGGCCAAGCGCTATACCGGCCGAGGAATGCCGCTGCTGGACCTGATCCAGGAAGGCAACCTTGGCCTCATCCGCGCGGTGGAGAAGTTCGACTACACCAAGGGCTTCAAGTTCTCCACGTATGCCACCTGGTGGATCCGGCAGGCGATCACCCGAGGCATGGCCGACCAGGGACGCACCATCCGGCTCCCGGTCCACCTCGTGGAACAAGTGAACAAGCTGGCCCGGGTCAAGCGTGACCTGCATCAGCGGCTCGGTCGTGAGGCGACCCACCAGGAGCTGGCTGAGGAGTCCGGCATCCCGGTAGGAAAGGTGGCCGACTTGCTGGAGTACTCCCGGGACCCAGTGAGCCTGGACATGCCGGTCGGCACCGAGGAGGAGGCACCGCTCGGCGACTTCATCGAGGACGCCGAGGCCACCGACGCCGAGGCCGCGGTGATCTCCGGGTTACTGCAGGACGACCTGCGCCGGGTGCTGGCCACCCTGGAAGATCGGGAACAGAAGGTGATCCGGCTCCGCTACGGCCTCGACGACGGCCAGCCGCACACGCTGGACCAGATCGGCAAGCGCTTTGGCCTCTCCCGGGAACGGGTTCGTCAGATTGAGCGCGAGGTGATGGCCAAGCTGCGCCACGGGGACCGTGCGGAGCGACTGCGGGCCTACGCCAGCTGACCCCCGCCCACGGTTTTCGCGTCACCGCTCGAATGGCGGCATTGACGCCGCCGCGTCTGAGCGGCACTGTCAATTCAGAACTATGACGCAGACCACGCGACGTCAGGCTCAGGCTGTCGCGCACCGCGGAAGGTCGGGCTCGTCGGGGGTCCGGCCTTCCCTCTTCCGGGCACCTCATCCCGGCGCCCCCGCCCGGCTGGTCAGAGCCGGGGGTCCTCAGGATCCAGGTCGTGCAAGGGGTAGACAGCGCGCCGGGTTTCCTGGATCGCCCGGTCCAGCGCGGTGTCGCCGGTCCCGTCCCAAGCTGTCCACTGGGGCTCGGCACCGTCGGTCATCACGACCGGCAGCGCCGCACCGCGCGCTACGGTAGCGGCGTAGGCGCTCCAGTCAGCCGGCACTGCGGTGGTGGGGGCCAGGTCGGCCTCGAGCAGGGCGGCCAGTAAATGTGTCCATGACCGCGGGACCACTCGGAACAGGGAATACCCACCCCCGCCCAGGGCCAGCCAGCGCCCGCCGGCCGTGGCTTCGGCCAGGCTGGCCAACGCGCGGTGCGCGGCTCGCTGGCCATCCACCGACAGCGTCAGGTTGGCGAGCGGGTCCTCCAGGTGCGTGTCCGCACCATGTTGGGTCACCAACACCTCTGGGTGGAAGGCGCGCAGCAGCGCCGGCACGACCGCGTGGAAGGCCCGCAACCACCCGCTGTCGCCAGTCCCGGGGGGAAGCGGCACATTGACTGCGGAACCCTCGGCGCCGGGTGCCCCGACATCGGTGGACTCTCCGGTGCCTGGAAAGAGCGTCGCCGGATCCTGGTGCAGCGAGATGGTGAGCACCCGCGGGTCATCGGCGAAGGCCTCCTGCACCCCGTCGCCGTGATGCACGTCGATGTCGACATAAGCCACCCGGGATACCCCGCCGTCGAGCAGTCGGCGGATCGCCAGCGTGCAGTCGTTGTAGATGCAAAAGCCCGAGGCACGCGCCCGCATCGCATGGTGCAACCCGCCAGCGATGTTCGCCGCCCGCGCCGCTCGACCCGCGAGGATCTCGTCGGCGGCCAGCAGTGAGCCACCGGCGACGAGCGCCGAGGCCTCGTGCATCCGGGAGAAGATGGGGTTATCCCCAGTGCCCAAACCATGCCCCACGTATCCCCGTCCACACGGTGCCTGCTTGACGGCAGTGAGGTAGTCCTGCGAGTGCACCGTGCGCAGTTCGTCGTCCGTGGCCTGCACCGGCGCCAGTAGCTGCACCCCCTCCAGCACACCCAGCGAACGGGCCAGCCGGATGGTGAGATCCAGCCGGATGGGATGCAGCGGGTGCCGCCCACCGAGGTCATAGCCAAGGAGGGCGTCGTCCCAGATGACCGCCGCGCGGGAAGGGTTCATCACCTAGCACGCTACCGCTCGCTGGGCGCGATGGCAGCTGATGACCTCTACCCGGGATCTGCTCCGGTGGCCACCGGCCGGTCGGCCTCGGTGCACCACTGTGACCATGACCCGGCGTACAGCGCCGCCGGATGGCTGGGGGTCGTGACTGCGGCGAGCTCGAGGGCGAGGATCAGCGCACACGCGTTGATCCCCGAACCGCAGTAGGCGCCAACCTCGGTTCGACCGATGCCCCACCGGCGCGCGAGCTCGCGCAGCCGGGCCGGCGCTAGCCAGTGCCCCTGCGCGTCGGTCACCTCGCTGACCGGCGCGTTGACCGCCCCGGGGATGTGGCCCGCCCGGGGGTCCACCGGCTCGCGCTCCCCGCGGTAGCGGGGCGCGGCTCGGGCGTCGAGCAGCACACCCTCACGGGCCAGCGTGGCGGCTTGCCCAGCGTCGAGCACCGGCATTCCCCCGGGCCACACCGTGATCGTGCCAGCCTGGGGTCGAGGCACGTCAGTGCTCACCGGCAGCCCAGCCGCTCGCCACGCCGAGATCCCGCCGTCGAGCACCGCGACCGCAGGGTGTCCCGCCCAGCGCAGCAGCCACCAGAGCCGTGCCGCCACCGACCCGTCCGCCGCGTCGTAGGCGACAACCGTGGTCGTTGCGCTGATGCCGGCCGCCCGCAGGGTGGCCTGCAACGCCGCAAGGTACGGCAGGGGGTGCCGTCCACCCGGGCCTGGCGGTCCGGCCAACTCGGTGTCCACGTCGAGGAAGACCGCGCCAGGCAGGTGACCCGCGCGGTAGTCGACGCGACCGGGTGGGCCCGTGAGCGCCCACCGGAGGTCCACCACGGTGGGCGGTTCGGGAGCGGTGAGCATGTCAGCCAGCTCGCGAGGCGTGATCAACGGGTACATGCCGTCCATCCTGCCGCTGCTGGCGCACGCAGTGCCGGGAGGGCCACTACCACCACTACTATGGGTATAACCAAGGGAGACTGGTGTGAACGAACTCATCGACACCACTGAGATGTACCTACGCACCATCTTCGAACTCGAAGAGGAAGGCGTGATCCCGCTGCGGGCGCGGATCGCCGAGCGGCTGGGGCAAAGCGGACCCACCGTCAGTCAGACAGTAGCACGCATGGAACGGGACGGCCTGCTTACGGTGGCTGACGATCGGCGTCTGGAGCTCACCGCAGCGGGCCGCAGTCGGGCCGTTTCGGTGATGCGCAAGCACCGGCTCGCCGAGCGCCTGCTGGTCGACGTGATCGGGCTGGAGTGGGAGCAGGTGCACACCGAGGCCTGCCGCTGGGAGCACGTGATGAGCGAGGCTGTCGAGCGCAAGCTGGTCAGGCTGCTGGGTAACCCGACCACATCTCCGTACGGCAACCCGATCCCGGGACTCGATGAGCTCGGAATCGGCGAGCCCGCCGCCCCGCTCGAACCCGACCTGGTCCGGTTGGACGAGGTGGCCCGGCGCGGCGGCGGCACGGTGGAGGTGCGACGCATCGCCGAGCACGTGCAGCTGGACCCGGCCTTGATGGCGGACCTGTACAAGGTCAATGCAGTGCCCGGCAACATCGTGGAGGTCGGCGCCCAGGCGCGGGTAAACCATCCGGTGGTGCTGTCCGGCCAAGGGTCCACGGTCGAGGTAGCCGGCGCGCTCGCACACGCGGTCATGGGCCATCGGCGCTGAGGCTGGCCCAGTAGACGACACAGTCGCGATGGTCACGGGGGGACCTACGCGCCAGGTCGCTCAAGGGCTGCGGCAGCGTCCGCCGCGATGCTGCGCAGCAGCTCCGGGGGCAACCCGGTGTCCAGCGCAGCCCGCAGCAACTCCGACAGCGAGTGCTCGGGGCACGCGTGCAGCGCCGCGTCCAACGCAACACCGGCCAGCGCACCGTCCCCGCGGATATACGCAGCGAGCGCTAGCAGTGCCGCGGGTTCGGCCCGCTCCGGTGCGGGGGTGGCGCGAACAAGGGCCAGCCACAGCCGCTCGGCTGCGGCCGCGCCGGGGCCCGAGCACCAGGACAGGCAGGCGTCCCGGACCCGATGGTCGCACAGCGCGGAGGCAACCTCGGCGACAGTGCTGTCGCTCAACGTGAGATCTCCCGCCCTCGCCGCTTGGTGCAGTTGCTTTAACTGCGCGAGACGCTGGCCCACCAGCCGGGCACTCATCGGGTGCTCAGCGTCGGCCGCAGCCAACAGCATCGCCCGACGCCTCAGTGCCGAGGAATCCTCCGCAGCCAGCAGCTCGGCCATTTCTTCCCGGCTCCGGAAAGTCACTGCACCGGCCGCGACGGTTGCCGCCGCCAGCGGGCTCGTGGTGGGGTCGGCCACTGCACCGGCGCAGAGCGGATCGCCGTAACAGCGCCACGGCGCGCCGCTCACGATCTGTGCCGTCCACGCCGCATGGACCACGGACAGGCCGGCACTCCTCAGCACTTCGCCGAGCGCGTCCACCACCGCGCGGTGTGGGGGGTCGCCATCCGGGGTGAGATCGCCCCCGATCACCACCAGCGCGACGCCAGTGGGCCGCTGCCGGGCGAGCGGCACCAGCAACTGCTCGGCCAACGGCCGAACCTGGTCACCGCTGACCAGATCGGCGCGCAGAGTTAACCCGAGCCTGTTGCCGTGCAGGGCCAAGAGGACCACGGAGTCATGCGGGTGGAAACCGAGCAGGTACGGGACGGCGGCGATCAGCTCAGAAGGGTCGGAGAGCCGGATACGGCCGGTGATCGGTGCGCTCATGCCGCCAAACGGTCCTCCCGTGCTACCGCGGGGACCAGTCCCCTGCGTGCCGGCTGTGGACCGCAGAGGACTTGTGGACTACTCCCGCCCAGCTCCGCCAGGGGCGAGCAGAATGTCACAGGCGGTGGTTACCCTGCCCCGCCGGGCGCTCCTTGGTTCCTCCGTGGACCTCGCGCGGCCTTCGGCACACGTAAGTCACCGCCGGAGGCAGGTTCCACCACACCGGGCAGGTGGTGAGCACCTCGTCGAATACCTCGCCGAGCAACGCCCGGAACTGGCGCGCTCGGACCATCGAGAGCGTATGCAGGTAGGCGAAGGTGGTGAAACAACCCCCTGGCCGCAGCGAGCGCGCCGTCGCGTCAACGATTGCGCGCTGGGCGCCCGGATCGATCAGTGACCACGGCAGCCCGCTGACCACGGCGTCCACCGCGGACACCCGGTGCTCAGCGAACAGCCGCTCTAGCTCGGCGGCGTCCCCGACCAGCACCTCGACGCCCGTGTACTCCGCGCGCAGGTAGTCGGCCAGCATCGGGTCAATTTCGACTGCCACCTGCCGCCCTCGACCAGCGAGTCGATATTCGATAGCCGCCGTGACGGAACCGGTGCCCGGACCGAGCTCGACCACGACCGGTTGCCCACCTCGGGGCACCACAGCGGCCAACCGAGACGCCAGGTTCGGGGAGCTTGGGGCTACGGCGCCCACCACAACCGGACTACGCAGCACAGCAGCGAGGAAGACGACGAGGTGTCGCGAGAGCAGCGGCATGGCGCCAGAGATTGCCCGTCGCAACGCCCTCTGTGAAATCGATCTTCGCTGTGCTCCGGTCACCGGCTCCGGGTGGCGCACCTCCCGGGGACACACACCAATCTGACACTGATAACCGTTATCATTACTGGATCTGTTTCCCGACGGTCCCGCACCGACCGCAACCCGCACCGGAGGAAGCCATGTCCCTCGACGTTCCCACCGCACTGCTTGAGCGTGCCCAGCAGGGCGAGGTCGACGACGCCGACTTCGTTGACTGTGTGCGGTTGTCGCTGCCCTACGCCTGGGAGGTCATCAGCGGTGTGGTGGCCGAGCTTGCGCAAGACGGGCAGACGAGCGAGTTCGCCGATCACGAGATCCCCCCACCCAGCGAGTCCGCGCGAGGCCAGCTCCTGCGGGCGCTGGCCTCCGACGCCATCCGCGGCAGTCTCGAACGCCACTTCGGGGTGAAGCTGGCTTTCCAGAACTGCCACCGCGTCGCGGCGTTTCGACCCTCCGCAACCAGCGGTGCCCGCTACCGAGCCTTCATCTCCGCGCGCGGTCAGGTGCTCAACCAGAGTCCCGAGCTGCGTAACTGCTGATCATTTGATGGAATGAGTCTGCCCGCCTGAGGCGTTATCTCCACTGTGAATGCCGAGTTGTACCGAATCGAGGCAGAGCCATCGAGGCAGGCGGGCACGGTCCTCGTGCACGCGCTTACTGGGTTCGTCGATGCCGGTCAGGCCGGGCATTTGGCGGTGGCCCATTTACTGGCGACACTGGAGCACCGGGTGCTCGCCACATTCGACGTGGACCAGCTGCTGGATTACCGCTCCCGCCGACCGGAAATGATCTTCGACGAGGACCACTGGGCAGGATACGCACAGCCTAAGTTGCTGCTGTATGAGGTGCGCGACTGCGCGGGCGCCACGTTTTTGCTCCTGACTGGCCCGGAGCCGGATCTACAGTGGGAGCACTTCGCCGATGCGGTTCGCGAGTTGGTCGAACGCTTCGGGGTGGAGCTGACGGTGGGCCTGGGCGCGGTGCCGATGGCGGTCCCCCACACCCGGCCAGCGACGGTCACGGCGCACGCCACCCGTCGCGAGTTGATTTCCCGTTATCAGCGCTGGGCCACCACCATGCAGGTCCCTGGTCACGCCGGGGCGCTGGTGGAGTTCCGGCTGGGCGAAGCCGGGCACGATGCGATGGGATTCGTCGTGCATGTGCCGCATTACCTGGCGCGCATCGAGTACCCGGAATCTGCCCGTGGCCTGCTGGAACACCTGGCCCGCAACAGCGGACTGGACTTGCCCGTGGAGGCACTGCGCCCCGCGGCGCAGCGGGTCTTGGCCGAGGTCAACGAGCAAATCGCTCGCTCTCCGGAGAGCCTGTCGGTGGTGACCAGCCTGGAAGCGCAGTTCGACGCCGTCATGGGTGGGTCCGATCGGCGCCCCCTGCCCTCTCCCGATGCCGGGTCACTGCCCACTGGCGATGAGATTGCCGCAGAACTCGAGCAGTTCCTCGCCGAGCAGGACGGTCCGGCCGAGGACTAATCCGACCACACCCGGGCCACCTCGGCGGCGACCGAGCCGGCTTGCAGACGCCCGGCCGCCGCAACCGGTGCCCGGCGCGCTAAGTCCAGTATGTTGTGGCCGGTGGCGCGGCGGGCGGCGGCGTCCGGCGTGACGAGGGCGACCCGCGCCTGCTCCCCCTGGGCTTGTTTCCCCTGGGCTTGTTTCCCCTGGGCCTGTTTCCCCTGGGCCTGTTCGCGCAGGGCGGCCACCTGGGCGGCAGCTCCAGTCCCGCGCAGGCCTCGTGCGATCGGCGCGAGCACCACGACCCGGTCATATCCTGCGGCGAGGTCGGCGTTGGTCGCTGAGCGCACGCCCCCGTCAATCCAACGCCGCCCGCCGATGGTGACGGGGGGCCAGACCCCCGGCACCGAACAGCTCGCCGCCACGGCGTCGACCAGCGTCACCGCGGTGCCCCCCACCTGGCTGCCCTTCCCGAAGACAGCGAACTCTCCGGTTTCGGCATCCACGGCGGTGATCAGCAGATCGCGCTCGGGCCAGGCGTACATCCCCAGACGAGCTTCGAGGAACTGGCGCCGCTCGGCTTCCGAAATCGTCGCGGCCGCCAGTGCCATCTTGCCGACCCGTGCTCCCAGCTGCTCGGAACCTCGGGAGCAGACAGCCGCCAAGCTCCACCACACAATCGTCGCCATCCTCACCCGAACAGGCCGGTAAGGTCCCGGTACGGCGAGCTGACTGGCGTAAAGCTCCTCAAGCTCGGTGCCCGAGGCGATCAGCGCACCCACCACTGACCCGGCCGAGGTGCCGATGACGAGATCCGCGTCGCGTAGCTCTACCCCATGCTCAGCCAGTCCGGCGAGCATCCCCAACTCCCAGGCGATGCCGGTGATCCCACCGCCACCGAGCACCAGCGCCCTACCCGCCATCCCCGCCTCCTCGCGTCCGTCCTGAGTGTGGCCACCCTCCTGCTCGGCGAACTCAACCGGAGAACTAGGCGGGCTGCCAATTGACCCTCAGGCAAACGATACCTATTTGGGTGACAAGATGAGCACTGATGCACAATCTTCCGGAAGAAGGGTCTAGAGTCGTGGCGGGAGGTCATCATGAGGGATCACGAGCCAACGATCCGCAGTCGCGAACTCGGCGAAGGTCTACGTCGGGCAATGGAACACGCCGGGCTCAACGGCAGGCAGGCGGCGCGGTTACTAGGCATGTCGCAGAGCTGGGTCTCACGGCTGCTGTCCGGCAAGCGTAACGCCAGCGCGGCACAGGTGGCGGCATTCCTGGCGACCTGCCGGGTGACCGGTGCCGAACGCGACCGGTTGCTCGAACTCTGCGAGGACCAGCACACCCCGGGCTGGTTGCAGCAGCACGGTTCTCGGCTCCCCCAGCAGCTCGTGACCCTCATCGACCACGAGAGCAAGGCCACGGCGATCAGCAGCTTCGGGCAGGTCGTGGTGCCTGGCCTGCTGCAGACCGGTGACTATACCCGGGCGCTGATCCGGGAGGCGGGAACGGTCCCGGCGGAGGAGATCGACGACCGGGTGGCCGCCCAGCTGGCCCGCCACAGCCTGTTCACCCGGGAGCGGCCCGCCAGGTTCCACTTCTACCTGCACGAGTTCGTGCTGCGCCTGCCGGTTGGCGGCCCGGCCGTGATGCTCGAGCAGCTCGAGCACCTGCACCGGATGTCCTTGCGCCCCTATCTCACGCTGCGCGTGGTGCCGGCCGCGCTCGGTGGGCACGCCGCGATCCACGGATCCTTCACGCTCATGGAGTTCGCCGACTTCAAGCCGGTGACCTACCTGGAGAGCGAGGCCTCCAGCCTGTTCCTGGAGAAACCCGTAGAGACCACTGCCTATCGCGCGGTCTTGGCCGCACTGGCAAAGACCGCGCTGGACGAGGAAGAATCGCGGAAGCTGACTGCCATCCTGGCAACCGAGCTCTACGCGGATCGCGAGGACCATAATGACCGCGCCTGAGCCACCCTGCGTCCCTCGTAAACTGCCATTCGGCCCCAAATGGCGTCCGTCCTGGATCGATGTTCCGAACCGCCAGGTGAGCCGTTCACCCAGCCCCATGCAGCAGGAGAAGTATCCCAGCACAGTATACTAGTTGGTATGCCTACCACGACGATCAAGGTCGACAGTGCAACCAGGGATCGGCTGGCGCACCTCGCGCAGGCACGCGGCATGACGATGAGCGCGCTGCTGTCCGACGTTGTCGAACGGTTGGAGACGGAGCAGCGCTGGTGTGACATAGAGGCCGCCTACGAACGAATGCAGCGTGAGGACCCGGATGGGTGGGGCGAGTACCTCGGTGAGCTGGCCGAGTGGAGGGCCAGCACCGCCACCGTCGACACCGCTGCCGTTCACGAGTGGCCGGAATACAACCAGTGAGGGTTGCGCACGGCCAAATCTGGTCAGTGATACTGGACCCGACCGTGGCTCATGAGCAGCGTGGCACCCGTCCCTGCGTGGTGGTGTCCGTCGACCGGTTCAACGCCCTGCCGATCGGGCAAGCCATCGTGGTCCCGTTGACGACCCGTGAGCGCAGGTTCCCACACCACATCCCGGTCACCGACAACGGTGGGTTGCACCGGCCAAGCTGGGCCATGTGTGAAGCCGTCCGATCGGTGTCGGTGGAGCGTTTCGGCCAGTTCATCGGCACCGCCAACAGCGTCACGGTCACCGGGATCACCAATCAGTTGATGCTCTGGCTTGGCCGTCGCAACTGATTCTGGTTTCAGCTGCCGGCGAGTTGGCCGAGGGTCACCGTGACGGTACGGGTACTGCCCTGCGGGGTGCTCAGCGTGACCCGCACGGTCTGCCCCGGGTCGAGCTTAGCCAGTTCCTGAGCGAGCCCAGAGGTGTCGAGCACGGGGGTGTTGTTGATAGCGGTGATCACCTCACCGGCCTGTATCCCGGCCGCCGCCGCTGGCTGGCCGGGCTCCACACGGAGCACCCCGACGCCGGATGACTGGCCATTCACATCCAGCACGGTGACCACCTGCACGCCTAACTCGGCGCGATGAGAGTTGACCACGTGGCCGTGGTGGGTGATGAGCTGCCCGGCGATGTCGGTGACGAGGTTGCTAGGGATCGCAAAACCGATGCCCGGCGCGGCGGAGGAGCTGCCGAGAATACTGGTCTGTGGCTCCAGCGCAGCCAGCGTGGGCACACCGATGACCTCGCCAGCTAGGTCGACCAGGGCACCACCGCTGTTGCCTGGGTTCACCGCGGCGCTGGTCTGGATGACATTGGGCAGCGTCGCGCCCGGGCCGCTCTCGGCGGGTTCGGTGACGGTGCGGCCGGTGGCCGAGATGATGCCGCTGGTGACACTGCCTGTCAGCCCGAGCGGGTTACCCATAGCCAGGACAATCTCGCCGACCTGCAGTCTGGCTGAATCACCGAAGCGCGCCGGGTGCAGCGAGGCCGGTGGCTGATCGAGCTTGATGACGGCGAGGTCGTCGGGTTTGTAGGTGCCCACCAGCGTGGCCGGGATGGTTTTCGGGCTGTTGGGCAACCGTACCTGGAACGTGCTCGCCTGGCCCACCACATGGGCGTTGGTGACGATATCGCCCGTGGTGTCGAAGACGATGCCGGAGCCGAGGCTATTGCCGCTAGTGATCTGCACGACCGAGGGCAGTACCTGGTGCACCACGCTGATGTAAGCCTTCTCCAGGCCGGGGGCATTCGCCGGCACCGACGGCGCGCTGGAGGAGGACTGGAGGGCGGCGTCGTTAGCGGCGCACCCGGCCAAGGTGATCGCCGCGACGGTCAGCACGGTCGCCACCACGGGGCGGGTCAGCTTCATCGTCGGCTCCCTGCACGTGATCGGGTGCGGCCGGCCCGGGCCGCAGGCTCGTCGTCCATGGCCGCCCCGCTGGCCATCCGCTGCGCCAGCCGGGACGCCAGAGCCATGATCGTCAGGGCAGGGTTGGCGCTGCCCTGGGTGGGACAGACCGACCCGTCGGCGACGAAGAGGTTCTCCACCGCCCAGGCACGCTGGTTGGCGTCGACGACGCTGTGTTCGGGGGAGCTGCCCATCCGAGCGCCGCCGATCAGGTGCGCGAAGCGTTGGATGGTGAGCACGTCTTGGGCGTCGGCGGCATGCAAGACATCAGTGATCACCTTGGTCGAGTAGGCCATGTTGGCCTTGTCGTTGTCGCCCAAAGTGTAGTCCATCCGGGCGATAGGCTGGCCATAAGAATCGGCCTCCTCGGCCAACGTCACCCGGTTGTCCGGGTGGGAGAGCAGCTCGTTGAGCACCCCGATAGTGGCCCAATGGTTGTAGTCGCGCATGTACTCACGTAATGCCCGACCCCAATGCCCGTCGGCCAGCACGTGCTCGGCCCAGCCGATGGGCAACGGGGACACGGTCTGGATGGAGAACCCGCGGGCGAAACCGCGGGCCGGGTCGGTCTCGTAGAACTGTTCGCTGGAGATCTCCGGCGGCGGCGCCTTGTACATCCGTAGCTCATAGGGCCACCGCCCGGCGGCCTGGGGGGCCCCTTGCACCATGATGTAGCGGCCGACCTGGTCAGCGTTGTTCGCCAGCCCGTGGGGAAAGCGACGGCTCACCGAGGCCAGCAGCAGCCGCGGAGTCTCGATCGAATAACCGGCGATCGCGACGTACCGGGCGCGCTGCAGACGGTGCGCACCGCCGGGCTCAGCGGCGTACACCACGCCGCGGGCCCGCCCGGAGTCCCGCTCGAGATCCACCCGCAGGGCCATGCAGTTGGCCCGCACTTCCACGCCGTGGGCCAGCGCGTCGGGCAGATGCGTGACGTAGGGGCTGGCCTTGGCGTTGACCTTGCAGCCCTGCAGGCAATAGCCGCGGTAGATGCAGTGCGGCCGGTTGCCAAACGTGCCGTTGACGATCCCGACGGGGCCCACCCGCATCTCGATGCCGCACCGCAGCGCACCCTCACGGAGCTTCTCGGCCGCCCCGGAGACCGGGTGCGGGGAGAACGGGTAGCGGTGCGGGTATCCCCACGGCCAGTTCTGGCCTGCCACTGGCAACTCGGCTTCCACCTGCTCGTAGTGCGGGCGCAGGTCTTCATAACAGATCGGCCAGTCCGCGCCCACGCCGTCGTCGGTGTAGGTGGACAGATCACTGGGGTGGAACCGTGGGGTGTAACCGGCGTAGTGGATCATCGAGCCACCGACCCCGCGGCCGGAGTTGTTCTTCCCCAGCTCGATCGGGTCGGCCCCACCGATGATCCGCTTCTGGGTCCAGTACAACGGGTGGCTGCCAGCCTCGTCGGACACCCAGTCGGAGTCGGGATGCCAGAACGGGCCCGCCTCGATGATCACCACCCGCCAACCGCGCCGGGCCAGCCGTTGGGCCAGCACCGATCCGCCCGCGCCGGCCCCGACAATGACGAGATCCACCTCGTCGTCCTCGCGGTATCGAGCCATGGTGGCCTCGCCCGGCAAGTCCCGGGAATGCACGTCCAGCAGGAACCGGGAATCGTTGTCCCGCGGCCCGATCGCGCCCTTGAGGATGCCCCGCCAGAACGTCCCCATCACCGTTCCCAGGCGTCGACGACCTGCACTGGGTCCTCGTCGGTCGCACCGGGTTTCTCGAACGGCTCCCGCACCTCGGGACCCTCCGCGCCGGGGCCCCCCAGACGCATGAACCCGCGGGGGTAGGCCGGCCCGCCGAAACCGATCTCGTTCCACGCCCACGGGTGCGCGTAGAAGGCGGCGAGCATCATGCGCATCACCACCGACCAGGCTCGCGCGACATTCAGCTCATCCCAGGCACCGCCGACCAGCCGGCCCTGGGCGAACTCGGACACGATCGCCTCCCGCTGGGCCTGGGCGCAGGCGGCGAAACCAGCCTGGTAACCCAGGGTCGCGGTGTGGTCCAGCCCGCGGAGCACGAGCCGCCAGGTGTCCCGGTCATCGGGCATGTCGGCGTACTGGTAGCCATCGAGGAGGCCATCGGCGAGCTTGCTGTCCACCATCTCGGCCACGGGGACGCGGGGTTCACCGTCCTGCGCCAGCGCGGTGTCGCACAAGGCCCGCAGAGTCGGCTCCTGCGCCGGGGTGAAAAAACGCAACGGGCCGGGCGGGGCCAGCCGGGCCAGCACCACCTTCTTGGTGGCCTCATCCCAGGTGCCGGCCGCGTCGAGCACGTCGAAGTCGGGGTAGCGCCCGATCATCTGCGGGGAGGTCCCCCGCCGATGGCGGGGCAACCACGACGGATGGGGTGCCACGCCCCCCGGGCGGCGCTTGGGCAAGTGATCGGGTCTGGTGAGATCGGGCCCGGAGCTCTCCATAGCCTCAGCGCTCCCGGCGCAGCACGGCCGCGAGCAGGCCCATGGCGCCCACCATCGCCATCAGGCCCGGCGCGGAGATCGGGGGACCCATCGGCAGGTTGTAGGAGTACAGCCGCCAGCCGCCGGGCTTGCGGGCCACCCCGCGGGCGTGGAAGTACTCTCCGAGCAACCCGTTGGCGACGTACAGCGCCGCGGTCACCGGCAATGCGGTCTTGGCGCAGCGCCGGGAGAACACTCCCCCGATGCCGGCCGCTACCAGGGGTGGGGTCAGCACGATCGGGCTCCACATCCACTTGTTGCCGAAGCTGGCCCGGTAGTGCTCCAGGTAGATCTCCGCTCCGGTCACCACCGCCGCGGCTGCGGTCAACCCGGAGAGCGCTCGCTCGAACCGGCCGTGTTCCACGTTCCACACCATCCGGTCGATGAGGTGCTCAGCGGAGGCCCTCGCGTCCGGTTCGCCCCGGTTGGTCGGGCCCCGGTTGGTCAGACGCCGGGTGAACAGCATGGCCATCTCCCTCCCAGCGCTCAGCCCCGCCGATGCGGCAGGAACTCCTGGAGCTTGGTCTTGACGCCCTCCTTGATCACACCCCAGCGGTCCTCATCGCCGGCCAGCATGGCCTTGGCGGCGTCGCTGACCTGCTCGAGGGTGGCGTGCGGCGGCACCGGCGGCACGTTGGGGTCGCAGCGCACGTCCAGCACCGTGGGCCGGTCAGCGGTCAGTGCGCGGTCCCAGGCGGAGGCGAGGTCCCCGGGCTTGTCGAGCGCGATGGCCTGCAGGCCTAAACTAGCGGCGAACCTGGCGTAGTCCACGTCGGGCAAGCGCTGCGACTCGACGAACTTGGGTGCGCCCGCCATCGCGCGCATCTCCCAGGTGACCTGGTTCAGGTCGTCGTTGTGCAGCACAGCGACGATGAGCCGAGGGTCGGCCCACTGCTCCCAGTACCGCTTGATAGTGATCAGTTCGGCGAGACCGTTCATCTGCATCGCGCCATCTCCGGCGAACACGATCACCGGTCGGTCTGGGCAGCCGAACTTCGCCCCGATCCCGTAGGGCACCCCGGGGCCCATGGTTGCGAGGTTGCCCGACAGCGACCCGCGCATGGCGCCCCGGAACTTCAGCTGCCGGGCGTACCAGTTGGCGGAGGACCCCGAGTCGGCGGTGACGATCGCGTTCTCGGGCAGCCGGGGGCTCAACTCGGCGAACAGCCGCATCGGGTTGATCGGATCCGCCTCGACGGCTGCCTCCATCGCCATGGTCTCCCACCAGCGGGCCACATCGGACTCGATGCTCTCGCGCCAGGATCGATCGTCCTTGCGGACCAGCAGCGGAAGCAGCGCGCGCAGGGTGGCCGCCGCGTCGCCCACCAGGTTGACCTCGTAGGGATAACGCATGCCGATCATGGTCGGATCGAGGTCGAGCTGCACCGCCCGGGCCTGGCCGAACTCGGGCATGAACTGGGTGTAGGGAAAGCTCGACCCGACCGTCAGCAAGGTGTCGGCCCCGCGCATCATCTCGTAGCTCGGCCGGGTTCCGAGCAACCCGATCGCCCCGGTCACATAGGGCAGTTCATCGGAGAGCACGTCCTTACCCAGCAGCGCCTTGGCCACCCCCGCACCGAGCAGATCCGCCACCTGTTCCAGCTCGGCGGCGGCTCCCCGGGCACCGGAACCCACCAGGATCGCAACCCTTCGACCGGCGTTGAGCAGCTCCGCCGCCTGGCGCAGCGCGTCGGGATCCGGCGCCAGCTCGGGCCAGCTGATCCCTAGGCTGGAGGGCACCATCTTGAACGCGTGAGTGGGGGGCGAGTACTCCAGCTCCTGCACGTCGGCCGGCACGATGACCGCAGTCGGCGCCCGGGCCCCCAACGCGATCCGGATTGCCCGGTCGAGCACGTTGGGCAACTGCTCCGGGACGGTGACCATCTGGACGTAGTCGCTGGCGACGTCCTTGAACAGGCTGAGCAGGTCCACCTCTTGTTGGTAGGAGCCGCCCATCGCACTGCGGTTGGTCTGCCCGACGATCGCCAACACCGGCACGTGATCGAGCTTGGCGTCGTAGAGCCCGTTCAGCAGATGGATCGCTCCCGGTCCTGAGGTCGCCGCGCAGACCCCCAGCCGCCCGGTAAACTTCGCGTACCCCACCGCTTCGAAGGCCGCCATCTCCTCATGCCGGGCTTGCACGAACTGCGGTCGGTTCTCCGCCCGACCCCACGCCGCCAGCAGGCCGTTGATCCCGTCGCCGGGGTAGGCGAAGACCGTGCCCACCCCCCACTCGCGCAAGCGGCTCAGCAGATAATCGGCAACCTGCGGTGTGGCCACGGCGTTACCCTCCGAAATCTTGACAGCCTGTTCTTCCCAGTCTTCCCGGACATTCCCCCAGATCGTTGCTACTACGCCCGCAGCACCGTTTCATGACCTGTGTCACATACCGGAACCTGTTCGCCGGGCAGGGCCGCCGCCGGCCAGCCGAGCCCACCCCGACCACCACCGCGCGCCAAGCCGTGGACGCTGACGTCGCACTCGTCGAGGCGCACCTGGCGGCGCTGGATGACCTGTTGGCGCTCACTGGGCAGATCCAGGGCCACACCATCGAGAAGATCATGGCCAAAAGCGACCTCGAGCTCGGCCTTGAGGCGCTCCTTGGACCCGGATACCTTCTCAGCCCCGGACCGGACTGACCGTCAGCCGACGGGGCTTGCAAACGGGGCACCTCATCACCATCGACCGCTGACCAGCCGCGACGCACCCTGATGGCAGGCTTCCGGCGTATCTGTGCTGGCCCCGATGATGATCGATCGTGAGCTGTACCTGCTGTGCGCCCCGGCCGCCATAGCGGGCTTGTCAGGCAGGTTGCGATGCCGAATGCTCGGTTCCGTGCCTAACCTCGCGGAGTTTCAGACGATGATCGTGAGTACCAACGGGAATTACACCGGGCCTCCAGGAGGCGCCCCGGTGCTGCGAGACGCTGCGGGCGACGCTTATCAGCCAGATGCTCCGCCGCGAGCGGGGACTGCCCTCTCGATCAGCGTGCCACGGGGTGGCGGTCCACCGACGCTTGCGGCTACACCGGTTGTCGGCGTTAGGCCATCGGTCGGCGATCCGTCGTCGGGCGGTGTGATGGTGTCGTTCGGTGCCCGAGCCCCGATCGGGAATGCCGTGTATCTGCCGTTCGCGTCTGACATGGTCACCTACACCCTGATACCGGCCGCCGCAGTCGGCCTCGACTTCTTCATATACAGACCGACTCAGCGGCTGCTCGGTGTTCATCGATCGGAACCCCGCCACGGGCGATCTCGTCGTCTACCACGCCAACCGCATGTCTCTCACTAAGGTCCCAGGGCCAGATCATTACCTGGCAATAACCCCTCTCGACGAGCAATATCGGGAGGCGCGCATCCAAATGGACGTGGATTACACAACGCTCCAACACGCGCTCGGCGGGGGGCTGGTCTCGGTCGCGCAGCTAAGGAGGCCCACCTACTACCAGTGCATCGAGGTCGAGAAGAACCGCAAGCGCGCTCAGGGGCGGAGCGACGTCGATGCCTTGGGGGGCACGAACGTCATGGGCTTTCGGGTCGGGGGGAACTGGCAGTTCTGGTGGCAGACCTGGGCGATTCTCAGCTACAACCGGCCGATCACGGCGCCTGAGGCGCTTCGCTCGGGCAGACGTCAGGACATCGAACTAGGAACTGGCAAATTGCTGGCGGTAGAGCAGTTTGTCTAACCAGCGTCTGGGTCACTTGGATGCCGACTACAATCAGCGGCCTGACGAATACCAGGCCAGACGCTGCACCTTCTGGCGCCCCAGGACGCTGATCGACCACGCTCTCCTGGCCATGCTCGGGTCCAGCCGAGATACGCGTAGAAGGCCTCCCGGTAGTAAACGCCGAACTTTCAACGAGTATCTACGTTCACGCAGGTCACGACCCCGCTGACGATCTTCGTATGTCGAGCCCAAGGATCCCGGTCGAAAGCTTCTGACCAGCACAAACGGTGCGGATCGATGATTTTTCGTTGGATACTAATCTGCCGCCAATTGCATCCGATGCGAATACGCGACAGTTTGCGAATGACGCCCACGGGGATCGAATTTAGCTGTTCTACCGGGGATGATCTCTGGCCCAGCGGCGAGGGTAGTGGGCGTGGACGGCTGATCCGCGGCGGGCTGTGTCGCCCGGAAGGTTGGTTGGCCTGCGAGTTTCCCCCGGTTCGCATCTGATGCGGCTTTGTCGCGTTGGTTGCGTGTGATGGAGGGTGGTGGTCATGGGCTCGATCGGGGTGGTTCCGGGTGCGGCTGTCCTATCTCGTTGAGGTTGAGGCAGTCTCATTGATCTGGGGTATCCGGCGCGTCGTCTCATCAATTTGAGGCACGGATCGTTACAGTGCGCTGTCCGTAGAGCGACAAGTCCGGGATGGCGCGGTGGCCAGTGGTGCAGCGGCGGTGGCGGCTGATGCCTCGTGGGCGGGCAGAACACCGGAGGTGCGGTACCTGGAAGTCGGCGGGACCGGCCCCGTCGAGCGTCAGGGTGCGCTGAGGGCGTGCGGGAACACGCGGTTTGAGGATGTGCCGCCGGTGCGGTGTTTCCCGTCCTATCGGGGGCAGCGGAGCTTCCCGGGGCTGTACTTCGCGGCGTGTATGGGTCGGCACGTCGGGTTCGAGTCGTGGCTGGAGCGCGACCAACTCATGATGCTGGACTTTTCGCTGTGGGTGCGTTCGTTTTCGGCTCAGCCGTTCTGGCTGCTGTGGTCGTCGGGTGGCAAGACTCGCCGGCACGCCCCGGACTTCTTTGTCAGGCTGCCTGACGGTCGCGGTGTGGTGGTCGATGTCCGTGCCGATGACCGGATTGAGTCGGCGGATGCCGAAGCGTTCGGGGCGACCGCAGCCGCGTGTGGTGTCGGGAGGAATCTGTCACCAGCCGCAAACGAGCGGATCGGTGCTGGTCAGGGGGTCGTCTGTTCCTCGTTGTGCTCGGCGAGGTGGCGGTAAAGGGTGGTACGACTGACGTTGAAGGCAGCCGCCACCTGGTTGACGGACCCGGCATAGATCGCAAAGCAGGGCAAGACCACCACCAACCCACCCACAGCGATCAAACCGTTACAAGACCCCGACCCCCGCGACGCCCACCCACATCCGAACGGCCAGTGGCGGCGGTAACCCAGCGGTATTTCACCCGCTATCGCCACTGGCCGTTCCGTTGTTGCTCAAGCCCCCGCGGTTTGTCCGCTCTCCGTGTCGGCGTCATCGGATGGCCTCAATTATGGTGGGGGGTACAGATGTACCCTTGGTGATGGTCTGCGGTGAGGAAGGAGTTCTGGGGATGAGCGACGACATGACGCCCGGTGACCGGTTGCGGATGTTCCGGGATGCGGCAGGGAAGTCCCGTCCCCAGCTCGCTGGGTTGATGGGATGTTCGGCGGAGACGGTGAAGGCCATTGAGGCCGGCCGTCGTGAGCTCACCCTGAGCATGGCGGTGCGGGCCGCCCGGGCATTGGGTATCCGGGATCTGGCGGCCTTATACGGGCCTGGGGTGTCCTACACCGTGGTCGAGCGCCCCACTCATGCGGCGGCGCCTGAGGTAAGCCGCGCCCTGCTGGTGCACCGGATTGACGACGACGAGCCACAGACAGACGCGTATCTCCGGGCGGCCCTGGATTCCGCCTGGCAGGTCTGGCATACCTCCAGCAAGCAGCGCACCGAGACCGGCAAGGTCCTGCCCCGGCTAATCCTGGATGCTCGCCGGGCCGCGACGCGGCACGAGGGAGGCGACCGGCGCGAAGTGCACCGGCTGCTCGCACAGACCTATCACCTGGCCCAGGCGTGGCTGGCGTGGCACGGCGACCGGGAATTGGTCTGGATGTCGGCCGACCGCGCCTACTCCGCCGCACAGGCGGCCGACGATCCCCTGGTCATGGCCCGAGCCTGCTGGTACTACGCCGCTCTCCTCCGAGCGACCGGTCATTACGCGGATGCCGTCCTGGAGCTGGACTCCGCGATCCCGCTGATTCGGGATCGGATGGAGGAGGACCGGGAATCGGCGGCGACCTATGTCGATCTGGAGATGCACGCTGCGCTGACGCTGGCCCGCGCGGGAGACGAGTCGGCGTGGGCACGGTGGGAGAAGGGCCGTGCCGCCGCTCACCGACTGCTGCCCGAGGGGTATGCGTATCCGCAGACCAGGATCGGGCAGGTCATGGTCGAGCTGTACGGCGTCATGGTCGCGGTCGCGCTGGGCCACGGAGATGAGGCCCGCCGCCGCGCCGCGAGTATCGATCCTGCCTCGATTCCCTCCACTGAGCAACGCGCCAAGCACCTGATCGAATTGGCCCGCGGCTACCAGTTCCTGGGCGAGGAACTCGGCGTCGTGCATCTGCTCGGGCAAGCAGCCGACGTCTCCACGGAGACGGTGATCTACTCGCCACCAGCCCGTGCCCTCACCCGCGACCTGCTGCGCAAGGCGCCCCCAGCCAATCGCGAGGACGTTCAGCGGCTGGCGTCCCGCATCGGCATCCAGGACTAACGACCCCGAATAACCAGGGTGCCACCCGTCACCCGGTACGCCGCGTACCCACCTGGTCACTGTCCGTCTCTTACCGTCATCTCCACGCCGGCACTCTTCATCCGAATCTCCAGAGTGGTCGGTAACAGCAGCGGCGGCCCCGCCTCCGGGCGACACCAACCGCGCGGGGCCGTCACGTCCACATGATGCTGGCTGGCCACCGGGAGTTGCCCCGTATGTCGCTTCCCTCCCGGCAGCCAGCCCATCACCACCAGGAGGGGGTGGCGAGATCAGCCCAGCGGCGAGGCGGCGGCAGCAGCCCCGCGCATGCGTCTTGTGCAAGACGGCCCGCAAATGAGCCGCCCGTGTGCGTCAACGAGATCCTCATAGCGTCTCCCGGCCTGCAGCTGGCCATCGACTCGACATACCTGGGGCCGGCCCGCATGGCTGTGGCTGACCTCGTTTGGTGGGCGATTGAGGAGAACAGAGACACCGACCGCGCGCCGTCCCGGCACGGCAAGTCTGAGCGACCGGTGCAGCTTGGCGTAGCACACTTCACCTCCTACCGCACGACCTCCGCCCGGCGGACCGATCCCGCACGCCTGGCCGTCCTGCTCGTCAAATTGCACGGCACCTCAGCCACCTCTTATGCCATGATGGGCGCCAGCCAGGAAGGTGACAAATCACTGAAACACGCCGACGGACAGCCGGGCACGGCCTATGAAACGGGCAGCTCCGGACTGTGCAACGCAAGCATCCACCTCCAATTCGGTAGGCTCAACAAAGCCGCCGAATGGGCCGCCGCCGCGCTCAACGGATTCGACGGACAGCACCGTCGCGGCCACATCGCCGCCGAACTGATGCAAGCCGAGATCTTCCTCCGCACCGGCGACTCCCACGGCTCCAAACTCGCCGCCGAAACCCTCGACCGAGCATGCGGCGTCATCCAATCCCAGGCCTTACGACAGCGCCGGCTACTCCCACTCGCGCAAGCACTCTCAGGGCGAAAAGACAGCCAGCGCGAAGACCTCGGCCGAATAGCACATCAACTAGCCACCCAGGGATAAGAGGAGAAGAGCATGAACTGGGAAACGATGGGCGTCGTCGCAATCAGCATCACCGTATTTCTGATTGCCGCCGTTCGTATATTCACATAGATGAGCGACGGAAGACCACAGATGCCCCAGCAAAAGCGCGCTAATCCCGACTATGACGAACTCACCGACCACGAACTAACGCAGCTAACATCGGAAATCGCCCGACGAGCAAAAGGACGGGAATGCAGGAAACAGGAATGCAATTTCACAGAAACCGAGAATGTGTAGTGAAGGTCGAACTTCTCTATCCAAAACGGCTACCGTACTCGACCGACGGTGAGGGGCGGGAGCGCCTGGTCGCCCACGGAGACTACGAGCAAGGCCTGCGCAAGCGTAGCGGCTTCTACCAGGCGGCGTGCGAACGGCGAATCGCCGTGGGCAGGACGACCGCCCCACCCCGTTTCCCCTGCCACCCCTGCGGGGAGCAGGAGCCCCGAGCATGAACACGCCACCCCAGTACCCCAGGCTCGCAACCGGATCCTGCTGTCGGGCACCTGAAGGGAGGAAGGATACCTCAGCGTGCTGGTCACCCAACGCTCCGATGGTCGCATCGAGCTCGATCCCCGCGTTCCCGAGGCCCGGGCGTTCACGGTGGAGCAAGACGAGCTGATCACAGCATTGCTGAAATGGGGGCGTGAGTGAGCTGGTATGTGCGGTCGCTGATACCGGGGGATGTGCACCGGGGAATCTTCGACCAGGGTGATGTGCGTGCGGTCTGCGGCCTGACGTTCTTTCCCATCCGGGTGGGAGGCCAGCGCCACGCGCACTGTTGCAGGTTGCCCGAATCCGGGCAGGCGTGCCCGAAATGCATGACGCAGGCGCCCAACCAGGCGGCGATTTCCGCGGTGTGCTCGCGGCACCCGGAGAAGGTGATCAGCCTGGTGGTGAGCGATATCGGCCGTGGCGCATCACCCTGGAGTCGTTACCCATGTGTGGTGGGTGCGTGTTCACGGTGCCCGCCACTCTGGTGTTTGACGTGCTCGGGGGATGGTTGGCGGGTGAGTAGGGATGTTTGGTCGATGGGCGGATCGACCCGAGTTGAGTGCTGATTAGTTACGCCATTCCCCGTGTGACTCCCGGTGGAGTGGGAATTGTCATGAGTGGTAAGCATCACCAAGCGCCGTGGTGGCGGTGCTGGTGGGAAAGAGGACAGATCAGACGGGGGCAGGTGAAATGGATGGTGGATGGTGAAGGCAACCAGCATCTGGTTGCGCATAGGGCTTTACGGGAGGGCCCGAGGGAAGGCAAGGGATTTTATTTGGCGGTGTGTGGGCAGTCGATTACCGGGGACAGTATAACCACCCTACCGAGGTTCCACTGCCCCGACTGTGCGATATGAGGCCACGATCATGAGCACTCCCCGCCACTCTCAGAAGCCTCAAAAACTCGGAATCGGGCCATGCTGACGGGCACGTGGGCGATGGTGGGTTTGTCAGCGTGCTGGTTACCCAACACTGCGATGTGGTTTGGTCGACGGTGGTGGGATCGTGTTCGGGCGCGGCGCGAGGAAGAGCGCCGGATGCGGGAGATGCGTCGCGCGCGGGCCCGGTTAACCTGGCAGAAATGCCCAACCTGCCAAGGGGGCAGGTTTGCTGAGGCCCATGATGACCGGAGGTGCGCTGCCTGCCGTCGGCGCAAGCGCACCACCTAGATCAACTAGGTCCCCGAAACTTCGGCGTTTGAGCTAAGTTTTTCCACGGCGGACCTGGGGCGCGCCACGCCTGTGATCACGCTAGGCGGTCCGAGGCAACGCCTCGCTAGAAACCCGGCCGGCTGTTAGTTGAACGACCTCCTGATCCCCGCTGGTCAGTTCTCAGCCGGCCGGTTCCACACCTCAATATCGGGTCATGGGCGCCTTTACCGCCACGTCCGGTACGTTAAGAGATGCGAGGACCGGATAAGGGTTGCGGAGACACCCTCTTCTATATCGTCACCCCAGTCGATGTCTTTGCTGTCCAAAAAGTGCTCAGCACCGTTTCGTGACCTGCGTCACATCGGCGACCCCCGCGCACCGTGTCCTCGGGAAACGGCATGCTTCAGCGCATGCCACTACTCGGCCGGCTCGCGACCGCATCGGCGATGGCGTGGGCG
>Ga0213881_10000060_pt1 | contig 90368 bp, 85 predicted proteins | sample BarmaccoBMER_R08_FD_160104 | JGI IMG/M metagenome (GOLD analysis project Ga0213881, IMG submission 160104) | Barbacenia macrantha exposed rock microbial communities from rupestrian grasslands, the National Park of Serra do Cipo, Brazil - ER_R08 ...
CCAGATAGTCCGGCCGCGGCTTGCCGGTAAACGCGGACAGGTCGTTATCGGCATACACGCCCGTCAAGCACAGGCCGAGCTGGGCGAACAGCGCGCACTGGTCCTCTAGCTGGCGCTCCACGCCCAGCCCAGCGCCCTCCCGGTCCTCCGAGATCCGGGCGTACATCACCCCGGGCGACCCGCTCGCCTCGGTCAACCGGTGCAGGCGTGCGAGTAACCCGGTGGGCAGGTCCAGGGTTGGCAATCGGAGACGGCTCACGAAATAAGTGTGTCACATTTGTAGGTTTGTGAAGTCGGAGTTCCTGCGCACCCTCGTCTTGGGGCTGATGGCCACTCACTCCTCGGCAGTCCTCAACTTCGTGCTGGTCGACTTCAAAGGCGGTGCCACGTTCCTGGGCATGGAGACCGCACCGCATGTCGCCGCCGTCATCACGAACCTGGCTGACGACCTGACCCAGGTGGCGCGCATGCAAGATGCGCTGGCCGGCGAGATGAACCGTCGCCAGGAACTGTTGCGCACTGCCGGCAACTTCACCGGAGTATCCGATTACGAAAAGGCCCGCGCCAACGGCGCCGACCTGGATCCGCTGCCCGTGCTGTTCATCGTGATCGACGAGTTCTCCGAGCTGCTCACCCAGCAGCCAGAGTTCATCGACCTGTTCCTGGCGATCGGGCGGCTGGGCCGCTCGCTGCACATGCACCTGCTGCTGGCGTCGCAACGCCTGGAGGAAGGCAAGCTGCGCGGCCTGGAGTCTCACCTGTCCTACCGGATCGGCCTCAAGACCTTCTCGGCCGGGGAGTCCCGAGCGGTGCTGGGGGTGCCCGACGCCTACGAGCTCCCGCCGGTGCCCGGCTCGGGCTACCTCAAGTTCGACACCGCGTCCATGGATCGCTTCAAGGCCGCCTACGTCTCTGGCCCGTACCGGACCGGCCGGGTCGTCGCGGCGCCCGGCGAGATCCCGGTCACGTCTGATCGCCGGCCGCGACCGTTTGTGCCTGACTATGTCGATTTACCCGTCTTACCCCCTGGCTTGCCTGACGCACCCGAGCCGGTGGCCCATCCCGAGCCGGAGCAGGCTGTCAGCGAACCCAGCGTGCTCGACATCGTGATTGCCAAGCTGGTTAGGCAGGGACCGCCGGCGCACGAGGTGTGGTTGCCACCGCTGGATGCCTCCCCCTCGCTGGATCAGCTCCTACCTCCGCTGTCGGTCACCGAGGACCGCGGTCTGTCCCCGGTCGGGTTCGTCGGCAATGGCCGGCTGGCCGTTCCGGCCGGCATCGTGGACAAGCCTTACGAACAGCGTCGCGACCTCCTCTGGGCGGATCTGTCCGGCGCCGCGGGCCACGCAGTGGTCACCGGTGCCCCGCAGTCGGGCAAATCCACCCTGCTGCGGTCGATCCTGATGGCGCTGGCCCTGACCCACACCCCCGAGGAGGTGCAGTTCTTCTGCATCGACTTCGGCGGCGGCACGCTGGCGTCGCTGGACGGCCTGCCGCATAGCAGTGGGGTGGCGGGACGGCGGGAACCGGACATCATCCGGCGCATCCTGGCCGAGGTCAGCAGCGTGCTCGCCACCCGCGAGCAGCGGTTCCGGTCGCTGGGCATTGACTCGATGGCCGATTACCGGGCCCGTAAGCAGCAGGGGGAGCTGCCGGAAGATCTCTTCGGTGACGTGTTCCTGGTGGTTGACGGCTGGCACGGCTTCCGCCAGGAATTCGATGTCTCCGACTTGGAGATGCAGGTGGTGAACCTGGCCACCCAGGGCCTGTCCTACGGGGTGCACGTGCTGATCGGCGCCACCCGGTGGGCGGAGATCCGCCCCGCGCTCAAAGACCTGCTGGGTACCCGTTTCGAGCTGCGCCTGGGTGATCCTGGCGAGTCCGACATCGACCGCCGGGTAGCGGCCAACGTGCCGGCGGGGCGCCCCGGGCGCGGTCTGTCCCGGGACAGGTTGCACTTCCTCGCCGCATTGCCCCGCATCGACGCGGTGACGAGCCCGCTGGATGTGCGCACCGGCGTCGCCGAGGCGGTGGCACGCATCCGCCGGGCATGGACTGGCCGCACCGCCCCGCGGGTCCGGCTGCTGCCAGAGCGGATCGCCTACCAGGAGCTTCCGGCGCCGCGGGCGCCACAACCACATCTGATCCCGATCGGGGTCGATGAGGCGGCGCTGGAAACGGTGTACCTGGATTTCACTGCTGAACCGCATTTCCTCTGCTTCGCCGACGGTGAATCCGGCAAGACCAACCTGCTGCGCACCATTGCCCGGGGCATCGTGGCGAGCAGCACTCCACAACAGGCCCGCATCATCATGGTCGACTACCGCCGCACCATGCTCGGCGTCGTGGAGTCTGACCACCTCATTGGCTACGGGATGTCGGCCGACGTGCTCTCCCCGATGATCAGTGACGTGCAGGCATCCCTGCGCAAGCGGCTACCTGGCGCCGGGATCACCCAGCAGCAGCTCCGGGACCGCTCCTGGTGGTCGGGACCGGAGCTCTACCTCTTGGTCGACGACTACGATCTGGTCGCCACCCAGGGTGGCTCGAACCCGCTAGCTCCGTTACTGGAGTTCCTGGCTCAGGCCAAAGACATCGGACTCCACCTCGTCATCGCCCGGCGGTGCGGCGGTGCGGGTCGCGCCCTGTTCGAGCCTGTGATCGCGAGACTTCGCGAGCTGGCGACACCCGGCATCGTGATGAGTGGCAGTCCCGAGGAGGGCCCGCTGCTCGGCAGCGTCAAACCATCTCCGATGCCACCCGGCCGCGGCATCCTGATCACCCGCAAGGCCGGCCAGCAACTCATCCAACTCGCCTGGCTCTGCGACTCCTGAGGCCCCCCAACCCGCAGTCTGGATGCAGACTGCGGGTTCAGGGCCCTCGATAACAGCAGTCTGCATCCAGACTGCGGGAGCGGTGAGCAGCTCAGCGTGCAGGCATGGCGTCGTTAGGGCCAACGAGCTTGAACTGGGCGCCAGTCGGGTCTGCAGCGGCGGCGAGGCGCCCGTAGGGGGTGTCCTCGGCGGCCTGGGTGATCGAGCCGCCAAGGTCGACCACCTGTGCCAGCGCGGCGTCGGTATCCGCTACCCCGAAGTAGACCGACCAGTGGGCGGGAACCCCGTCAGGGAGGAAGTTCGTCGCGTCCATGATGCCGGCCAGGGAGTTTTCGCCCTGCCCCAGAGTGGTGTAGGGGAACTCCGGGGTGTCGCTCAGGGCATGGGTGTCCCAGCCGAACACCTCGCGGTAGAAGGTGACGGCGGCCTCGTAGTCCCGGGTGTGAAGCTCGAACCAACTCGGTGAACCAGGCTCGCCGACCACCCCGAAGCCTTGGTGACGCCCGGGCTGCCAGATGCCGATCGCGGCACCGCCGGGGTCAGTCACCACAGCCATCGTGCCTAGATCGGCGACATCCATGGCCTCGACGAGGACCTGGCCGCCGTGAGCGGTTGCCGCGTCGACGGCTTTCCTGGCGTCATCGGTGGCGAGATACACCGACCACACGTCTGGCATCTCCTGGCGCTGGCTCGCCATGCATCCGGCGATGAGCGCGCCGTCTTTACGGAAGTTGAAGTAGCCGCCGAACTCCTGCGCTGGGTCCTCCGCGGTCCAGCCGAACAGCTGCCTGTAGAAGTTTCGGCTGCGCTGGGTATCAGAGGTCATCAGATCGACCCAGCACGGCGCTCCGATAATCGCAGTGTCTCGCGTGGGCATGGTGGCTCCTTTCAAGTTTCCAAACCAGGTCATCACTGTCGACGCTGGGGCCGCCTCGAATTCATCGGTCCTGCCTGCGCGTGGCGCGAGCACGCGGGGGTAGGGGTGTGGTGACATGCCGCTACCCACAGGACATTTGCGTACCTTGGTCGACGGAACGGCGGTATGCAGGCGGGGTTGGAGATGGAGGGATCGGTGGAGACTTGGGACGCCGTCAGGTCGCGGCGAAATGTCCGGCAGTACGCCGAACAGTCGATCCCGCCCGGGGCGCTGGATCGGGTGCTGGAGGCCGGACGCCGCTCGCCGTCGTCGCGTAACTGGCAGCCCTGGGACTTCGTTGTGGTAACCGACCGTGACCAGCTCGTGGAGCTGGCGAAGGTGTGGCAGGGTGCCCAGCACGTCGCCAAGTCGGCCGCCACGGTGGCCCTGGTCGCCCCTGTCACCCACGAGGACCGCGAGCGCGACTGGGTCCAATACGACCTCGGTCAGGCCACGATGGCAATGATGATCACGGCGGCCGATCTTGGCATCGGGGCTGGCCACGCCGCCGTGGTCGACCAGGATCTTGCCCGGAAACTTCTCGGCTTGCCCGCCGACCGCTTCTGCGCCTACCTGGTCACTTTCGGCTACCCGGCTGACCGACCGTTGACGCCGATCCACCGCCCAGATCGGCGGCCATTCGACGACGTCGTGCATCGAGGGCGCTGGTAGCACTGCCCGGGTTATCGACGCGCGCCCCACGTGATGCAGTTGGCTGGACACGACCAGTGCAGAAGGCGGCAGGTCGTCAATTTATCGTTAAGCAAGATTGTGAATAACGTCGAGGATGGCGACGACTCTCTCTCATCACATGAACATTTTTTATGCGTGCAGCAGTATCACGGCCAGTAATCCTTTGTCATCGCATTAGTGACTGGGTGAGTTTCTCGCGCCGGTTAACGAGGCATGTATGATGCGGAGCGGCGGAAGCAAAGGTAGTAGTAGCCGGTAACCTAATCCCTACGGATAGCGCTCAAAGCGCTTACCCGGAGGAGGACTGACATCATGCGTTGCGCGTGTCGAGGACATGCAGTCCTCTCAGTGGTCCTCGACGAGGACTGGATGGCAGTCGGATCGGATGGGCCACAAACGTCCTGCCGGGCTTGCTTCGATGCTCCCGAAGCCCGTTTTGGTTACGGCATCACCCGAGCCGAAATTATGGATTATTTAAGCCAAAGCTACGGGCCGGTGTTCGTGGCGGAGCTGGTCAAACGGCTTGCATAAGCAGGTGTGAAACTGTGCGGCACAGTCGGTGTCGCGATCAGTCACGGGAAGGTCGCCGTCCGATCTGAAGCTGCGTTTGGGTTGGAGTGAACCCGACAGCACGGTAAAGGTTGATGGCGAAGTAGTTCGGGTCGGCGACGATGACCAAGGTGCGGGCTGCCAGCTCAGTTAAGCCGTACCCGCCGACGTGGTGGACCAGTGAGACCGCCAGCGCGCGACGCCGATAATCCGGATCCGTTTCGACCACCTGGAACCGAGCGAAATCCGGACATACGATGAACAAACCCATCTGGCTAACCAAGCGGCCGTCGATGAATGCACCGAACCATCCGCCATGCCCGGTCTCGACCAGATCACGGTAGGTCTGCACCCTTGCCGCGACGTAGCTATGGTAAGCCCGTGGCTCATACGTCCCTTCATTGCACCGTAGGCGCAATGTGACGCTTTGTGCCCAATCAGCATCCGAATGCAACCTGCGGTAGACGGCGTCAGTGTTCCGCCGTGCGGGTTGGTGAATCTTCGAAGCGGTCATCACTGTCTGCGCTTCGGCGGTGAAACCCTGCCGCGCGAACCAGCCCAGCTCCGTAATGGTGCCGTGCATCCTGTCAAATCCCAGCGCAATATGCTGCGCCTCGGGAAATGCGGCAGTAAAGCGATCCAGCCACGACTGGGACGCTTCCGGCGCTGGCACCTGGCTCAACAACAGGAAATTGCCCCACCAATGCCCCGGATTATTCGGGCTACGGATAACAAGGTGATCCTCACGGTCTTCGATCTGTGCCCCACCAAGCCGTAGCAGCGCGAGATCGGTTTGGTAACCCAGCGAGGTGATCTCCACAGCAGTGGACTGTAAGCAAAACCCACTCGCATCTCCACCTGTAATTTGCTGACAATGCACAGTACGACTTCCCCAGCCATTGCGTACGTGGTGCTGATTGGCGGGCGCGTCGCTGTGCATCCAGATCTCGGTCGCGATTGCCAAGAGGTTGTTCGCCACGGTGGGTACGGTTGACGTCACCGGGTTGGGTTGCGCATGGGGATCGCCGCAGTGGTTGTCCTGGTGCTCACCCAGCCGGTGTTCACAGGTCGGTTCCGGTGAGAGTGGACCGGCATCGTCGCCCATGGCGTGGCCATGGGCGACGATGAACGTGCTGTTCGACAGCGCCGTCGCCAACCTCCCCCTGGGCATCGCGGTGACGCTGGAGTTCCTCGCTCGCGGCCGCTCCACGGTCCGGAACCGTCGGCGTGGCGGTCACGTTCAGCCTGACTGACGCCGCAACCCGCCTCATCTCCCCGCACGTGACGGCGACCCGGTCAGCGGGAGACCCGGCGACGGGCGCGGTCGGCACGGGGATCGCGCTCAGTCCAACCAGAGCCCTCACCCGGCTCGATACGCCCGCTTACCGTCGAGGCAACAGTCAGGGCGCGATGCATTCGGTTTCGGGCAGTTGCACCTCGACGGTGGCCGCTGTGTCGTCGGGCACCTCTACCGTGGCGAGCTCGCGCACGTTACCGGCGCTGCGCAAATCGCCGAGTGCGGCCTCCACCGCGGCAATATTCGGGCGGGTGTCCCTGACGGTCACTGAGGTGGCCTCGGCTCGCACCGAGCGCTTGGCGTCTGATTTCGCCTTGCGGATCTGTCGCAGTACATCAGTCGCGATGGCCAGGATGAACGGGTCACCAGCTGGCTGTGCCAGATTGCGTAGTTGCGCCGCATCCGGCCAGCTGGCTCGGTGCACCGAGCCAGCGGTGAAACCGGGCAATGGGCTCCCGTCTGTCTGCGCCCACGACCAAGCCTCCTCGGTGACGTAGGGCAGGAACGGGGCGAACAGCCGGAGCAGCACGGAGACCGCGATGCACAGGGCCGCGCGCGCTGAATCGGAATCCGGGTCGTCACGGTAGGCGCGGACCTTGACCAGTTCCAAGTAGTCGTCGCAGAAGCGCCAGAAGAAGTCCTCGGTGGCTTGCAGAGCGCGCGCGTAGTCGTAATTGTCGAAAGCGCTGGTGGCGTCGTCGACCAGGGCAGCAAGTTGAGCCAGCATCGCTCGGTCGATCGCCTCGGTGACCTCAGCCTCGGCCGGTGCGGGTGGCAGGCCGAGGGCGAACTTGCACGCGTTGAGCACCTTGACGGCCAGTCGCCGGCCGATCTTCATCTGGCCGGGATCGAACGCCGCATCGACACCGGGACGGGCGTTGGCCGCCCAGTAGCGCACCGCGTCGGCGCCGTACTGCTCCAGCAGGTCGGTGGGCACCACCACATTGCCGCGGGATTTCGACATCTTCTTGCGATCCGGGTCGAGGATCCACCCGGAGATCGCCACGTGCTGCCACGGCAGGCTGTGGTGTTCGTAGTGGCTGCGCACGATCGTGGAGAACAGCCAGGTGCGAATGATGTCGTGGCCCTGCGGGCGCAGATCCATCGGAAAGGTGCGTGCGAACAGGTCCGGATCATGCTCCCAGCCGCAGGCAATCTGCGGGGTCAGCGACGACGTCGCCCACGTATCCATGATGTCGGGGTCACCGGTGAACCCGCCGGGCTGGTTCCGCTGCTGGGCGGTGTAGCTGGGAGGAACATGCGACTGCGGGTCGATGGGCAGCGTGGCCTCTTCCGGCACGATCGGATTCTCGTAGTCGGGACGGCCTTGCGCATCGAGCCGGTACCACAGCGGGATCGGCACGCCGAAGAATCGCTGGCGAGAGATCAACCAGTCCCCGTTGAGGCCCTCCACCCAATTCTCGTAGCGGTGGCGCATGTGGTCTGGATGCCATGTCAGTTCCCGACCTCGGGCGATCAGCTCGGCTCGCAGTTCCGGCGAGCGGCCGCCGTTGCGGATGTACCACTGCCGGGTCGTGACGATCTCCAGCGGCCGGTCACCCTTCTCGTAGAACTTGACTGCGTGGGTGATGGGTCGCGGTTCGCCGAGCAGATCACCGGACTCCCGCAGCAACTCCACCATTTCCCGCGCAGCACCGGAGCTGGTCTTGCCGGCCAGCCGCGCATAGGCGGCTTGAGCTGCCTCGGTGGTCAACCAGGACGGCGTCTGGTTGTCGAACCGCCCGGCCTTGCCGATCACCGCGCGAGTGTCCAGCTCGAGCTCGCGCCACCACGTCACGTCTGTCAGGTCGCCAAAAGTACAGACCATCGCGATGCCGGTGCCCTTGTCCGGCTCGGCGCGGTGGTGTGCCAGTACCGGCACTTCGACGCCGAACACCGGCGTGCGCACCGTCGACCCGAACAGCTGCTGGTAGCGCTCATCGGCGGGATGGGCGACCAGCGCCACGCAGGACACCACCAGCTCCGGCCGGGTGGTGGCGATGACGACATCCCCGACGACGCCACCATGTTCGGAGGTGCCGTGGAAGCGCAGATCGTGATAGGCACCCGGCCGCTCGCGGTCCTCCAATTCGGCCTGGGCCACCGCGGTCTGGAAGGTGGTGTCCCACAAGCTGGGCGCCTCAGCGGAGTACGCCTCGCCGCGGGCCAGGTTGCGCAGGAAAGCTCGCTGGCTGACCCGCTGCGAGCGCGCCGATACCGTCGAATATGTCAGCGACCAGTCCACCGACAGGCCCAGCAGGCGCCACACCTCCTCGAAGGCCTTTTCGTCGGTCTCGGTCAAGCGTTCGCACAGCTCGATGAAGTTGCGCCGGCTGATCGGGACGTAGTCCTGCCGCTTTGCGGCAGGTTTCGCCGGGGGGACGAAGTCCTCTTGATAGGCAACGGACGGATCACAACGCACACCGAAGTAGTTTTCCACCCGGCGCTCAGTGGGCAGGCCGTTGTCATCCCAGCCCATCGGGTAGAAGACCGCGCGGCCCCGCATCCGCTGGTAACGCGCGATCGTGTCGGTGTGCGTGTAGCTGAAGATATGGCCGACGTGCAGGGAGCCCGAGACGGTCGGGGGTGGCGTGTCAATGGAGTACGTCTCGGCGCGGGCGCGTGAGCGGTCGAAGCGGTAGGTGCCGTCGTGCTCCCACCAGCGGCCCCAACGAGCTTCGAGACCGTCGAGGGTTGACTGCGGACTGGCCATCTCTTCACTCTATCGGCCTCAACTTGCCGCCCATCCCGGGCCGTTCGCGCAAGTGCGTGCTGCGACCGGATGGTTACCGGTTGAACCGGATCTGGCAGTGTGGCCCCCCGTTTTGTCACCCGTATCTATTCAAGACCGTTTGTCCCGACGCGCGACCCAACCACCGACCGAGGAGATCAGAGCAGATGGCAGGGCAGTTCGGTGCGCAGTTCGAGCACATGCAGGCAGCCGCCAATCACGTCGCCGAGGTCAATCAGAGCGTGCAGGGTCAGCTCTCGGCGCTGCGCAACCAGCTGGCACCGCTGGCGGGGGCATGGAAGGGCCAGGCAGCTACCGCCTTCGGGCTGCTGATGCAGCGGTGGGATACCGACGCGCGCAACCTCAACGAGGCCCTGCACGGCATCGGTGAGCAAATCCGGGGCTCGGGTGCCACCTATGCGCAGGCCGACGAGGCCGAACACCACACCTATAGCCGGATCAGCCAGGCCCTCGGTAACTGAACAGTGCGTTACTGACTGACGCCGCACCACGAACGGAGGAGACCCCAACGTGAGCGAGATCCTGGTCACGTTCGGCGAGCTGGAAAGCGCGCGGAATTCGATCCAGACGACGTGGACGAACATCAATCGGGAGCTGGAGGATCTGAAGAGGTACCTGCAACCCCTGGTGGAGACCTGGACTGGTGAGGCATCCAGCGCCTACCAGGCGCACCAGGCGAAGTGGGATCGCTCGGCGACAGATCTGAATCAGGTGCTCAATCAGATCGGGATCGCGCTGGGCACCTCAAACGAGAACTATCAGGTCGGCGAAGCGGCCAATCGGGCACGCTGGTCGTAGTCGATGGCGGCCGCGGTGGGCAAGTGCCGACCCCGTTTTGACCATCCCGGGTGGCGGCCGGTATCGTTTTCGGCGCTGCTGTGCGATGTGTGCGACTCTCAGATGACTGTGCTCCAGGCGCACCGGCACCATGAAGACGTTCGATGACCCTGCGAGCCGTGATACCGAGGTAGTTGCGTGCGCACGTATAGCCCTAAGCCTGGCGAGATCCAGCGTGCCTGGCATGTCATCGATGCCACGGATGTGGTGCTGGGACGGCTGGCCAGCCAGGCCGCCATCCTGCTGCGCGGCAAGCACAAGCCGACCTACGCTCCGCACGTGGACACCGGCGACTTCGTGGTGATTGTCAACGCTGGCAAGGTCGCGCTGTCCGGCAACAAGGGTGAGCGCAACTTCGTGTACCGGCACAGCGGCCGCCCTGGGGGCCTCAAGCGTCGCTCGTTTAGCGAGATGCTCGCTACCCGACCGGAGCGGCTCGTGGAGCGCTCTATCAAGGGCATGCTGCCGAAGAACTCGCTCGGCCGGGCCATGGCTCGCAAACTGAAGGTCTACGCCACAGCCGAGCATCCGCATGCAGCGCAACGCCCCCAGCCATACCAGATCACCCAGGTCGCCCAGTGACTTCTGAACCAGCGTATTCCCCCAGTGAGGACCCGAGAGACGCCGTGACCACCCCGCAGACACCGCAGCCCGAAACCGGCACCGCTGCTCCAGCCCCGGCCGGGCTGGTGATGCCGATGCCCAGCGGTCAGCCGGTGCAGGCTGTCGGTCGTCGCAAGGAAGCGGTGGTGCGGGTCCGGTTAGTGCCCGGCACCGGCGAGTTCCAGCTCAACGGCACGAGCTTGGAACGGTATTTCCCCAACAAGGTCCACCAGCAGCTGATCCGGGAACCCCTGCTGACCGTCAACAAGGCAGAGGCTTACGACGTGTTCGGCAACCTGTCCGGCGGTGGCACTTCCGGCCAGGCTGGAGCCCTGCGGCTGGCCATTGCTCGGGCGCTGGTGGAGCTCAACATCGAAGACCGGCCGGCGCTGAAGAAGGCCGGCTTTCTCACCCGGGATGCCCGAGAGAAGGAACGCAAGAAGTACGGCTTGAAAAAGGCGCGCAAGGCGCCCCAGTACTCGAAGCGTTAATCCAGCCGGCTGCTACACCGTCCATGCCGCGTCTGTTCGGCACCGATGGGGTGCGTGGGTTGGCCAACTCCGAGCTCACCCCGGAGCTGGCGATGGCGCTGTCCGGAGCGGCTGCCCGGGTACTGGCCGATCACGGTCTAGGGCACCGTCCGGTCGCTGTCGTAGGCCGGGACCCGCGGGCCAGCGGGGAAATGCTCGAGGCGGCCGTGACCGCGGGCCTCACCTCAGCGGGCGCCGACGTCTTGCGGGTTGCGACGCTGCCCACCCCCGCGATCGCTCACCTGGTGGGCGAGTTCTCCGCTGACCTCGGCGTGATGATCTCCGGCTCGCACAACCCGATGCCGGACAACGGCATCAAGCTGTTCGCCGCTGGCGGCCGCAAACTCCCCGACGCGGTGGAAGACGAGGTCGCCGATCGGGTGGACAGTCGCGGGTTCGCCCGTCCCACCGGAGCCTTGATCGGCCGGGTACGGGAGGTGCCCGAGGCGGCCGGGCGCTATATGGACCACCTGCTCCTGGCCAGCCCACACTCGCTGGCCGGAATCCGGGTGGTGGTGGACTGCGCCCACGGCGCGGCCTCCGGGATTGCTGCTGAGGTCTACCGCAGAGCCGGTGCGGACGTGGTCGCGGTGCATGCCCAACCTGATGGTCTCAACATCAACGACCAGTGCGGGGCCACGCATCTTGATCCGCTACGCAAGGCTGTGCTGGAACATGGAGCCAATATCGGTATTGCCCATGACGGCGATGCTGATCGCTGCCTAGCCGTGGATGCCGCCGGTGAGGTGGTCGACGGTGACCAGATCATGGCGATCCTCGCGCTGGCGATGGTCGAACGCGGCGAGCTAGCGGAAAATACCCTGGTCACGACTGTGATGAGCAACCTGGGACTGCACCTGGCGATGCGCCGGCATGGCGTACGGGTGCAGACCACACCGGTAGGGGACCGGTACGTGCTCGAAGCCTTGACGGCGGGGGGATTCTCCCTCGGCGGTGAACAGTCTGGGCATGTGGTGCTGCCCCGGTACGCGACGACGGGAGACGGGCTGCTCACCGCGTTGCGGTTGATGGCGCGGATGGCCAGCGCGCAGTGCAGCCTGGCAGATCTCGCCAGTGTGGTGACCCGGCTGCCACAGGTGCTGATCAACGTGGCGGTCGCCGACAAGGCAGGAGTTGTGGCAGCCCCCGCGGTAGGCGACGCGATCGCCATCGCAAAAGCCGAATTGGGCGAGAATGGTCGCGTGCTCCTCCGCCCGTCAGGGACCGAGCAGCTGGTACGGGTAATGGTCGAAGCCCCCACCGAATTCGCGGCCACGACAATCGCTCAACGTATTGCCACGATTGTCGCGACCGCGAATGGCGCTAGCGTCCCGCTGACCTGAATACCTGAGCAATGGCCGCTATGACGAAAATAGCGATGACGATCCACAGGACGACCAGCATGACGGTACCGATAACCATGGCGACTCCCTCGGTAAGCGCCCGGCGCGGCGCTGCGGTCCGCTTACTATAAGCCACCCAGCGCGTCAGGCACTCGTCTAATCACACGAGAGAGGTTACGCCAAGCAACGCCTCGTAGTCAGCTATCCCGACGAGATGGCTGAGTAAGAACGCAGTCATCAGTGCGCGGGACAGTTGCCGGGTGCGCAACTCCGGGCGACTGCCCATGAGCAAGTCCGTCCAATGGGAACCGGTCGTGAAACCGAGATGGCTTGCCTTAGGCAAGGTTTGTAGCTGTACCGGACCGGCCCATGCCTTAGCCACCGGCTCGGCATGACTTACTGGCGGCGCCAGCAGATCGTGGCCGCCGGCCACGTGGAGACCTGGCATGGTGCAACCCCGCGCGGCGGCCACCGCGGAGGGCAACGTCTCGGCCAGGGCCAGGGTGACCACCGCACGGCATCGGTTGTCGGCTGCGGCCGCCAGCACCGCACATCCACCGCCCATTCCGTGGCCCGCTAGGCCTAGCTTGCCGGGATCAACGCTGATCTGGCCGTCACCCAACCGCGCACTGGTGCACAGGTCCAGCGTGGTACGGAGATCGGTGGCGAGCTCGCTGTGCGCGGCAAGGGCAGTATGTTGGGTAGCCGGGGCGGCGACCACCACACCCCAACTGGCCAGGTGACGCATCAGCTCGTCGTAGCGTGACGTCGGTTGCAGCCAGCCGTGGCCGAACGCGATTGCCGCGAGTCCCAGCCCGGACCGCGGAGCGAACACCACCCCCGGCATCCCGGCGGCGGCCAGATCGCCGCTGGCCACGGCATGCGGACCGGGCTGCGACAGTTCCTCAGCCGCGCGCCTGACCGCGGGATCGGTGCGTGCCATGAGCCGGGACGGTATCGGATGACCGGCCGCCTGGTTGTCGAGCGTTTGGGTCTAGCGTTTGGCACATGTGCGGAATCGTCGGCTACGTCGGGCACCGAAGCGCTCTCGACGTCGTCCTGCAAGGTCTGGGCCGGCTGGAGTACCGGGGATACGACTCCGCTGGCGTCGCGGTGCTCACCAGCGCCGGCGCCCTCGCGGTGACGCGTAAAGCCGGGGCGCTGCGCAACCTGATCGGTGAACTGGACACTTGCGGGCGGGCTGGCCTGAGCGGCACTGCCGGGATGGGCCACACCCGGTGGGCCACCCACGGAGCGCCGACCGATCGCAACGCCCATCCGCACCGCGACACCGCCGGCCAGCTCGCCCTCGTGCACAACGGGATCATCGAAAATCATGTCCAGCTACGCGCCGAGTTGGAGGCCGGCGGCGTGGAACTGATCAGTGACACCGATTCCGAAACTGCCGCACACCTGCTTGCTGCGGCGTACATAGCGTGCGGTGATCTGCCACAAGCCGTCCAGACGGTATGCCGGCGGCTGCAGGGAGCGTTCACCCTCGTTGTCGCGCACGCCGACGAGCCTGACCTGATCGTCGCCGCGCGCCGCTCCTCGCCGCTGGTGCTCGGCGTGGGCAACGGGGAGCATTTCGTCGCCTCGGATGTCGCGGCATTCATCGACCACACTCGTGACGCCATCGAGCTCGGCCAGGACCAGGTCGTGACGATCACCCGAGATGGCTATCAGATCACCGATTTCTCGGGCTGCCCTGCGCAGGGGACGCCTTTTCACGTCGATTGGGATCTCTCGGCGGCAGAAAAGGGCGGTTACGACTATTTCATGCTCAAGGAGATCGAGGAGCAACCCAGCGCTATCGCCAATACCTTGCGGGGTCATTTTATTGACGGTCGGATAGTGCTGGACGAGCAGCGGATGGATATCCAGGAGCTGCGCGACGTCGACAAGGTGTTCGTGGTCGCCTGTGGAAGCGCCTACCACTCTGGCATGGTTGCCAAGTACGCGATCGAGCACTGGTGCCGGCTGCCCGTCGAGGTGGAGCTGGCGAGCGAATTCCGCTACCGCGATCCGGTGCTGGACCGCTCCACTCTGGTGGTCGCGATCTCCCAGTCCGGGGAAACGATGGACACCCTGGAAGCCGTGCGGCACGCCCGGGAACAGAAAGCTCGCGTGCTGGCGATCTGCAACACCAACGGAGCGCAGATCCCGCGGGAGTCCGACGCGGTGCTCTACACCCATGCCGGACCCGAGATCGGCGTGGCCGCCACCAAGTCCTTCCTTGCCCAGCTGGCAGCCAACTTCCTGGTCGGGCTGGCGCTGGCGCAGGCTCGCGGTACCAAGTACTCCGACGAGGTGGGCCGCGAGTACGCGGAATTGGAAGCGATGCCGGCGGCCGTGACCCAGGTGCTCGATACCGTGGACCGGGTGCGGGAGCTGGCCGGTGAGCTCGTCGACGCCAAAGTCGTGCTGTTCCTCGGGCGCCACGTCGGTTTCCCGGTGGCGTTGGAGGGTGCGCTGAAACTCAAGGAGCTTGCGTACATGCACGCCGAAGGCTTCGCTGCGGGAGAACTCAAGCATGGTCCGATCGCGCTGCTGGAGCCCAACCTTCCGGTGGTGGTGGTCATGCCCTCGCCCAAGGGCCGGTCCGTGCTGCACCCCAAGCTGCTGTCCAACATCCAGGAGATCCGGGCCCGCGGTGCGCGGACCATCGTGATCGCCGAAGAAGGCGACGAGACAGTGCGCCCCTACGCCGCGCACCTGCTGGAAGTTCCGGCCGTGCCTACGTTGATGCAGCCTTTGGTGTCCACCGTGCCACTCCAGGTGCTCGCCGCCGAGATCGCCCGGCAACGCGGCTACGATGTGGACAAACCGCGTAATCTCGCGAAATCGGTCACCGTGGAGTGACAAGGTGACCCCCCATCTGCCGGCGTGTCGCGCCCTGGCGCACACCGTGTCGCGCCGTGGTGCTCGGTGAGTGCCAGCCCGGGCGCATGGACGGTGGCGCACGTGCGCGCTGCCGAGGATGCCGTGCTCACGCAGGTGCCGGAAAGTGCCCTGATGCACCGGGCGGCGTTCGGGCTGGCTTCACGGACTGCCGCGATCCTCGCCGAATGCACTGGTGAAGTGGCCGGGCGGCATGTCGCCCTGCTGGTAGGGGCAGGCAACAACGGTGGAGACGCGTTGTGGGCCGGAGCCTTCCTGCGCCGCCGTGGGGTGGCGGTGACCGCGGTGCTGCTGTCCCCTGACCGCGCGCATCCCGAGGGTTTGGCCGCGCTGCGGCGTGCTGGCGGCAGGACCGCCGACGATCTACCGGATCGCGCTGACCTGGTGATCGACGGAATCGTGGGGCTATCCGGCAAGGGCCCGCTGCGGCCCGCCGCCGCTCGGCTGGTCGACGCGGTCCGGGTGCCGATCATCGCGGTGGACTCGCCATCGGGAGTAGACCCGGATACCGGTACCGCGGACGGGCCCGCGGTCACCGCCACCGAGACCGTCACGTTCGGCGCCCTCAAGCCGGTGCACGTGCTGGCGCCCTGGCGGTGCGGCCGGGTGCACTTGGTGGATATCGGGTTGCGCGAGCATCTCGGCAAGCCCGATCTGCGGGTGCTCGCCCCAGCTGAGATCGGCGTGCTGTGGCCGGTGCCGGCACCGACCAGTGACAAGTACAGCCAGGGTGTCGTGGGCATCGCGGCCGGCTCAGCCGACTACCCCGGTGCGGCCGTGCTGTGTACCGGAGCCGCGGTGCTGGCCAGCTCCGGAATGGTGCGCTTCGCCGGCACCGCCGCTGACGCAGTCCGCGCGCGCTGGCCGGAGGTGGTGGCCACTGGATCGGTCGCCGACGCCGGTCAGGTCCAGGCCTGGGCCGTCGGGCCGGGATTGGGCACCGGGGCAGCCGGCCGGGAGGTGGTAGCGCATGTGCTGGCCGCCGGGCTGCCCGTAGTCGCCGATGCCGACGCCATCACCCTGCTGGCCCGGCATCCAGAGCTGGCAGACAGCCGAGATCCGGGCACACCGCTGGTGCTCACCCCGCATGATCGGGAGTTCGAGCGGCTCACCGGAAAGCCACCCGGCGCGGACCGCGTCGCGGCTACCCGGGATGCGGCGAGCCGGTTTAACGCCGTACTGCTCCTCAAGGGGAACACCACGATCATCGCCGCACCCGACGGTCGGGTGCTGGTCAATCCCTCCCGCTCGTCCTGGCCAGCCACCGCGGGCTCCGGTGACGTCCTCACCGGCGTGATCGGCGCCCTGCTGGCCGCGGGCCTGGACCCGCCGATTGCTGCTGCCGCAGCCGCCCACGCCCACGAACTTGCCGCCGCCCTGGCCGCCACCCAGCCCGTCTGCTACCCATCCCACGACGCGTTCTGGATGCGCAACGCGGTTACCAGGTCGCCGCACACCGCGTTGCACATCCAGAACGCGGTCACGACGGGGGCGCCGGTGCCGGCGTCGGCGATCCAGACGTGGCTGACCGGGGCGATCCAGCGGTTGCGGGCGGAAGCTGCGAGGTGACGCACGATGCCGGTGTCAGTGCCAGAGCCACACCCCCGTCCCCGGGCCGAAGTGGTGATCGACCTCGCCGCGATCCGGCACAACGTCAGCATCCTGGCTCGCTGCGCGGCGCAATCCGGGGCCGGCACCATGGCCGTGGTCAAGGCGGACGGGTATGGCCACGGCGCGGTCGACGTCGCCATTGCGGCACTGCAGGCCGGAGCCGGTGCGCTGGGCGTGTGTAGCGTCGACGAGGCGCTCGAGCTGCGCCACAGCGGGATCGACGCCCCGGTACTGGCCTGGTTACACGCTCCTGGAGAGGACCTTGCCGCGGGCATCGCCGCTGGAGTGGACCTGGGGATCTACTCGGTGGATCAGCTCGACACCGCAGCTGCCGCCGCCTACCTGGTCGGCCAGCCCGCGCGGGTGCATCTCAAGGTCGACACCGGGTTGACCCGCGGCGGCGCCTACCGCAGCCAGTGGCCCGGCTTGGTGCATGCGGCGGCTACGGCGTCGGACCGGGGATGCGTTGAGGTCGTCGCCGTCTGGTCACACCTGGCACACGCCGACGATCCCGGACATCCGATCATCGAAAAGCAAGTCCGGTACTTCGATGAGGCATACCAGGTTGCTCGGGATGCTGGGCTACGGCCGCTGCGGCACCTGGCCAACTCCGCGGCCACCCTCACCCGTCCCGACCTGCACTACGACATGGTGCGGCCGGGAATCGCCGTCTATGGCCTGTCACCGGTTCCGGGAACCGATTACCGCCTCGCCCCCGCGATGACGCTGCGCTCCCAGGTTGCCATGCTGAAGCGAGTACCTCCAGGTGAAGGGGTGTCCTACGGCCACGTGTGGCATACCGATCGCGAGACTACCCTGGCCCTGGTGCCCGCAGGCTACGCAGACGGGGTGCCGAGGGTCCTTACCGGGCGGCTGGACGTGTGGCTGGGCGGGCGCCGGCGTCCGGTAGTAGGAAGGGTTTGTATGGATCAGGTGATGGTCGACTGCGGGGATGACCCGGTCGCCATCGGTGATGAGGTGATCTTTTTCGGTGCCGGCGCCAACGGTGCTCCCACCGCCGCAGAATGGGCGGACAAGCTGGGCACCATTCATTACGAGGTGGTCGCGGGAATGGTTCGTCCCCGGCTGGCCCGCACGGTGCTCAATCGCCAGCTGGCGGCCCCGAGCCCGGTGCTCGACCAGCAGCGAGCCGCCCGATGAGGCTGCGGAGGAAGTCTGCCGGTTGGATCGCCGCCGCCGGTGCGCTCGGCACGGTTGCGGCGGCCGCTGCCGTACACCACCACCGCATCGGCGAAGTACGCAGGCAAGCGGTGGACCTCGCGGACGAGCTGCCATGCCCGCTTCCACCAGATCGCGAGTACATGGTGTGGGCCGACGACGGGGTGGCGCTGTCCGTGGAGGAAGTTGACCCGGCCGACGGCGGAGCGCCCGAGCTCACCGCCGTCCTCATCCACGGCTACACGCTGGATCGGCGCGCCTGGTTGTTCCAGCGTCAGGGGCTGGCGCATTCCACCGCACCCAGGGTCCGCCAGCTGCTCTACGACCACCGCAGCCACGGTCGTTCCGGCCGTTCTCCCCGGGCCGCGTGCACCATCGAGCAGCTCGGTCGTGATCTCCATGCGGTGATCCAAGCCGTCGACCCCGAAGGGCCGGTGGTGCTCATCGGGCATTCCCTTGGTGGTATGACGATCATGGCGCTGGCCGAGCAGTATCCCGAGCTGTTCGTCGAGCGGATCTGCGGTGTGGCCTTCCTCAACACCAGCGCCGGCGAAATCGGCCGTTCCGGCCTGCCCAAGCCGATCCTGTCCCGGCGCAACCCGATGATGCCGGTGGCCAAGCAGCTGGCCCGCTGGGAGCCCAGCGCGCGGGTGATCGATCGCGGGCGTGAGATGGCTCGGAACCTGATCTGGAGCCTGACCCGCTCCCTGTCCTTCGGCGACGAGCGGGTTCACCCTGCGCTGGTCGAGCTGCTGTACATGATGATCAGAAAGACCTCATTCGAGGTGATGACCGACTTCCTGGAAGAATTCGGCCGCCATAACCGGTACGCGGCCCTAGCCGGTTTGCAGCACGCCAAAGCGCTGGTGCTCGGCACCGGCGGGGATCGGATGATCCAGTACCAACATTCCGAGGCAATCGCGGCGCTGCTGCCCCAGGCGCAGCTGGTGCACATTCCCGGCTCGGGCCACGTGATGATGCTCGAGCAGCCGGAACTGGTCAACGAGCACCTGCTCGACCTGCTGTCCCAATGCGCCGGCGCCGCAGCTTCCCAGGAGAAGAGCGCATGAATCTGGTGCTGGAGCTGCCGACTCCGACCGACACCGAACGCCTGGGTCGGGCCGTGGGTGCGCGCCTGCGCGCCGGCGACGTGGTGGTGCTTTCCGGCCCGCTGGGCGCGGGCAAGACAGTGCTGGTCCGGGGTATCGGCGCCGGGCTGGGCGTCCGGGGCCCGATCACGTCCCCAACGTTCGTGATCGCCCGCGAACACCCGCCACTGCCCGAGGGACGGGGCGTGCCGCTGGTGCACGTCGACGCCTACCGGCTCGGCGGTCACCCTGAGCTGGACGATCTTGATCTGGATACTGATCTACTCGCCGCCGCCGTAGTCGTGGAGTGGGGCGAGGGCCTGGCCGAGCGGCTGGCCGACGAGCACCTGCTGATCCGTCTTGCACGGAGCGGCGCGGGGGGAGACGGCGACCGCGACGACAGCCGTGTCGCGCAGTTGTCCGGACCGGACCGGTTGATCCCCGAACCGGCGTGCCTGACGGTCACCCGCCAGCCCGAAATGTCCCACCCGTAACGTCCCCATAAGGTCATCGTCTGTGCTCGTGCTGGCTGTGGATACGGCGACCTCCGCGGTGGTTGCCGGGTTGGTGTGGCTGCCCGTCGCGGGTGCACCCGAATTACTCGGCGAGCGTGTCACGGTCAATGCTCGGGCCCACGGTGAACTGTTGATGCCGTCGGTATCCGAGGTGATGGCCAGCGCCGGGGTCTCGCTGCGCGACCTGGACGCGGTGGTGTGCGGGGCGGGTCCAGGTCCGTTTACCGGGCTCCGGGTGGGCATGGTCTCCGCTGCGGCGCTGGGCGATGGCCTGGACATCCCCGTTTACCCGGTCTGCGGCCTGGACGCGATGGCCTACCGGGCTGGTGCAGGCAACGCGCTGCTCGTGGTGACAGACGCTCGGCGGCGGGAGCTGTACTGGGCACGTTATGACGCAGCAGGGCAGCGCGTCGAAGGTCCACACGTGGACCGGCCCGACGATGTGCCGCTGGCCGGGGTGACCCGGGTGGCAGGCGCGGGCGAGGCGCTGGGACTGCCGGTTGTGCCCCCGCAGCATCCCGACCCCGCCGCACTGGTTGCCGTGGCGGCGCCGCAGCTGCGATCACCGGCGCCACCCGGTCCGCTGACCCCGTTGTACCTGCGCCGCCCCGATGCCGTGGTCCCCGGTCCAGCTAAGCGGGTGACGCCGGCATGAGCCTCGTCATCAAACCCATGGTGGCCGCTGACGCGCCGCGCTGCGCCGAACTGGAGCGCCTGCTGTTCGCCGGCGACGACCCGTGGAGCCCGCAGGCGTTCCTCGACGCGCTGGCCGCGGGTCACTACTACCTGTCCGCGCGTGACGGTGACTCGCTGATCGGCTACGCGGGGCTGGCCCGGGTCGGGGTGCAGGCAGAAGTTCACACGCTCGCGGTGGATCCCGCGCACCACCGGCGGGGCATCGGCCGGGCGTTGCTGCGCGCTGTCCTTGATCGGGCTCGAGGTGCCACGGTGTTTCTCGAGGTGCGGACCGACAACGACTCGGCGATCAGCCTGTACCGCAGCGAGGGATTCGAGGTGATCGGCACTCGCCGCCGTTACTACCGGCCGAGTGGAGCCGACGCGTTCACCATGCGCAGGCAGGCTGACCGGTGACCGGGATCGTGCTGGGAATCGAGACGTCCTGCGACGAGACCGGCGTAGGTGTGGTGCGGTTGTCGTCCGACGGCACCGTGACGTTGCTGGCCGATGAGATCGCCTCGAGCGTTGACGAGCACGCCCGCTTCGGTGGTGTGGTACCCGAGGTGGCGTCCCGGGCACACCTTCAGGCGATGGTGCCCACCGTGCGCCGCGCGCTGCAGCGTGCCGGTGTCACGCCGCCGGATGTGGATGCGATCGCGGTCACCGCGGGACCGGGACTGGCCGGTGCGTTGCTGGTCGGGGTAGCCGCGGCCAAGGCGTACGCGGCCGCGTGGGACGTCCCGCTGTACGGGGTGAACCATCTCACCGCGCACGTCGCGGTGGACACCCTGGAGCATGGACCGCTGCCTCCCGCGCTGGCCCTGCTGGTCTCCGGTGGGCATTCCAGCCTGCTGGAGGTGCCCTCGCTGGTAGCACCGATGCACCCGCTGGGAGCCACCGTCGACGACGCTGCGGGGGAAGCATTCGACAAGATCGCGCGGCTGCTGGGTTTGGGCTTTCCTGGCGGGCCGCACATCGACCGGATCGCGCAGGACGGTGATCCGAGCAGCATCCGGTTCCCCCGCGGCCTGACCGGACCGGGCGATGCGCCTTACGACTTCTCCTTCTCCGGACTCAAAACCGCGGTGGCCCGCCACCTCGAGGCACTGGGCCGCCGGCAAGTCCCGATCCCGATCGCCGACGTCGCCGCCGCCTTCCAGGAGGCAGTGGCCGATGTGCTCACCGCGAAGGCAATCCGCGCGGCCACCGACCGGGGCATCGACACTCTGCTCATCGGAGGTGGGGTAGCCGCCAATTCCCGGTTGCGGGCCCTGGCGCAGCAACGCTGCACGGTTGCCGGTGTGCGGCTGCGGGTGCCCCGGCCCCGGCTGTGCACGGACAATGGCGCGATGGTGGCCGCCCTCGGCGCCCACCTGCTCGCCGCCGGTGCACCGCCGTCACCGCTGAACATCCCCGCCGACCCGAGCCTCTCGATCACCACGTCCCTCGTCGGGGGCTCTTCACGTACCGCCAACCCGGCGTGGCGCTGCTGCTGATCACTCCCAACTTGGTGATGTCCCTGATAACCCGGACGACACCCCTGCCACCCTGGTTGAGTCTTTAGCACTCGGCGCAGTAGTCTGCTAGTTAGCACTCTGCCCGTCGGAGTGCTAGCAAGGGCCCGAGCCGCCTCGACACCCGCGACGGCGGGGTGGCAGGAGCCATCACCAGACAACCTGCCAGCTCTTCGAAGACCCCTGAAAGTGGAGGTCATACCGTGGCGAGCGTGAACATCAAGCCGCTCGAGGACAAGATCGTCGTTCAGGCCAGCGAGGCCGAGACGACGACCGCGTCCGGCATCGTCATCCCGGACACCGCCAAGGAAAAGCCCCAAGAGGGCAAAGTACTGGCCGTCGGCCCAGGACGCGTCAACGACAACGGCACCCGCATCCCCATGGATGTCAACGTCGGCGACGTCGTCATTTACACCAAGTACGGCGGCACTGAGGTCAAGTACAACGGTGAGGAGTACCTGATTCTCTCCGCGCGTGACGTGCTCGCTGTTGTCAACTGACGGTTCGTACCGTCGACAGTCAGTCGAAGCCAACTGATACCTCAACCGCCCCGCGACCCGGTAGGGGTCAGCGGGGCGGTTGAGGGTTAGCCCCGTACCCGCGAAGGGCCCGGCGGCCCCATCAGATCCGCCCGTGAGGAAGGCAGGCAATGCCCAAGCAGATTGCGTTCGACGAGACCGCACGGCGCGCGCTGGAGCGCGGAGTCGACCAGCTCGCCGACGCGGTCAAGATCACTCTCGGCCCGCGCGGCCGGAACGTTGTGCTTGACGATAGAAACAAATACATCGGCCCAACGATCACCAACGACGGGGTGACGATCGCGCGTGCGATCGAGCTGACCGACCCCTATGAAAACCTCGGCGCCCAGCTTGCCAAGAACGTGGCAACCAAGACCAACGACGTGGCCGGTGACGGCACCACCACCGCCACCGTGCTAGCCCAAGCGATGGTCGAGGGTGGCCTGCGTAACGTTACTGCAGGCGCCAATCCCACGGCCCTCGGACGGGGAATCGCGGCGGCTGCCGACGCGGTCGCCGACGCGTTGGCCGCTAAGGCAACACCGGTCACCGGCGAGCAGGCAATCGCGCAGGTCGCCACCGTGTCCTCGCGTGACCCGGAGATTGGTGCCCTGGTCGGCGAGGCGATGACCAAGGTCGGCGAGGACGGTGTCATCACCGTCGAGGAATCGTCGACGATGGCCACCGAACTGGAGATCACCGAAGGCGTCGCATTCGACAAGGGTTACGTCTCGCCGTATTTCGTCACCGACGCCGAGCGGATGGAGACGGTCCTCACCGACGCCTACATCCTGCTGCACCGGGAGAAGATCTCCTCGATCCAGGAGATGCTGCCGCTGCTGGAACTGGTCAGCCAGGCTGGCAAGCCGCTGCTGATCGTGGCCGAGGACGTCGAGGGCGAGGCGCTGTCCACCTTGGTGGTCAACGCGATCCGCAGGACCCTGTCGACGGTGGCGGTCAAGTCACCGTATTTCGGTGACCGCCGTAAGGCGTTCCTGGAGGACCTGGCAGTGGTCACCGGCGCCAAGGTGGTTGATCCAGAGGTCGGACTCAAACTCGCCGAGGTCGGTCTGGAGGTGCTCGGCGGGGCCCGGCGCATCGTGGTGACCAAGGACGACACCACCATCGTCGAGGGTGTCGGCAACCAAGCTGACATCGACGCTCGGGTCGCCCAGATCCGGCTCGAGATCGAGGAGAGCGACTCAGACTGGGACCGCGAGAAACTCCGGGAGCGGCTGGCCAAGCTCGCCGGTGGCGTTGCGGTGATCAAGGTCGGGGCGGCTACCGAAACCGAACTCAAGGAGCGCAAAGGTCGCATCGAGGATGCCGTAGCCGCTGCACGAGCCGCTGCTGAGGAGGGCATTGTCCCGGGAGGCGGCGCTGCGCTGCTGCAGGTTGCCGATTCGATCGACGACCTTGGCCTGACCGGCGACGAGGCCACTGGTGTTGCCATCGTCCGCCGTGCCTGCGCGGCGCCGTTGTACTGGATCGCTGCCAATGCCGGGTTCGAGGGCTCTGTCGTGGTGGCCAAGGTGCGCGAGGCGCAGTGGGGTCACGGCTTTGATGCCGAGACACAGACCTACGGAGACCTGGCTGCCGAGGGCATCGTGGACCCGGTCAAGGTGACGCGGTCAGCGGTGATCAACGCTGCCTCGATTGCCCGCATGGTGATTACTACGGAGAGTGCAGTGGTCGACAAGCCCGAGAAGGCGCCGCCGGCCGGCCAGGGGCACGGTCACGGCCATGGGCACGGGCATTAAGCACCGGCTCCGGTAAGCCACGCTAGGCGCTCGCCGCCAGCCTGCAACGGTGGGCACCGACCCCTGGGTCGAGCGCTGTTCGCCACGGTGGCCATATCACCCCTCCGACGGCCCCCAACCCCACTGTGGGGTGCGGGGGCCGTCGTTGCGGACTATCGGTAGCCGTAAATGCCCGAATCCTCCTTGTTAACGGTACTGCCGTGAGCTGCTCACACTCGGTAGAGTGAGCGCTGCTCCACATCGGTGATGCAGCAGTCCGGGGTACGGCTGACGGTCCTTGACGGAAATCCATCAGATCGTGTCAAGTTCCGGCTTCGCACGGCCGATAGGGAGATGGGCACATCAGTTGGCTGCAGGAGAGGAGTCCTTCCGTGACCGCAGTTCTCATCTGCGACGACCGGCGAAGCGTCCGCGAGGGGCTCACTCGGGTGATGTCCGCGGTTCCCGGTGTCGCCCGGATCGACTGCGTGGCACACGGTGACGAGCTGCTAGCTCGCTATTCCCGGCAGCCGGTGGATGTCGTCCTGGTGGGCACCCAGCGCGCAGTGCCCGCTGGTGTGGAGGCTACCCGCCGGTTGGTTTCGGCACATCCCCAGGCGAACGTCATCGTCTTCGGAGCCCCGGACGACGCCGGGAGCATCGCCGCGGCAATCGCTGGCGGTGCCCGTGGCTATCTACGCTGGGATGCGTCGCGTCCAGAACTCGTCGCGGCGCTGGCTCACACGCTTGCCAGCACGTCGGTACCAGCACCCCGACCTCCGTCCGATCCTGGGGTCCAGCTCACCGAACGGGAGTTGCAAGTCCTCCGCGGCATGAGCCAAGGCAAAAGTAATGGCCAGATCGGGCGCGAGCTTTACCTGTCCGAGGACACGGTCAAAACTCATGCCCGCAGGCTGTTCCGCAAACTCGGTGTCCGTGACCGGGCTCAGGCCGTCGCGCATGGCTTCCGCCGCGGTCTGGTGGCCTGACCGTGACTATCTAGCCCATGTAGGCCCATCTGAGGCCATCCGATCGCTTTCGCCGTGAAGGCCGGTGGCATCGCCACCGGCCTCGTTGCCGTTTGCTGTCAATCGCGTCGTATCTGCGGCGATACCGCGTTCCCTGTCCGATTTGTCTACCACTACGGTTACCCGCGAGGTGCCCGCGTCTCGGGATGGTGATGGATGGTCGAGACAGCGAATTGGCGACCGCCGATCGGGGTTCAGCCCGGTCGGTCCCTCGTCGTAACGGCAGGGCTGCATTCTGCGATGACCGCTGTGGGGGACGACCTCGAGGTCCTGATCGGCGACGCCGTCGATGGCAAGCCAGAAGCCGTCGAAGGCGTGCTCCGGCGGATCCGTCCCCTTGTGGTGCGGTATTGCCGCTCCCGAGTCGGCAGTCAGGAAAGAACGTTCGCTTCGGCGGATGATGTAGCCCAGGAGGTGTGTCTCGCGGTGCTCACGGCCCTGCCCAGTTACCGCGACCAAGGCCGGCCCTTTCTTGCCTTCGTGTACGGCATTGCCGCGCACAAGGTGGCCGACGCCCACCGGTCGGCGGCGCGTAACCGTGCCGAGCCGGTCGAAGAGGTGCCCGACACTCAGGACCTGGCCGACGGCCCAGAGGCACAGCTGATGCAGGCAGAGTTCGCCGACAAGATGACCCACCTGCTGGACATGCTGCCGGAGAAGCAGCGAGAGATCCTGCGTTTGCGAATCGTGGTCGGTTTATCGGCAGAAGAGACCGCCGAGGCAGTGGGCTCGACTCCGGGCGCAGTCCGGGTGGCGCAGCACCGGGCTCTCGGTCGGTTGCGCGGTGTATTGGCCGCTGAGGGGGTGGTCTGAGTGCCTGGTTGGGATGAGTACCCACACGCTGGCTACCCGAATGGGGATCCGTACGAGAAGCCGGCGGATCTAGCCGCGTTGCAGGCCGATGATGCGCTGCTGGACTTGATCGGCAGTGGTCGGTACATCCCGAGCGAATCCGACGACGAGCTGACCCGGGTGTTGGCCGCCTGGCGCCGCGAGGTGCATGCCGAACCGACCAGAGAACTGGTTGATACCAGCACCGCAATGTCGGTAATCCGGGCTGCTGCTCGCCGTCCAGCCACTCGCCGCCACCCGGTGTACGGCTCGGTCGCCGCCGCTGCCGCCGTGCTCGTGATCGCCTTCTCCGGGGTGGGCCTGGTCGCCAAGTCCGCGCAGCCCGGTGATCAGTTGTGGGGAGTGACCCAGGTTCTCTACAGCGACTACGCGCGCTCGGTGGAGACCGCAGCCGCGGTCCGAACGGAGCTCAACGAGGCCAAGGTGGCGCTGAATCAGGGCCATCCCGATCGGGCGAGGGCAGCGCTGGCGCACGTCCAGCAGCAGCTACCGGTCATCGGTGAATCCGAGGGCCTCACCGACCTCACTGCTCGCCACCGGCAGCTCGAGCAGAAGCTCAACGAGCCCCCAGATACTCAAGTGACGCCACCCAGCGCCCCGGTGTCTGGCTCGTCCACGCCAAGCAGTGCCACGACTGACACCACCAAATCGGCTAACCCCAGCGAGTCACCTAGCTCCACGAGCACCTCAACGACGCCGAGTACCACCGCCGAGATGCCCGACGGACCGTCTAGCACGCCATCCGACCAGTTCATGCCCAGCCAGGATCGCTATCGCCATTACCGTCCGGGTGCCGGTATGCCCGGAAGTGGCAGCCAGGATAGAAGCGGCAGCGTGGACAACAGGCGCTCTACCCCAGGTAGCCCGGGTATGCCTGGCCCTGGCGGTAGCGCCACCGGTGACACGACGACCGGACCTCAGCAGGGAGTCGACTCTTCCACGCCAAGCCCACCCGCCGAACCCAACTCCCCGAGCCCGCCGACGGACCATGTCGGCGACCCCCGTTCTCGGGGCGGCTTTTCCCAGTTCTGTGATCATGCCGTCCCGCGGCCGCGGTTCTGCGGCTGAGCTGCTCAGCCACCGTTTTCGGCAAGTACCGCGTCGGTGTAACCGCGGCAGTATTCCCAGCTGACGTAACCGGCGGGATCCGGATCGTAGGCGGGCTCGTGCGGGCGCATCCGGCCGGCTTCGAGCAGCTGCTGCAAGCTGGCCCGGAGCAGCTGCCAGTCGTGGTAGTGCTGCTCAGCGCAGTCAGGGCAGTCCACGACGATGCCGCGTATTCCACGGGGAGCCAGCAGGGCCTGGTAGACAGCCAGATCGCTCAGGTCAGCGAGCAGGCCGGCCCGCTCGTCGTCGTCCAACGGTTCGTCGATGCCATCGTCGGCGCTGTCCAAAGCTTCCAGCGCCAGAGCCGGATCCTCCGGATCTCCAGCGAAGGGGTCGGGGGGAAGTGAGTCGTGCACCACGGCTGAACGGTACCCGCCTGGGCAATGGCTGGTTTTGCACGGTCGGAGAACTGATGGCTGCGCCAGATACCATCGTCATATGACCAGCGAGCTGTCAGGGTCCGGTGTCCCGTCGAAGTTCGCGCTACTCGGTCTGACTTTCGACGATGTCCTGCTGCTGCCCGCCGAGTCTGATGTGGTGCCCGCGGAGGTCGACACATCGACAAAACTGTCCCGCAATATCACCCTGCGGGTGCCGCTGGTCTCCTCGGCGATGGACACGGTGACCGAGGCGCGGATGGCTATCGCGATGGCCCGGCACGGTGGAATGGGGGTGTTGCACCGCAACCTGCCCGCGCAGGAACAAGCCGCGCAGGTGGAACTGGTCAAACGCTCCGAGGCCGGCATGGTGACCGACCCGGTGACCTGCCAGCCGGACAACACTCTGGCTGAGGTGGACGCCCTGTGCGCCCGCTACCGGATATCTGGCTTGCCCGTGGTCGATGCCGACGGGGTACTGGTCGGCATCATCACCAACCGGGACATGCGCTTCGAAGTCGATCACAACAAGCGGGTCGCCGAGGTGATGACCAAGCCGCCGTTGATCACAGCACAGGTCGGGGTCACCGCGGAGGCGGCGCTGGGCCTGCTGCGCCGGAACAAGATCGAGAAACTGCCCATCATCGATGGGCACGGCAGGCTGCGGGGGCTGATCACGGTCAAGGACTTCGTGAAGACCGAGCGCTACCCGCTGGCAACCAAGGATCCCGACGGCCGGCTGCTGGTAGGCGCCGCGATCGGGGTCGGTGAAGAAGCCAAGAAGCGGGCTGCGTTGCTCGTCGAGGCCGACGTCGACGTGCTGGTGGTGGATACCGCGCACGGGCACTCCCGCGGGGTGCTCGGGATGATCGCCGCGCTGAAGGCTGAGGTTGGCGACACCGTCGACATCATCGGCGGCAATGTGGCCACCCGCGCAGGTGCGCAGGCGCTGGTTGACGCCGGCGCGGACGCGGTCAAGGTCGGGGTCGGCCCTGGATCGATCTGTACCACCCGGGTGGTGACCGGCGTGGGAGTGCCGCAGATCAGCGCCATTTACGAGGCAGACCAGGCCTGCCGGCCGGCGGGTGTGCCCGTGATCGGTGATGGCGGTATCCGGTTCTCTGGGGACATCGCCAAAGCCATCGTCGCGGGGGCCAGCGCAGTCATGCTGGGCGGACTGCTGGGTGGCACCGCGGAAGCACCGGGTGATCTGATCCTGGTCGACGGCAAGCAGTACAAAACCTACCGCGGAATGGGTTCGGTAGGCGCTATGGCATCGCGGACGGGGGGCAAGTCCTACTCCCGGGATCGCTACTTCGCCGATGATCTGCTGTCTGACGACAAGCTGGTGCCGGAGGGCATCGAAGGCCGGGTTCCCTTCCGGGGGCCGCTGTCGCTGGTTGCCCACCAGCTGGTGGGTGGTTTGCGCGCGGCCATGGGGTACGCCGGCGCAGCGACGATTCCAGAGTTGCAAGAAGCACAGCTGGTGCGGATCACCCCGGCCGGCCTCACGGAGGGACACCCGCACGGCATCACCATGACGGTGGAAGCCCCGAATTACGCGGTGCACTGAGATGCGCGATCTCGTGGAGATCGGCATGGGCCGTTCCGCGCGGCGCGCCTACAGCTTCGACGACGTCCACATCGTGCCGTCGCGGCGCACCCGTTCCTCCCGGGACGTGTCCACTGCCTGGCAGATCGACGCCTACCGCTTCGACATCCCGCTGGTGACGCATCCCACCGACGCGATCGTGTCCCCGGCGATGGCGGTCCGGATCGGTCAGCTCGGCGGGCTGGCAGTGCTCAACGCCGAGGGACTATGGGGCCGCCACGCCGACGTCGACAAATTGCTGTTCCGGCTCACGTCCGCGATGGATGAGGCCGACGAAGCGGCAGCGGTGCGCCTGCTCCAGCAGTGGCACGCGGCACCGATCCGGGTAAACCTGCTTGCCGAGGCGATCGGTCAGATCGCCGCCGCTGGGGTGACGGTGGCTGCCCGGGTCAGCCCGCAGCATGCGCGGGAACTGGCCCCGGATCTGCTGGCCGCGGGGATCGAGATCCTCGTCGTACAGGGCACCATCGTCTCAGCTGAGCATGTCTCCCGCGCCGCGGAGCCGCTCAACCTGGTGGAATTCATTGCCTCGATGGACGTCCCGGTCATCGCTGGGGGGGTGGGCGACTACCGCACCGCGATGCACCTGATGCGCACCGGGGCGGCGGGAGTGATCGTGGGCTACGGGGCAGGTGACAGCACGTCGACTGCTGATGTGCTGGGTATCGGAGTGCCGATGGCCACCGCTGTCGCTGACGCCGCGGCCGCCCGGCGGGATTACCTTGACGAGACCGGCGGGCGCTATGTGCACGTGATCGCCGACGGAGGCATGCGCAACAGCGGGGACCTGGCCAAGGCGATCGCCTGCGGGGCTGACGCGGTGATGCTGGGTGAGCCCCTGGCCAGCGCGGTGGAGGCACCGGGTAACGGGCTGTACTGGACTCCCGCCGCAGCACACCCGTCGTTGCCGCGCAGCCACGTCATCGACGTGCCCGAACGCTCGGTCGGCATCGATACCCTGCTGTTCGGCCCATCGAGCGACGCCAGCGGCACTGTGAACCTGTTCGGCGCGCTACGCCGCGCCATGGCCAAGTCCGGCTACTCCGAACTCAAGGAATTCCAGAAGGTCGGCCTCACCGTCCGCTCCTGACCCCACCCTTACCCGCAGTCTGGATGCAGACTGCTGTTTTCGAGGGCTCTAAAACCGCAGTCTGCATCCAGACTGCGGTCGGGTGGCGTTCGCTCGGGTGACGATCACTGCCGGCCACGTTTGCTTAGGCTTGGAGCATGTCCTCACCCGATCCGCTTGTGCTGGTCATCGACTTCGGCGCGCAGTATGCGCAGCTGATCGCCCGCCGGATCCGCGAGGCCCAGGTGTATTCGGAGGTCGTCCCCCACAACACACCGGCTTCGCAGATCATGGACCGTAACCCGGCCGCGATCGTGCTGTCCGGCGGCCCGGCCAGCGTGTACGAGCCGGGTGCGCCCCGCGTCGACCCGACGCTGTTCGGCGCTGGGCTGCCGGTGTTGGGCATCTGCTACGGGTTTCAAGCGATGGCCAACGCGTTGGGCGGCGCCGTGCAGCAAACCGGCACCCGGGAGTACGGGCGCACCGATCTCCAAGTGCTTGACAGTGGCGGTGTGCTTCACCGAGAGCTGCCAGCTCGCGGTCCCGTATGGATGAGCCACGGCGATGCGGTCACCGCCGCTCCAGAAGGGTTTGCTGTCACCGCACGGTCGGCGGGTTCCCCGGTGGCTGCCTTCGAGAACCTCGATCGGAAGCTGGCAGGTGTGCAGTACCACCCCGAGGTGGTGCACTCGCCGCACGGCCAGGAGGTGCTGCGCCGGTTCCTGCACGAGGTCGCCGGCATCCGGCCGAGCTGGACGACCGCGAACGTGATCGAGGAAACGGTCAGCGCGATCCGAGCCCGCACCCAGGATGGTCGGCTGATCTGCGGGCTGTCCGGCGGGGTGGACTCCGCGGTCGCCGCCGCGCTGGTGCATCGAGCCGTCGGCGACGCGCTGACTTGCGTGTTCGTTGATCACGGCTTGCTGCGTGCGGGTGAGCGAGCCCAAGTGGAACAGGATTACGTGGCGGCCACGGGGGTCAAGCTCCTCACCGTCGACGCGCGGGAGCGGTTCCTGTCTGCGCTGGCAGGGGTCAGCGACCCGGAGCAGAAGCGAAAGATCATTGGCCGGGAGTTCATCCGGGTCTTCGAGGCCGCCGCCCGCGACGTTGCCGCCGATGCGGGACGGCATGGTCAGCAGATCCGGTTTCTGGTGCAGGGCACGTTGTATCCCGACGTGGTCGAATCTGGTGGCGGATCCGGTGCGGCGAACATCAAAAGCCATCACAACGTCGGCGGCCTGCCCAAGGACCTCAGCTTCGAGCTGGTCGAGCCGCTGCGCGCGCTGTTCAAAGACGAGGTGCGCCGGGTAGGGCTGGAACTGGGGTTGCCGGAGACCATTGTGCACCGCCAGCCCTTTCCAGGCCCGGGCTTGGCGATCCGGATCATCGGGGAGGTGACGGCTGCGCGTCTGGAGACGTTGCGCGCCGCGGACGCGATCGCCCGCGAGGAACTCACCGCAGCCGGGATGGACCGCGACATCTGGCAGTGCCCGGTGGTGTTGCTGGCTGACGTCCGTAGCGTCGGGGTGCAGGGCGATGGGCGGACCTACGGTCACCCGGTGGTGCTGCGCCCGGTGTCCAGCGAGGATGCGATGACCGCGGACTGGTCACGGGTGCCCTACGACGTGCTGGCCCGCATCTCTGGCCGGATCACCAATGAAGTACCTGAGGTGAACCGCGTGGTGCTCGACGTGACCAGCAAACCCCCTGGCACGATCGAATGGGAATGACGGCGGTGCTCCTTGGGCGGCGACATCGTGAGCGATAGCTCACAGCGCCACTGACTTGGGCGGCGTATCACACCGCTGCAATACCCCCTCTGTCTCAGTGCCTGGTTTTAAGTGCGACGGGGGTGGCGAAAGATCATGGAATCTACGATCAAAGCTCCGATCGACACGGCGGCAGCAGCGCTGGCCACCGCGGCCGCATTGCCGATGACGGCCACCGGTGAGGAGACTGTGACGCTGGTCCGCGATCTGGCACGGATCGCCTGCCATCTCGGCGAGCTCACCGCAGCCGTCCGCGATCGCTGGGCGGCGTGGGGCACCGTCACACCGCACCTGCAGCGTGCCGAGGCGCTGGCCGCCGACGCCACCCGATGCCTCAGCCACGCCGCTGGGATCTATGTCTTCAACAGCACGCAGCCCCTTACCGAACACCGTCCGGCCGGTCCCGAGCGCATCGCGCATGTCGCGCACGGGCTACGCCTGGCGCCGTCAACCACAGCAGTGGAGGTGGGGCATGGCCGGCCTCGTCCCGTTCACCATTGATCTCACCTCACATGAAGGCGTACGCCTCGCCGCTGTCGTCGAGGCCATCGGTTCGGAGTGGGACCCGACCGCGGTCTTCACCGGTGAGACGCAGGCGTATCAAAAGCTGTACGCCGATCTCGATCCACACCAGCAGGCCACTTATGAGGTGCTCGTCGCCGCTGATGTGCTTCCCGACATATCGGAGCCATGAAATGATTCTTGATCCCCAAGCAGACCCCGGCCGGCGCGTCTGGTTGCGTTGCCCGCACTGCGCGGACAACAGCGGCCTATACCTGCTCGCTGCCGATATCAACTTGGTCTGGGTGCAGTGCGGTCAATGTCTGCGCCGCTGGTGGCACGACACCGGTGTCGGTCGTGGAAGGGCCCCCGAGCATCTGTTCGACGTTGCCTGATACGGCCCTCGTACGGGCGGCAACACCTCGACGGCGACATAGACAGATCAGTATCATGGCATTCCCTCGGCACGGCGGGATCGGTCAGGTGATGATCCACGGACTGATCGAAGAGGACGGCGATCGACCGGCTGAGAGGAAGCTCAAATACGAGGTGCTGGAACTCTGCTGAACAGAACTGACCCAGGCAGGAACATCGCCGTGCTGGAATGCAACGTGGAATGGTCCACGTTGCTGCGCGAGGTCGCCGAGCACGGCGCGGCGTTCGCCGCTCGCGTCGTTGCCCAGCCGTACTGCGCGAAATTGGCAGCTGAGCTCAGCGGCGGACCCTACGAGCCACTGGTCCCGGTGGTTGGGCCGATCCGGCAGCAGGGTGAAGCGTTCAAAGTCGGTATCGCGCAGCTACGGCCGCGGTACCCGGTGCTGGCTGGGCTGTGCGACGAGCTGGTTGACCAGGTGCACCGGCACGGAATCTCGCAGTGGGCACCCAACGAGGTGGCAATCCAGCGCTACCAGCCCGGATCGCTGGGTATCACGCCGCACCGCGACCAGCGCCGGTTTGCGCAGCTCGTCGCCGTGGTCACCGTCGCCGGGTCGGCTCCGTTCACCCTGTGTCGCGATCGCGCCGGTGATCCCATCCATACCTGGCAGGCTGGCGCCGGCAGCCTGCTGCTTCTCCGGGGACCAGGGCTGTCCGGCGACGACGGCCGCCCGATGCATTCGGTCGGCGGTCCCACCGGCGCCATCCCGCGCACTTCGGTCGGGATCCGCATGGAGACCTCGTAGCTGTGCCTCGGTTGCCGGTTCGACATGCGCGCGGCGTGATCGGATGCGAACATCGACAAAGCGGGCGGATTCGTGCATACGGCACGGCGCGGTATTCGCCCGCCAGCCCGCAGCTACGCGTGTTGTGCCCACGGCATGTCGCCAGGTTGACCGAGGAGACCGCCATGTTCGCCATCGTCGCCGCCATCCTGTTCGCCATCGCGCTGATATTCGCCTTGGCCGGATTTGCGCTCGGTCCGCTCGACGTCATCACATTCATCTCGGCTGGCTTGCTGTGCCTCGCCCTGCACCTCGCCGGGATCGGAGCTGGCACCCGTACCTGGCGCCGCACCCGCGTCTAGCTACCCGAAGCCGCCGGCTGGTGGGCGGGCGCAGGTTGTGGCGAGCGCACAAATGCGTGGCGTGTGATTTCGTGTCCGGACCCGGTTGTTGCAGACCCCAGGCGACCCTTTCACTAACGGTGTGGTTTGCCTCACAGGAGAGGCTGCCGCGGCGTCAGGAGGGTGCCATGGCGCACGAGGTGAACTGCCCGCACTGCGGATGCCCCTTGGTCGCCACTCAGGACACAGTCCGGGTGCCCGAGGCGGATGACGTCGAGATGCTCCGCCGAGAAATCGAGCACCTCCGCGCCACGGTCGCGCGGTTGCGGGGGGCGGGTTTCGACCCGCTGCATCGGATGCGCGCGGCAAACCCGGCAGCATCCTGGCCAGCTCCCCACGTTCCCTGATGACGCGGTCACGGAGGACAGCGCTGACAGTGACGACTAGGGAAGGCAGCGGCAGTGCTGGTTGATTTCCGTCCCACCGGGAAGCTTCGGGGCAACAAGCCCGTGGACCCGACCGCCTCGCTGGGCCCGGTGCTGGATGCGCTGGCCGAGGATTCGGTGGACCTGTCGAGAATTCGCGTGGTGTGCGACTGGATCCAGTACCGCAACAACTTTCGCGACGTAGTCGATCTCCGGCCGATCCTGGCGGCTCACGGCCACGAGTCCGAGGTGATGCCGGTGGCGTTGTCGGCGGTGATGACCTCCGACGAGATGGAAGTCGCCATCGACGTCCGGCGCAGCGGCGACGTGCCACTCAAGGAGCTGACCGGCGATCTCATCCGGGCCCATGCCGCCGGCACCAATCCCTCCCGTCTCTACCTTGAACCATGGCGAGCCAGTAGCAAAAGCATGATCTGGGAATTCAATGCATTGTACTGGAAAGCTCTGGACTTATGGGAGCAAATCACCGGTCAGCAGTACGAGAAAACGCTTCCGGGTGGGGAAAGCGATGCCCGCAACCGTGACGCGGTGCGCGAGATCATCACCAGCCTTTTCGCCATCTGGGATTCGTTGGCCGAGCGAAATGCGCTGCCTGACGAACTATACGTGGTTGAGTTCGGTCCCGGTAATGGGTCCCAGGCGAAAACCTGGCTGGACGAGTTCACCGCGCTGGACCGGGTCCACGGCAAGGAATATTACCGGCGGCTGCACTACTTGATGTGTGACTACTCCCCGCATGTTCTGGAAATCGCCCGGGCGGCGGTCGCCGACCACTCGCAACACATCAGCTCGTTCGTGCTGGATGCCACGCAGCCGCGCACCGCGTTGGGTTTTTTGGCTTACAAGATATTCCTGGTCTACATCTCCAACGTCTATGACAACCTGCCCACGGATGAGGTAGCGCAGATCGGCGGTCGGACCTACACCGTGGAGAGCCGGGCTTACCTGCCCACCAACGCTGTGGCGGATATCGCCCAGCTGGTATCAGCTCAACCAGGTCAAGTGCCGGGGTTGATCAATAAATTGCTGCGGCTGCAACCGGCCTTGCTCGTGGAGGCGTTGCCGGCGCACTTCCCGTCAGTCGACGTGGCGGTGGAATTCTGGCGCCGTAGTTGGGCGGCACTGCGCCTGGAAGAGCAGTACCTGCCGTTGGTGGGTCTGGACCTCTACCAGATCGCGCCCACTGTCAGCGGGGAGAACCTGCGGCCGTTGCTGGAGTCCGGCGCCGCGATCCGGATGCACGTCAACAACGGTGCGGTAGCCAGCTTCGTGGACACTCTCCCGCTCCTTCACCCCTTCGGTCGGTTGATCTGCTACGACCTTTTCGTCACCGACGTCCATGCCTACCGCACCGGGTTCCGCGGCCCGGGGAAATATGACGGCTCCGTGGTGAATTGGCTCAACGGTCCACTGCTGGCACACATCGGACGCCGCAAGGGTTTCGATGTTGATTTCCAACGTTTTGCGCATCGGGCCGGCACGAACATCGTGACGATGACCGCCCAGGTAAGGGACTGACATGCTACCTGTGCTGCCCACTACGGTAGTGGGATCGTATTCGGTGCCGGAGTGGCTTGAACGGTTGAAGACCGACTACTACCGCAACCGCATCAGCCGCAGCCATCTCGGTGAAATCCACGACATGGCGATAAAGGCCGCGCTGAAGGACCAGGAAACCGCGGGCATCGATATCGTCTCCGACGGGGAGTTGCGGCGCGACAACGACCTCGACTACCTGCTGGCCCGGATAACCGGGGTGCACATTCCAGTTACCGTCAAGTCGTTCTACTTCGACTACTACGACTCTCCGGTCGTCGCTGAGCCGTTGCCGCTCGACCCGCCGCTACCGCTGGGCCTGGCCGAGGACTTCCACTTCACGAGGGCGCACACTGATCGCCCGATCAAATTCAGCTTCACCGGCCCGTTTTCGCTGTCACGCCGGATCCAGAACAAGGTGTATTCCAAACCGGCCGATCTGGTGCGAGCGCTGGCGCAGGTGCTCAACGCTGAGGCCCAGGCGCTGGCTGCCGCCGGTGCTGACCTCCTGCAGATCGACGAGCCGTTCCTCGCCGGGTACCCCGAGGACGTAGGCGTGGCGGTCGAGGCGATCAACATCGTGACCCGGGGCGTCGACGTCAACTGGGGGCTGCACGTCTGCTACGGCAACCGCTACGCCCGGCCGTCCTGGGAAGGCCACTACGACTTCCTGTTCCCGGCCGTGCTCGACGCCAACGTCGACCAGCTGGTCCTCGAGTTCGGCCGCAAAGGCTACGAGGACCTCCATGTCATCCAGCAGCTGGGATGGGAGGGCGCGCTCGGGCTCGGCGTGGTAGATGTCAAGACCGAGCTGATCGAATCTGCGGAACTCATCGCGGCGCGCATTCGCAAGGCACTCGAAACGTTCCCGGCCGAGAAGCTGACAATCAATCCGGACTGTGGGCTACGGCACCTGCCCGCTGATGTGGCCAGAGCAAAGCTGGTAGCGATGGTAGAAGGGACTGTCGCGGTCCGCCGAAGCCTGCCGGAGAACTCTGGGCCAGTCCGACCGGAGCTGATCCCGGCACCGACCGTCGAGCAAGGAGCGTGATCGCATGACCCAACTGGAGTCCGTGGAGTTTCTCTTCACCTCAGAGTCGGTGACCGAGGGTCATCCGGACAAGATGGCCGACCAGATCTCCGACGCCGTGCTGGACGCGGCGCTGGCGGTGGACCCGAACTCCCGGGTGGCGTGCGAGACGCTGGTGACCACCGGCCTGGTCGTGCTGGCTGGTGAGATCACCACGACGGCAATGCTCGACTACACCCAGATCGTGCGGGACACCATTTGCCGGATCGGCTACGACAATGGCAGCTTCGGTTTCGACGGTCACTGCTGCGGGGTGTTGATCGCGCTGGACAAGCAGTCGCCGGAAATCGCGCAAGGCGTCGATATGGCCCTCGAGCGGCGCGGGGAACTGTCTGAAGATGAGCTGGACAGTGCCGGTGCCGGCGATCAGGGGATGATGTTCGGATACGCCACCAACGAGACCGCCGAACTCATGCCCATGCCGATCGCGCTGGCGCACCGGCTGTCCAAGCGGCTTTCGACGGTGCGCAAGGACAGGACGCTGCCCTACCTGCGACCCGACGGTAAGACCCAGGTCACCGTCCGGTACCGGGATGGGGTGCCGGTTGGGGTGGAGAAGGTCCTGATCTCCACCCAGCACGCCGAGGATGTCACTTCTGAGCAGATCCGGGCGGATCTGTGGGAACAGGTCGTCCTGGCAGTATTGCCGCACGGTTTCTACGACGAGGCCAGGCTGGCGCGCAACTGGTACGTCAACCCGACCGGCCGGTTCGTCATCGGAGGGCCGGTCGGCGATGCTGGGCTGACCGGCCGGAAGATCATCGTGGACACCTACGGTGGATTCGCCCGGCACGGTGGCGGTGCATTCTCCGGCAAGGATCCCTCCAAAGTGGACCGTTCCGCGGCGTACGTCGCCCGCTACGTGGCCAAGAACATTGTGGCCGCGGGCCTGGCCGACCGCGCCGAGGTGCAGGTGGCGTACGCGATCGGCGTCGCCCGGCCGCTGTCGCTGCTGGTGGAGACCTTCGGCACGGAAAAGGTGCCGCGCCGGACCATCGAGAAGCTCGTGGGCGAGCATTTCGATCTGCGCCCGGCGGCGTTCCGGAACTACCTGCGGTTGCACCGGCCCATCTACGCTAAGACTGCTGCCTACGGCCACTTCGGGCGTGACGATCCCGACTTCACCTGGGAACGCACTGACAAGGCGGCGGAACTACGCGAGGCTGCCGGCTTGCCGGCCAGCACTGAGCCAGTAGTGGCCTCTAGCGGGGCATGAGAGGGGGAGCGCGTGCGCATCATCGTCACGGGGTCGATCGCCACCGATCACCTGATGGTCTATCGGGGCCGGTTCACCGAGCAGATCGTTCCGGAGGCACTCGACAGCATCTCGGTGTCGTTCCTGGTGGAGGATCTGGCGATCCGCCGCGGCGGAGCGGGTGCGAACATTGCGTTCAACCTGGGCTGCCTGGGGTTGGCGCCGGTGCTGGTGGGCGCAGTCGGTGCCGACTTCGCTGAGTACGGGCAGTGGCTGTCGGAGCATGGGGTGGACGTCAGCGCGGTGCACGTGTCGGAGACCAAGCACACTGCCCGGTTTTTGTGCACCACTGATTCCGACTCCAACCAGATCGCCTCGTTCTACCCCGGGGCGATGAGCGAATCCCGGGATATCGAGCTCAAGCCCATCGTCGACCGCTTCGGCGGCACCGATCTCGTGCTGATCGGCCCCAATGACCCGGAGGCGATGTTGCGGCACACCCAGGAGTGCCGGGATCTCGGCTACCCGTTCGCTGCGGACCCTTCCCAGCAACTCGCCGGCCTGGAAGGTGATCAGATCGCCGAGCTCGTCGAGGGTGCAGCGTACCTGTTCACCAACACCTACGAGCGGAGCCTGCTGGAACGCAAGACGGGCTGGGGGGACGAGGACGTCGTCCAGCGCGTGGGTGTGTCGGTGATGACCCGCGGCGCCAAGGGCGTGACCGTGCAGCGGCCGGGCGAACCGTCCATCTCCGTAACGCCCCCTCAGGAGTTGCAGAAGGCGGATCCCACCGGGGTCGGTGACGCATTCCGGGCCGGTTTCCTGGCCGGGGTCGAGTGGGGGGTCAGTGACGAGCGCGCCGCCCAACTCGGCTGCATGCTGGCCACCCTGGTGATCGAGTCAGTCGGCACCCAGGAACACCAGTACCAACCGGAGACGTTCCTGCAACGGTTCAGCGAAGCCTACGGACCCGACAGCGCGGCCGAGGTGGCCGATCACCTCCGTGCCTGACCGCCAATTTTGACTCAAGACCCGACAGGGAGTGCATTTCGATGACTGTGGCGCCTGCCGCCGAGAACAAGCTACAAAGCCGCAACGGTATTGACTTCGCGGTCGCCGACCTGGGTCTGGCCGATTTCGGTCGTAACGAGATCCGGTTGGCGCAACATGAGATGCCCGGTTTGATGGCATTGCGCCGTGAGTATGCGGACGTGTTCCCGTTGCGCGGAGCGCGGATCTCCGGGTCGCTGCACATGACGGTGCAGACCGCGGTGCTGATCGAGACGCTGGTCAGTCTGGGCGCCGAGGTGCGGTGGGCGTCGTGCAACATCTTCTCCACACAGGACCATGCCGCGGCAGCGGTGGTGGTGGGGCCACACGGGTCCGCGGAGCAGCCCCAGGGTGTGCCGATCTTCGCCTGGAAGGGCGAGACGCTGGCGGAGTACTGGTGGTGCATCGAGCAGGCGATGACGTGGCCTGACGGGGCAGGGCCGAACATGATCCTCGACGACGGTGGGGATGCCACCCTGATGGTGCATAAAGGGGTGGTTTACGAGAAGGCCGGGGTGGTGCCCGCTGCCGACGACAACGACTCCGATGAGTGGAAGGCGTTCCTGGACGTGCTGCGGGCCTCGCTGGCCGCTTCGCCAGGCAAGTGGACAGCAATCGGGGAGGGCGTCCGCGGGGTCACCGAGGAGACCACCACCGGGGTGCACCGGTTGTACCAGCTGGCTGCGGCCGGTGAGCTGCTGTTCCCGGCGATGAACGTCAATGACTCGGTGACCAAGTCGAAATTCGACAACAAGTATGGGTGCCGGCACTCGCTGGTCGACGGGATCAACCGGGCAGTCGACGTGCTGCTGGCCGGGAAACTGGCCGTGGTGTGCGGCTACGGGGATGTGGGCAAGGGGTGCGCAGAGGCCCTGAGTGCCCAGGGTGCCCGGGTGGTGGTGACCGAGGTCGACCCTATCTGCGCGCTGCAAGCCATGATGAACGGGTTCTCGGTGGACACGCTCGACAACCTGATCGACCGCGCGGACGTCATCATCACCGCCACCGGCAACAAGGACATCGTCACCGTCGATCACATGGCGCGGATGAAGCACCAGGCGATCTTGGGCAACATCGGGCACTTCGATAATGAGATCGACATCGCCGGGCTGGAGCGCCGGTCGGGTGCCCGCCGGTTGAACATCAAGCCACAGGTCGACGAGTGGGTTTTCCCGGATGGACACTCGATCATCCTGCTGTCCGAGGGACGGCTGTTGAACCTGGGCAACGCCACCGGACATCCCAGCTTCGTGATGTCGAACTCGTTTTCCAACCAGGTGATCGCTCAGGTCGAGCTGTACACCAAGCACCAGGAATACGACTGCGAGGTCTACGTCCTGCCCAAGGCGCTCGATGAGAAGGTCGCCCGGATTCACGTCGAGGCGCTGGGCGGCCAGCTCACCAAGCTGACCAAGGAACAGGCCGAATACATCGACGTCGACGTCGAGGGCCCCTACAAGCCTGACCACTACCGCTACTGACCGGTGCCCCGGCCATCCACCCCGGTACGTCGTGTCACGGGGCTGTCAGTGGGAGGGGAGGTGGCACTCTGGGGTCTGGTCGATGGCGGCGCGTAGTTGCGGGTCGCTCGTAAGAGTGCCGAATAAGCCCACGGCGTTGCCCATCGCACCGAAGGCCTGCCCGATCGCGACTGCGTCATCAGCGTTGGCCGCGTTGAGCCGTCTCGCCATCTCCTCGAGGTTGCCGCGCAGCTGGATGAGCCGGGTTCGCATCTGGTCCATCAATCGCTGGCCGTCGCTGACCGGTGGGGTGCCGATCGACGACAGAAGGTCGACCGCCTGCTGCGTGGCGTTCGCCGCATTGCTCAGGTACGCGCTCAAGGCCTGTCGCGTTGCGGCCGGGTTGGCAAAGTCGGGCTCAGGTGGCGTGCCCACCTGGAGGAAGGCAAACCCCAACGCCTGGCACATCGACTTGGCCCAGCTGCCGGCTGTCAGCTGTGGATGCGGTGGTGGCGACGAAGTCGTTGCCGGCGGTGATGGTGTCGTCGATGCCGTGGCCGGCGTGCTGTTGGTGTTGTCGCTGCAGGCGGCGATGGTGACCGCGGTGGCCAGGGCCAGCGCGGCCAACGCGCGGCGCAAGGTCGCGCCGTGTGGAACGTTCATGGTCCAGCGCTCCTGTGCTGACCGGGTGAAGTGTTGCCCTGGACCAGTGTGGTGTTGTGCACAACCGCAATCGGGTTGAATCCGCTGACGTCAACTCAGCTGGGTGGTGCGGACGGCGTCGTGGTGATTGTCGCTGCACCCATTCCGGGCACGTTGTGGCATTCCGGTGTTTGATCGAAGGCGGCCCGCAATTCCGGGTTGCTGGTCAATGTGCCGATCAAGGTGATGGCATTGCCCGCCGCGCCGAAGGCCGGACCGAGCGCCGCAGCATCGTTCGGGTTGGCCGCTTTGAGCTGGGTCGCCGCGTTGTTGAGGCTGTCGCGGAGCTGCGTGAGCTGCGTGCGTAGTTGATCGAAGATCTGCTGCCCGTTGGCCACTGGCGGGGCTCCGATGGACGCGAGCCGGTCCATCGCCTGCTGCACGGCGTTGCCCGCTCGGCTCAGGTAGTCGGCGTAGGCCTGCCGGGTCGCGGTGGGGTTGTTGTTGTCCGCCTGTGGTGGTGCGCCCAACTGGGCCAACGTGGAAGTCACCGTCTGGCATATCGAAGTGGCCCAGGCGCGCGCCGACGGCTGCGGTTGCCCTGGTGGGGTCGAGGTGACCGCGGGTGCCGGCGGTGGGGCGGACGACGTGGCCGGTGCATTGCTGGCGTTGCCGCCGCAACCTGCCACCATGAGCCCAGCGGCCAGAACCGCTACCGCGAGCGGTCGGCGCAGCGCTGCGCCGGGTGAGACGTTCATGGTCAGTTCCCTTGTGCTCGGCCTACCTGATCGGTCCGGTGTTCGCCACCGCGGGCCAGTCTCATGTGGACCTGTTTCCATTCCCCGTTTATGAGCCGGCTAATCCCGCGCTGGGCAAGCGGGCTGGTGCTCCGCGGGAAGGGGGACTTTCAGGCGTACCACGGTGCCGCGGCCGGGGGTGCTTTCGGCGGTGAGCTGCCCACCGAGGAGTTCGGCGCGCTGCTGCATGCCCGGCATGCCGTAGCCAACCGGTCCGGCACGCTCGGGGGTGCTGGCTGGATCGAAGCCGACACCGTCGTCGGAGATCTCGAGTAACACGGCCCCGGCGGCCACCGACAGCCGCAGCTGGACGTGCGCGGCGCTGGCGTGTTTCATCACGTTCTGCAGCGCCTCTTGGGCGATCCGGTAGACCGCGATCTCCACGTGCTCGGGCAGCACGGTGCTCACGGTGTCGACGTGGACGTTAGGCAGCGGGGTCGAGCGCGCGAGACTTTCCAGGCTCGCGGCCAGTCCGAGATCGTCGAGCACCGGTGGGCGCAGCCCGGCGATTGCGTTGCGAGTCTCGTCCAGGGCTCCAGCGGCGAGTTCCTGCGCGCGAGCGATCTGCTCGGCAGCGCTGGCCGGGTCGGAACTGACTGCATCCGCTGCTGCGGACAGGTGAAACGACAAGCTGACGATGCGCTGGCTGATCCCGTCGTGGATCTCCCCGGCGAGCCGGCGGCGCTCGGTTTCCTGGAGCAGCACGATCTGCTCGGCGAAGCGTTCCATCGACGCTTCCCGTTCGGCGAGCCTGCTGTGCAGGCGGGCGTTTTCGATCGCGCCGGCCATCAGACCAGCCACTGAGCTGAGCAGGTCGACGTCAGCATCGGTGAATTCGCGGCGGTCCCGGGTGTGCACGTTGAGCACCCCGACCAGATCGCCAGGTCTGGTGATCATCGGGACGGACGCCATCGAGATGAACTCCTCGCCTCGCAGCTCCGGGATGTAGCGGTAGCGCGGGTCGTCACGCTTGTTGTCGGTGATCACGACGGGCTGGCAGTGCGCGGCGACCCACCCGGAGATCCCCTCGCCGATCGGTAGCTCGATGCGCCGGGCCAGCCGGTCGAACGGCGGTGTGGCGCCGCGCAGGTGTAGGTGGTCGCCGGCCGCGTCCAGCAGGTGCACGAAGCAGACGTCGGTCGACGTGGTGTTGGTGATCAGGTCGGCCACGCCCTGGGCGATCCCGTCCAGGTCCAGCCCAGCCGACAGGATCTCGATCACCCCGTGCAGCAGCCGGGCATCGGAATTGGCGCTGGCCAGGCCCACCCGTGGCTGGATCACTGGAACACTCCCTCGCGCAGCGCGGCGGCAACCGCGCCAGAACGATCCGCCACGTCGAGCTTGCGATAGATCCCGCGGGCATGTGTCTTGACGGTTTCCTCGCTCACGGTGAGCCGGCCGGCGATGGCGCGGTTGGACAGCCCGGCCACCATCAGGCCGAGCACCTCGCTTTCTCGCTGGGTCAGCCCGAGCCGGGCGCCGGGCCAGAATTCGTCGCCGCGCAGGTGCGCCACCGACATCGCGACCTTGGCGGCGAGGCTGGGGTCGATAAGGACTTCACCCTGGTGAATTCGCTGTAGATGATCAACCAGCTCTGCGCCGCGGACTCGCTTGAGCAGGAACCCGGCGGCACCCAGGCGAAGCGCCTGGTAGAGGTACTGCTCGTCGTCGTAGACGGTCAGGAACACGACCTTGCAGGCCGGTTGCCGCTTGCGGATTTCCGCGCAGAGGTCAAGCCCGCTGGAACCGCGCAGCCGCACGTCAAGCAGGGTGATGTCGGGCTCCTGCAGGGTAATGGCCTTGAGTGCGAGGTCCGGTTCGGTGGCCTCTGCCAGAATCTGGACCTGGTCGGAGTAGCTGGCCAGCATCGCGCGCAGCCCATCGAGCACCATCTGATGGTCATCGACGATGACGACTCGAAGTGGGCTCCCCGTTGCCCTGCTCATGGCAGCAGCCTACGCACCGCAACCGGCGGCGCGGGAAGCAGCGAGGTCGTCGGCAACCGGCGCAGCGATGCGTCGAGCAGCGGACCGGTCATCGCCGTGGCGATCAAGGCGGCCAGCACGACCCCGGCTTGCAGCGCAGGCGTGATCACTCCGTTCTGCAGCCCGATCAGGGCGACCACCAGCACGATGACTCCGGGGCAGTTCATCAGGATGCCCAGCACATTGCCCTCAGCCCAAGAGAGCCCGGACAGCCGGGCCAGTACGGCTCCCCCTCCCCATTTGCTTGCCATACCGCAGGCCAGCAGTAGCACAAGGCCGCTGTAGGCGGCGACCGGCACGGCCGTCAAATCCGTCTGTAGCCCGGAGAAGGCGAGGAAGATCGGCAGCAGCACCGATCTGGTGAGCTCGCCCAGCCGCTGCTCCAGCGCGCAATGCAGCGCCGTTTCGGCCGGCAGGATCAGGCCGGCGAGGAACCCGCCGACGATCACTGTGAGCCCGGTGAGGTGCGCGGCCAGGCCGGAGACGAGCAGCAGCACGAGCACCAAGACGAATCGGCTTGCACCCCCGGCATCGAGCCCGGCCCTCGGACGCATTGTGACCCTGCCCAGCAGCGGACGTATCACCAGCAGCATCAGCCCGAGATAGCCGGCGCCCAGACCCAAGGCTCGCCAGGCGCCGATCGCGCCGGCTGTGGTGGCTACCGAGGAGGCGATGGACGCCGCAACGAACAGCCCGACGGTAGCCACCGCAGACGCTGCGATGCCGGTGCATCCCACCGGGGACCGGAACAGACCGCGCTCCTGCAAGATCCGCACCATGACGGGAAGTGCGGTGGCCGCCAGCATGACGCCCACGAACAGGTTGAATCCCAGCGTGGACGCTGCTGCCGGCTTGAATACCGGAGTCGCCAGCACAGGTCCCAGCGCAGTGCCCATCGCGATCGGGAGCAGCACCGAGCCTGGTCCCACCAGGGCGATACCCAGGATGCGGTCGTGGAGCAAAGACCGGTCCAGCTGCACCGCAGTGAGGAAGCTGAACAGCAGTAACCCGAGCTGACCCAGCTGGCCGATCACTTCCCGAGCCGGCGCAGGAAACAGGCACATGGTGGGGCTGATCAGCATTCCCGGCTGGATCGGGCAATGCAGGAATGCCTGTGCTGCAAAGTGCGGCCACAGGGCGGGACCCAGCAGTGTCGGTCCCAGGAGCACGCCAGCGAGTATTTGGCCGACTACCCGCGGCTGCCCGATCCTGGTGAACAGCAGGCCAACCATGTGGCTCGCCGCCAGGATGATCGCAAGATCGAACAGGACAAAACTGGCTAATTCCTGAGCCGGCAGTGCGGGCACGTAGTAAGTGTCGTTTTCTCCGTGAGCATGTGGGTACCCCCAGTAGCCTTGGATGGGCACCGCGCGTTGATACACTAAGTCAATTTTTTCTTCCACGATTGGTTGGTAGTGCCCCTGAACCCTCCACGGAAACCTGCCGAAGAAGCAGTGGAATCCGTCGACGTTGTCGCTGTTGTCAGCGCCGATACCGAAAGCGGCCGCGAGCGAGTGATGCGGGCGGCCTATGACCTATTCAGCCGGCTTGGCACCCGCACTGTGGGGGTCGACGCGGTGATCGGCGAAGCGGGCGTGGCCAAGATGACGCTGTACCGCAACTTCGCCTCCAAAGACGACCTGATCCTGGCTTTCCTGGAGCGTCGGGAGACACAGTGGACCCACGGTTGGGTGCGGGCCGAATCTCAGCGCCGGGGCGACACGCCGGCCCAGCGCCTGCTGGCCATCTTCGAGCTGTTCGGTGAGTGGTTCGCCCGGCCGGATTTCGAGGGTTGTTCCTTCGTGACCACGCTGCTCGAAGTGACCAACCGGGACAGCGCCGTGCGGCAGGCCTGCGTCAAGCACCTGGCGAACATCCGCAGCTACCTGTGTGAGCTTGCGACCGAAGCCGGGGCGACGGATCCCGATGCGTTCGCTCGCCAGTGGCACATCCTGATGAAGGGATCCATCGTCGCTGCGGCTGAGGGTGACAGCTACGCCGCAGCACGTGCTCGGGAACTCGGCCTGCTGCTGCTCAAAGAGCACGGAATCGATCCCGCATAAACCACCGCTGCTGCCGAACTCGACAACGTCGAGTTCGGCAGTTATCTCATCTGGCCACCAGGGCACTGATTGCTGGTTTCGACCGGTGGTCGGGGTGGAGAATTCGGGGTCGGGAGGCGAGGCAGTGGACGCACAGCAAGCCTGGACGCTACTCGACGAAATTCGTGCCGGGCAGGTGGTGGTCTGCGACGGTGCGATGGGGACGATGCTGCACGCGGCCGGAGTCTCGCTGGACCGCTCGCTGCCGGAGCTCAACGTGTCGCGCCCGGCTCTTGTCCGGGACCTGCACGCGGCCTATGTCAGTGCCGGTGCCCGGATCGTACAGACCAACACGTTCGGCGCGAACCGGTTACGGCTGGCTGGGTGGGGGCTGGAGAACAACGTCTCTGAGATCAACATCGCGGGTGCCCGGCTGGCTCGGGAGGCGGTTGCGGGTGCGGCACATCCGGTACTGGTAGCCGGTTCGGTCGGCCCCGCGGTGAGCGCTCCGGCGGTGCGGCGGGTACCTGCCGGCACCCGGGCGGACAACCTGCGAGAGCAGATTGCGGCGCTGTGCGACTGGGTTGACCTGCTGATCCTGGAGACTTTCGGTGACCTGGAGTCGCTGGTCCAGGCCGTCGAGGTGGCCAGCTCGGAAAGCCATCTGCCGGTGGTGGCGCAGCTGACCTTCGGTGACGATGGCCGCACCCTGCGCGGTGAAGATCCGGCAGAGGCGGCCGGTGTGCTGTCCGACCTTCCGGTGATCGCCCTCGGCGCGAACTGCACCGTCGGTCCCGCGGCGCTGGTGGGTGTGGTGGCCGAACTGGCCCGCAACACGGAACTGCCGGTATCCGTCCAGCCCAACGCGGGAATGCCCCAACGGCTCGGTGGGCAGGTGCGGTACGCGCGCAACGCGGCTTATTTCGCTGAGGCAGCGCACCGGTTCGTCACTGCCGGGGCCACGCTGCTAGGCGGATGCTGCGGCACGACACCGGCTCATGTGCGAGCGATCTCGCAGGCGGTTGCCGCGTTGCCGCCCATCCAGCGCCGTCCGACCCCACCGGTCGCGGCGCGTCCTGCTGCGCCAGCGGCAATCCGTGCGGTGCAGCAACCGGCGCCGGCCTGGCCCTGGGAAGGCGAGCTGGTGGTGGTGGTCGGCTTGCAGGCGCCGAATGGTGGGCAGGTCCCGGAATTCCTCGAGCAGGCCACCACCCTGCGCGCGGCCGGTGCTGAGATGCTGGCCATTCTCGAAGCAGCACCGCCGGCCGCCCGGATCAGCCCGGTGGGCGCGGCCGTGGTGGTGCAGGAACGGGTCGGCCGCGAGGTACTGCTGCCGGTGGAGGCCGCGGATCGGAACTTGGCGGCGTTGCAAGCTGACCTGCTCGGTGCGCATGCGCTGGGGTTACGGCTGGTGGTCTGCCGTACCGGCAGCCCGCGGGTGGCCGGCGACTACCCCCTCGACCCGGGGGGAACGCCCTGGGATGTCGACTCGGTCGGGCTGATCGCCATGCTCAGTGCGCTGAATGAGGGCATCGATTGGCGCGGGGTGGCCACCGCGGAGCACACCCGGTTCGTGATCGGTGGCGCATTGCATACCGCCGCCCGCGACCTGGGTCCCGAACTGGACAGGGTTGAGGCGAAGGTTCGCGCGGGTGCGCATTTCCTCGTTACCGACGTGATCTACGACGTGGAGGAGGCAGCGCGGGTGCTGGGCGTGGTGCGCGCCCGCGGGGTGTCGCTGCCGGTGCTGGCCACCCTCGCACCGTTTTCGGATATCCGGACCCTGCAACGGCTGTCTTACGAGGTACCGGAGGCCTCGATCCCGCTATCTGTGCTGGCTGATGCGGCCCGGCGGCAGTGGCACCATCGAGACGATCCGGAGCAGATCATCGAGTTCGCCATCGGTGCGGTGGAGAAGTTGCGGCACCTCATCTCCGGTGTTGTGGTGCACGTGTCCGGCAGGGCAAACGAGCAGGCCACGCAACTGGTCAGCGCTCTGGCGCGGTTGCGGGCAAGCTGATGACTCGCCCGGGGATGTCCAAGCGGGCCCTGGCGCCCGACAGTGATCCCGCGCGCAGTTCCCTTTCCCGGCAGAACTCGATCTACCGGCGAACCATGGCGGTCTGCGATGAGCTGGCTGATGCGGCACTGGGTGGCGCTGACCCGGTCCGGCTCACCGAGGTCTTCGCTCATCTGGTGGGCAAGCGCGTGGTGTTGCTGGACGCGGCATTCCGGCTGCGCGCCCAGGCCGGGGGATCGGACGCGTTGCCCGGTCTGCGCTGGAACCGCACCGATCCCAGCGTCGATCGGCTGCTTCGCGCGCTCGAGGCTGCCCGGCGACCGCTGCGTATCCCGGCCATCCCGGGCTCGCTGCTGGATCAAGCTTGCTTGGTAGCTCCCGTCGTGGTCCGCGAGACGAGCCTTGGTTACCTGCTCGTGCTCGATGAGGCAGGTGCAGCCGGCGGCTACGCCACGGCGCCTGACGACGCCGAGTTTCTCACCGTTACCTACGCGGCCACCCTTTTCGCGTTGACCTTGGCGCACGAACAGACCAGCGCCGAACTCGATTTGCGCTACCGCGCCAGTCTGGTCGACGCCCTGGCCTCTGGCCATTTCCTGGATATCCAGGACGCCCGGCGCAAGGCTCGGTCGCTGGGCCTGCGTGATGGTGCACCGTTACGCGTGGCGATGTTGCGGCCGTTGCCGGCGGATTCGAACTGGGTGACCCGGATCCCGGCCGTGTTACCCGGGGCGGCGGCGGTGGTCCGCGACGGCGCGCTGCTCATGATCGTCCCCGATAAGCCGAGCGCTGACGCCCTGGCGGCGTTATGTCAAATGGGTCCGGAGGTCACCTGCGGGGTCAGCGAGCAAGTGATCTCTCCGGAGCTGGTGCCTCGGGGGGTGCGTCAGGCGGAACGGGCGATCGACCTCGGGTTGCGCCTTGGCCGGGTCGGCCTACCGGTCCACTATGACGAGCTGGGCATCTACCGGTTGCTGTGCACGATCGGCGACATGCAGCAGTTGATGGGATTCGCCCGCGATGTGTTGGGGCCATTGCTGGACTACGACGCCCAGCACCGTGGAGAGCTGGTACGCACTCTGTCGGTGTACCTGCGCCACCACGGCAGTCACAAGCAGTCGGCCCGGATGCTGCACCTGCACACCAACACCGTTGCCTACCGGATGGCCCGCATTGAGACCATCACCGGGCTGAACCTCAGCGATCCAGACGATCGGCTGGTCGCGCACGTCGCCGTGAAGATTGTCGAGTCGCAGGGCTCTGCAAGCGTTGACGGATCCCTACGCTGAATTCTCGACTTCGATCATGCAGCCTGGATGCAGACTGCTGTTTTTCGGGGCTCAGAAACAGCAGTCTGCATCCAGACTGTGGAAGTGGGGAGTCAGGGTTTGGGTGACGGTCGGTCCGGGCGTAGCGAGCCGATCACCAGGAGCAGACCGACGATCAGCGCCATTATCGCGAGCAACCACCGGCCGTCGATGCTGGGCAGCCAAGCCATGCCGCCGAGCAGGGTGGCGACCGCGATACCCAGCGCTGCCAGCCCGACGATCAGCGTGAGCAGGTCTGGCCCGCGTCGCTCGTCCAGCGCGCCGGTCCGGTCAGTTTCGCGGGGAGCAGGCATGGTCGCATCCGTTCCGGTCATGGTTCGCGATCCACTTGGACTTGGCCGATGCCGGAATGCACATCCAGGATCAGCGTGCCACCGCCGGGACCATCGGATCCGTTGTCGGTGACGGTGACCTGAGACGGAGATCCCGCGGAGTCGCGGTGTCCCAGGCAGTCGACATCGCCGATCTGGGTCTGGCAGCTCACCTGGGCATCGACGTTCGGTGGCAGGTAGATCCGCGTTTGGCCAATGCCCACCGCGACGTTGGTCCGTACGACCTGGCCATTGGTCAGTTGCAGACCGGTAAGGTCCAGCTCTCCATTACCTAATGTGACCGAGTACCGCGGCTGGACCTGCGCGGTGGTAGTCGGGTTCCAGTGGCTGGTGCCCACCTTGAAGCCCACGAACGGCGTTGCGCCCAGCACCCAGGTGAGCACGGCCAGCGGGATGGCGACGGGGATCAGTCCCCGGCCACTTTGCAGGAATGCGCCGACCACCAGACCGAGTCCCACCACTCCCAGCAAGAGTGCGGCGACCTGCGCTGCTGACAATGCCGGCGCGAACGCCAGCGCGATCCCGCCGACCAGCAGCGCGAGCCCCAGCGTGATGGGAGTGATCTTCCAGCGCGCGCCCGGGGGTGGGCCGGAAGGATCGAGCTGCGCCGCAGGTTCCGGCAGGTCCCAGGCAAACGGTGCGACACCTAGCGGATCCCACGCGGGCGGAGCGGGCCGCTCCGCGTCGTCAGTAGTGGAAGCTGGTGTCGTCGTACCAGCTGATGTGGCCGCGACAGGCGGCGTCTGGGGTTGCGGTGCTCCGGCCGGGCGCGTTCCGGGGACCTCGCCCAACGTGCTGCGGGAGCGATGGAGCAAGAACAGCGCACCGAGCGCTACTGCGACACCGATGACGCCCGATGTGTGCCCGTCGAAGACCATTCCGGCGGCCGGGATCAGCAGCAGCACAAGCACGATGGTGAGTAACGCCGACATCGAGGTGCGCGCGCCTTTGGCCAGGCCTCTCGCGCCGGAGACTTGGTCGTCCAGCGGTAGCAGCAGCCAGCCCAGCAGGTACAGCAGCACTCCCGCGCCACCACAAACGGTGGCCACCACGAAGGCCACCCGAACCAGCACCGGATCGATGGCGTACCGGCGCGCGATCGCCGCCGCTACTCCGGCAATCTTGCGATCGCTGGACCGCCGGTGCGGTCTGGTGGCCCAGAAGTCCCGTGCGGTGTGCTCGAGGTTGATCTGACTCACGCGGACCAGCCTGACCTTTTGCCGGCGGCCGCACCATCGGGGGTCACCCTGATCCGTCCCCGGTCAGGGGATACCCAGGGCTACCCTGATACCCCAGGGCCGGTTGCGCGTGTGACCATGACAGGCATGAGCACACCGGCAGAGCAGGCGACCGGGACCCGGTCGCTTCGTGGGCCGGATCATGCGCCGGTGCCTGGGCAGGTTCCCGGACAGATGCCCGGCCCGGCCAGGTTGTGCCGCCATCGATCCGACCGGGTTCTCGCCGGGGTATCAAGCGGTATCGCCGAGCACCTCGGTGTGCCGGTGTTATGGGTGCGCGTGATATTCGTCGCGCTCGCCGGTGTGGGCGGCGCCGGGCTGATCGGATACGCGCTGCTGTGGGCATTCCTGCCAGCCACCGACGTCCGTCCCCGTCGCCCGAGTACTGCACGTGACCGGCAACAGGCGGTCGGTCTGGTGGTGCTGGGCGCGGGTCTGGCGCTGGTCGGGGCCGCGCTGGGCACCCCGTGGGCGGGATGGCTGACTGGGCCGTTAGGCGTTGCCTTGATCGGCGCCGGTGTGGTGTGGCGTGAAGCCGACGCCAGCCAGCGGACCCGCTGGCGTAGCGGGGCGGGTGCAGTCTCGGGTGTCTTCCTCGGTGGGCGGATGGCCCTGCTCCGAGTGCTGGCCGGGATCGCTCTGGTGACCAGCGGCATCGCGGTATTCCTGATCAACCAGGGCAACCTGGGCCAGGTCCGGTTCGCGCTACTCGCCGCCGCCGCGACGCTGGTCGGGGTGGCGGTACTCACCGTCCCCTGGTGGTTGCGGCTGATGCATGCGCTGGGCGAGGAACGCCGGGCCCGAATCCGCACCGAGGAACGAGCCGAAATCGCCGCACACCTGCATGACTCGGTGCTGCAGACACTCGCTTTGATCCAGCAGCAGTCCGATTCGGCGCGGGAGGTTCGCCGGCTGGCCCGCAGCCAGGAACGGGAGCTTCGCGCATGGCTCTATGGTCCGCAGGGTTACGGGCGAGCTGAGACCAACGGCGCCGCGTCAGCGCCGGCGTTCGCGGCCGCGTTGCACGCTGCGGCCGGTGAGGTGGAGGACACCTACGCGGTCAGCATGCAGGTTGTCGTGGTGGGTGACTGCGCGCTGGACGAACCGCTGCCTGCACTCGTGCAGGCCAGCCGGGAAGCGATGGTCAATGCGGCCAAACACGCCGGGGTCGCCGAGGTCAGTGTCTATGCCGAGGTGGAGCCAGGCCAGGTGCATGTGTTCATCCGAGACCGGGGCTCCGGGTTCGATCCGGCTGCCGTCGCTGCCGACCGGCACGGGTTGGCGGACTCGATTCACGGCAGGATGCGGCGGCACGGGGGTACCGTGACCCTGCGTACCGCGCCTGGTGAAGGTACCGAGGTTCAGCTGGCCATTGCTCGCCGCAAGGGCGGGGAGGAGACGTAGCCGTGCCAGAGGCCGTCCGGGTATTCCTGGTGGACGACCACGCGCTGTTCCGGACCGGGGTGAAAGCCGAGTTGGACAGGGCCGGTAGCGCCGACCCGGACCTGGCGCCGGTGGTCGTGGTCGGTGAAGCGGGTTCGGTAGCCGAGGCGGTCGCCGGGATCGCGCATCTACGCCCTGATGTGGTGCTGCTTGACGTCCATATGCCTGAGGGGGGCGGAGCAGAGGTGCTACGCCGGGTCCGTCCCAAGGAGCCGGATGTGGTGTTCCTCGCGCTGTCGGTGTCTGACGCGGCCGAAGACGTGATCGCGGTGATCCGCGGCGGGGCTCGCGGGTACGTGACCAAGACGATCTCCGGCCGGGAGCTGGCCGACGCGGTGCGCCGGGTGCACGCAGGTGACCCGGTGTTCTCCCCGCGGTTGGCCGGATTCGTCCTCGACGCCTTCGCCCAACATCCCGGGTCAGCGCCGGTCGGTGACCCGGAGCTGGACCTGCTCACCCCACGTGAGCGTGACGTGCTGCGCTTACTGGCTCGCGGCTACGCGTACAAGGAGATCGCTGCCGAGCTGTTCATCTCGATCAAGACGGTGGAAACGCACGTCTCGTCAGTACTGCGCAAGACCCAACTATCCAACCGTTACGAACTTTCCCGCTGGGCATCGGACCGCCGCCTCGTCTAACTTCTTGCCCGACTTCCCCGGTGTGGAGGCGTATCGGGGAAGTCGGGTCAACTCGCGATTCGGGAGGCGGAGCCGATCACGATTCGCCCGATGGGCGAGGTCGTCATGTTGAGGCGGTAGCGCTCGACGGTGGGCTTGCGGTTCGTCGGTTCGAACACCAAGTTCACCAGCACTGTGTTGCCCTGCACGGCCACCGGTCCACGGATGCTGATCCGGTTGATGGTGTTCCAGAAGTTGCGGTAGTGCTGGAATCCCTGCGCCTGTTCGGCGGTGCCAAGGTACTGCCAGGCCTCAGCGGTGTCTTCCGGCAGCAGGCCGTAATAAGTACGAACGGTCTGCTCCAGCTGGGTTGGCTGGGGTGGGTCAGCTTGTGCCGCGGCCGGTGGTGACTGCGGAGCAGGCGGCGACTGTGCAGGTTGCGGTGCCCGGATCGCCGGTGCTGGTGATTTGCCGGCGATCAGTTGATCCCGCCCGGTGACCGGCTTATTTCCCAGCACGGCCAGCACTACTGCGACCACGACAAGGCATGCAGCGGCGCAGAACAATGCAGCAGGTCGCCGCCACCAGGCGACTCGGTGGGCTCGGCGCGGTAACCGGCGATTAACGGGCACATCTACCGCGATCTTCGTCTCTTGAGTGGATGCTGCCGCGGCGATCCGTGGGTTGGGCGCTGCAATGGTCGGCGAGGTGAATAACAGCGGCGTGGCTGCGGCCCCGCCACGGGCTGCCACCGCACCAAGCGCAGCTGCCGCGTCCGGCATTGACGGGCGCGCCGCCGGATCGTCGGCCATCAACTGCATCAGGAGCGGCGCCAACGGGCCGGCCCGCCGCGGCGGCTCCACCTGGCCTTCGGCGACGGTGCGCAGCAGGGCGAGGGTGTTGTCGTCCAAGCCGAATGGCGGTTGGCCCTCCACCGCGACGTAGAGCATGGAGCCCAGCGAGAAAACATCGCTGGCGGGCCCAGGTTGCTCCCCGCGGGCTACCTCAGGAGCGAAGTAGGCCGGCGTCCCGGACAGCACGCCGGTGCGGGTCAAGGTGGCATCCCAGCTGGCCCGGGAGATACCGAAGTCAGTGATCTTGACGGTGCCGTCTTGCCCGAGGAGGACGTTGCCGGGCTTGACGTCCCGGTGCACGATCCCCGCCTGGTGCGCAGCAGCCAGCGCCGCGGCGACCTGGTAGCCGATCCTGGCGACCTCATGCGGTGGCAGCGGACCGTGCTCGGTGAGCACGGTGGCCAGGCTGCGCGAAGGCAGGTATTCCATGACCAGCCAGGGCACGATCTGGTCCCCGACCCCGGTCCCGCGATCGAGCGCCACGTCATAGACGCAAATGGCGTGCGGATGCTGCAAACGAGCGGCGATGCGACCCTCGCGCATCGCCCTGGCCCGGGCCGTCTCCGCCTCGTCCTCGGCCATGCCGGGCTGCATGAGCAGTTCCTTCAGCGCAACCGTGCGGTCCAGCCGCTCGTCGTGCGCTTGCCACACCACGCCCATCGCGCCGGTGCCGACCTGCCTGTCCAGCCGGTAGCGACCGGCGACTAGCCGGGTGCCTGAGTTCATCCACCACGCTCCTCGCTGACCGCCTCAGGCTAGGCGTTCCTGAGCAGATCCGGACTTGCTCGGGGCCGCTGCGTCGCTGTCCGGTAGCTCCGGCAAGACGGGCGGTGCCGGCCTGACTAGCTCAACCGCCGCTGCGGTAGCGGGTCCGGGTACTCTGCAACGCCTGGTAGCCCACTACGCCGCTGCCGGCACCGGCCAAGATGGCCAAGATGTCGGCGGCTGGTCCACCGCTGGACAGCAGCAGTGCGAGCAGCGCAACGCCGAAGGTGACTCCTGCCACCGGAGCCCTGCTGCGAACGTACTGGCTGACCGGTTCGCCGCCAGCTCGGCGATTGGCCGCCGACCCCAGCATCGCGAGATATCCACCGTGGGCCGCCGCTGCCAACAACCCAGCCAGCGCGGCGAGCACCGCAATCACATGCACGACCACCATGTAGCCAGTGTGCCCGGCACCGGTAGGGGTTGGCCGCAGGCGGTGGCGCGTCGATACGCCTGTCAGTGACCGAGCCGGCCGCGTCCTAGCCGCAGCAGCAGCATCGCCAGCTCGCGGCCTTCCGGACCCAGCGATCGGTAGCGTTCAAGCACGGCCATCTCACGTCCGTGCACCACCCGCGGCCCGCCGGCCGCTCGGCGTGCCCGACCGATGGCTTGAGATACCGCGGTGCGTCGCTGCACCAAACGCAGGATCTCCGCGTCGAGGTGATCGATCTCGTGGCGCAGCGCGGTGAGGTCGGGCAGCGGCGGGTTCGAAACTGTGGGCGCTGCCTCGGTGGTGGCCTGGTGGGACATCTCGATGGTCTCCTCATCCTGGCTCGGAGCCCCCGTTCCCTGGCAGCAACAACGCCCCGGGTCCGTGGACTCCGGGGCGTTGTCGTGGTCTGGCGTGTGCGTCACACCATCACGGGCACCGGATCCGGTACCCGTAAAAAAAGCGTCGGCGGCTCTGCACGACAGAAAGTCTGCCACGCTACGCGAGGCGCCGTCCACCTGCTTTGGGACACGGTGGGCAGCATTCGGTGCTTGAGCACTGTTCGCGTGCACGACTCATCTGCCGAGTAACCTGGTCGCCACGATGAGTGCCTCCACGTCTTACGGGACACCCGCCCCGGCATCGTGCGGGACACCTGCACCCGGGATGCAGGACCTGCTCGCCGGGCTCAACCCGCAGCAACGTGCGGCGGTGGAACACGCTGGCTCGCCGCTGTTGATCGTCGCGGGAGCCGGTTCCGGTAAGACCCGTGTGCTCACCCACCGCATCGCCTACCTGCTTGCCCATCGCGGCGTTGCACCCGGGCAGGTGCTGGCGATCACCTTCACCAACAAGGCTGCCGCAGAGATGAGGCAGCGGGTCAGCGCGCTGGTCGGCGGGCGTGCTGCGGTGATGTGGGTGTCGACCTTCCACTCGATGTGCGTGCGGATCCTGCGCCGGGAAGCCGCCAAGTTGCCCGGATTGACGTCGAACTTCTCCATCTACGACGCCGACGACACCCGTCGCCTGGTCACCATGGTCGCCCGGGACCTGGACCTTGACCCCAAGCGCTATCCCGCCCGCACCCTGGCCGCCAAGATCTCCAACCTGAAGAACGACCTGGTTGGCGTGGAGGCGGCGGCTGGCACGGCAGGCAACGACCTGGACCGCCGGGTGGCGGAGGTCTACGCCAGTTACCAGCAACGTCTGGCCGCCTCGAATGCGGTGGATTTCGACGACCTGATCATGCGTACTGTCGAGCTGCTGCAGACCTTGCCCGACGTGGCCGAGCATTACCGGCGCCGGTTCCGGCACATCCTGGTCGATGAGTACCAGGACACCAACCACGCCCAGTATGTGTTGATCCGGGAGTTGGTGGGGCCGGCCACGGCGGAGTGGCAGGACCCGGCGGAGCTGTGCGTGGTCGGCGACGCCGACCAGTCCATCTACGCTTTCCGGGGCGCCACCATCCGCAACATCGAGGAGTTCGAGCGCGACTTCCCGACCGCCCGCACGATCTTGCTGGAACAGAACTACCGCTCCACCCAGACGATCCTGTCCGCAGCAAACGCGGTGATCGCGCGAAATCCCGGCCGCCGGGACAAGCGGCTGTGGTCGGCTGCGGGCGATGGCGAACCGATCGTCGGCTACGTCGCCGACAACGAGCACGACGAGGCCGCGTTCGTCGCCTCGGAGATTGATCAGCTGGTCGACAGCGGTCAGGCCCGGTTTGGTGACGTGGCGGTGTTCTACCGGACCAACAACTCCTCCCGGGTGTTCGAGGAGGTGTTCATCCGTCTCGGGTTGCCCTACAAGGTCGTCGGCGGGGTTCGCTTTTACGAGCGCCGCGAGATCCGTGACGCTCTGGCTTACCTGCGGGTACTGGACAACCCCGAGGACACCGTGTCGCTGCGCCGGATCCTCAACACGCCGAGACGGGGAATCGGCGACCGCGCCGAAGCGGTGGTCGCCACCTACGCTGAGCGGCAACGCATCTCCTTCTCCGCGGCATTGCGGGCGGCCGCTGCCGGGCAGGACATCCCGTTGCTCAACCCGCGGTCCCGCAATGCGATCACGGTGTTCGTGGCGTTGATGGATGAGCTGCGGGAGAAGGCGGCTGGTGCGGAGGTGGCCGAGGTCCTTGAGGCGGTCCTGGAGCGCACCGGATACCGGGCCGAGTTGGATGCGTCCGAGGATCTGCAGGACGGCTCCCGGCTGGACAACCTCGCCGAGCTCGTGACCGTGGCGCGGGAATTCAGTGCCGAGGCGGCTGCACCAGTGGTCAGCGTTGACGACGGCGGCGCTGAACCCGGCTCGCTGGCCGCATTCCTGGAGCGGGTCGCGCTGGTCGCCGACGCGGACCAGGTACCAGACGATGACGGGTCATCCAGCGGTGTGGTCACCTTGATGACGCTGCACACGGCCAAAGGCCTGGAATTCCCGGTAGTGTTTCTCACCGGCTGGGAAGATGGCATGTTCCCGCATCTGCGCGCACTTGGTGACACAACCGAGCTTGCTGAGGAACGCAGGCTCGCCTACGTCGGCCTAACCCGAGCCCGGCACCGGCTCTACCTGTCCCGGGCCATCACCCGCTCGGCGTGGGGTTCGCCGATGAGCAATCCGGCGTCGCGCTTCCTGGCCGATGTGCCGGAGTCGCTGGTGCACTGGCGGCGGGAGGAGCCGGGGCGCGCCGGCCCGGTCGAGCGCACCGTGTTCGGCCGTCCCAGGGCGGCAGACGTCACCGGCAACGATTCGGCGCAGGCCGGGGTGGCAGCCCGCGGGCTGCGCTCAACACCGTTCCGGGGCTGGCAGAACACCCCAGCGCTGTCGCTGGACGTCGGTGACCGGGTAACCCATGACAAGTACGGCCTGGGCACCGTGGTGGCTACCGACGGCAGCGGCCTGCGCGCTACCGCGACCATCGATTTCGGCTCGGCTGGAACGGTCCGGCTGATGCTCATCGGCGGAGTGCCCCTGGTCAAGCTGTAGTTGGGCGCCCTTCAAGTACTGCCAGCCCGGTGCGGACCTGTCGCTAATCGCAGCTGACCCTGTTCATCGTGCGCAGCCGGTGATCGGTTTTCTCTGGCCAGGCTGACCAACCAGCCCGGCGCTCGGGTCGTCCTTTCGGCGCCGGATCGCGGCGTTGTTTTCCTTCGGGACCATCCGGGTACGGAATCGGGGTCGAGGTAGGGGAAACCCCCATGGGTGCGGGCGGTCAACTGCGGCATCCTAGACATCGTTGATCGATTGCCTGGGCGTAGCGCCGGGATGCCCAGGCAATCGACGTAATCGGACAATGCGACAGTGTCGCGCCGAGCAGGCGGTGTTCAGCACGCTGCGCGACAACGCTGACGGGTTCAGCGGGTGGGTCCGCGATCTCCGGGTCGACTTCCAGTGTCCGCTGAGCCCATAGCGACGTCGTGCCATGTGCCATGCTTCCAACCGATGCGCCGGTAGGTACCGGCCTGGGTGAACCCCATGGCACGGTGCAGTCCGACCCTTGCCTCGTCAGGCAGCGTCATGCCAGCCACAGCAGTGCGAAAGCCGCGGCGGGCCTGCCGATCGAACAGGGCCTCGTAGAGCACCCCGGCCGCCGGCACGCCGTCTGCCTCGTTCGATGTACACGCTGACCTCGCACGACCACCGATATGCCGGGCGCGACGCGAACGGACCGCCGTAGGCGTAGCCCACGACGCGACCTCCACTTTCCCTTCACCAGCAGATCTGGATACTTCAAGGTCGGCTCTGTTTCCGCGAGGACGACACCGAGCCCGAGCTCGATGCCGGAGACTGCCTCGAGCTCGGGCTCCCGGCGCCGGGTTCGTTCAGCAATCCAATTGGAGAGACCTGCCGCTACCTCGTCGCGCTTGCCAAGAGCGACCGGTAACCCCCGTGGACCCGTCGCCGACCGGCAAACCGGATTCGTTGCTGGCCTGATCATTCCCGCGGCGCAACATGTCACCGCCGCGCCCTAGACTTCGAACATATGTTCGAATATGCTCCCGGGGGTGGGGAATGGACGAGCGGTTACGACGGTTGCTGGCCCAGCGCGTGGAAGCCTACTTACGCGATGTCGAGGAGGCGCTCGAGGGAGCAGACCCACGAGCGTCCTGGCCGGCGATACGGGCCTGGCTGTTACCACTGGTGGCGGGGTGGCGGAGCCTGTTGGCGCAGCACAGTTTCGGTCTACACGGGCGTTGCCGGCACTGCGATCGCGGGCTTCGCCGGTGGCATGGCCGGCGCACCTTGTGTTCGGTGTGGCGTACCGCGCACGCTCATCTGATCGGTGGGTGGTCTGGGGGCGGCAGACGATGATCTGGCGAGCAGTGCGATTAGAAGTCGATACCGTGCTGGTGCAGCCAGACTATCGGATTGATCTTCTGGCCAGCAGCGTTCCACACTTCGAAGTGCAAATGCGGTCCCGTCGAGTTGCCTCGGTTACCCATCTCGGCAATCTCCTGGCCCGCTCGTACCTTCTGGCCCTCGGTGACAAGCGATCGGTTGATGTGCCCGTAGACGGTAGTTGTTCCGTCGGAATGCCGGATCCGCACCCAAAGGCCGAAGCCACTCGCCGGCCCAGATTCCACGACGACGCCATCGGCAGCGGCCAGAATTGGCGTTCCGATGGAATTAGCAAGATCAATTCCCCAGTGGAACACGCCCCACCGTGCCCCATATCCCGATGTGAAGATGCCCTTTGTGGGCATAACGAACCGGGGCCGGTTCGCCTCGGCTTCCTGGGCGATGCGCTCCTCGACCAGGCGCTGACCTTTGGCCATCGCCTGCACAGCATCTGCGATGGCCGGGTCAGCAGGGCGAGTCACCGGAAGGTATTCCGGTGCAGGGGCCGCCCCGCCGAGTCCTACCGCCGACGACGCCTCCTTTGCTGACGCGACCAGCGTGGCGTCGTCAGTGGTCGTGACGGCTGCCTTATCGACGGTCTGGGCCGCGGCCACGAAGGCACCTGCAGCGACAGCCGCCACCATCACTCGGCCGCGGACAGTGGGCGAAGGAACAGCGATCCGGTGTCTCACCCGCGTATTGGCGGCGTCCTTGAGGTCGGGGCTCGACGGGTCTGGATTAGACAGTGCAGGGTTGGAGAGGGCAGGGTTCGACAGGCCGGGATCCGAATCAAGACCCAGCGCAGCTACAACCACCGGAGATGGCCGTTGGCCGCGTGGCGAGCGGTGTCGAGCCAAGACCTGCCTTTCCGCTTCGGGGAGTGCGCGCCGGCGGTGTGTGGGACCGTCGAAGTAGTTGGCAGAAACCAGCTACCGGCCAGCCGTACTCATACCGTGGTCATGGACCGGCGGACCGTAACGGAGGGCGATGGAGCCGAGCAAGGCGCCGTTCCGTAATACGTCTAGCTGTATCGGCCAGCGTCCGGTCTGCCGCGCCAGGCGGTCGCTTGCCCCGGCTACGCGAACGTGCTACGCGATGAGCCGACCTGCGGTGACCGCAAGTTGCCGTGGCGTTCACGACACGAGCTACTCTGGCGTTAATGAGCGGACGTATCCGGGTGGTCGTCGCTAAACCCGGGCTTGACGGGCACGACCGCGGCGCCAAGGTCGTCGCTCGTGCTCTGCGCGACGCCGGTATGGAGGTCATCTACACCGGTTTGCATCAAACGCCGGAGCAGATCGTGGAGACGGCGCTCCAAGAGGACGCCGATGCGGTGGGGCTGTCAGTACTATCCGGCGCCCACATGACGCTGTTCGCCCGGGTCATCGAGCTTCTCGAAACCAAGGGCGCCACCGACGTGCTGATCTTCGGTGGCGGGATCATCCCTGAGGCTGATATTCCTGAGCTGACCAGGCTGGGCGTGGCCAAAGTCTTCACTCCCGGTTCCACCACCCATGAAATCGTCGATTGGGTGCGTGCGGCGGTGGCCACCGCTTCAGTGGAGTGATCCCAGAGTGATCACGGTCACCGGCGCCGGTTAGCCGCTGCCGGACCACGGCTGGATAGGGTCGATTGCGTGGATCTGTACGAATACCAGGCCAAGGATCTGTTCGGTGCGCACGGCATTCCGGTACTGCCCGGTCATGTCGTCACCACCAGCGCGCAGGCCCAAGCCGTCGCCGCCGAGTTGGGTGGTGCCGTCGTCATCAAGGCTCAGGTGAAAACCGGGGGCCGGGGTAAGGCTGGTGGTGTGCAGCTGGCCCGAGATCCAGACGAAGCGCAGCGCAAAGCGGCGGCGATCCTCGGCATGGATATCAAAGGCCACACCGTGCACCGTGTCCTGGTTACTCCTGCATGCGACATCGCTGAGGAGTACTACCTGTCCTTTGTTCTTGACCGCACACAGCGCACGTTCCTCGCGATGGCCAGTGTGCAGGGTGGCATGGAGATCGAGGAGGTCGCGGCCACCGCACCCGAGGCGTTAGCCAAGGTGCCGGTGGACCCGCGTTTCGGCGTGGACGCCGCCAAGGCCGCCGAGATCGTTGCGGCTGCTGCCTTCCCGCCGCAAGTGGCGCAGGCGGTGGCCGACACCACCCTCAAGTTGTGGGATGTCTTTGCCGCCGAGGATGCGACGCTGGTGGAGGTCAACCCACTTGTCCGGGACACCCAGGGATCGATTATCGCACTGGACGGGAAAGTCACCCTCGACGACAACGCCGCCTTCCGCCACCCGGCCCACGCGGCGCTGGCTGACCCGTCCGGGCAGGATCCGCTGGAGACCGCAGCCCGGGCCCGGCACCTGAACTATGTCAAGCTCGCCAACGGTCAGGTCGGCATCATCGGCAATGGCGCAGGCCTGGTGATGTCCACGCTTGATGTGGTAGCCGCCGCCGGACAAGCCCATGGCGGGATGCGGCCGGCAAACTTCCTCGATATCGGCGGCGGCGCGAACGCGCAGGTGATGGCCGACGGCCTGGAGATAGTTCTTGGTGACCCCGACGTGCTGTCGGTATTCGTCAACGTTTTCGGCGGAATCACCGCGTGTGACCAGGTGGCGACCGGCATCGTGCAAGCGCTGGACATGCTGGGCGCCGCCGCAGCCAAGCCGCTGGTGGTGCGGCTGGATGGCAACAACGTGGCGGAAGGTCGCCGGATCCTGGCCCGTGCCGCCCACCCACTGGTCACCATGGTCGACACCATGGACGCCGCGGCAGACAAAGCCGCTGAGCTGGCCGCAGTGACATTCGCCAAGGGGGCGTGAGCGGTGGCAATCTTGCTGACCAAGGACTCGAGGATCATCGTCCAGGGAATGACCGGCGCTGAGGGGCGCAAACATACCCAGCGGATGCTGCGGGCAGGTAGCCAGATCGTCGGTGGGGTCACCCCGGGCAAAGGTGGTCAGACCATTGACTTTGAGGGTGCTTGCCTCCCGGTGTTTGGCACGGTGGCCGAGTCGGTCGCCGCTACTGGAGCTGACGTCAGCGTGGTGTTCGTGCCCCCGCGCTTCGCCAAGAACGCGGTGCTTGAAGCGATCGATGCCGGGATCGAGCTGGTCGTGGTCATCACCGAGGGCATCCCGGTGCACGACGCGGCCGTTTTCTGCGCGCACGCTGGCGCCACGGGTCTGGCGGCGCCTTCCGTACGAACCCGAATTGTCGGCCCGAACTGTCCTGGGGTGATCACTCCCGGCGCTTCAAATGCAGGGATCATCCCGGCCGACATCACTGGACCTGGCCGGATCGGGCTGGTATCGAAGTCGGGCACCCTGACCTATCAGATGATGTACGAGCTACGCGATATCGGTTTCTCCACCTGCGTGGGGATCGGTGGTGACCCCGTGATCGGGACCACCCATATCGACGCCCTGCAAGCGTTCGAAGATGACCCTGATACCGCGGCCATCGTGATGATCGGTGAAATCGGCGGAGATGCCGAAGAGCGCGCAGCCGACTACATCAAGGCTCACGTCACCAAGCCGGTCATCGGTTACATCGCCGGCTTCACCGCCCCTGAGGGCAAGACCATGGGTCATGCGGGTGCCATCGTCTCCGGCTCCTCCGGCACCGCCGCCGCCAAGAAGGATGCTTTGGAAGCGGCGGGTGTCCAGGTCGGCACGACACCAAGTGGCACCGCGGAGTTGATGCGCGAGATCATGAAGTCACTGCCTTAAACCCCGTTGGTAGCTCTTCAAGTACCGCCAACCCGGCTGCTGGGCGCTGTTAGCCGCTACCAACCTCGCGGCAAGCCCGGCACGATGCTGCAAGCTGGTTCGCCGGTGTGTCCGGCGCGATACTCCGATCCGGTTACCTGAGGCGGCGCGCCGGTCCGGTGATCGCGCCAAAGTCGCCACCGAGCTGCGAGGGTGGCAGCTGTGAGCCTGCTGCTGTCGCCGCCATCCCGCGCCGAGCCGGCAGGTGAAGGTATCCGCTCCCACTGGGGCGCATTATTCGGCGTTGCGTGCCTGCCGGCGGTGCTTGGGTATCTCGCCCTTGCTGTCCTGTTCGCGGCGCTCACCGCGGCCGCGGGTGCCGGCAGCTCGGCGCCCTGGCTGGCTCGGGCAGCCGCGGCGGGCTGGCTAGCTGCCCATCACATTCCCCTCACCATCGACGGCGCCCCACTCGGCGTCCTGCCGCTGCTGTTCACTCTGCTCCTGGGCGCGCTGGTGGCTCGCGGTGCGGCCGGTGCCGTAAAGCGGTTCGGGATTGACCAACCTGCCGACGCCGGGCGGGTGGCAGGGGTGATCGCCGGCGTTCATGGCGTCGGCGGTGCGGTCCTGGCGCTGGTCGCTACCCCGGCGACGATCATCGTCGATCCCGCGCTGGCCGCGGTAGGTTGTGCGGTGGTCGCCGGTGCCGCGGCGGCGGTCGGCCTGGCCGGCCCCTGCGGGTTGCTACCCGCCGCACTACGCCAGGCGCCCGGGTGGGTGCTGCCCGGGCTGCTAGCCGGGCTGTGGGGACTGGCAGTGCTGCTCACCGCTGGTCTGGCCACCGTATTGCTCGTGGTGACCGTGTCCGCACCCGACGTCATCCCGACGTTGGGGCCTGACGCCGGTAGTGCTCTCGGCCTGACCGTGCTGTGCATCGGCTACCTGCCCAACGCGGCAATCGGCGCGCTGTCCTGGTTAGCGGGCCCTGGATTTTCGATCGGGGCGCTGTCGGTCAGTCCTTTCGCGGTGCATGCCGCGCCAACCCCGGCGGTGCCTCTGCTCGCTGCACTACCGCCGGGACCGGCACAGTCCTGGTGGGTGGCCGCTCTTGCGGTGCCGCTGCTGGCCGGCGCCGCGGTCGGGCGCCGGTGCGCCACCGGCCAGGAACTGTCCGAGCGCCTTCGCGTGCTGGGTGTGGCTGGTGCGGTGATTGCGCTGGGTGCGGCCGTGCTCGCGCTGCTCGCCGGCGGCCAGCTCGGCGCAGCGGCCTTCGATCCTGTCGACATCCCTGCCGGACCGCTGGCGGTAGCCCTGCTGGCGACGACGCTGCTCGGTGGCTGCGCCACCACCCTGCTATCCCTGCCCCGCAAGGGATCGCTGATCCGTGACGACGCCAGGCCTGTTGTCGCGGAACCCGACGACGGTGCTGGTGACGCCAGCGAGAATGCGGACGGCGCCGACGGCGGCGACGTCCAAGCGGTCCAAACCGAAGAAGGCAGCTCTGACGTCGAAGCCGGTGACGACAGCCGGCGCACATCAGAGGGTGACCGCCACGAGCACGAGCCTGGCAACGAGCACAGCACGCAGTGACATCGGCGGGAAAAATGGCTTCTCACCCGTACACTCGCGGGAACGGCAGTGCGGCACCCAGGGGCGAGGGAGCGGGATGGCCAGGCAGGCGGGTTCCGGCAACAGCGATGCAGATGTGATCGTGGTGGGTGCGGGACCTGCGGGCTCTACGGCCGCGGCGTACCTCGCCCGGGCGGGGTTGGACGTGCTGTTGCTGGAAAAGACCACCTTCCCCCGCGAGAAGGTGTGCGGGGACGGGCTGACCCCACGGGGCATCAAGCAGCTGATCGACCTGGGTATCGATACCAGCGCCGAGGCCGGCTGGTTGCACAACCGGGGGCTGCGCGTGGTCGGCGGCGGGGTGACGATCGAACTGGACTGGCCGGACCTGGCCAGCTTCCCGCCCTACGGGGCGGTCCGCCAGCGCCAGGATTTCGACGAGATGCTGGCCCGGCACGCCGAAAAGGCCGGTGCCCGACTCTTGGAACGCACCACGGTGACCGGTGCCATCACCGAGCCGCGCACCGGACGCGTCACCGGGGTCAACGGCCGGCAGGGACCAGACAAGCAGCCGGTGTCCTATCGGGCGCCGATCACGCTGGCCTGCGATGGAGTTTCTGCCCGGCTGGCGTTGAGCCTGGGACTGGAAAAGCGCGAGGATAGGCCGATGGGCGTCGGGGTGCGCCGCTACTACACCACCCCGCGAACCAACGACGAGTACCTGGAAAGCCACGTCGAGATCTGGGATCACGCTGATCCCCAGGACCCCAAGCTGCTTCCCGGCTACGGTTGGATCTTCGGCATGGGCGACGGGACGTCCAATGTGGGGTTGGGCATCCTGTCGACGTCCAGCGCGTACGGCAAGACCGACTACCGGGCGCTACTACGGTCCTGGCTGGACGGTACGCCGGAACAGTGGGGGTTTCGGGAGGCCAACGCTACCGGCAAGATCGCCGGTGCCGCATTGCCGATGAGCTTCAACCGCACCCCGCACTACCGCGCCGGCCTGCTGCTGGTCGGCGATGCCGGCGGCATGGTCAACCCGTTCAACGGTGAGGGCATCGCCTATGCCATGGAGTCCGCCCGGCTGGCCGCCGAGTGCACGGTCCAGGCAATGGCCCGGCCGGGATCGGCACGGGAGCGTGCACTGCATCGCTACCCCACGGCGCTACGCGAGGAACTGGGTGGCTATTTCCGGATGGGCAACGTGTTCAGCCGGTTGATCGGCCACCCTGCGGTGATGCGCGCGGGAATCCGGCACGCCCTGCCCCGCGAGACGCTGATGCGTTTCATGCTCAAGCTGCTGGCCAATCTCTACGACAAGCGGGAGGGCGACACGATGGATCGGGTGATCGCAGCGATGACCCGGTTCACTCCGAGCGTATGACGACACGCCTCGCGGATCAGCAATAACGCCTGATCGAGGCTGATTAATAGGTTAGCCTCGAGGCAGCGCGTGACCGGTTCGCACGTAGGGTAGATGCGGGACGTTCACAAGACGGGAAGGACGGGACGGCAGTGTTGCAGCCCTACGTTCCCCTGGTGCTGATGCTACTGCTGGCGGGAGGATTCGCGGTCTTCTCCGTCGTGGTGGCGCCCCACCTCGGGCCACGCCGCTACAACAAAGCCAAGCTTGACGCCTATGAATGCGGTATCGAGCCGTCTCCGCAGCCGGTTGCGGGCGGCGGGCGGATGCCGGTCGCGTACTACCTCACCGCAATGCTGTTCATTTTGTTCGATATCGAGATGGTTTTCTTGTACCCGTTCGCGGTGGCCGCGGGCTCACTGGGCCTGCTCGGCCTGGTGGAGGTCGTGCTGTTCATCATCACGGTCGGTTTCGCCTACGCGTACGTGTGGCGACGCGGCGGGCTGGACTGGAACTGATTATGGGTTTAGAAGAGAAACTTCCTAGCGGGATCCTGTTAACGAGCGTGGAGAAGCTGGTCAACTGGACCCGGAAATCGTCGCTGTGGCCGGCCACCTTCGGGCTGGCTTGCTGCGCAATCGAGATGATGACTACCGGTGCACCCCGGTATGACTTGGCTCGCTTCGGTATGGAGGTGTTCCGGGCCTCCCCGCGCCAGGCCGATTTGATGATCGTGGCCGGCCGGGTCAGCAACAAGATGGCCCCGGTGCTGCGCCAGATCTACGACCAGATGCCCGAGCCCCGGTGGGTTCTGTCGATGGGGGTGTGCGCCTCCACCGGAGGGATGTTCAACAACTACGCGATCGTGCAGGGCGTCGACCACATCGTGCCGGTGGACATGTACCTGCCCGGTTGCCCACCACGTCCGGAAATGCTTATCGACGCGATCCTCAAGCTGCATGCCAAGATCATGGACGAGCCGCTCGGACCAAAGCGGGCTGTGGAGACGGCAGGCCACCACACCGAGATGGTGCCCTCCTCGGTGGCATACGGCCCGCAGAAGGAACCCAAGCCATCCGGGAGCGGGCGATCCAAGGTCGTCGAGGCGCGGAAGCAGTGACCAACATGACGACAACCTCCGGCAATAAGGGCCACGATGGCAACGACAAGGACAAGGGCCTCGCGCCAGGTCGGACATCCTCGGCTGAATTGAGCTCGGCCGAGGAGGCTGAGCACGAGGCCCGTGGTGGGGTGGTCGCCGGCCGGGCTCGGCGGGGCATGTTCGGCGTGCAAGGCTGGGGAGACACCTCCGGGTACGGCGGCTTGGTGCTGCCGGCCTACGTACCTCCTCCCGCGCAGCGGCCCTACGGAGACGGCTTCGACGAGCTGACCGACGAGCTGCTGGCCGCCATGCAGGAGCGGGACGTGCCCGCTGCGGCCATCCAGCAGACCACCGTGGACCGCGGCGAGATCACCTACTACGTGCACCGGGACCACCTGGTCGCACTGTGCCGTACCCTGCGCGACGATCCGGCGCTGCGTTTCGAGATGTGCAGCTCGGTATCCGGCGTGGACTATGGCACCGACGTTCCCCAGCGGCTGCACGTGACGTACCACTTGACATCGATGACCTACCGGCGGCGGATTCGGCTTGAGGTTGCTGTCGACGTTGATGACGCTCACGTGCCCAGCGTGGTGGAGGTCTACCCGACCGCGGATTGGCACGAGCGGGAGACCTGGGACATGTTCGGCGTCGTCTTCGACGGGCACCCGGCGTTGACCCGCATCCTCATGCCTGACGACTGGGATGGTTTCCCGCAACGCAAGGACTACCCGCTCGGCGGGATCCCGGTGGAGTACAAGGGCGCTGAGATTCCCCCGCCGGACCAGCGGAGGGCGTACTCCTGATGAACCGGCGAAAAGACCGAAAAAACACCAGCAAAAACAGCAAGGCCAAACCCCGGGCCGCGGAGCCCGCGCACACCGTGGGCAGCGGGACCACCGACACGACCACGCAGACAGCAGGTCCGGATCCCTACGCTGCTACCTCCCGGGAAACCACCGAGGGACGGGTGTACACCGTCACCGGCGGCGACTGGGACGGCATGCTCGATGACTGGCGGCACGACGAACGCATCGTGGTCAACATGGGCCCGCAGCACCCATCCACGCATGGCGTGCTGCGGCTGGTGCTGGAGCTGGAAGGGGAGGTCGTCACCCAGGCCCGGTCAGTGATCGGCTATCTGCATACCGGTATCGAGAAGAACTGCGAGTACCGGACCTGGACCCAGGGCGTCACCTTCGTCACCCGGGCCGACTACCTGTCGCCGTTATTCAACGAGGCGGCTTACTGCCTGGCCACGGAGAAGCTCCTGGGCATCACCGCGCCCCGCCGGGCTCAGGTGATCCGGGTACTGCTCATGGAGCTCAACCGGATCGGTTCGCACCTGGTGGCCATCGCCACCGGCGGCATGGAGCTGGGCGCGCTGACCGGGATGACCGCTGGTTTCCGGGAGCGGGAAGAGGTCCTGCACCTGCTGGAGTTCCTCACCGGCCTGCGCATGAACCATGCGTTCATCCGGCCCGGGGGCGTCGCCCAAGACCTGCCCGACGGCTCCGACGCCAAGATCCGGGACTTCTTGACGGTGATGGACTCCCGGCTGCCCGACTACGACAAGCTGCTCACCGGGCAGCCCATCTGGAAAAACCGCCTGCGCAATGTGGCGTATTTGCCGCTGGATGGCTGCCTACAGCTGGGCGTCACCGGCCCGATCCTGCGCAGCGCCGGGCTGGAATGGGACCTGCGCAAGGTGCAGCCCTACTGCGGCTACGAAGAGTACGACTTCGAGGTCCCCACGTCCACCGACGGCGACGCCTACGCCCGCTACGTGCTGCGCGTGGAGGAGATCCACCAATCGCTCAAGATCATTGAGCAGTGCCTGGGCAAGCTGGAACCCGGCCGGGTGATGGTGGACGACCCCAAGATCGCCTGGCCAGCCCAGCTGACCATCGGGTCTGACGGCATGGGTAACTCGCTGGAACACGTGCGCAAGATCATGGGGCAGTCGATGGAGGCACTGATCCACCATTTCAAGCTGGTCACCGAAGGCTTCGCCGTGCCCCCGGGCCAGGTCTACTTCCCAGTGGAATCGCCACGCGGTGAGCTGGGCTGCCACCTGGTCTCTGACGGCGGAACCCGGCCGATGCGGGTCCACATGCGCGATCCCAGCTTCGTCAACTTGCAATCCATGCCGGCGATGAGCGAGGGCGGCCTGGTGGCCGATGTCATCGCCGCAGTGGCCTCGATCGACCCGGTGATGGGAGGGGTAGACCGGTGAGATCCGAAGAACCGCTTGCGGGTTCGAGCATCAACTCCGAAGAACCGCTTGCGGGTTCGAGCATCAACTCAGCTAACAACAAATCCGCTAACCACGACGAACCGGTCGACAGCCCAGCGTTCACCGCCCGGCCGGTGGCCGCGGAGGAAATTCCGGACCAGGCCGCGCCGACGACCTTGTCCACGGCGCAGGACGTTCCCGTGGAGCGGCCGCTGCAGGTGGACACCGGAGTGTTCGACGAGCTGACCCGGCAACGAGCGCAGGAGATCATCGCACGTTACCCGCAGCCGCGCTCGGCGCTGCTGCCGCTGCTGCATCTGGTGCAGAGCGTCGAGGGATACGTCAGCCAGGCGGGGATCTCGTTTGCCGCGGAGTTGCTCGAGCTGACCACCGCGGAGGTGAGCACGGTGGCCACCTTCTACACCATGTTCAAGCGCAGGCCCGCTGGCGAGCACCTGGTCAGCGTGTGCACCAACACGCTGTGCGCGGCGCTGGGGGGCGACGAGATCTACGCGGGGTTGTGCAAGAAACTCGGCGTTGGCCACGAAGAGACCGCTGGGCGGCCGGGATCTTCCGGCTCCATCACGGTGGAGCATGCCGAATGCCTGGCCGCCTGCGACCTGGCGCCGGTCTTGCAGGTCAACTACGAGTTCTACGACAACCAGACGCCGGAGTCGGCGGTTGCTCTGGTGGAGGCATTGCAACGCGGGGAGCGACCGGCACCGACCCGCGGTGCGCCGCTGACCGACTGGCGCCATACCGAGTTGCAACTGGCCGGCTTTTTCGGCGAGCCGCAGGAACTACGCGACGCGGTGGACGGCCCGTCGGCCGCACCCGAGACGCTGGCCGGCAACCGGCTCGCGGAGGAAAAGGGCTGGACGGCTCCGGCAATGCCGGGTAACCCCCCGCCGCTTCCGGCCGTTGCGGATAAGAAGTGACCGACGCACCAGTTTTCGCCGAGCCCCAGACAAGGAGACAGGCGTGACCGAGCGGACGCTCACCCCGGTGTTGACCCGGCGGTGGGCCGCGCCCAGATCCTGGACGATCGACACTTATACCCGGCTCGACGGATACACCGCGCTGCGCACCGCGCTAGCCGCGGATCCTGACCAGCTGATCCAGCTGATCAAGGATTCCGGCTTGCGGGGACGTGGTGGAGCCGGTTTTCCCACCGGCATGAAGTGGGGCTTCATCCCTCAAGCCAAACCGGGCGAGCAGCCCACCGGTCCCGCAGCGAAACCCACCTACCTGGTGATCAACGCAGACGAGGGGGAGCCCGGGACGTGCAAGGACGTGCCACTGATGATGGCCGACCCGCACTCGCTGGTCGAAGGTTGCATCATCACTGCCTACGCGATCCGCGCTCACCGGTGCTTCATCTACGTCCGTGGTGAGGTGGTGCACTGCCTGCGCCGGGTGCACAACGCGGTCAAGGAGGCCTACGCCGCCGGTTATCTGGGCAGCAATATCCTCGGCTCGGGGTTTGACCTGGACATCGTGGTGCACGCCGGCGCCGGGGCCTACGAGGCCGGTGAGGAAACGGCACTGCTCAACTCGTTGGAGGGCCTTCGCGCGGAGCCCCGGCTCAAGCCACCGTTCCCGGCCACCTCTGGGCTTTATGCCGCGCCCACGGTGGTGAACAACGTCGAGACCATCTGCACCGTGCCCTACATCGTCAACGGCGGCTCGGACTGGTTCCGCACGATGGGCACCGAGAAGTCTCCTGGGCCCAAGATCTACTCGATTTCCGGGCATGTGCAGCGCCCTGGGCAGTACGAGGCACCTTTGGGCACCACCCTGCGTGAGTTGCTTGAGCTGGCCGGCGGGATGAAGGGTGAGTTGAAGTTCTGGACGCCGGGAGGTTCGTCCACGCCGCTGCTGACCACAAAGCACATGGACGTCCCCCTGGACTTCGAGGGCGCTGCCGAGGCCGGCTCCATGCTGGGCACGACCGCGGTGATGGTGTTCAACACCACCGTGAGCGTGCCGTGGGCGGTGATGAAGTGGACCGAGTTCTATGAACACGAGTCCTGCGGCAAGTGCACTCCCTGCCGGGAGGGAACCTACTGGCTGACCCAGATCCTGCAGCGGATGGTGCGTAAAGAGGGCACACCATCGGACGTGGAAACCATGCTGGACATCTGTGACAACATTTTCGGCCGCTCATTCTGCGCGCTCGGCGACGGAGCGGTCAGCCCGATCAGGAGCGGCATCAAGTATTTCCGGCAGGAATTCCTCGACTTGTGTGCCCAGCAATCCGGGCACCCCAGGCAGGCCGCACTGAGTGGGTCAGTCAGATGACCGTGGCACCGCAGGCCGACACGCGAGCGGTCCCCGAAGGTCACGTCCGGCTGACCATCGACGGTCACGAGGTCGACGCCCCCAAGGGTGAATTGATCATCCGAACCTGCGAGCGCTTGGGCATCATCGTCCCGCGGTTTTGCGATCACCCCCTGCTCGACCCGGTCGCCGCGTGTCGGCAATGCCTGGTCGAGGTGGAGATGGGTGGGCGCCCGATGCCCAAACCACAACCCAGCTGCGCCATGACCGTCGCCGACGGCATGGTCGTCAAGACCCAGCACACCTCGCCGGTCGCCGACAAGGCCCAGCAGGGCGTGATGGAACTGCTGCTGATCAACCATCCCCTGGACTGCCCGATCTGCGACAAGGGCGGCGAATGCCCGCTGCAAAATCAGGCGCTGTCCAATGGCCGCGCAGATTCCCGGTTCATCGATACCAAACGCACCTTCGCCAAGCCGATCGCGATCTCCAGCCAGGTGCTGCTGGACCGGGAGCGTTGCGTGCTGTGCGCGCGCTGCACCCGCTTCTCCGAACAGATCGCCGGAGACCCCTTTATCGACATGCTCGAGCGTGGACCCGGCCAGCAGGTCGGGGTGGCGGCCGACAAGCCGTTCCAGTCCTACTTCTCCGGCAACACCATCCAGATCTGCCCGGTGGGCGCGCTGACCAGCGCCGCTTACCGGTTCCGGTCCCGGCCGTTCGACCTGGTGTCCACCCGCGGGGTGTGCGAGCACTGCGCCAGCGGCTGCGCGATACGTACCGACTGGCGGCGCGGCATCGTGCTGCGCCGGCTGGCCGGTCACGACCCCCAGGTCAACGAGGAATGGAACTGCGACAAGGGCCGCTTTGCCTTCGTCTACGCCACCGCGGCTGACCGGATCACCCAGCCGCTGGTGCGAGAATCCCTCGGTGGTGAGCTGAAGCCGGCGTCGTGGACCGAAGCGCTGGAGACTGCGGCTCAAGGACTGCTCGGTGCAAAGAACACCGGCGTGGGGGTCCTGCCCGGAGGCCGGCTGACCGTGGAGGACGCCTTCGCCTACGCGAAGTTCGCCCGGGTCGCGCTGGGCACCAACGACATCGACTTCCGCGCGCGACCACACAGCGCAGAGGAACTGGACTTCCTCGTGGCACACGTGGTCGGTGTCACCCCGGACAACGGAGGGGTGACCTACGCTGACCTGTCCGCGGCCCCCGCGGTGCTCTGCGTGGCCTTCGAGCCCGAGGAAGAGTCGCCGATCGTCTACCTGCGGCTGCGTCGCGCTGCCCGGGACCGCAACATGCGGGTGTGGCATCTGGGTCAATTCACCACGCCTGCGGTGCGTCGCACGTTCGGAACGCTGCTGCGGGCGCTGCCGGGCAGCGAACCTGAAGCACTCGATGCGCTCGAGCCTGAGGTCCGTGAGGCATTGGGCAAGCCGGGCGCGGTGCTGCTGGTCGGCGAGCGTGCTGCCGAGGTGCCCGGGCTGTACACCGCGGTGGCGCGGCTGGCCGCAGACACCGGCGCCCGGCTGGCCTGGGTCCCCCGGCGGGCCGGTGAGCGGGGCGCGCTGGAGGCCGGCGCGATGCCGACCCTGTTGCCTGGTGGCCGGCTGGTCACCGATGACGTCGCGCGGGCCGAAGTCGAGCGCGCCTGGGGGGTGACGCTGCCGAGTCGGCCAGGGCGTGACACCCGGGCAATCCTCGCCGCCGCGGCGGCTGGGCAACTGGGTGGGCTGGTCATCGGCGGGGTCGACCCCTTCGATCTGCCCGATCCCCGGTTGGCTGAGCAGGCGATGAGCCGGGCCAGATTCGTGCTGAGCCTGGAGATGCGGCCGTCCGCGGTGACCCAGGCCGCCGACGTCGTGCTTCCGATCGCACCCGCGGTTGAGAAATCCGGCAGCTACCTGGACTGGGAGGGCCGGCGCCGGGAGTTCGGCACCGCCATCAGGTCCGTCACCGCGTCCGTGCCGGACTGCCGGGTACTCGACAGTCTCGGCATCGAGATGGACGTCGACTTGTTCACCCAGACGCCCGCCGCGGCGTGGGCTGGTTACGCCGCGCTCGGCACCTACCGCAACATCAAGCGCGACACCAGCCGCCAGGCCCCCGCAACGGACACCGCGCCGCAGGTGGGCGAGGGCAAGATGTTGCTGGCCACCTGGCGCCGGCTGCTGGACAACGGGTCGATGCAGGACGGGGAACCGCACCTGGCCGGTACCGCACGACCGGCCGTGGCGCTGCTGTCCGAGGCCACCGCCGCCGACCTCGGGGTGCACCTGGGGGGGACCGTGACAGTGTCTACCCAACGCGGATCGATCACGCTGCCGGTCGCCGCCGCCGACCTGCCGCCGGGAGTGGTGTGGGTACCGGGTAACTCGGGATCCGCTACGGTCCGTCGCAACCTCGGCGTGGGACACGGTGCGGTGGTCACAGTGCGTGGCGGCAACGGCGGAACATCCAAGTCTGGATCATTTAAACCCGGGTGGGGGGGCAGGTCATGACGCCTACGGGTGCCTTGCTCGCCGACGACCCGATTTGGCTCATCATCATCAAGGTTGTGGCGATCTTCGCATTCCTCATGGTCATGACATTGTTCATGATCTGGCTGGAGCGCCGGGTGGTGGGACGGATGCAGCATCGGGTAGGTCCCAACCGGGTGGGACCTTTCGGGCTGCTGCAGTCCCTGGCCGATGGGCTGAAACTGGCGTTCAAGGAGGACATCCAGCCGGTGCTGGCCGACCGCTGGGTGTACATCCTGGCTCCGGTGATCTCGACGGTGACCGCGTTCACCGCGTTTGCCGTGATCCCGCTGGGCGGCCAGGTCTCCATTTTCGGGTACCAGACCGCGCTGCAGGTCGCCGACCTGCCGGTGGGAGTGCTGGTGGTGCTGGCCTGCTCGTCGCTAGGGGTTTACGGGATCGTGCTGTCCGGTTGGTCGTCCGGTTCGCCTTACCCGCTGCTGGGCTCGCTTCGTTCCGCCGCTCAAGTCATCTCTTACGAGATCGCCTTGGGCCTCTCGATCGTCGCGGTGATTCTCTATTCAGGCTCGCTGTCCACCGCTGACATCGTGGCCGCGCAATCTCAGCAGTGGTGGTTTGTGTTCCTGCTGTTCCCCAGCTTCGTGGTGTTCGTCGTGTCCATGGTCGGCGAAACCAACCGCGCGCCGTTCGACCTGCCCGAGGCAGAGTCGGAGCTAGTCGGTGGTTTCCACACCGAGTACTCGTCGCTGAAATTCGCGCTGTTCTTCCTCGCCGAATACGTCAACATGGTCACCGTCTCGGCGATGGCGACCACATTGTTCCTCGGCGGTTGGCATGCTCCCTGGCCGCTGTCCGGCGGTCCGCTCGACCGCGGATGGTGGGGCCTGCTGTGGTTCATCAGCAAGATGCTCGTGTTCCTGTTCGTCTTCATCTGGCTGCGCGGCACCCTGCCCCGGCTGCGTTACGACCAATTCATGGCGGTCGGGTGGAAACTGCTGGTACCCGGCAGCCTGGTGTGGATTGTTCTGGTTTCCACCGCACGCGCGCTGCGCGGCACCTCCGTCACGCCGGTGCAGATTCTTGTGGTGGGCGGAATCGTGCTGGTCATGCTGCTGATCGTCGCGTTCCTGCTGCCCCAGGGCGGGAAGGCCGCACAGACCACAGCTGCGGGCAACGGTTCGACCAGGCGTGCTGGCCAGGCGCCCACCGCGGGCTCTGATTACCCGGTGCCCCCGCTGGACCTGGTAGTGCCGTCACCGCCGCCCCGGCGTGCCGCGATGACCGCGACCGGCGCCAGCGCTGACGGCGCGACCGACAACGGGCCACCGGCAAGGAGGGAGGATGGCCATGGGGCTACTTGATCCGGTCAAAGGTTTCGGGGTCACCTTCTCGACGATGTTCAAGAAGGTGGTGACCGAGGAGTACCCCGAGGTCAAAAAGATTCCTGCGCCGCGGTTTCACGGCCGCCACCAGCTCAACCGGCATCCGGACGGGTTGGAGAAGTGCGTGGGGTGCGAACTGTGCGCCTGGGCCTGCCCTGCCGATGCCATCTACGTCGAGGGTGGCGACAACACCGATCAGGCCCGCTACTCGCCAGGGGAACGCTACGGCGAGATTTACCAGATCAACTACCTGCGCTGTATCGGCTGCGGGTTGTGCATCGAGGCTTGCCCGACCCGCGCGCTGACCATGACCAACGAGTACGAGGTGGCCGACGACAACCGGCAAGATCTGATCTACACCAAGGAGGACCTGCTGGCGCCGCTGCTGCCCGGGATGGAGCCGCCTCCGCATCCGATGCGGCTGGGCGAGACTGAGCAGGACTACTACGTGCAGGGCCCGAGGCTGGAGCGGCGGGCGGGTTCAGTAGGTGAGGAAGAGCTGTGAGCCTGTTGAGCCTCCTGCTGGCGCCACCGGCGCCTTCCGCGGACACCATCGGGCTTGGTGAAGCCATCGCGTTCTGGATTCTGGGTCCGCTCGCGTTGGCCGGGGGATTAGGGATGGTCTTCGCGCGCAACGCGGTGCATTCGGCACTGTGGCTTGCCCAGGCCATGCTCTGCCTGGGTGCGCTGTACATGGTGGAGCAGGCGCCGTTTCTGGGCTTCGTGCAGATCATCGTCTACACCGGCGCGATCATGATGCTGTTCCTGTTCGTGCTGATGCTGGTCGGCAAGGAAAGCGCAGAGTCGGTGGTCGAAGTGCTGCGCGGTCAGCGCGTCGCGGCAGCACTGGGTGGCATCGGGTTGGCGGTGTTGCTGGTGGCGATGCTGGGTCGGGCCGTCACCGGACTCACCTCAGCCGGGTTGGACCGCCCGAACAGCACCAGCGGGGGCAACGTCGCCAACCTCGGCCGGTTGCTGTTCACCGACTACCTGTTCCCCTTCGAACTCACCTCGGCGTTGCTGATCACCGCTGCGGTGGGTGCCATGGTGCTGACCTACACCGAGCGGACCAAGGAGGGCAGGTTGACCCAACGCGAGCGGGTGGAGGCCCGGATCCGCGGTTCCCGTCCTTCTCCGCTACCCGGCCCCGGAGTATTCGCGACCCTCAACTCGGTGGCCACCCCCGCGCTGCTCCCGGACGGTTCACCGGCCCCGGATTCACGATCCGAGCTGCTCGAATCAACCGGTCCCGATCGCCTGGAATCCGACGTGCGCAGCGTCGCCAGCGCTGGAGTAGAACCCCCGGCGCGGACTCTGCGCGGACCCGCGGCACCGCCTCCAGACAACCACAAGGGCGGAGCGTCGTGATGACGGCTCGACCCTGCGAGCAGGTCTCGCGAATGACGGCTCGACCCTGCAAGCAGGTCTCGCGATGAGCCCGATGTATTACCTGTTGCTGTCGGCGCTGCTGTTCACCATCGGCGCCGTCGGTGTCTTGGTGCGCCGCAACGCGGTGGTGGTGTTCATGTGCATCGAGCTGATGCTCAACGCGGTGAACCTCACCTTGATCACTTTCTCCCGGATCAACGGGACACTCGACGGCCAGATCATGGCGTTTTTCGTCATGGTGGTGGCTGCTGCCGAGGTGGTGGTGGGGCTGGCCATCATCATGGCGATTTTCAAGACGCGGCGATCGGCTTCGGTCGACGACGCAAACCTGCTCAAGTACTGAGGGGACGCAGTGGGCGAGGTCTTGGCCCCAGTGGCTGTCACTGGCGGCATCGCGCAATCTGCCTGGCTGCTTGTGGTGTTGCCCGCTCTCGGGGCGTTCGTCTTGCTGGTCGGTGGTCGCCGCACCGATGCCTGGGGGCATCTGTTGGGTTGCGCGACGGTGCTCACCTCCTTCGTCTACGGCCTGATGGTGTTCATCGAATGGCTGGGTTTTGACGCCGCCGAGCGAACCCGCGAGCTGGGCCTGGGTACCTGGTTCGCGGTCAACTCTCTGCAGGTGAGCTACGGCTTGCGGCTCGATCCGCTGTCGCTGGCGTTCGTCTTGCTCATCACCGGGGTCGGCGGCCTGATCCACCTCTACTCGATCGGCTACATGGAGCACGATCCCGGCCGGCGTCGGTTCTTCGGGTACTTCAACCTGTTCATCGCCGCGATGCTGACCCTGGTGCTGGCCAACAACTTCGTCACGCTCTACCTGGGCTGGGAAGGCGTGGGCCTGGCGTCCTACCTGCTGATCGGTTGGTACCAGGACCGGCCCAGCGCTGCCACAGCGGCGAAGAAGGCATTCCTGTTCAACCGGGTCGGCGACGTCGGCCTGGCCTTGGCGATCTTTATGATCTGGCGCTCGTTGGGCACCGTGCAGTTCTCCGAGGTGTTCGCGCGGGCCGGGCAGATCAGCGCGCCGACCCTGGTGGCGATCACCTTGCTGCTGCTGCTGGGGGCCTGCGGTAAGTCCGGCCAGTTCCCGCTGCAGGCCTGGTTGCCCGACGCGATGGAAGGCCCGACCCCGGTCTCGGCGCTGATCCACGCCGCGACGATGGTGACCGCCGGGGTGTACCTGATCGCCCGGTGCAGCCCGCTGTACAACCTCACCGCCACCGGCCGCCTGGCTGTCGCGGCAGTCGGGACCATCACCCTACTGATCGGGTCGATCATCGGGTGTGCCTACGACGACATCAAAAAGGTGCTGGCCTACTCGACGGTCAGCCAGATCGGGTACATGATCCTCGCCGTCGGGCTGGGACCGGCCGGGTACGCGCTGGGCATCGCGCACCTGCTCACCCACGGCTTCTTCAAAGCCGTGCTGTTCCTCGGTGCGGGCTCGGTGATGCACGCGATGCACGACGAGGTCGACATGCGCCGGATGGGCGGGCTGCGCCAACACCTCCCGATCACCTTCGCGCTGTTCAGCACGGGTTACCTGGCCCTGATCGGGTTCCCGTTCCTGTCCGGGTACTACTCCAAAGACGCGATCATCGAGGCAGCCTTCGGCGTGGGCGGCACTGCCGGCCAGCTCTTCGGCGTTGTCGCGCTGCTGGCGGCCGGGCTGACCGCCTTCTACATGACCCGCCTGATGCTGATGACGTTCTTCGGTGAGGAGCGGTGGCGCAACCTGCGCACCGCCGACGGCAAGGCCTTCCACCCGCACGAGTGCCCGCCGGTGATGTGGGGACCGATGGTGCTGCTGGCCATCGGTTCGCTGATTGCCGGTTTCATCCTGGTCTCAGGGGAACGGTTGGCGCGCTGGCTGGAACCTTCGGTGGGAGCGCTGGTGCCGGTGGAGTCGACCGCCACGGCAATCGCGGTGCCGCTGTTGACGATCCTGATCTCCGCCGCGGGTGTGGCGGTGGCGTGGCTGGTCATCGGCCGCAACCCGGTGCCGGTGGTCAGACCCGAACCGGTGTCGCTGCCGGTGGCTGCCGCCCGCGCTGACCTGTACGCCAACGCGATCAACGAGGCGATCATCGCGCGTCCCGGTACCTGGCTGACCCGGGCGCTGGTGTTCGTGGACAACAAGGGTATCGACGGCATCGTCAACGGCACCGCAGCATTGCTTGGTGGCACGTCCGGCCGGCTGCGGCGATTGCAGACCGGTTTCGTGCGCAGCTACGCGTTAGGCATGCTCGGTGCCGGCATCGTGGTGATTGCCTTTCTGGTGGCGGTGAGCTACGCATGAACGGGGGCGCAGTGCTGCTGGCCATGATCCTGCTGCCGCTGATCGGTGCTGCGGTGGTCGCCCTGATGCGCACCGCGCCGGTGCCGGCCAAGGCCACCGGCCTGGGATTCGCCCTGGTCGAGCTGGTGCTGGCCGCAGTGGCCTGGTCGGGTTACCAGCCCGGCGGCGGGCGGTTGCAACTGACTCTGTCCGTCCCGTGGATCCCTGCGTTCGGGACTCGATTTGCGCTCGGCGTGGATGGCATCGCCCTGGTGATGATCGCGCTGATCGCGGTGCTGGTGCCGATCGTGATGGGTTCGTCCTGGGCAGAAAGGCTGCCCGAGGGCCGCACCCCAGCGGGTTTCTACGCCCAGATCCTGGTGCTGGAATCGCTGCTCGTCGGCGTGTTCGCCGCTACCGACGTCTTCCTGTTCTACTTGTTCTTCGAGGTCATGTTGGTACCGATGTACTTCCTGATCGGCCGCTTCGGCGGACCGAGACGGCAGTACGCCGCGGTGAAGTTCTTCTTGTACTCGCTGCTGGGCGGGTTGGTCATGCTGGCCAGCGTGATCGGTCTGTTCGTGGTCAGTGGGCGGCGGCTAGGGCACGGCACCTTCGACTGGGCCGCTTTGGCACGTATCGCCAGCACCATCCCGACCAGCACCCAGATCTGGTTGTTCCTCGGGTTCTTCGTCGCTTTCGCCATCAAGGCGCCGCTGGTGCCCTTCCACACCTGGCTGCCCGACGCTGGTGCAGAAGCCCCGGTGGGTGCCGGTGTCCTGCTCGTCGGTGTGATGGACAAGGTCGGCATCTACGGCTTCCTGCGCTACTGCCTGCCGCTGTTCCCCGTCGCGTCGCGCACGCTCGCGCCGCTGGTGCTGGTACTGGCCATTGCAGGGATCCTCTACGCCGCGCTGCTGGCCGTCGGCCAATCCGATATGAAACGGTTCGTGGCCTACACCTCGGTGTCGCACTTCGGGTTCATCGCGCTTGGCGTGTTCGCCTTCTCCACCCAGGCTCAGGCCGGTGCCGTGCTGTACATGGTCAACCACGGCATCTCCACCGGGATGCTGTTCATCGTGATCGGCATGTTGATTGCGCGCGGCGGCTCCCGGCTCATCAGCGACTACGGCGGAGTGGCCGCGCTGGCACCGGTACTGGCTGGGATGACACTGCTGGCCGGACTGTCGGCGCTGTCGCTGCCCGGCACCAACTCGTTTGTCTCAGAATTCCTGGTCTTGATCGGCTCATTCCCGCGGCAACCAGTGTTCACCGTCATTGCCACCACGGGGATGATCCTGGCCGCGTTGTACGTGTTGTGGTTCTATCAGCGGGTCATGCAAGGCCCGGTGCGAGGCGCAGCCGTGGTCGGTGCGCTGGACGGGCCAGGTGCCGCCACCGCACCGCAGGCCGGCGCGCACCGCAAACGGATCAATTTCCCAGACTTGTCGATCCGCGAGATCGCGGTGCTGGTCCCCCTGGCGGCGCTGATCTTGCTGCTGGGATTGTTCCCGCAGCCAGTGCTGAATGTGATTACACCGTCGGTCGGTGCCACAGTCACCGAGGTCGGCCTGACTGACCCGGTCGGGCAGGGAGGCAGCTGAAGGTGCTCGCGTATGACTGGAACTTCTCAGCGCAGGTCCAGCACGTGACGGCGCCTGCCGTTGATTACGGGGCGATCGCTCCGACGCTGATCGTATTCAGCGGGGCCTGCATCTCAGTCCTGGTCGAAGCGTTCGTGGCCCGCCCGGCACGGTGGTCGGCCCAGGTCGCGTTGATGCTGCTCACCCTGGCTGCCGCCGGTGCCGCACTCGGCATGCACCTGTATTCCCGCGGCGCGACACCCGTGGTGACGCTGGCCGGGACGGTCGCCGTCGATGGCCCCGCCCTGTTCTTGTGGGGCACCCTGCTTGCCTTGAGCGTCGGAGCGATGCTGCTCATCGCCGACCGCACGGTCGAACCCGGGGGCGCGTTCACCCCCGACGCAGCGGTACGGCCGGGCACCGCAGCTGACCGTGCTCAGGCCGTGGGCACTTTGGCTCAAACCGAGACCACGATGCAGACCGAGGTGTTCCCGCTGTTCTTGTTCTCCCTCGACGGGATGATGATCTTCACCGCGGCCAACGACCTGCTCACCATGTTCATCGCCTTGGAAGTGCTGTCCCTGCCGCTGTACCTGATGGCTGGGATGGCCCGGCGCCGCCGGCTGCTGTCCCAGGAGGCCGCCGTCAAGTACTTCCTCTTGGGCGCGTTTTCCTCTGCTTTCTTTCTTTACGGGGTGGCGTTGCTGTACGGCTACGCGGGCTCGGTGCAGCTGTCCCGGATCGCCGAGGCGTCGGCAGGCACCGACCGGCCGGACACCCTGCTGTTCGGTGGGTTGGCGCTGCTCATCATCGGGCTGCTGTTCAAGGGCTCGGTCGGCCCGTTCCACACCTGGACCCCGGACGTCTACCAGGGCGCGGCGACGCCGGTGACGGCGTTCATGGCGGCCTGCACCAAGGTTGCCGCCTTCGGCGCGATCCTGCGGGTGCTGACGGTGGGATTCGAGGGCACCCGCTGGGAGTGGCGCGGGCTGCTGTGGGGTGTGGCGATCGTCTCGATGGTGATCGGCGCGGTGCTGGGCCTGACCCAGACCGACATCAAACGCATGATCGCTTACTCGTCAGTTGCCCATGCCGGTTTCCTGCTCGTGGGAGCGATCGCGCTGACCTCTGCGGGCTTGTCCGGCACGATGTTCTACTTGCTCGCCTACGGCTTCACGACCTTGGCTGCGTTCGGGGTGGTCACCCTGGTCCGTGATGCGGACGGTGAGGCCACCCACCTGTCGCAGTGGGCAGGGCTTGCCAAGCGGTCTCCACTGACTGCCGCGGTGTTTGCGTTCCTGCTCTTCGCGCTTGCCGGCATCCCGCTGACCAGTGGCTTCACCGGCAAGTTCGCGGTATTCAGTGCCGCGCTGGCAGATGGGATGGCGCCGCTGGTGGTGGTGGCGCTCGTGGCCAGCGCGGTGGCCGCGTTCTTCTACCTGCGGGTGGTCGTGCTGATGTATTTCAGCGAACCGGCCGCTGATGGCCCGACGGTGAGCGTGCCCGGTACGTTCACCACGGCCGCGATCACGCTCGGCGTCGTGGTTACCCTGTTGCTTGGTGTGTTGCCCACTTTCGCCCTGGACTGGGCCGCGCTCGGCGGCTTCGCTTCGTGATCCGGGTATGAGCAGATCAACATCCGAGCAACTCGCCGGTGTGGAGCTGGCCGATCCGGACCTGCGCGCCATGCTGGAGCAGGGATTGGAGCAGGTCGAGGAGTTGCTGCACCGAGAGGTGCAAAGCGACTTCCGGTTCCTGACCGAAACATCACTGCATCTGGTCGACGCCGGGGGTAAACGGTTCCGCCCGCTGTTCACCCTGCTCGCCGGCCAGTTCGGGCCGGATCAGGGACGGAAGGCTGAGGTGGTACGCGCCGCCGCGGTGGTTGAACTCGTGCACCTGGCCACGCTGTACCACGACGATGTGATGGACGAGGCCACCATGCGCCGCGGCGCGGTCAGCGCCAACGCCCGCTGGGATAACACCGTGGCGATCCTCACCGGCGACTTCCTGTTCGCTCACGCCTCGCGGCTGGTCGCCGATCTCGGGCCGGACGCGGTACGCATCATCGCCTGCACTTTCGCCGAGTTGGTCACCGGCCAGATGCGGGAAACCTTGGGTCCGGTCGACGGCACCGATCCGGTGGACCACTACCTGGCTGTGGTGTCGGAGAAAACTGGTTCACTGATCGCCACCGCGGGCCGTTACGGCGCCATGTTTTCGGGTGCGGATCCGGACCGGATCGAAGCGGTGTGCCGTTTTGGGAAGACCATCGGCACCGCATTCCAGATCTCCGACGACATCATCGACATCGCCTCACCGGCGGCCCAGTCTGGCAAGACACCCGGGACCGACCTGCGGGAAGGCGTGCGCACTCTGCCCATGCTCTATGCATTGGCAGACGGCGGGCCCGACGGGGACCGGTTGCGCGCCTTGCTGTCCGGCCCACTGACCGACGACGCGCTGATTGCCGAGGCACTGTGGCGGCTGCGGGAGTCGCCCGGTCTGGACCGGGCAGAACGTGCCCTGCGCTCCTACACCGACGCGGCGCGCGCCGAGCTCGCGGTCCTGCCCCCGTGCTCCGCCCGCGACGCTCTTGCCTCCGTCACCGACTACTTAGCCGCCCGCACCGGCTGACTGCCCCGTCACCCGCACCTCTTCAAACCGGGTTACTGGGCACGCGAGCGCAGGGAAGCCAGTTGCGGGGCGGTCTCGTAGCCCACTGCGTCGGCGTGTTGGGGCATCGCCGCGGTGGCCCGCAAGGCTGCTTTGGTGGCGATCACCAGCTCCCGGGGAGCGTCGGCGGCGCGACGCGCCAGGTCCACGGCAGCGGCCACGACCGCCTGCTGTGCGGCCGGCGACCGCGTATCGGCGTCCACCTCGATCAGCCGGTGCGCCAGTCCCGTGCGTACCGCTTCAGCCGCGTCCAGCCGCTCGCCGAACATCGCCATCGCCGCAGCGGTTTGCCAGCCCACAGCACGCTGCGCCAGCCACGTCATGCCTCCACCGGGATGCAGGCCCAGCTGCAGGAAGCGGGCGTCGAACATCGCGCCCGGGCCGGCTAGACGCACATCGCAGGCCAGCGCAAGGTTGAGTCCGGCGCCCACGGCCGGACCGTTGACGGCCGCAATCGTGGGCAGGGCGGCATTGGCCACGGCGAGGAACCCGGCGTAAATGCCGCGCAGATCAGCCTCAGAACCTGACCGCCCAGCGGCGGCCAGCGCGGCGAGGTCAGCGCCGGCGCAGAACGCCGGTGGTGCACCGGTGACCACCACGGCGTGCACGGACTCGTCGCGGTCGCATTCCGCAACGGCACCGGCCAACTGCCCGGACAGCTCGGGGCTCAGCGCGTTGCGGCGGCCTGGATCGGACAGCGTGAGGATCGCTACCCGACCCTCATGCGCATGGGTGCGAAGCAGTGTCATGACAGGTCATACCCCCTTGAGCCACTCACGAGGGTGGATAGCACCACGGTAGAGATCGTGCGGTCGACGAAGTCCAGCCCCCGCATCCGTTCCAGCGCCGATTCCAGATGCGCGATACCGCTGGCGCGCAGGTGCACGATCGCGTCTGCCGCGCCGGAGACGGTGTGAGCCTCGACCACCTCCGGTAGCGACAGCAGGCCATCCCGGATCCGGAACGGCGCTACGTTGCCCCGGCAGTGCACCTCCACGAACGCCTCAGTGCCCCAGCCCAGCGCCCCCGGATCGACCACCGCGGTGAAACCGCGCAGCACGCCAGCGTCGAGCAGCTTGTCCACCCGGCGCTTGACTGCGGGCGCCGACAGCCCCACGGCACTGCCGATCTCGGAGTAGCTGGACCGTGCGTCGGCGACTAGTTGCGCAATGATCTGCCGGTCAATGGCATCCATATGCAATATTTTGATGGTAGTCAGGCAAAATAGCCACATTGGATATTGTATACGGGCCGACATAGCATCGAAGTATGTCGTTGCCGCTACAGTTGGTGAGCCCGCCGCGGGTGCGGACCGCGCGCCGGTACTTGATGTGCCCGCCGTGGTATTTCGCAGTGAGCTACTCGATCAACCCGTGGATGGACCCGACCCAGCCGGTCGATGCCACCCGCGCGATGAGCCAGTGGACGGCGCTCGTCGACACCTACTGCGCCCTGGGGCACACCGTGGAGCTGATCAATCCCGAGCCAGGGCTGCCCGACATGGTCTTCGCGGCTAACGGTGCCACCGTGATCGGTGCCACCGTACTGGGCGCTCGGTTCCGCGATGCGGAGCGAGCTGCCGAGGCGCAGCACTACCAGCGCTGGTTCGCTGCCCGCGGCGCGCCCGACATCGTGATGCCCAGCGCAGTGAACGAGGGAGCTGGTGACCTCATCTGGACCGGCTCGCTACTGCTGGCCGGCACCGGCTTTCGCACCGAGCCAGCGGCCCACCGGGAAGCGCAGGAAGTGCTGGGCATCCCGGTGATCTCACTCCAGCTGGTCGATCCCTGCTATTACCACCTCGACACCTGCCTGCTGATACTCGACGATTCGCCGGCCAGCCCGTTGATCGCCTATTACCCACCAGCGTTTTCACCTGGCTCGCAGCGGGTACTGGCCCGGTTGTTCCCGGACGCGGTGATCGCGGGAGCGGCGGACGCGGCCTGCCTGGGACTCAACGGCGTCTCGGACGGCGGTTCGGTGGTCCTCCCGGTGGAAGCCCAGAACCTCGGCCGTGCGCTTGCCGCTCGCGGCTTCGAGCCAGTGTTTGTCGATATCTCCGAACTCCGCCGGGCCGGTGGCGGCCCTAAATGCTGCACACTGGCTCTGTAGCGCGCGTGTCGCGCCCTCGTGCCGCGCGTGTCGCGTCATCGTACGGCTCGCGCAGGTGCCACCAGCACGTTCGGAACCCTGCATCGACCTGGCACGTTGCACTGACCGGAACCCGAACGCAACGGGAGGCTGACCGCAGTGCACAACCACTTCAACGGGCTGAAGACCGCGTTGCTGCTCGGCGGGTTGTCGGCGCTGGTGGTGCTGGTCGGGGTGCCGTTCGGCCGCAGTGGCGTGCTCATCGCGCTGGTGTTCGCAGTGGGCATGAACGCTTACGCTTATTTCAACTCTGACAAGCTCGCGTTGCGGGCGATGCATGCCCAGCCGGTGTCGGAGGCCGAGCAGCCGGTGATGTATCGGATCGTGCGCGAATTGGCCACCGATGCCCGCCAGCCGATGCCGCGGTTGTATGTCAGCCCGACGCAGGCACCTAATGCGTTTGCCACCGGCCGCAACCCGCGCCATGCCGCGGTGTGCTGCACCGTCGGGATTCTCGAGTTACTGAATGAGCGGGAACTGCGCGGGGTGCTCGGCCACGAGCTATCGCACGTCTACAACCGGGACATCCTCATATCGTCTGTCGCCGGCGCGCTGGCCGGAATGGTGACGGCGCTGTCGAACCTGGCGATGTTCGCCGGGCTGTTCGGCGGTGGGGACGAGGATCGCCCCAGTCCATTCGCGATGCTGTTCATCGCCCTTCTTGGGCCCATCGCCGCCGGCATCGTGCAGATGGCGGTGAGTCGCTCGCGGGAGTACCAGGCTGATGCGTCCGGCGCGACGCTCACCGGTGACCCACTGGCGCTGGCCAGCGCGTTGCGCAAGCTGGAACGCGGCACCCGGCTGGCGCCCCTTCGCCCGGAGCCGCAGCTGGCCGCGCAATCCCACCTCATGATTGCTAATCCGTTCCGGCCGGGCGAGGGTGCAGCACGGTTGTTCTCCACCCACCCACCCATCACCGAGCGTGTGCAGCGGCTAGAAGAGATGGCTCGCCGGCGGCTGTCCTGACGAGTTCGTCGAGTCTGTTACGTCGGCCTGGCAATATCCATGATGTACTGGCCGTAGCCGGAGTTTGCCATCGTCGAGCCCAGGGCATAGCAGGCGTCGGTGCTGATGAAGCCCATCCGCAGCGCGATCTCCTCTAGGCAGGCGATCCGGATTCCCTGGCGGTGTTCGAGTACCTGCACGTACTGGCTGGCCTCTAGCAGCGATTCGTGAGTACCGGTATCCAACCAGGCGAATCCCCGGCCCAAGTCGATCAGGATGGCCCGGCCTTGCCGCACGTAATGCATGTTCACGTCGGTGATTTCGAGCTCGCCGCGGGCGGACGGGGTCAGCGATCGGGCGACCTTGACGACGTCGTTGTCGTAGAAGTACAGGCCGGTGATCACCTTGTTTGACCGGGGTACGGCCGGTTTCTCCTCGATGGACAGCAATGTGCCGGCACCATCAACCTCGGCGACACCGTAGCGTTGCGGATCTTTGACCGCGTAGCCGAACAGTACGCAACCTTCCAGGTTGGCCGCACACTCGCGAAGCCGGTGGGAAAAGCCGGGACCGTAGAAGATGTTGTCACCGAGCACCAGTGCGACAGAGTCGCCTGCGATGAAATCCGCGCCGATGATGAAAGCCTCGGCCAAGCCGTTCGGGTGGGCCTGTTCTGCGTAATTCAATCGCAACCCTAGCGCGCTGCCGTCACCGAGCAGCCGGTGGAACAGGGGGAGGTCGGTCGGTGTAGAGATAATCAGGATGTCCTGGACGCCGGCCAACATCAGCACCGACAGCGGGTAGTACACCATCGGTTTGTCGTAGACCGGCAGCAGCTGCTTGCAGACGGCCTGGGTGATCGGATGCAGCCGGGTGCCGGTGCCACCGGCCAGCACGATTCCCTTCATCGACAATCGGTGAAGTGCGTGGTAACTGCGAGGGTCCGGGGCGTGTCCGCCCGCCACTGTCTCTGAGCCGTGCCAACCATGCTTATCCCTGCCGTCGTCAGCCGGTGGTGGTCCCCGCCGTTTGTACCCCATGTGTACTCGGGAACGAAGCAGATCGTCGTTACAGGCAGGCTGTCCGGTTGGACGACGGGGCGCAGGTTGACGTGCCAATCAGGGGTTACGTGAGACCCGAATCGATATTGTCAATACGCCGGTAGCTGGCTGCAGACCGTCATGTGCTCATCAGGACGATGACAACATTCGTTGCCGTCAAAACTTCAATTTAAACCGAAGAACCTCTAGCCGCAGGCGCGCCAGGCCGCCGGCCCGGATCTGAAATTAGGCCGTCGAATCTCAGCTCAGAATCGCGCTGATGGCGCTAAGGATGTTAGTGACTACCGTGTTGACCTCAGTCAGTATAGCGGAAATCATGTCGAGTGCTCCTTTCGTAATGTCACAATAAGCGACTGATCCGAAGGAATGGTCGACCTCAATCGATGATAGTCAGAAGATTGCATCTGTCAAGTTATCATCTTAATCGACGGCGTGCACGCAAAAGAATCGATCACTCTCCGAAAGTGACAGGGTTGGTTGCAGAAAATTAGTACCTAGGTACAGTCGGTAACAAGCGAAAGGAGTCGTTGGGTCCGGGCGTGATCGGTTGTGTCCACCTCATAGCCGAGGGGGTATCGCCCTTGGATGCAGGTCGGAGCACCAAAAGCAGCGGAGATTAGGAGATTAGCGGTAGTTGATGAACTGCGTCAGAAACGCATACTGCTGTGGGAGTGAGGTACATGCAATCTACGGCACGTCCCGGTCACGGTGAATCTCTGCGGGCGGTGATCACCGGCCGGCCACGCCAGCAGGTGGTGCCACTCATCACAATCCGTGCCGCGTCACCGACAAGGCAGCCGATCGCAGCCCAGCTAAACGGGGCGAGCACACCGGAGGCAGCAGGCTGCCCGAGCCGTTGGGCCATTCTGGCATGGGCAAAGGCGTGGGCCGCCCAGCCAAGACCGCCCGCACGCAACAAGGAGGTGCTCTGTCGACGCAGTCCGACAGCGATGGCCAGCGGCGGGATAAGACCGTAGCCGAGCTGGCTAATCGTGACCACAGCCAGGGCCCGTACGTCACAGTCGGCGGCGACGACCCAGTTGCTGCGCAGCGATGCCACGCGTCAGCGAAGCCGTGCATACCGGTCGTGAATAGCCTTCGCTCGCTGTCCACGATCTGTGTCCTGACACCGGAGTCCCGGACAAGTGTGGTCATGTTGAGGTCGGCCGCCCGATCCTTGGCGGTGGCAAGCAATCGGCCCGGTCAACCGGCTTTCCGCTTGCGCCAGCTTGCTTTGCCAATTGCGCCTGGCGTGTGGACTATTTGAGGATGAGGTTGACAGGAGTCGAATCCGCAGCTTTCCTCCCAAACCTCTGGCCTGTGCGATCAGCGCGGAAACGATTACACCCGCAGTGGCCGGTTTCGCATGCCGAAAAACTATCCCGAAGTGTAGCTGCCCACTGATCGGCAGGAGCGATCGCAACGTTACACGCTACGATCAAGTTGAGAGGGGCCGGAGAAAGGCACCCAGGTTTAGCGACGCCGCACCACTCGATATGGATGCTAAGCGCGCACCGAAGCCGCTGTCAATCACACAACTCTGCGGCAGCAAATGGAAACTGCTAGTGAGAAACGCGCGAACCGCGGGGACGGCATGATCTCTCATTAGCTGGCTTTTACTGCAGGGCTGTGACAATACTGAACCCGCCGGGCGGTTCGCCGATTGTGACCTGCCGCACTGCAAGCAGTTGAAGATTACCGATAGTTGGTGAACTGCAAGGCGACGCCGAAGTCGCGGCCCTTCAACAGGGCGATGACGGCTTGGAGATCGTCTTTCTTCTTGCCGGAGACGCGCAGCTGGTCGCCCTGGATCTGTGTCTGCACTCCCTTGAGCTTCTCGTCTCGGACCGCCTTGGCAATTTCCTTAGCCTTGTCCTGGCTGATGCCTTGGAGGATGCGCCCCGCAGTCCGGTAGACCTTGCCCGAAACGGCTGGCTCGTCGACCTCGAAGGCCTTGAGCGAGATGCCCCGCTTGACCAGCTTGCTCTTGACCACGTCGATGGCGGCGCGGCACCGCTCTTCGGTGTCGGCCTCGATCGTCATCGTCTCGTTGCCGGCCCAGGTGACCTTCGCGCCGGTGCCGCGGAAGTCGAACCGGGTCGCCAGTTCCTTGGCCGCCTGGTTGAGCGCGTTGTCCACTTCCTGCCGGTCGACCTTGCTGACCACATCGAACGACGGATCCGCCACCGTGCCCTCCTCTCCTCGCGCCGGTGTCGACCTTACTCGCCGGGCCGGTCGGCACTGCGTGTCACGGATTGTGTATCGTGACCAGCGGTCGGTACGTCCGGCCACCAGGCGGGTTGCCCGAGCGGCCAATGGGAGCGGACTGTAAATCCGTCGGCGTACGCCTTCCAAGGTTCGAATCCTTGACCCGCCACGCAGCACAAACGGTCCCTGACCAAGACAGGGGTGGGACCTTTGTTGGGTGCGCCCTTTCATGGCTGACTGATGCTGGTGTCGGCCTGTGTAGTGGCTGCGCAGCTGCTCGTGATGGTTCGCGTTATGGACACCGACGCCTGGTTCCGTGAGCTGTCAAGGCTTCTGAGGGGCAGGTACCCCTTGAACCACCAGCGCGGCGGTGATCTGCGCTAGGGATACCGGAGAAGCGAAGCCCCACGGGTACCGCATGCTGCGCTGACT
>Ga0213881_10000062_pt1 | contig 89150 bp, 69 predicted proteins | sample BarmaccoBMER_R08_FD_160104 | JGI IMG/M metagenome (GOLD analysis project Ga0213881, IMG submission 160104) | Barbacenia macrantha exposed rock microbial communities from rupestrian grasslands, the National Park of Serra do Cipo, Brazil - ER_R08 ...
CCATGAGGCAGATCCGCGACCCCCTCTCCCCCGCGGACGTGGACGTGTCCGCCTGCTTGGACAATGCGCAGGCCGTCAACACGAACCTCACAACGGGGGCGGTCCTGCCGGGCCAGTCGCCGTCCGACAGCAACTACTACAGGTACACCGACGAACTGGCGCCGACCGCGTCCGGCGGGTGGCAGGTCGTCTCGTCCTATTCGCCCATCTACTATCCGCAGGCTAAGGAGTGCAAGCCGTGAAGCGCCTAACGCCGTGGGTCGTCATCGCCGTGGCGGCGGCTGGCCTGCTGTCCGTCCTCGGTGCCGGACCAGCCAGAGCGGCCGACGTGTCAGGGCCGCCGCTCTGCTCGGGGAAGACCTGCACCATCCAGGTCTCGAGCCCTGGCGGGGGCGGTGGTGGCGGGGGCACCGGCAACGGCCCGCCGGCCTGCGATTGGACCCCTGTCGGAGACGCGCAGTCCGGCAGCCAGTACATCCTCGACCATTACCAGGGGGGCGCCCCCGCCCAGAACGCCCCTTACGGTCAGTACGACTCCTACATGCAGGCCAGGCAGATGATCGCCTCCCACTACACCCAGCAGGGTGAGTGGTACTCGCTGGCGGTGCGGGGACAGTGTCCAACCGCGCCGATCTATATCTTCGCGGTGCCTGGCCAGGTCCTGCCCGGCGGCCAGCTCACCGGGATCACCCCGGCCGAGTTGGCCAGGGCCAGGGTCGATGTTCCCGGAGCGGGCAAGGTGGTGCTGAACCCGAAGGGCAACAGCTACTCCAACCTGCCCACCTACGTGCAGGTGTTCCTGGCCGGCCGGTACCAGATCGCCCCGGGCGGCATGCCGTACGTGCGGGGTCTCGCGGCCGTCCAGGGCGCCGCCGCCACGGTCTGGATCTGGCCGACAGGAACGCTACAGCTCAGCAGCCCCAGCGACAGGACCGCCACGCCGCACACAAACAACTGCGGTTACCTCGGGTCGACGATGATAGCGCTCAACAAGCAGGCGGTGGCCAACACCGGCATCAACGGCGGCAGTGCGATGGACTGCGGCCTGACATTCCACGCGCCGGGCACTCAGGAACTCCTCGCTGTGCTGAACTGGCAGGCCTGCTGGCTTCCTGAGGTGGTGTACGGCGCGCCACCCGCGAACTGCCATCCGGTACAGGGCGCGACCCTGAACCCGACGCAGTGGACTCCCAACGTGAAGGTACGCGAGATCCAAGCCAACAACGGCGCCTGACCACCAACCCCAACCCCCTCGGAAGGCTGTTAGGTCAGGAGGTGGCGGGCGTGGGCCTTGGCGGCGGCTTCGGTGCGGGTGGCGGCGCCTAGCTTGCCGAGAATGTTGGAGACGTGCACGCTGGCGGTCTTCGGCGAGATGAACAGCTCGGCCGCGATTTCCCGGTTGCTGCGTCCGGCGGCGACCAGGCGGAGCACCTCCAGTTCGCGCTCGGTCAGGCCTCCGGTTGAGATGCCCTCACCGGCCGGGGCGGCTTCGCCGACCGGCAGCCGGGCCCGGCGGGCGAGCGCCGCGACCTCCTCGCCGAGCGGGTGAGCGCCCAGATCGGCCGCGAGCGTCGCGGCACGCCGGAGGCGTTCGGTCGCGACCTCCCGGTCCCCGGCGGCGACGGCGATCTCCGCCGCCCGCAGCAGTGCCCGGGCGACCGGGTACGGTTCGCTGACCGTCTCCCATGCCGCGGCCGGCTCGTCCCATGCGGAGACCGAGGGGGTGTCCAGAGCTTTGAACGTCAGCTGGAACGCTCGCTGCCGGTTACCGAATACCTCTATCTTCTCCCCGATCGTGCGCAGCCGCTCCATGACCGCCGCCGCGTCGGCGGCAAGCCGCTCGTTTTGGGTGAATTCGGCGTGGCGGGCGGCGGCGAAGCGCGCTTCCGCTCCGGCGGCGATCACCGGCCACGCGTACCGCGGGCTGCTACCGGACAGGTCCCAGGCGTCCATTGCCTGGGTCGCGGCGGCGAGCCCGGCGGCGGGCCCGTCGGCGGCGAGGGCCAGCAGGATCTCAAGCTCGGCGAGCGGCAGCTGGTGCTGGTCCTCATACGCGACCGCGCGCAGCGCGGCACGACTGGCGCTGGCGGCGTCCCTGGCGGTCGCCACGTCGCCGCGCGCCAGCGCGATGTGGCCCCTCAGCACTTCGAGGCACGACCGGTGAATCGGCGTGGGCGACAGCTCGAGGGCACTCGCGATCAGCTCGGTGGCCTCGTCCCAGCGCCCGAGCCCGTACAGCGGCTCGGCCCGGTTGATGGCCAGCAGCGCCCCCGTGGTACGGCGCAGGCCGGCGGCCCGCGCGCTCTCGACTCCCCGGCGGGCCGCCTCGATGGCGAGCTCATGCTCGCCCGCGCCCTCCAGCAGGTGGGATTCGTTGACCGCGGCGGTGCGCAATTGGTCGAACTCGCCCTCGGCCTCGGCCAGGGTACGCCCGCGGGCCAGCAACTCGATCGGTTCGCTGCCCGGGGCGGCCTGCTGACCCGGATCGGCCACGAACATGGCGAGTGTCATCAGCGCCCTCGCCTCGATGGCCCGATCGCCGGCCTGGCGGGCCAGGGACAGCGCCTCTTCGCCGTACCCGATCAAGCGCTCCGTGCACTTCGCGGCCTGCAGCAGGATCTGGGCGCGGACGGCAGGGTCCAGCTCGGCGGGCACGAGTCCCAGCGCACGCTGGAAGTCTTCCGCGCGGTAGGGACGGCCGAGGTGCTTGCTGGCATGACCGCGGCGGCTCAGCAGCAGCGCCACGCGAATCGGTTCGGCCGCTGGATCGAGTTCCTTGAGCGCCGCGGCCACGAACGCAATCGAGCGATCGTATTCGCCGGCGTCATCGGCCGCGGCCGAGGCATCTTCAAGCACCCGCGCGTGGTCCGCGCCGATCCGCTCCGCCGCGTCGGGCACCTGATCCCACAGCTCCAGCACGCGGGCCAGCAGGTCGAGCCGCTCGGCCGGGCCGACGGCCCGGCCCGCCTGGGCGGCCGCCTGCCAGGCGGCGATCAGCGCCCACGTCGCGTCGTGCGCCCAGTACCAGTGGTGTGCCGTCTCGATCGCGGCGCGACCGGGCGGCACCAGGGCCGGGTTGGCGTCGATGGCCTCGGCGAACCTGCTGTGCAGGCGGCCATGCTCACCGGGCAGCAGGTCCTCGTGCACCGCCTCGCTGATCAGCTCGTGCCGGAACTGATAACCCTCGCCGACCGTCCGGAGCACGTTGGCGGAGGCCGCGGGCCGCAATGCCGCGGTCAGCGCGTCGTCGTCCAGCCCGGTCACCGCGGCGAGCAGTCCGTGCCCGGCCGGGCCGCTGCTGGCGCTCAGCACCCGGAGCACTTCCTGGGTGCCCTCGGGCAGCCGGCGCACGCTGTCGAGCAGCAGATCGCGCAGCGATTCAGGCAGGTCCGGTGACAGCTCGCCGTCGCAGCACAACAGCGTCTCGACGAACAGCGGGTTGCCCTGCGACCTGCGATACAGCGCGGCCTCGAGATCATCGGCCAGCTCGCGCCCGACGATGCGGCGGGCCAGCTCCTCGGTGTGGCTCCTGGCCAGCCGGGGCAGGTCGACCCGCTCGACCCAGTCGATCCGGTCGAGCGTGGCCAGCAGCGGGCGAAGCGGATGGGTCCGGTGCAGGTCATCGGAACGATAGGTGACCACGATCATCAGGCCCTTGGCCCACCGCTGGTTGCTGATCAGATAGGTCAGCAGGTCACGGCTCGACCGGTCGGCCCAGTGCGCGTCCTCGATCACCAGCACCAGCGCCGAACGCCGGGCCAGCGCCTCCAGCGCGCTCAGCAGCTCCTCGAACAACCGGGCCCGCGCGGTGGCGGGGTCGACGCCTGTCTCCGGCTCGCCGAGTTCCGGAAGCAGCCGGGCCAGCTCCCGTGTAGCCCGGCCGGGCAGCATCGCGGCAACCGCGTCCGCCCCCATCTCGTGCACCAGATCCCGCATGACGGCGGTGAACGGCGCATAGGGCAGGCCGTCCACGCCGAGTTGCATGCACGCCCCGGTCAGCACACGCACCCCGGCGAGCCGCGCGGCCTCACCGAATTCACCGATCAACCTCGACTTGCCGACGCCGGCTTCACCGCCGAGCAGCACAGCAGCCGGACCGCCCTGGCGGACGCCGCTCAAAGCGCCCTCCAGGGCGGCCATCTGTTCACTACGCCCGACCAGAACCGGGCTTGAGGCACGCCCACTCATCTCAATAGAGAGCATGCCATGCTCCACTGACATTCCCGCCCGGACCGCCCCCGGCCGCTCCAGGTTGTCCGTGACGCTCATCGCCGCGTCATGCGGCGGTGCGGGCGACCGGCGCCTCGGTGGCGACCTGGTCGGTCCGGAACGAACCGTCCACGTAGTCGGGGATGGGCGGGACCGCGAAGTCGTCGATCCCGACGGCGTGGCGGCGGCCGAACCGCAGGGCCCGCGCCGTGCGCCGCCGGTTCGCCCGCACCTGCGCGTCCTGTACCTGCTGCTTCGCGATCATCCGAAGGATCTCGGGATTCATTGCTTCCTCCTGGTTTCTGGGGAACCCTGCTGTTCCCCACATCCATAAGGTTCGTCGTAAGGCCCCGTCCCCGGCATCGGACGAATGCCTTATCTTCTGGCCCCACCAGGTCTTAGGCACCCTACGGTCTGCTTAGACTTGAGCAATGCCTTCCAGCACCATCGCCATCCGGGATGACCTGCGCAATGTCGCGATCGTCGCGCACGTCGACCACGGTAAGACCACGCTGGTCGACGCGATGCTGTGGCAATCGGGGGCGTTCCGGGCGAACGCCAACGTGGCCGAGCGGGTGCTTGACTCCGGTGACCTGGAGCGGGAGAAGGGCATCACGATCCTGGCCAAGAACACCGCGGTCAGGCACGGCGGGCTGACCATCAATATCGTGGACACGCCCGGGCACGCGGATTTCGGCGGCGAGGTGGAGCGCGGGCTGTCCATGGTGGACGGGGTGCTGCTGCTGGTCGACGCCAGCGAGGGCCCCTTGCCGCAGACCCGGTTCGTGCTGCGTAAGACCCTCGAGGCCGGGCTGCCGGTGATCCTGGTGATCAACAAAGTGGACCGGGCTGACGCGCGGATCGCCGAGGTGGTGGACAGCTGCTACGAACTGTTCATCGACCTCGACGCCAGCGAGGAGCAGATCGAGTTCCCGATCGTGTACTGCTCGGCCCGGGCCGGCCGGGCGTCGCTCACCCGGCCGCTGGACGGGGAACTGCCCGATTCGCCCGACCTCGAGCCGCTGTTCGGTGTGCTGCGGGAGGCCGTGCCGGCGCCTTCGTACGATCCGGCCGCGCCGCTCCAGGCTCACGTCACGAACCTGGACGCGTCGTCGTATCTGGGACGGATCGCGCTGTGCCGGATATACAACGGTGAGCTGCGCAAGGGACAGCAGGTCGCGTGGTGCCGCCGGGACGGCTCGATCGAGCGGGTCAAGATCTCCGAGCTCATGCTCACCGAGGCGCTGGACCGGGTCCCGGCCGAGGTGGCCCGGCCGGGCGACATCGCCGCGATCGCCGGGATTCCCGACATCATGATCGGGGAGACCCTGGCCGACCTCGACGATCCCCGGCCGCTGCCGCTGATCACCGTGGACGAGCCGGCGATCGCGATGACCATCGGGGTGAACTCCTCGCTTCTGGTCGGGCGCGAAAAAGGAAATAAGGTCACGGCGCGGATGGTCAAGGACCGGCTGGACCGCGAACTGGTCGGCAACGTGTCGCTGGCCGTGCTGCCCACCGAGCGCCCGGACACCTGGGAGGTGCAGGGGCGCGGCGAGCTGGCCCTGGCGGTCCTGGTCGAGACCATGCGCCGGGAAGGCTACGAGATGACCGTCGGCCGCCCGACCGTGGTCACCCGCTCAATCGATGGCGTGCTGTCCGAGCCGGTTGAGCGGCTGTCGGTGGACGTGCCAGAGGAGTACCTGGGCGCGGTCACCTCGCTCATCTCGGTGCGGCGCGGGCGGATGGAGACGATGATCAACCACGGCACCGGCTGGGTACGGCTGGAGTTCGTGGTGCCGGCTCGTGGACTGATCGGCTTCCGGACCCAGTTCCTGACCGACACCCGCGGGACGGGGATCGCGCACCACGTCTTCGAGGGATACGAGCCGTGGGCGGGCGCCATGCGCGGCCGCCCCACCGGGTCGCTGGTCGCCGACCGGTCCGGGGTGGCCACCGCGTACGCCATGTTCAACCTGCAAGAACGCGGATCGCTGTTCGTGACACCCGGCACCGAGGTGTACGAAGGCATGATCGTCGGCGAGAACTCCCGGCCCGACGACATGGACGTCAACATCTGCCGTGAGCGCAAGGTCACCAACGTGCGCCAGTCAACCGGCGAAGAACTCGAGCGGCTCGTCCCGCCCCGCGTGCTCAGCCTGGAGCAGGCGCTGGAGTTCTGCTCCGACGACGAATGCGTCGAGGTCACTCCGGCCGCCGTCCGCCTGCGCAAAGTGGTCCTGGACGCCAAGGAACGCGCCCGCCACCGCGCCCGCACCGCCCGCGCCGAATCCTGACGCAGGCTCCCCGCGCATCTTGCGGAAATTAGGGGTCACGTGGAACTTCGGGCGCCGGTTTCCGGCGCCTTTCCCTCCGCGAAGCTCCAAACTTCCACGCTAGGGGCGGGTTCCTGACGGATATGCCGGAAATGTCGCCCATCGGGACCCCCGACTGGCCAGACAAGCCGTCCAGTTAACCCGCACCGGGCATGGTCTGTGCGCCGTAGGGTAAGGAACGGTTACGCGCAGTCACAAACGGGGGACTGCCGGAGGGGGAGCCCGAAATGAACCAGCCACTGGCTTCGGTGAGCGTGAGCCAAAGTATCCAGAACCTGCTGGACACAGTGTTCCACGTGCTACCGAAGATTCTGCTTTTCCTGGTCATCCTGGTGGTCGGCTGGATCGTCGCCAGAGTGCTCATGCGGATAGTCGTCATGCTGCTCCGGAAGGTCAGGTTCGACAAGTTCGCCGAACGCGGTGTCGTCGGCGACGCGCTGAAGCGCGGCAACTATGACGCGGCCGGCCTGATCGGCAAGATCGTCTACTACATGCTGCTGCTGGTGACGTTGCAGCTGGCCTTCGGGGTGTTCGGCACCAACCCGATCTCGACCATGCTGAACGCGGTCGTGAGCTGGCTGCCGAAGGCCATCGTCGCGATCATCCTGATCGTGATCGGCTCGGCTATCGCCAAGGTGGTCAAGGACCTCATCACCGGCGCGATCGGCGGCCTGTCCTACGGCCGGTTCGTCGCCAACGTGGCCGCCATCGTGATCATCGCGATGTTCGTCATCGCGGCGGTCAACCAGGTGGGCATCGCGGCCACCGTCACCGAGCCGATCCTCATCACGTTCCTCGCCACGACTGGCGCGATCCTGGCCATCGGCGTGGGCGGCGGACTGGTCCGGCCGATGCAGTCCCGCTGGGAGCGGATGCTGACCACCGCCGAGCAGGAGACGGGCCGGCAGGTATCTGCCTACCAGGCGGGCCGCCAGCACGCCATGCAGGCACCGGGCACGCAGGCGCAGGCGCCGACGCCAGCCTCGCAGCAGGCCAGCGGGACCGCGGTGCACGACGAGCCGCAGACCGGGATGGGGCCAGAGCGGCCCGTCTAGCCCTTGCCCTTCCCGGAACCGCCGGAGTTCCCGGAACCGCCGTGGCCACCGTCACCGCCGTGGCCACCGCCACCGCCACCGCCGTGGCCACCGTCACCGCCGGTGCCGTGGCTGTGACCGACCGCTTTACCCGGCGGCTGGTTCTTGGTCCGGCCGACCGCGTTACCGGGCGGATGGCTGCCGGTCCGCCCCACGGCGCGACCGGGAGGGCTGGCCGGAACCGAGCCCGGAACCGGGCCCGGAACCGGGCCAGACCCCTGTCCAGCCGGAGCCGTGCCGTGTGCGAGGACGTAGTCGCAGTAGGCGGCCACTCTGCCGGGGCCGCCGGCGGCGGCCGCCAGCCGGCCCGATATCGCGGCGCGGTGGGCAGCGTCGCCGTGCCGGAACTCGGTGCACCACTGGTGGGCCGTGGCAGCCGGCACAGGCGCAGATGCGGACGCGGACCCAGGCGTCGTGGCTGGGTCGCCCCGGCCGTGGCTACCCTTCACGGCCGGGGCGGCGATTGTGTCGTGCGCGAACCGCTGCAACGTGGCAGGCAGCGCGCCCGCGTACGAGGCGGCGCCGAGAGCTGCCACGCCCGCTATCGCCGCGGCCGCGGCGACCTTGATGCTGAGCAGGGCACGGCTCGCGACGGGCGTCCGGCGTCGCGGCGGCCGCGGTGTTGAATTGGCCTGGGCCTTCGGCCGCGGCGTTGAATTGGCCTGGGCCTTCGGCCGCGGCGTTGAACTGGCCTGGGCCGCGGCCGCTGACATGCCGACCCCCGAGCGGAACGCGGCCAGCGCCCGATCGAGCCCGGCCAGTTCCGCCTTGCTGGGCGCCGCCCGCAACGCACCCAGCACCTCCGCCACCGGACGCAACGCCGCGGCGGAGTCCGGGGCAGTGTCCGCACCTGGACCCAGGGCAGCGTCTGACTCCAGCGCAGCGTCGAGGGCCGCGTCTCCGACTGGCGGGACGTCGGTCCTGGCGGGCCACGGAAAGTTCGGCATGTCGTCGTCCGGAACGCCGGAACCGGTCACAGCGTTACACCTGCCTTCGCCAGCATCGCGGCCAGCCGCCGAAGGCCGCGGTGCGCCGCCACCCGGACCGCCCCAGGGCTGCGGCCGATCAGTTCGGCCACGGCCTGGTTGTCCAGGCCACCTACCACTCGCAGCATGATCACCTCGGCCTGAAGCGATGGCAGGGTCCTGATCAGCGCTATCGCCCGTTCGGTCCGCAGGTTCGCCAGCGCGATCTCGGCGGTGTCGGGGGCCGTCGGCCCCTCGCCGGCGCCCATCTCATCCAGCGGCACTGTCGGCCGGCGCGTCCTGCGCCGCCGCTCGTCGATCGTCCGGCTGCGCGCGATCGTGAACAGCCAGGCTCGCCAGTTCTCCTCGGTCCCGCGGAACCTGGGTAGCCCGCGGAGCACCTGGAGCCAGGTGTCCGCCGCGACGTCCTCTGCGACGTCCGGCGCGATGACCTTCAGGTAGCGCAGCAGCGCCGGGTTGGCGTCCCGCCACAAAACGGTGAAGGCGGTTTCGCTACCCTCCTGGGCGGCCGCCAGCACGGCCGCGAAGCCTTCACCGATCACACAGGCGAGTATTGGCAGGCTTGGCTGGATTTCGCAGGCGTTCGGTCACTTTGTTTCTGTGTTGTTCGAGTTGTGGCCGATAACAAGCCGAGGCCCTGCGTGTCCAGGAACAGCCGGCACACGGCGGCCAGCCGCAGCGACTCCCAGTCGAGCCGGGTATCGCGATGCGGCGGCCACCAGCCCCGCGCAACACAGGCTTCGATGAACCCGCGAGCGTAACCCAGCAGCGGATCCACGGCCACCCGGCCGCCCAGGACCTCTCGCACCTCGGCGGCATGCTGGTCAACGGCCGCTCGCCAGCTGCCGTTGTCGGCGGTCCGCGCCAGGCTGACCTGCCCCACCTCACCGGCCAGCCAGACCGACATGTGACTCAAATCGGGCAAGCTGCGCAAATCGCCAAACATGCCGGTAAATCTACCGGATCACGCCAGGTAGATCGCGCTCCCCAGCCCCATCAGCAGGCAGTAGATGGCGAACGGCGTCAGCGTCCTGTTCGGGTTGCTCAGGTACCGGACCAGGAACCGGAGGGACAGATACGCTCCGATTCCCGCCAGGATGCTGCCGAACAGGATCTGGCCGCGGACCCCGTCGCCGAGGTGTCCCATCACGTCAGGGATCTTCAGCACGCCCGCCGCCAGGATCACCGGCGCGGACAGCAGGAAGGAGAACCGTGCGGCGTCCTGCCTGGTCAGCCCCCGGAACATGCCGCTGACCATGACGATGCCGTCCCGGCTGATGCCCGGCAGCAGGGCCAGGATCTGCATGGTGCCCAGAACAAAGGCACCGAGGAAGCCCTGCCGAGCCAGCCGCTCATCCGCCTGGACGGCCAGCGAAGCCTCATGCTGCTTCAGCGCCCGCTGCCCGGCCGAATGCCGGCCGCCGCCGCTCGTGGCCATGCGGGCGCCGCCGACCGCCACCGCGGCCCGCTGCCGATCCGCGATCGCCGCCTCGTCCGCCGCCAGCTGGGCCGCCTCCGCGCTCGCCAGACTGCGCCGCCGCCATTCGCCGGCCAGCAGGATCAGCCCGTTGACGAACAGGAATATCGCGGTCGGTTCCGGCTTGCTGAACTTGGTGCGGAACAGGTGCTCGAGCGCCAGGCCCGCGATGCCCACCGGGATCGTGGCCAGGATGATCATCCAGGCCAGCTGCTGTTCCGTCGTCTGCGGCTGCAATCGGTACGTCCCCGGCTCGGGGGCGATGACGTGCTTGATCGAGGCGAAGAAACCCCTGATGATCCGCGCCCAGTCCCGCCAGAAGAAGGCGATCATCGCGACCGCCGTCGCCACGTGCATGCCCACGATGAACGCCAGGTACGGCGACTCGGGCTTGGGCACGTTCAGATCCTGCGCCCACGATCCGCCCGCCAGCGCCGGGATGAGCACGGCGTGCCCGAGGCTGGACACCGGAAACAGTTCGGTAATTCCCTGGAGAAGGCCGACGAACCCGGCCTCTCCGAACGTCAGATGCGACATGCCCGCCCTTCACGCTATCGTCGGCCGCAGCCATCGTAGCGGACCGAAGTCTCTACACGTTAGTAGAACTTGAAGGGGATCGCTTTGATTCACTTCTTCCCTGCTGAATTTGCCTGGGCCTACGGCCGCTCTGCTGAATTTGCCTGGGCCTACGGCCGCGGCGGAATCTTTGGCGTGTCCGTGGGCTTGCGGCGGGTGATCTTGGAGCCGAGCCAGACCACCGGGTCGTACTTGCGGCCGGCGACCCGTTCCTTCATCGGGATCAGCGCGTTGTCGGTGATCTTGATGTGCTCCGGGCACACCTCGGTGCAGCACTTGGTGATGTTGCAGTAGCCGAGGCCGAAGTCGTCCTGGGCGATCTCCCGCCGGTCGGCGGTGTCGCACGGGTGCATCTCGAGCTCGGCGACGCGCATCAGGAACCGCGGGCCGGCGAACGCGCGCTCGTTCTCCTGGTGGTCACGGATGACGTGACAGGTGTTCTGGCACAGGTAGCACTCGATGCACTTACGGAACTCCTGCGACCGGTTCACGTCGACCTGCTGCATCCGGAACTCGCCCAGGCCGACCGAGGGATCGGGGGTGAACGACGGGATCTCCCTGGCCTTGGCGTAGTTGAACGACACGTCGGTGACCAGGTCCCGGATCACCGGGAACGTCCGCATCGGCGTGATCGTCAGCACCTCGTCCGGCGCGAAGACCGACATCCGGGTCATGCACGCCAGCCGCGGCCGGCCGTTGATCTCCATCGAGCATGACCCGCACTTGCCGGCCTTGCAGTTCCACCGGATGGCCAGGTCGCTGGCCTGGGTGGCCTGCAGCCGGTGCAGCACGTCGAGGACGACCTCACCGTCGTTGACCTCAACCTGGTAGTCGGCGAGTGTGCCCTCTCCCGCGTCTCCGCGCCATACCCGCAGCGCAGCCTTGTACGCCATCAGTGGTTCTCCAGCCCAGCTAGCTCGTCGTCGGTCATGTACTTCTTCAGCTCGGCGAGTTCGAACAGGCCCAGCAGGTCCGGCCGGATCACCGGCATCGGCTGCCGCCGCAGCACCACCCGGTCGCCGTCCAGCGTGCACACCAGGTTCACTTTCCGCCATTCCGGCGACATCCCCGGGTAGTCATCTCTGGTGTGGCCACCGCGTGATTCCTGCCGTTCCAGCGCGGCCTGGGCCACGCACTCGGCCACCTGGAGCATGTTGCGCAGATCCAGGGACAGGTGCCAGCCCGGATTGTAGGCCCGGCCGCCAGCGGCGGAGACCTGGGCTGCCCGTGCCCGCAGCTTGTCCAGTTCGATAAGCGCGTTCTTCAGCTCCGACTCCCGGCGGATGAGCCCCACCAGGTCGAACATCATCTGCTGCAGCTCGCCCTGGATCGTGTACGGGTTCTCGCCGTCAGCCCGTTCCAGCGGCTCCAGCGCCGTCGCCGTCGCGGCTGCCACGGCCGCGTCGGACACGGTGGGGCGCACCGGCAGTCCGGACACATAGTCGGCCGCGCCGAGGCCCGCCCGGCGGCCGAACACCAGCAGATCGGACAGCGAGTTGCCGCCGAGCCGGTTTGATCCGTGCATGCCGCCGGAGACCTCGCCGGCCGCGAATAGCCCGGGCACCGAGGCCGCCCCGGTGTCCGGGTCTACCTCGACGCCCCCCATCACGTAATGGCAGGTCGGCCCGATCTCCATCGGCTCCCGGGTGATGTCGACGTCGGCCAGCTCCTTGAACTGGTGGTACATGGACGGCAGCCGCGCCAGGATGTACTCGGCCGGCCGCCGGGACGCGATGTCGAGGAAGACGCCGCCGTGCTCGGAGCCGCGACCCGCCTTGACTTCGGAGTTGATGGAGCGGGCCACCTCGTCACGAGGAAGCAGTTCAGGTGGCCGCCGGTTATGGTCGGGATCGGTGTACCACCGATCCGCCTCCTCCTCCGTCTCCGCGTACTGGGCGCGGAACACATCCGGCACGTAGTCGAACATGAACCGCTTGCCCTCGGAGTTGCGCAGGACGCCGCCGTCACCGCGCACCGACTCGGTGACCAGGATGCCGCGCACCGACGGCGGCCACACCATTCCGGTGGGGTGCAGCTGCACGAACTCCATGTTCATCAGCGTCGCCCCGGCCCGCAGCGCCAGGGCGTGCCCGTCGCCGGTGTACTCCCACGAGTTCGACGTGACCTTGTACGTCTTACCGATGCCGCCGGTCGCCAGGACGACCGCGGGCGTCTCGAACAGGACGAACCGCCCGGTGTCGCGGATGTATCCGAAGGCTCCGGCGATGCGCTCGCCGTCCTTGATCAATTCGGTGATCGTGGTCTCCGCGAAGACCTTGATCATCGCCTCGGGGTCGCCGTGCTCCACGGCGTCCTCCTGCTGGAGCGCCACGACCTTCTGCTGGAGCGTACGGATCATCTCCAGGCCGGTGCGGTCACCCACGTGGGCCAGCCGAGGGTACTCGTGGCCGCCGAAGTTCCGCTGGGAAATCTTCCCTTCGGGAGTCCGGTCGAACAGCGCGCCCCATGCCTCCAGCTCCCAGACCCGCTCCGGCGCCTCCTTGGCGTGCAGTTCGGCCATCCGCGGGTTGTTCAGGAACTTGCCGCCGCGCATCGTGTCGCGGAAGTGCACCTGCCAGTTGTCGTTCGGATTGACGTTGCCCATGGCCGCGGCGCAGCCGCCCTCGGCCATCACGGTGTGCGCCTTGCCGAACAGCGACTTGGAGATGATCGCGGTCCGCTTGCCGCGCAGCCGCGCCTCGATAGCCGCTCTCAGGCCGGATCCGCCCGCGCCGATGACTACCACGTCGTAGGAGAGGCGCTCTATGTCCGTCATAACCACAGCCGTTCCTAGTTAAAGATCCTTGGGTCTGAGAAGGCGCCGCTGGCCACGAGCATGATGTACAAATCGGTGAGCATCAGTGTGCCGAGCGTGATCCAGGCGAACCGCATGTGACGTGCGTTCAGCCAGGAGACCTTCGTCCAGAACCAGTAGCGCAGCGGGTGGGAGGAGAAGCTCTTCAGCCGCCCGCCGGTGATGTGCCGGCAGGAGTGGCAGCCGAGCGTGTAGCACCACAGCAGGATGACGTTCGCCAGCATGATCAGCGAGCCGATGCCGAAGCCGAATGTCCCGTTCGTGCCCCGGAACGCCTGTGCCGCGTCCCAGGTGTTGAGCAGCGAGATCAGCACCACCATCCAGAAGAAGTAGCGGTGCAGGTTCTGGACGATCAGCGGGAACCGGGTCTCACCGGTGTACTTAGCGTGCGGCTCGCGGACCGCGCACGCGGTCGGCGCCTGCCAGAACGCCTTGTAGTAGGCGCCCCGGTAGTAGTAGCAGGACACCCGGAAGCCGAGGACGAACACCAGCGACACGAAGGCATAGGGGATGATCGGCGGCACCGCCGGCATCCACTGCCCCAGCGTCGAGGACCCGGGCACACACTCGCCGCTGATGCAGGGCGAGTAGAACGGGGTCAGGTAGTGGTACTTGGGCACGAAGTACCAGTGGCCGGTGAACACGCGCACGGTCGCGTAAACCAGCCAGATGGTGAGCAGTGTCACGATGATCCGCGGCTGCTTCCACCATGGGTCGGTACGGAGCGTGCGTTCGGTGATCTGCGCCCGGGACCTGTCCTGCGACTCCCACGGGGCGGGGGCATGCGGTGCCTGTGTCATTCCTTCAGCGTCCTCGCTGCAATCGAACGTAGCTTATGCGACGCGCCGGATAGCGAGTCCCCATCTTGCTTCCGCGTGTCCGCTGAGAGAGAACTTATTCCCTCTGGGGACACTACGCAGTGACACAGGCCTCATCATCGATGTGACCCTTGCTACACTACGGCGGCCCCGTCGACCCCGACCCGCCCCTTCCCCCTCCCAACGCGGATGAATGTGACAGCGACCCGGTTGTAACCGGTTGAATGCCACATTCATCCGTCCCGTCAGCCCGCGGGCGGACCTGCAGGCACCGGAGACCCTAGGGTGCCAGGCGTTTATCCTGGTTGATTGTGCGTTTCGTGTTCGCTCCTCCCGCCGAGGACGCGGCCGGCCTGCTGACGCTTCCGTGGGCCGAGCCGCTGGCGGAGTGGCACGACGAACGCCTGGTGGAGATCCGCCAGCGCGGCATCTCCCGCCACGTGGTCCGCTTCGTTTCCGACGACGGTTCGGTCTACGCGCTCAAGGAGATCAACGAGCGCCTGGCCCGCCGCGAGTATCGCCTGCTCAGAGCCCTGGCCGAGAACAAGATCCCGGCCGTGGAGGTGGTCGGTATCTGTGTTGACCGCGGCGGGGCCGCCGCCCAGGCGCACCGCGGGGCCGACACGGATGCCATCCTGGTGACGCGGTTCCTCAGCTTCGCCACCAGCTACCGGGCCGTGTTCTCCAGCCCGCGCGGCGCGCAACCCACCGATGTCCTGCTCGACGCGCTGGTCGAACTCCTGGTCCGGCTGCACCTGACCGGCTTCTTCTGGGGCGACTGCAGCCTGTCCAACACGCTGTTCCGCTACGACGCGGGCCTGCTGGAGGCCTACCTGGTCGACGCCGAGACCAGTGAACTGCACCCCAGCCTGACCGATGGCCAGCGCGAGTACGACCTGGACCTGGCCGTCGAGCGGGTGTTCGGCGAACTGCTCGACCTCCAGGCCGGTGACCTGCTCCCGGTCGATGTTGACCCGCTGGAGATCGCCGAGGAGCTCCGCCGCCGCTACGACGGCCTGTGGCATGAGCTGACCCGCGACGAGATCCTCCGCACCGATGAACAGCGGTACCGCATCGCCGAGCGGCTGCGCCGCCTCAACCAGCTCGGCTTCGACGCCGAGGAACTTGAACTGATCAGCACCCCCGAAGGCAATCGCTTGCACATCACCACCCGCGTCGCCGAGTCGGGCGAGCACAGCCGGCGGCTGTTCCTGCGCACCGGCATCGATGCGGGCGAGAACCAGGCCCGCCGGCTGCTCAACGACATCGCCAGCTACCGCGCTTACCTGGAGCAGAAGCAGGGCCACCCGGTCTCCGAGGTGGTGGCGGCCAACGGCTGGCTCGAGGAGGTGTACGACCCGGTCATCGCCGCGATCCCGGCCAGCCTGCGGGGCCGCCTGGCCCCGGCCGAGATCTTCCACGAGATCCTCGAACACCGCTGGTACGCCTCCGAGGCGGCCGGCCGCGACATAGGCACTACCGCGGCCGCCCGCTCCTACTTCGAACGGGTTCTTCCCGAAGTGCCTGAACCCCAGATTTAAAGGGAACGGCGGTGGCTCGACCTCCCCGGCTCCGTCACCCGCTCGCGGTGGCGGCGGCCCCGGTACCGGTCGCGTTGACCGCGGCCACGCTGAACGTGTGCGTCTGCGCGCTGGTCAGCCCGCCGATCGTGACGAAGATCGTGTTCGTGCCCGTCGCGCCCCACAGCACGTGGTGGCCGGTGAACGTCGTGGCCGGGATCCCGGATCCGCTGACCGTGTAGCCGATGACGGGCGTGCCGCCCGCCGACGCCGGGGCGGTGATGTGCACGCTCACAGTCCCATTACCTGGCTCGATTTTTACCGCTGCGGGAGCGCTGGGCACGGCGCCGGCCGAGCTGGCCACCGTCACGGGGGCGCTGGGCAGCGAAGGCGCGCTGGCGCCCGCCCGGTTGATGGCCCGCACCGCGAACGTGTACGCGGTGCCGTTGGTCAGCCCTGGCACGACGGCGTAGGGGGCGGTGGCCGGGACCGTGACCGAAGCCCCGCCGGGCGACGCGGTGACCGTGTACCCGGTGACCGGAGCGCCGTTGGCCACGAACGACGGGTTCCACGCCACGTATCCCTTACCGGCCGCGGCGAACGCCGCGACCTGGTCCGGCGCTTCGGGGACCGAGGCGAGCCGGCCGGTGTCCTCGCTGGCCAGGGAGCGGTAGGGCCACTGGAGGCCGGCGTTGCCGAGAATACTGGCCGGGGCCTGGGACAGAGCGCTGATGATGTGGTTCCCGGAGACGGTCACGTTGCTCGCCGAGCTGTCCTGGTCGCCTTGCTGCCAGTAGTTGTTCTCGATCACCAGCGGGTCGTCGCCGGTCGCGCCGGGCGTGTAGTCGGTGTGCCGGGAGCCCCAGTCGTTCTCGTCGCCGAACTCGACGTTGCCGTTGACGGTGATGAACGTGGCGCCGTTGTCGGTGTAGATGGCGTGCCCGTGGTCCAGCGCGCTGAGGATGACGTTGCCGGTGATCTGCTCCCCGTCGGCCAGGGATGTCCCGGTGATGCCCTGGGTGTAGATGGCGCCGCCGTCGGCCAGTTCCTGCATCGGGTTCTCGATCAGGTTGCCGGAGATGACATTGCCGTTGGAGTAGTTCGGCGTGGCGGGCTGCTTGATCTTGTCCGGCCAGCCGCCCCAGCCCAGCGAGATCGCGGTGTAGGCGGTGTTGTCGATCTGGTTGTGCGCGATCAGTGTGCGCTCGGCGTAGCCCACGTCGATGGCGACGCCCCCGTGGTATTCGACGGGCAGTGCGTAGAAGTGGTTGTCGAGGATCTGGTTGCCGGTGGTGTGCTCGGCCGCGGCGGCCGGTTCCGGTTCGTCGACGCCGCCCACTTCAATGCCGTTTCCGGAAATGTCGGTAAAGATGGACCCTTGCACGACGTCGTTCTGGGAGCCGTCACCGAGCCGTAGCCCCGCCGCGCCGAGATGGGTGAAGGTGTCGTCGAGCCACCGTACGTTCGTGTCATGGTTGAAATCCACATTGCCGGGCTCCTGCGTCCAGTTTCCGTACGGGCAGGTGCCGCCGGTAATGAACTGGCACAGGCCCTGGGTGGCGTAGCCATCCGGGCCGGTGATCGTGTAGTTGGCCTGGATCTCGGAGAATCCCTCCGGTGTGCTGGGCGTCAGCCAGGTCGCGTAGGAGTACTGGATTCCCTTGAATACCAGGTTTCGGGCGCCCTGGCCGGAGACGAGCGTCTGCAGGACCGGCGCCTCCACGTCGGCGTCGCGCATGTCCTGTCCCGGCCGCGGGATGTAGTAGATCGTGTGCCCGGAGCCGTCCAGGTACCACTGGCCTGGCTGGGTCAGCAGTTCGTAGGCGTTGGCCGCGTACGCGGGGATCTCGCCGTTGCCGAGGGTCGCCGGGCCGACCAGGTTGACGGTCCGGCCGGACCCGTCGGTGCGCAGCACCCGCTTGGTGGAGTTGTCCCAGCAGGGTTCGGCCATGGTGATCGTGGTGCCGGAGATCGCGGCGACCGGGCAGCGCGGCTCGGTCCAGGCGCCGAGGCCGCCGGTGTGGAGCGACCAGTAGCCTTCGCCGCCGGTGTAGACGAACTCGATCTGGCTGGGGTTGCGCCAGGTGTCCATCGTCTCTGCGGAGGCCGTGTAGCCGGTCGATGTGGGCGTCAGTTTCACCGGGAGGGGGCCGCTGGCCACGTCGGCCCGGACGCCGTTCACGTAGAGCTGCCGGGTCTGTAGTCCGGCGGGAACGGGAGCGGACCATGCGGTCGATCCGGGGGCGGGCGGACGCCAGCCGGTGATGCGGTCCGAGCCGCTGAGCACGGGGTGGGCGCCCGGCGCCGCGGTCCACACCACGTCATGGCCGTTGGTGCCGGAGTCCTGGGCGGTGAAGGACAGCGGCTGGGTGAGCCGGTAGGTGCCCGATTCCAGCTCGACGGTGATGTCGCCGTGCATGTTCTTGTCGAGGGACCGGACCAGTTGCTGCGCCCGGGCCAGGGTGTCGCCTTGGTGCGGTGATACGTGGATCACGGTACCGGCCGCCGCGCCGGACCGGGTGACCCGGTACATGATGACGCCGTGGGCCGGGACGGAGCCGCTGATGGTCCCGGTGGTGTCGCTCGTGGTGCCCTGCCACAGGTCCTTTAGCGAGTAGGACGGCGCCGGCCACAGACCGACCTGGGTGGCCGTGGTGCTGATCGTGGCGGCCGTGCCCGTCGAGTTGAACAGGACCACCGCCCGGCTTCCGTCGGCCAGCGGTTTGGTGAGCACCCACAGGCCATTGGCGTCCTGCACCGGACGGCCTTGCTGGCCGAGCCGGTCCTGGTCGACGGCGATGACGTTCTTGTTTTCGTAGGTGGCCAGCGTCTGGGCGCTGGGCGAGCGCAGATCGGTCCCGGCGATCAGCGGGGCGGCCATCTCCGCCCACAGGCTGAACTCGGTCCGCTCCTCGGTCGCGGTCATCCCGCCGTTGCCGATCTCGAGCATGTCCGGGTCGTTCCAGGCGCCGGGGCGCGCCAGGTCGGCTAGCTGCACGTTCTTGGTGAAGTTGGACAGCATCGAGGCGAAGGTGTCGTGGATGTCGCCGGTGGTGCGCCACAGGTTGCCGACCGGCGACCAGGTGGAGTTCGGCACGCCATAGTCGGTCTTCTCGCAGATGCTGAACACGATCGCGTGCCCGGTCTTGGCTCGCGCGGCCGCCAGCGCGTCGCGCATCGTGTCGTAACGCTGGATTGTGGCTTGCTGGTTCTGGCCATCCGGAGGGATGTCGCAGTCGTCGTACTTGAGATAGTCGACGCGCCACTCGGCGAAGGTCAGCGCGTCCTGGTATTCGTGTCCCAGGCTGCCCGGGAAGCCGTGGCTGGAGCAGGTGTGGGTGCCGGAATCCTCGTAGATACCAAGCTTCAGTCCCAGGGAGTGTACGTAATCGGCGACCGATTTGATGCCGTCGGGAAACTTCGCCGGATCGGGTACCAGGTTGCCGTTCGCGTCCCGCTGCGGTTCCGCCCAGCAGTCGTCGATGTTCACGTACTGGTAGCCGGCCGCCTGCATGCCGTTCTTGTGCATGGCCAGCGCCGTCTGCTCGACGAGCTGCTCGCTGACGTTGCATTTGAACGCGTTCCAGTCGTTCCAGCCCATCGGCGGCGTGCGCGCCAGCCCGTTGTTCAGCGCGGATGCGGTCGGCGCGAGTGCGGCCTGGATGGATACGGCCGATGCGGCCAGTGCCAGCGGGACCGTGATCAAGGCGATGATCCGGCGCATCATGACTCCTTCACTGCTTCGTCACTTTCACTGCTTCGGGAGCCCGATGGATACCGGGCCGAGCGTTTTGGCGGTCGTGGCGGGCCGGCCGGTCACCGGCGCGAACGGCAGTGCCTGCGCGCTGACCGGCTGTATGAGGTAAGCACCGCCGCTGTGCAATGTGAGCGGGAACCGCTGGGCGGACGTGGTGAACAGGATGTGATTGCGCGCGTCGAGCACTCGCACCGTCTGGCCCGGCCAGGGATTGTCCAGCTGGATCGTCTCGTTGGTCCCCGCTTCTACTGCCACCGTCGTGGGCGTCCCGTCTGTCACCTGCACGTCCACGCGGCTGCGGCCGGCGATGGCGACCGACCCCGCCACGCTCCAGTCATGAGGCCACGCGGGTGCCACCGCGACCACGCCGTCGTTGTCCTGGACCAGGGCGGTCTGTAGCGCGAGTGCGACGTTGGCGCTCTGCTCCACGTACGGCGGGCCGGCGATGAAGTGGGCCATTCCGGACGGGTAGAGCTGGTACTTCTCGGTCAGCGCGATCAGGTTCTGTTCGACCGCGTCGGCCAGGCCGAGCTGGGCCGCGTCCACCGCGTCGAAGCTCCAGTCGTTGACGTCCACGTTGGGCCGTTCGCTGTAACTGCGCAGGGCGAGCTGACTGTCCGGGCCGATGAGCTTGTAGGGCCATACCGGTTCCATCCCGATGTTCTCGGTGTTGTGCAGCGGCGCGGTGGGCTGGTAGGAATCCGCGATCATCCCGTTGACCAGTGGAAACTGAGGCAGTCTCAGCACGGCGGCCTTCAACTGGCTGACCAGGCCGGGATCACGGTGCAGCAGCCGCGCCGCCTGGGCGATCACCGGGAACACCGCCTGCATCGCGGCGATGTCGGTGGTCGGGTCCTGCACCTCCCACTGGGTCTCGTGCGCGTTGGCCACCGTGTGCAGCAGCCTGTCAGGGCCGGGTTTCGCGTAGGCCAGCAGGAACTGGCCGACATCCGCCATCAGCGGGTACATGCCGGCCAGGAACTTGGTGTCGCCGGTGTACAGGTACTGCCACCAGGCATACAGGGTCAGCTCCGCGCCGCTGGTGACGTTCTCGCCGTTGTAGGTGGGCGGCACCAGGCTGCTGCAGGACAGGTTCCGCGTGGCGTGCGTGCCGCCGTTGTAGGCTTGCGTCCCGTTGGAGTAGCCGTTGCCGTTGAACCGCATGGTCTCCGGCACGCACGCCCCGGGCAGGCCGGGGAACTGCTGCGCGGTCCAGGCCCGGATGTTCGCCAGATTGTCGCGGTACATGCCGAAGAACGGGTCGTTCAGGAACGGCACGCCCGCGCCCTGGTCCGCGGCGAGTTGCATCCGCTGGTTCCATATCCAGTAGGCGGCGGGGTCCCATTGCACGGTGTCCTGGAGCCAGCTGAACAGGTCGGCGGTTCCGGCCTGTGAGCCGGCCAGGTCGCCCGACCCGCGCTCGGCCGCCGCCGTGTACAGGTAGATCGTCCGCAGGTTCTCCAGATATTGCCCGGTGCCATCGGCCGAGTTGATCTCCAGCGGATCGGCCTGCTGCCAGTACCGGTGCCACCAGGCCCGGGTGGCCGCGTCCATGTCCGGGGTTGCGGTCGGCGCGGTGAGCAGCTGACGGGCGGTCGCGAGCGCGTCGCCGCCGGTCCAGTGCGGGGCGGCCACCACGACGCGGTAGCTGCCGTCGGCGTCCGGCCTGAAGCTGACCTGAACGGTCAGCGGATTGACCACGCTCGCCGTCACGTCCCGGCCGGCCGCGGTGATGGCGGCCAGCGAGCCGTAGGTCTGGCCGGTGCCGCCCGGGTAGGCCGGGTCGCTCGCGTCGGTCCAGGTCTGGGCCAGGGTGCCGGTCCCGGCGACGGCGGCGGCGGTGGGCGTCCGCGGCTGCCACAACTCCACCTGCGCGGTCTGTTCCGTGACTGGGTCGGCGCCTGTCACCGAGATCACCACATCGGGTTGATCGGACTCGACCGAGACCGTGGCGGTCATGCCGCCGCCGGATTCGATCAGTTCGCCGTTGTACAGGTCGAGGACGGCATGGAAGTCAGGGGCGCTGGTCAGCTTGCTGAGCCCTGGTATCACCACCCAGCCGGGAGAGCGGCGGTACGGCATGGTGTCGGCCCGGTTGAGCTGGATCGTCATGCCATCGGCGGCCCACACCGCGGCGCCGAGCTGCCCGTCGCCGAGCGGCATCGACTGGCTGGGCTGGGTGTTGGCCTGGCCGAGCACGATGTCGGAGCGCCCGGCTACCCCTGCCGGGTCGACCACGAAGTGCCCGTCCCGCCAGGCGGTTGTCGTGCCCGCGCTCGCATTGGCGGACCCTGATGTAGCAGCTATCACACCGAGAACAAGAACACTGGACACAATGACCGGCGCGCTGCGCATCTGCTTCACCTTCGGGTTCTGGTCAGCGGGACGTGAGCTGCAAGCTTCCTCGCAGCGGCAGGTTGGCCAGCGCGGAGGAATCCCCGACGTAGACCTCGTAGGCGCCCGGAGCCACCGCCCAGGCGCCGGCGCTGGTGTTCCAGTAGGCCAGCGAGCTGGCCGGCAGCGCGAACCGCACCAGGGTGTGCTGACCCGGCGCCAGCGAGACCCGCTGGAACGCCTTGAGCTGGCGCGGCGGCTCGCCGATCGCGGCCGGGTCCCCGATGTAGAGCTGGGCGACCTCAGCTCCGGCTCGGTGGCCGGTGTTGGCCACCTCCGCGCTTATTACGACGTGGCCGTCGGCCTGCCGCACCGACAGGTGGCTGAAGCCGAACTGGGTGTAGGAAAGCCCGAAGCCGAACGGGAACAGCGGTGTGACGCCCTCCGCGTCGTCCCATCGGTAGCCGACGTTGAGGCCCTCGCTGTAGGTGGCCGTCCCGTTCACGCCCGGATACTGGGCCGGCGTGCTGGCGGGCACGGCGTTGTCCGAGGCCGGGAACGTGATCGGCAGCTTGCCGGACGGGTTGACGTCGCCGAACAGCACCGGGGCGATCGCGTTGCCGTCCTCTTCTCCCGGGTACCACGCCTCCACCACGGCGGCCACCTGGCCGAGCCATGGCATCAGCACCGGGTCGCCGGTGTTCAGCACCACCACGGTGTGCGGGTTGACGCTCGCCACCGCCTCGATGAGCTGGTCCTGGAAACCGGGCAGTTCGAGGTCGGCGCGGTCCACGCCTTCGGCGGTCTCGTCACCGGCGAACACCACCGCGGTCTGGGCGGCCCTTGCGGCTTGGACCGCGCTGTCGATCAGCGGGTTGTCCGCGCCAGCCGGCAGCTGCCAGCTCAGTTCGGCCAGCCCCATGCCGCTGGTCGCGTAGTCGACCTGGATGGCGTACCCGGTGCCGGCCGTCAGGCCGACGGTCTTGCTCACCGTCTGCGCCGGGAAGCTGCCGCCATCGCTCACCAGCTTGGTGCCGTTGAGGTACAGAGTTCCCTTCGAGTGCGTGGTCAGGCTGAGCGTGTAGCTGCCGGATACCCGCGGGGTGAGCGTTCCCGTCCAGCGCACCGAGTAAGTGCTGGCCGAGTTCACCCCGGCCGGCGGCAGCGCGTTCTGGTCGACGTACGGCTCCACTCGGGAGACCACCGGCGTGCCCGACCAGTCCGGGTTGTTGAAATACTGCGCCAGCAGGCCCTGCGTACCGCTGCCGCCAGCCGGGGTCAGCGCATAGCCCGGGATGGCGTCCGGGCCCATGTTGACCGGCGGCGCGCCCGCGTAGCTGACGCTGATGTGCCGCGCCCTGGCGGTTGCGGTGATCGCCTGTAGCGGGCTTACCGTGTAGAGCGGCGCCACCTTGGGACTGCCGTCGCCGCCCGCCGACGCGGTGCCGGCCTCCGGCCCGATGAGCGCGATCGAGGAGGTCCGCGCCGGATCGAGCGGCAGCGTGTCCGTATCGTTCTTGAGCAGCACGGTGCCGGCCTCGGCCAGGCCGCGGGCCACCGCTCCGTCGGCGGCCGCCGGAATCGGGGTGACCGGCGGCGCGGGCCGGTCGAACAGCCCGAGGGCGAACATGCTCCGCAGGATCCGGTGCACGATCCCGTCCAGGGTCGCCTTGCTCACCTGCCCGGCCGTGACCGCCGCGGCCAGGGCCGGCCCGAAGTACGTGGCGCTTGGCAGTTCCAGGCTGGCGCCCGCGTTGGCGGCGTCCGCCGTGCTGTGGATGGAGTCGAAGTCGGATACCACGAACCCCCGGAAGCCTTTCTCCAGCGCGCCGAGCAGCGCGGCGCTGTCGCACGCGTGCACGCCGTTGACCAGGTTCTTGGCGCACATCACCGATCCGGCTCCGGCGCGGGTGGCCGCGAAGAAGGCCGGATAGTAGATCTCCTCCAGCGTCCGCTGGTCGATCAGCTCGTTGATCGTGTCGCGGTTGGTTTCCTGGTTGTTGGCCGCGTAGTGCTTGGGGGTCGCGATCACGCCGTGGGACTGGATGCCCGTGACGTCGCCCGCCGCGATCGCCCCGGCCAGATACGGATCCTCCCCGTAAGCCTCAAACGTCCGACCATTGATCGGAACGCGGGCGATGTTGATGTCCGGACCCTCCACGTCGTTGCGCCCCTGATCGAGCGCTTCGCTGCCTTCGATCGAGCCGTACCGCTGGGCGGCGGCCGGATCCCACGTCGCGGCCAGCGAGATCGGGGCGGGCAGCGCGGTCGCCGGATACTGCACCGGCGCACCGGTGCTGATCCCGGCCGATCCGTTGGTGAGGAGCAGGGCCGGGATGCACAGCGACGGGATCGCGGGCACCTCGCGGCTTTGTGTCGCGGTCGACACGGACGCCGTCTCCTGGACCTCCTGTGCCAGGGTCAGCTGAGGTATCAGCAAGCTGACGCGCTGATCAGGAGACAGCCGGGTATCCATCCACGGCGCCGGCTGGCCGTTGCAAGTACCCGCCGCCCCGCCTGCCCGCCCCGCCGGATCTGCTGCCCGCCCCGCCGGATCTGCTGCCCGCCCCGCCGGGTCTGCTGCCTGGCCTGCGACCCTGGCCACCCGCCCCCCGGCCCCGGCCAAGGCCGCCGCCCGGGCCGGGCCAGGAACTCCTGTAGCGAGCGACAAAGTCATCACTACCAGCGCGATCGCGCAGATCCAAACCCGCCGCGAGCGCTTGCTGAGGCGTGCTCTGAGTTCCATGGCCGCTCCCCACTGCCGGGTTCGCTGCCCCCCACAAAAAAGTAAACTTTCCGAACAATACTAAACATCGGATGATTTGCGACTGTCAAGAGCCGAAGCGGATCCGCCGGTGCGCCCGCCCGCCACCTGTACTAGTGGCGCGCCTATGTTTGCCTCGTTGGTATGCGGTGAGCCTGCTTGGACCGCAGGGGCTGATGTCGGCAATGCAGGCCTCGTGTGCGGCCAGCCCGCCACCGGCCGGCCCGGTGCCCGGCGGCTGACCCCGATTTCCTGAGCCGAAAATAGTTTCGTCTCGGGAAATCGGCTTCAAGGTCACGGCACGCCTCCAGCTGGCTTGCACCGATCTTCAAGGCGCGACCGGGCAAATAACCGGTTGTGGCACTAGCGCCCCGCTGCTGCAGGAGCGACCTGACGGGCGAGTGATCCGATGAAGCACCAGCCCGCTCCATCCCTCGTGCCGCCCCCGCGTGCCGCCCCCGCGCGCTGTCCCCCGCCCGTAGCCGCGTCACCTCACGCCGCCGCCCCTCTCCACGCCGGATATTTCACCATTTGCGCCTTGGCCTCCCCAGATCGGGGAGGGATTGTCGGCGGTTGTGAACATTCCGAGTTTGGCGCAGTAGTGAACGGCTGTCAGGTTTGCTGGGATATGACCTGTTACGTGGACGGCGGTCGCGGTGGACGACCTGGAAGAAAATGGCTCTGCGGAAGAAAGGGTGCCGGTTTCCGGCGCCTTTTCTTCCAGAGAGCTCCAAACTTCCACGAGATGGCTGGTCTATATGCCCGCTATGTGCTAATAAGTGCAAGTTCACCAGGCTGTGCGGCGTTTAGCAAAGGCGACATAGCTGACATACCGCAAACGCGCGCTATTCTGGAAAGCTCACATTCGGGGTAGCGGTCCGCAATAATCGATCCGCTCTGTCAAGGCATCCAAGTCCAGCAGTAGAAAACGGGCAAATGGCGAAATGTCCGGCGAGAGCGGGGATGCGGGGGTTGCACGCGGGAGCGCGGCATGTGCGGGTGGCATGTAGGAGCGCGGGATGCGCCGGGCAACAGCATGCGGGGCCGGAGTGCGCGGCGGGGAAAGGAGAGCGGATGGGTTATTGGCGATCTGGGGTGGGGGAGACCCCGAGGGAGCGGCGGAGGAAGTCTAGTTGCAGCTTCAGCAGGTTCTCAGCCACCGTCTCGCCGGAAGCCATGTGGGTGATCCCGGTCAGCGGCAGCACCTCATGCGGGTAGCCCTTGGCCAGCAGCGTGGCGGACAGGCGAAGGGTATGCGCGACGACTACGTTGTCGTCGGCGAGACCGTGGATGAGGAGCAGGGGGCGCGGGTGTGGTACCACCGTACGTTCGTTCAAATGGATCAATGAAGAACGGTCGTAACCGTCTTTGTCGTCTTCAGGGAGTCCCAGGTAACGCTCGGTGTAATGGGTGTCATAGAGACGCCACTCGGTCACTGGGGCGCCCGCGACGGCGGCGTGGAAAACGTCGGGGCGGTTGAGCACGGCCAGGGCGGCCAGGTACCCGCCGAACGACCAGCCCCGGATCGCCACCCGGCTGGTGTCCAGCTCAGGGAACTTGGCCGCCGCGGCGGTCAGCGCCTCGACCTGGTCCTCCAGGACCGGAGCGGCCAGGTCGCCGGCCACGGCGCGCTCCCACTCGGGGCCGCGGCCCGGGGTCCCGCGGCCGTCCGCGATCACGACGGCGAAGCCTTGCTCGGCGAACCACTGCGGTTCCAGGTACGCACCGCGTGCGGCGAGGACCCGCTGCGAGTGCGGACCCCCGTACGGGTCCATCAGCACGGGAAGCTTGCCGGCGCTGGCGCTCGCGCCGTCACCGTCACCGGAACCGGGCGCGCGCCAAGATGGGAACACCACCGCGGTGCGGATGCCGCGTTTCCCCGCTGCGAAGATGACCGGGTCGGGCGCGGGCAGTGACGGTCGCTCGGCCAGGGAGCCGATGCTTTCCATGGGGCGGTCAGCGCGATGCACCTCGACGGCTACGCCGTCGGTGTCCAGCGTGCGGCTGACGGAAACCGTGGTACCGCCCGAACGCAGGCCCGAATGCAGACCGGGCCGCTCGGTAAGCCGCCGCAGCCCGTCCGGCCCGTACGCCCACAGGTCGATTTCGGCCGGTTCGGCCGACGAGGCGCGGAACACCACGGTGTCGCCGTCGACGCCAGCGATGTCGCGGACCTGGAGGCCGGGCGGGGTGACCGGCTCAGCCGTGGAGTTGCGTAGTTCGTCAGCGGTGGCGACGAGCAGCCGGCGAGTGTCCGCTGAGTCCCGGGTCCACACGATCCGGCCGTCGCGGGTCCAGACCGGAACGCCGACGACGATCTCCAGCCAGCGCGGATCTTTGTCCTCACACACGAGTTCGCAGCGTCCCGTGGCCGGATCCATCGTGAGCAGCCGCATCGTCCGCTGGTCGCGGCTCTGCACCACAACCAGCGGATCGTGCCCGCGCTGCCAGGACGCCGTCGTGATGTAGGGAAAGGCCGCGTAATCGATGTCCACCGGGATCTGCCGGCCGGTCACCTGCACGATCAGCAGCGAGACATCGGCGTTCGGGGTGCCGGCCGCCGGGTAGGCGACCTCGCCCGGCTTGGTCTGGGGATTGGCGGGGTCGGCGATGTACCAGCGCCGCACCGGGGAGTTGTCGACCCGGGCGACGAGCAGGGCGGAGCCGTCCGGCGCCCACCAGTAGCCGCGGTGCCGGTCCATCTCCTCGCCGGCGATGAACTCCGGCAGGCCGTAGGTGACGTTCCCATCACCCGCCGCGTCGGCCAGGATCCGGTCCCAGGCCTTGCCGTCCAGCCCGGTGATCCGCAGCGCGCCGTCACAGACATAGGCCAGCCGCTGGCCCGCCGGGTCAGGCCGGGGGTCCAGCGCCGGAGTGTGGGTGGTGACCGGCTGCGGCTCGGCGCCATCCTTGGTCAGGTCGACCGCGTAGACGCGGCCGGACAGCGCGAACGCCGCGACCGTCACCGCCGCGTCAGTGGCATAGGCCACGATGCCGCCCGCACGCTCCCGGACGCGTTCCCGCCTCGCTCGTTCCTCGGGCGGCAGGTTGCCTTCATCGGCGCCCAGTTGCCGGGGGTCTGCGACCAGGCGTTCTGCGCCGGTGCCGACGTCGGCGCCGATCCCGGTGCCGGTGCCGGTGCCGGGATCGCCGCCGAGGTTCAGCGTCCACAGGCAGGTGACTGGATCGGCACCGCCCCTGGAACGGAGGAACACGATCCGGGTGCCGTCGGGGGAGATGCGGAACGCTCGCGGCACACCGAGGGTGAACCGCCGGGTGCGCGCCTCCTGCCGGGGGAAGCTCTCACTCATAGGTACAGATCTTGCCAGGTCTCAGCACACTTCTCGCCGCCTCTATGCTCGCTGGAATGGGGTTGCTCCTGTTGCACGCGCATCCCGATGACGAGTCGATCGGCACCGGCGGGACGATGGCTCGGTATGCCGCCGAAGGCGTGCGGGTCACGCTCGTTACCTGCACCCTCGGGGAAATGGGGGAGATCATCCCGGCGGCGCTGGCCCACCTGACCCCCGACGAGCTCGGACAATACCGGATCGGCGAGCTCAAGGCGGCGTGCGACGCGCTTGGCGTCCGCGATCAGCGTTTCCTCGGCGGCCCGGGCCGGTGGCGGGACTCCGGCATGATGGGCACGCCGGCCAATGCGGACCCACGTTGCTTCTGGCAAGCGGACGTGTCTCAGGCGGCGGCGATGCTGGCAAAGGTTATCGATGAGGTGGCGCCGGAGGCCATCGTGACCTACGACGCGAACGGCTTCTATGGTCACCCGGACCACATCCAGGCGCACCGGGTCGCCTGGCGGGCGTATCACCTGGCCTGCGACCCGGCGCGGACCAGCTTCTACGCCACCGCTGCGCCGGTCTCGCCGGCGGCCTTGGGGGGGCTCGGGGGGGTCGTCCCCCCCGGAGCCAGCAGAGTCGCGCGGGTCGGCATCGGCGGCTACCTGACCGCGAAGTTCGCCGCGATGCGGGCGCATGCCACCCAGATCACCGTGTCCGAGCCGCGCTTCGCGCTATCCAATGGCGTGTGGGAGGAGGTTCACCCTGTCGAGTGCTACACGCTGCTCGCCGGTCCTGGCGGCGGTGATTCCAGCTTGTTCCCCCGGTAGCCTGCATGTTATGGCAACGGATGGCGCCCCGGGGGGTGACAGCTCCCGCCGGCGCTCCGCGGCGGTCACCGCGGGAGCGTACGCGGTGCTGTTCCTGGCGGGCGCGGTGGAGGCGACGTTCGGCAGCTTCCAGTACAGCCGGTTCTCCCCGGCGCTCGCGATCGTGCTGTGCGGTGTCATCTTCGCCACCTGCCTGCTCGCCGCCTGGGGGATGGGGTCGGTAACCGGCGCGTTTGTGCCCGCCGCGGCGTGGCTCATCGTGACGTTCGCGCTGTCCACCTCGCCGGTGCCCAACGGCAGCGTGGTCATCGCCAACACCACCGCCGGCAAGTGGTATCTGTACGGTGGCACGCTGAGCGCTGCCTTCGCCGTGGTGCTGGCGTTCGCTGGCGTCCTGGGTATCCGCCGCTCCTGAACACGCCTCTTCCCATGATCATGGGTCAAAGGCGGTAACTATTCCCGCAAACGACCCATGATCATGTAACGCGCGGCCCCCTAGGACGTGAGCGCGGCCTCGACGCGGTCCATGGCCCAGTCAAGCTCCGCGTCGGTGATGATCAGCGGTGGCGCGAGCCGGATCGTGTTGCCGTGCGTTTCCTTGGCCAGCACGCCCAGACGCGCCAGACGCTCGCACACCTCGCGGCCGCCAACAGAGGCGAACGACACACCCGCCCACAGCCCGCGCCCGTCCACACGCGACACAGCCGACGAAGGCAACGTCCTCAGCCGCGCATGCATCCGCGTCCCCAGCTCGGCCGATCGCTGAACCAGCGACCCGTCCCGCAGCATGGCGATGACCTCCCTGGCCACGGCGCACGCGAGCGGGTTCCCCCCGAACGTCGACCCGTGCTGGCCGGGCCTGAGCACGCCCAGCACGGCCCGCGACGACACCATCGCCGACACCGGCACGATGCCGCCGCCCAGCGCCTTGCCCAGCAGGTAAGCGTCCGGCACCACGCCCTCCGCCGAGCAGGCGAACGTGAACCCGGTCCGCCCCAGCCCGGACTGGATCTCGTCCGCGATCATCAGCGCCCCATTCAGCGAGCACAGCGACCGCACCCCGGCCAGGAAGCCGGGCGGCGGGACGACCACGCCGGCCTCGCCCTGGATCGGCTCGACCAGCACCGCCACCACCCGCGGCCCGACATCGGACGAGGCCAACACATCCGACAAAGCCGACAAATCACCATAAGGCACGCTAACGAACCCTGGCGTGTACGGCCCGAAGTCTTCCCGGGCGTCCGGATCGGAGGAGAACGACACGATCGTGGTGGTCCGTCCGTGGAAGTTCCCGTCGAACACCACGATCACGGCTTCGTCGTGTGGCACCCCGCGCACCGTGTATCCCCACTTGCGCGCGACCTTGATCCCGGTCTCCACCGCTTCGGCGCCAGTGTTCATCGGGAGGACCATCTCCATGCCGGCCAGCTCGGCCAGCTCCGCGCAGAACGGCCCGAACTGATCGTGGTCGAACGCCCTGCTGACCAGCGTGACCCGCTCGAGCTGACGTCGCGCGGCGTCCACCAGCCTCGGGTGCCGGTGCCCGAAGTTGAGCGCCGAATATCCGGCCAGCATGTCCAGGTAGCTGCGCCCGTTCACGTCGGTCACCCAGACGCCGGAGGCCTCCGCCACCACGACCGGCAGCGGCGCGTAGTTGTGCGCGCTGTACCTGTCGGTCAGCGACGACGGGTCGGTCGTCGCCTCGGTCATCGTATGGGTCATCGTCAGCTCCTTCCCGTCAGTCCCTCAGCTCCAGCGTGCAGCACTTGGGGCCGCCGCCGCCCTTGAGCAGTTCGGACATGTCGGCCTCGATCGGCTCGAACCCGCGCTGGCGAAGCTGGCCCGCCAGCCCCTGGGCCTGAGCCGGCAGCACCACGTGCCGCCCGTCGCTCACCGCGTTGAGCCCGAGCACCTCCGCGTCCTCGTCCTTCGCCTCGATCAGCTCATCGAACAGGCCCGCGAGCGCAACCCGCCCGGCGTCGTCGAACGCGGCCGGGTAGTACATCGCGGTGCTGGAGTCCAGCACGCACAGCGCGGTGTCCAGGTGGTAGTACCGCGGGTCGACCAGCCGCAGGCTCACCACCGGCAGGCCGAACACCCGCCCGATCTCCTGCGCCGCCGCCTCATCGCTGCGGAACCCGTAGCCGGCGAGCAGCGTGCGTCCGGTGAAGAGGATGTCTCCCTCACCCTCGTTGACGTACTCGGCCTCCCGCACATGCTGGTACCCGCTGCGCCGGAACCAATCCAGGTAGGCGCCGGCCTCGGCGGTCCGCTGCGGGTACCGGAACCGCGCGCCGAGCACCGTGCCGCCCACCACCATGGCGCCGTTGGCCGCGTACACCATGTCCGGCAGTCCGGCGACCGGCTCGATGATCCGCACGTCGTGGCCGAGGGCGAGGTAGGTGTCTCGCAGCCGCGCCCACTGCCGGATGGCCGCCGCGGTGTCGGTGGGCTGGTCAGGGCGCATCCACGGGTTGATCGCGTACGTCACGCCGAAGTGCCACGGCGGGCACATCAGGTAACGGCGCGTGGTTGCCGGCCGCTCGTCCCAGTTGATCATGAGCCAAGGCTAGGGTGTGGGAACGCCGGAAGATATGCGCCGTTCATGCGTCTCAACGGAGATTCGTTGCTTTTTTGCGCGATGAACCATTGATTTATTGTGTTTTCAATGGGGAACGACGGTGGTTCAACCCCCGCGCCCCTACCCCGCCAGCGTGGCTAACGACTTCCTTGCGACACCGCAGTACACGTGGACCGCCGGCGACTCGGCGTCGTCGTCGGCCGCCCGGTCCGGCTTCCACCGCGGGCATGGCACCACTCCGGGTTCGACCACCTCCAGGCCGTCGAAGAAGCTGGCCAGCTCATCGGGCCTGCGCAGGAGGTACGGCGTCTCGGTGCCCGACGAGGCGGCCAGCCGCGCGTTGTAGCGCAACTGCGCACGGTTGATGGTGTCGCTGGTGCTGCCGCCGTCGGCGATCACCAGATAGCTGCCGGACGGCAGCGCGCCCAGCAGCTGGCTGGTGATCGAGCGGGCCGCGCCGTGGTCCTCCACGTAGCCCAGGATGCCGAGCATGATCAGCGCGACCGGCCTGCGGTAGTCCAGCGTGACGGCCGCCCCGCGCAGCACGGCGGTGACGTCGCGCAGGTCCGCGTCCACGTAGCCGACCGCCCCTTCGGCCGCGGGCGGGGCGCTGTCCAGCAGGGCCTTGGCGTGGGAGAGGACGACCGGGTCGTTGTCCACGTAGGCGATCCGGCTGTCGGGCGCGATCCGTTGCGCGATCTCATGGGTATTGCCCCCGGCGGGCAGCCCGGAACCGAGGTCCAGGAACTGCCTGATCCTGGCCGGCCCGGCGAGGTACCGCATCGCGCGGACGAGGAAGGCACGCTCCGCGCGAGCGGTCTCGGCCAGGTGCGGGAACTCCTGCGCTATCTCGGTCCCGGTCAGCCGGTCGGCCTTGAAGTAATCGTGGCCGCCGAGCCAGAAGTTCCGTACCCGGGCGGGATGAGCCATGCTGACATCAACCCCGGGCGGCGGTGGACCACCCGGGTCCCGGTCGGCCTGGGCTTCTTCAACCACGAGTTCCCCTTGCGATATAGCGATGTACTTCGGTGGCGTTCTTCCGTATTCTGCCCGAGGCACCCAGGTAACGTGGTCTTCTTGGGGGACGCCATCGCACCGGAAGGATCCCCCATGACTTTAATCCGCCGTGTGTTCGCGGCCACGGCCGTGCTGGTCACGGTGTCGGCGAGCGCGGCCTGTAGTAGTGGCTCCACATCGGCAAGCGCTCCGGCGCCGAAGAAGACGAATGTGGTAGTCGGGGTGCTTCCGGCCGTCAATACCGCCTCGCTGTATCTCGCCATCAAAGAGGGCTACTTCGCCCAGGCCGGTCTGGTCGTGACCCCGCGGCAACTGGCGACCTCCACCGAGGCGATACCGTCGATGCTGCACGGAAGCATCGACATTTCCAGCGGGAACATGGATTCCTACCTGGCCGCGCAGGCATCGGGCGTGGTCTCGCTGCGCATACTCAACGAGACGGCGCTGTGCTCCCCGGGCACCCTGGCCGTGCTGACCACCCCGCGGACGGGTATCACCAACGCGGCGCAACTGGCCGGTAAGACGGTCGCGGTGGCCCTGCATCCCAACATCCAGACGCTAACCATCAACCGGCTGCTGGGCGCGGCGGCGGCGCCACATTACGTCGTGGTCCCGTTCGCCGACATGGGCGCCGAACTGGCCGCGGGCAAGGTCGACGCGATCGCCACGCTGGAGCCTTACATCAGCGCCGTCGAGCACACCGATGGTGCCAAGGTGGTGCTCGACCAGTGCGGCGGCGCGAACGTCGACCTGCCGCTGGGCGGCTACTTCGCCACCGCGTCCTGGGCGGCCAGGTACCCGGATACCGCGCGCGCCTTCCAGCGGGCCCTGGACCGGGCGCAGGCGCTGGCCGACAGCGATCCTGCGCTCCTCCGACAGGTCCTGCCCACGTTCATGAAGGTGACGCCGCAGATCGCGGCGAAGGTCGGCCTGCCCCGCCTGGCCGTCGGACTTAACCAGGCCGCGATTCAGGAAGTGGCGGACCTGGGTCACTCGGGCGGGGAGTTGAAGCGGCCGCTGGACGTCTCGCCGCTGCTTTTCAGGTGACTTTGCGGCCGATCCCGGCCCAGCGGGAGGCGGGGGCGGCCGCCTGCATCTGCGACTCCGGCCGCCACTTCGACACCTGCACCAGCCCCGGCGGCATCATTTCCAGGCCGTCGAAGAACCTCGCGACATCCGCGCGGCCGCGCAGCGTCCGCTTCTCCACGGACATGGTGTCCAGTACGGCCGCGGCCTTCACCGACCGCGGGTCGATGTCGCCGGTCGGGTGGGTGATGGCCAGGTAGCTGCCGGGCGCCAGGGCGGCCAGCAGCGTTTTTACGACATCGAACGGGTCGTCGGAGTCCGGGATGAGCTGCAGGATGCCGAGCAGCATCAGCGCCACCGGCCGGCGGAAGTCGATCACCCGGCCCGCCTCGGCCAGGATCTCATCCGGGTCGCGGAAGTCGGCGTCCACGTACGCGCAGGCGCCCTCGCGGTTGCTGGTCAGCAATGCCCGTGCGTGCAGCAGGACAACCGGGTCGTTGTCGACGTAGACGATGCGGCTGTCCGGCGCGACGGCCTGCGCGACCTCGTGGGTGTTGTTGGCGGTGGGGATGCCGGTGCCGATGTCGAGGAACTGCCGGATGCCGGCCTCGCCGGTCAGGTAGCGTACGGCCCGCACCAGGAACGCGCGGTTCGCCCGGACCGCTCTGGCCAGGTCCGGGTACTCCGCCAGCGCTTTGTCTCCGGCCTCCCGGTCGGCGGCGAAGTTGTCTTTGCCGCCCAGCCAGTAGTCGTAGATCCGGGCCTGATGCGCGACGGTTGGATCGAAACGGACAGCCTTGCCGACGTCGGCGTCATCTGCCCCGTTTCGCCTCACATCACACAGCGTACCCAACAGCGGGTTTCGGGGGCATTGATGCGTTGACCGACGGCATCCGGGTAACTAGATGCCCGTGGCGAGACAGTCGAGGTTGCGGCGCAGCAACGTTACCGGGCCCGGCATCAGCAGGATCCGGGTCGGCCGGGGGTTCCGGTATCTGGGTCCGGACGGCGAGCCGCCTACCGCCGGGGACCTGGCCCGGATCAAGGCTCTCGTGATACCGCCGGCCTGGCGGGATGTGTGGATCTGCCCGTGGCCGCACGGCCACATCCAGGCCGTGGGGGTGGACGCGGCGGGCCGCAAGCAGTACTTGTACCACGCGCGATGGCGCGAGAAGCGCGACAAGGAGAAGCACGATCACGTGCTCGATTTCGCCGCCAAGCTGCCCGACGTGCGGAAGATTGTCCTGGCCGAGCTGGACACCACCGTCCGCGGCCGCCAGGCGCTGCGCAGGCAGCGGGTTCTCGCCGCCGCCGTACGCCTGCTCGACCTGGGTTTCTTCCGGGTCGGCGGCGAGCAGTACGCCGAGGAGCATGGCACGTTCGGGCTCGCTACGCTGCGCCGCGAACACGTCAGCTTCGCCCGCGGCGAACTCACCTTCTGCTATCCGGCGAAGGGCGGTTATGAGCGCGTCCAGGCCATCGCCGACCCGCAGGTGATCCGCGTTATCCGGTCGCTGCGCTCCCGCCAGGACGACGATGACAGTTTGCTCGCCTACTGGCGCGACGGCGCCTGGCAGCGGGTGCACAGCTCGGACATCAACCTGTACCTGAAGGAGCTGACCGATCTGGACGTCAGCGCCAAGGATTTCCGCACCTGGCACGCCACCGTTCTGGCCGCGGTCGGCCTCGCGGTGTCCCCGGTGGCCCGCCGGTCGCCGAGCAGCCGCAAGCGCGCCGTGGCGCGGGTGGTCAGGGAGGTCGCCGATTACCTCGGCAACACCCCGGCGGTGTGCCGCTCGTCCTATATCGATCCGCGCGTCATCGAGCGCTACGACCGCGGCGACACGATCGCCGCCGACCTCGACCGTCTCGGCGAAGCCGCCCCGGGTTCCCTCGCCACCCACGGCGCCGTCGAAGAAGCCGTCCTCCGCCTCCTGCGCTCTTTACCCTCCGCGCCAAGGCCTCGCTGCGCTCGGCCGGCTTGGGGCCACGGCGGGAACCGACGCCCCTCCGGGACGTCGACCGCCGCGGCGCTCACTTCCGCTCGCTCTTTACCCTCCGCGTCCCTCAGAGCCTGCTTGAGAACTCGATTCTGACGGCACCGATGGTGCCAACGGCACGCTCGAATCGGACAAATTGCCTTGGAGGGCGGCACCGATGGCGCCATCGGTGTGCTCGCGGTGGCCGCTTCATCTGACCGAGCGGGGCTTCCAAACAGGTTCTCAGACTTTCAGGGCGCGCAGGCGAGTGCACGTGGAGGCTATTCGTTCGTCGGTGGCGGTCAGGGCAAAGCGGACGTGCTGTTTCCCGTTGGGGCCGTAGAGTTCGCCGGGGGCGGCCAGGATGCCTTCGGCGGCGAGAAGTTCCGCGGCGGACCAGCAGTCATGTCCGGGTAGCGAGGCCCACAGGTACAGACCCGCCTCGGAGTGGTCGATGGTCCAGCCGGACTCGGCCAGCGCGGCCCACAGCACCGAGCGCCGTGCCGCGTACCGGTCGCGCTGCTCGGCCGCGTGCGCGTCGTCGTTCAATGCGGCGGTCATCGCGGCCTGGACCGGGCCGGGCATGATCAGGCCGGCGTGCTTGCGTATCTCCAGCAGCGACGCCACGAGCGCCGGGTCCCCGGTGACGAAGCCCGCCCGGTAGCCCGCCAGGTTGGACCGCTTGGACAAGGAATGGACCGCCAGCAGGCCGTCGGACGAACCGCCGCACACCGAAGGGTGCAGTATCGACAGCGGGGAGCTTTCCCAGCCCAGCGTGATGTAGCACTCGTCGGACGCGACCACGCAGCCGCGCGCTCGTGCCCAGTCGACGACCTTGCGCAGGTGGTCGACCGGCAGCACCCGTCCCGTCGGGTTGGACGGCGAATTCACCCACACCAGCTTGACGCGGGCGGGGCCCGCGGCCAGCAGGCTGTCCGACGCTAGCGCGGTGGCGCCGGCCAGCCGCGCACCGGCGTCATACGTCGGGTACGCGATCGCCGGATGCATGACCACGTCGCCCGGCCCGAGCCCCAGCATCGTCGGCAGCCACGCGACGAACTCCTTGGTGCCGATCACGGGCAGCACGTCATCGGCCGCGACGCTGACGCCGCAATCGCGCGCCAGCCATCCCGAAGCAGCCGCGCGCAGCTCCCCGGTACCCCGCGTCGCCGGATAACCGGGCCAGTCCGACGCCGCGGCCAGTGCGGCCCGGACCACGTCAGCCACCGGGTCCACGGGCGTCCCCATAGAGAGATCCACCAGTCCGTTCGTGTGAAGGCTGGCCTTCTCTTTAAGCGGAGCGACACGGTCCCAGGTGAAGGACGGGAGCCGGGCTGCGAGCGTCATTCCTCCGTGGCTTGCGGCGGAAGGGCCGCCACCACCGCGTGGTCCTTGCCGATCGGGCCCGTCTTCGACGCACCGCCCGGCGAGCCGAGATCACTGAAGAACTCGACGTTGACCTTGTAGTAGTCCTTCCATTGGTCGGGCACGTCGTCTTCGTAGTAGATCGCTTCGACCGGGCAGACCGGCTCACAAGCACCGCAGTCAACGCACTCGTCCGGGTGGATATACAGCATCCTGTCGCCCTCGTAGATGCAGTCCACGGGGCATTCCTCGATGCATGCCTTATCAAGCACATCAACGCAGGGCTGCGCGATGATGTAGGTCACTGGTGAACTCCTGTCTTCGTCCTTGCTATCCACAGTATGGCGGTTCGAGGCTTGGCCAGCGACAATCTAGCTCGCGACGATACCGGTCTGTGGCGTCCCCTTGGGGTTCGCGTCCCGTTGCCAGCCCATACTGCCATCTGCGGCTTTCCACGCATAACCGGCGTAGCGCACTTCACTGATCTGGTACTCCTCAGCATGGGTGACGAGCCAGCTCGCCGCTGCCCAGCCCGCCCCTTTGGGCACATGGGACAGCGTGACGTTGCTCACTCGAACCGCCACCCCGTTCCGCTCGGGCGACCCGAACGTCTCCTGCAGTGCCTGCCGCGCCCGGGTGGCATCCGCGCGCTGCTTCGCGGCTGGGGTGTACCAGCAGGTGACGGCGTGCGGCGGCTGACCGGTCAGGTCACCGGACAGGAGCGTGGCCACGTATTCGTTCTCCGCGTAGGCCGATCCGTCCGCGCTGCGCTGTACATCCTGGGCGGCCTGATCGACCGGGATCTTGGTATAGCGGGGGACCTGGACCAGCGCGGCGAAGAACTTGGTCGTCGCGTAGACGGGATTCTGCAGGTCGGCGGCAGTGCCCCAGCCCTGTGAGGGCCGCTGCTGGAACACGCCGACCGAGTCGCGGTCACCGTAGGGCAGGTTCTCCAGGTCCGATTCCTGCAAGGCGGTGGCGAGCGCTATGGTGACCGCCCGCCGGGGCAGCTGGTGCCGGGCCGCGACACCGGCGATGATGGCGGCGATGCCTGCCTGCCCGACCTCGAGCGAGACCGCCTGCGTCCCGGTGCCGGCCTGGCAGGCCGGCGCGGGGGGCGGCGTGGCGGTGACACGCTCGAGGGCACGGTAGGCCGCGTAACCGACGATGGCGAGCAGCACCGTCAGCGCGATGGCGACGGTGGCGGCACGCCGGGCGCGGTACGGCACACCAAACGGTACCTGTCCCGGGCCTGGCCGTGTGTCCGATAAGCTCCGGCTCCATGAGCGAGTCTGTTGTCACGTCGCCGCTTCCGGCGGTGATCGATGAGCTGTGGGAACACCGGGCCGAGCTGTCGTCGTCGGACGCGACGGCGCGTGAGGCTGTGGTCGGCGCGGTGGACGCGATCGACGCGGGCTCGGCGCGGGTCGCGTGGGTGGATCCGGCCTCGGATGAGGTGCTCGTCGACGAGCGGGCCAAACGTGCGATCCTGCTGGCGTTCCGGGTCCTGCCGATGGCTCGCTCGCAGGTCGGCGACTTCCGCTATGACGACCGGGTGCCGCTGAAGACGCGACTCGACGGAGTGCGGGTGCTGCCCGGTGCGATCGCCCGCTGGGGGTCGTATGTGGCCCCCGGAGTGGTGCTGATGCCTTCGTTCGTCAACATCGGGTCGTACGTGGATTCCGGAACGATGGTGGACACGTGGGCGACGGTCGGGTCGGGGGCACAGATCGGGAAAAACGTGCATTTGTCGGGCGGGGTGGGGATCGGGGGCGTTCTGGAGCCGCCCAACGCCGTCCCGGTGGTCGTCGAGGACGAGGCGATGATCGGCTCGCGCTGCATGGTGGTGGGTGGCGCCAGGGTCCGGACCGGCGCGACGCTCGGCGCCGGCGCGATCTTGACCAGGACCACCCACGTCATCGACGTGGAGACCGGCGACGAACTGCCGCTCGGCGAGGCGCCGGCCTGGTCGGTGTGCGTGGGCGGAACCCGGACGCGGAAGTTCGCCGGTGGCGAGTTCGGCATGCCGTGCCTGCTGGTGCTGAAGCGGCTGCCGCCCGGAACCCGCCACGACAAGTCCGAGCTCAACGCCATCCTGCGCGACCACGGCCTGGACGCCTAACCCTGCTTGCGTCGGCTCGATCCCCGTCCCCACTGCGGGAACCCGACATTTCACGTTTTGCGCCCTGAACAACCGATGGTTCTCGAACTGGGTGCGGATTAAGACGGAACATTCGTGCTGGACGGAAATAAAGTGTACGAATACGACCGGTTTATTTCCGTCCAGCACGGAATTTCCACGCTATACAGAGGCGAAGGGCAAGGGCTGGGCTGGCCCGCGTCCGAGCCGGTGGCCCGAGTGGCCCCGAGCTGGCGGGCTCGATGGTGCCACGGCACGCTGAGGATCCTGGATCGCGCGGTAGTAGGCAGAAGGCCCTACCGTTGGTACACGATGAGCGTTAATTCAGAGCCGCACCGGCGGATCCGTCGCCAGGGACCCGTCACGCTGCGCGGCAAGCAGATACCGGCGACGACGACCGACCAGCGGCTGCTCGACCGGCGGGGGCCTGCCGATTGGGTTCACGCCGACCCGTGGCGGGTGCTGCGGATCCAGGCCGAGTTCGTGGAGGGGTTCGGCCTGCTGGCCGAGCTCGGACCCGCGGTCTCGGTTTTCGGCTCCGCCAGGACCCGGCCCGGCGCCGCGGAGTACGAGATGGCCGAGGGCATCGCGGCTGGCCTGGTCAGAGCCGGATACGCGATCATCACCGGCGGCGGTCCCGGCATCATGGAGGCGGCCAACAAGGGCACGGTCGCGGCGGGAGGTGTTTCGGTCGGGCTAGGGATAGAGCTGCCCAGGGAACAAGGTCTGAACGACTTCGTCGAGGTCGGGCTGGAGTTCCGTTACTTCTTCGTCCGGAAGACCATGTTCGTCAAGTACTCACAGGCGTTCGTGGTGATGCCCGGCGGTTTCGGCACCATGGACGAGCTGTTCGAGGCGCTGACCCTGGTAGAGACGAGCAAGATCACCCGCTTCCCGATCGTCCTGGTCGGCAGCGCCTACTGGTCCGGCCTGCTGTCCTGGCTGAAGGAGACGGTCCAGGTAGAAGGCAAGATCAGCGCCCCCGAGCTCGACCTCCTCACCATCGCCGACGACGCCGCCGAGGTAGTGGAGATCATCACAACGGCCCACGCCCACGACAGCATCACCGTTCCCCGGCCCGACGCGAACGGCAGCTGACTTTATGCGCAGGTTCTCTCGTTCATCTAGCAAATGCTGGATGAAATGCTAGATGCGAACCGCTGCGGCCGAACCATGCTGTCAGGTGGAGTGACGTGCAGGTTCGTTACTGTGGCATCTTCAAGCGGGCTGCCTGCTTGTCGAGGTTGCGGACTTGGACGGACCCGGGCCCGAAGGTGTCGGCGAGCAGAGGGCGGACGGACTGGAGTTCGGCTAGCGCTTCGTCGGGATAGCCATCGGCGGCTAGGAGCTGTGCGATGACGAAGCGGGTCTCGAGGATCTCGCGTGCCTCCTCTCCGCCTGCGGTCGCGTTGGCGTTCTGCACGTAGAAACGTAGCTGGGGAAGGGCCTTGCCGGGCTTGCCTGTTTCCGCGTAGGCATGGCCCGCGTGGTAGGCGCAGTCCAGGCAAGTGCCGCCGGTTCGGGTCCTTCAATCGTCAGGCAGGCAAGCCTTTTCTCCGAGCCAGCGGTTCGATGACGACAGTCCGGTACGGCGCGGCTAGCTGGCCGAGGTCATCGGGATCAGCGGTCTGCACGACTCCGCCGCCCGCTTCCACCGCCACCGCTACGGGATGGGCATCCGCGAATAGCGCGGAACTCACGCCCGCCTCGGCGAGCAGAGCCCCGATAAGGCGGGCCAGGCTGCGATCGGTATCACGGAGCAGCAGCCCATTCCCCGATTCCCGGGCCAACAGCGCATCCAGCGCCTGGTTGCGTCCGGCCCCCCGGTACAGCTCGGCCAGGGTTCCCGTCGCGATCGCGACCTCGCGGCGCAGCCGACGTGCCGCTTCCATGGCCCGCCGGACCTTACGTTCGGCCGGATGCCGCGGGTCAAGCAGTGCGCTCACCGCCTCGGTGTCGAGTACCAGCCGCATCAGCCGGCCCGCAGTTCGCCGTGGTCCTCGGCCATGCCACCGAGCAGGCGCATGTACCGCGCGATCTCTGCCTCGTCTTCGGACGTGTCAAGGCCGCCGCGTTCAGCGGCCAGGTGATCGAGCAGATCCTCCAGCGCTTGCTGCCGCTTGCGTCTGGCGAATTCCGCCCGCAAGACCGAGTTCACCTCGGCCGATAGCGTGGTACCGCCTTCAGCTTCCAGTGCCGCGACCAGATCCGCGTCGAGAGTGACCGAAACCTTCCGCTTCGCCAAGGATGTCATACCATTATCCTACCGTGGTCGCCCAACGGTCAGCTCGATTGTGACTGAGCATCCTGGCCTCATCCTGAGCCAGAACCACAACACGCCGCGCCTGCGCGCATCCTGGCCACAGCCAGCGCGACCCGCCGTCATAGCTACCGGCCTCTTTATCACGAACGGCTGTGGTCCCACTGGCCATGACCTTCCTCCATTCCGTCCGATCGACACCGTGAACTGTCACCGCCGTGCGTAGGACGGCCGCCACAGATTGTTGCGAAGCGGGGCTAGCTAGCCAGCCTCGAAGGGCATATTGTCACTGCCGCCCTGACTCTTGGCTGGGAGGAAGAGGAGGCCAACGGTGAGAACGTGCCCGGCATGCCGGACGGCGCAGCCGTCCCGGCTCGGCGACCCGCTATGCCCGGCCTGCACGGATGCTGCCCGGCAGACCGTGCCCCATCCACTGTGGCCCTTCGACTCCCCGTTAATGCGCCGCGTCCTGGCGGAGGTGAACGTCCCGGCTGTGGTGGCCGTTTTCCGGGCCGCCACTGGGCTGCCGCAGTCCGACCTGGCGGCCATGGTCGGGTGGAGTCGGGCGGCGCTAGGCTTGTATGAGCACGGGCAGCGTGGTGCCGTGTTCGACATCCGGGTGCTGCTCGGCTTCGCCGACGCGGTAGCGATGCCGCGCGAGGCGCTGCTGCCGCTCGTGCTGGGAGATACAGACGCGGCACCACACATTGAAAGTGCCGCGAGCGAGATAGGCACGGACGTGGATAGGCGGAGCTTCGGCGGCCTTGCGGCAGGCGCCGCTTTGGCGGTGATGTTGCCCGAGGCAGCGGTACCGTCCCGGGCAACTGCCTCCCATGTCAAGTACCTGCAGGCGTCGCTGAACAATCTATGGGCGCAGGACGGCACAGTGGGTAGCGGGGCATTGCTGCGTCCGGCCCTGCGGCAGTGGCAGCTTGCGCGGCGGATGCTGATGCAATCCAGTTACTCGATGCGATTGGCACTGGCCAGGCTGTGCTCGCGATCGTCGAAACCGGAGTGACGTCGAATCGGACGCTTAATGAGCTGCGCCCAATCCGTACCGCGGCCGCGGAATCCGGCGATGAAGAATTCTGTGCTCGGTTTGACGCGGCCGAGCGTGCGCTGGCCGTGGCGTAGGCGATCCCGGCATAACGCGGGCACAGGAGCTGCCTCGCCCGGACGGGGTTCCCGGCGTGGTGACCGGGAACCACCGTTCGTTCGTGTTAAGCCGGGAAGTTATGTGCCTAGCGCCGAGATGCTTGACCACAGCACCCCGGCCGGAGCAGCCGGTACCTGCGAAACCGCAGGTCAGAGGGCATGAAAAGCGCCCCCAGCAGGATTCGAACCTGCGCACTCGGCTCCGGAGGCCAAAATGCTGTACCGAGATGTTAACACACGGTAACCTCGGTGGCTAGCGAGGCTCCCGATACCGGGTTGCTATCAAGCACTGTGCGTAGGCTGCCGAGAGCCGTGTGCCTAGTGAAGCTCTCCTGCTTCGCGGGAAGTATCGCGGATGAGGCCGGTCCATTGCAATGAACACATAGTGAAGACCCGCACCGGTCGACGCGGGCCTTCACGTTCGGATAGCAGAGATATTGGAAAATTGTGGCCTGTTCAGGTGACGCGGGTTCGCTTGCGCAAGCGGGCGGCGTTGAGCTGGGCTGACAATTTCCGCGCTGCTGCGGCGACCAACTCGGCGCGTCTGTCGGTCGGCAGTACGCCCTTGGGATCAACTTCGCGCTCCAGGCGGGCAAAGATGGCAGCCCGTGCGGCTTCAGCCTGGTCAGCGCGGGCCATCGGCTGGGACCACCGTGCATTCGCGGCGATCTTGGCCCGGAGCCGCCGCTGTTCGGGAGTCATGCCACACCATCCCCATCCGCTGCGGATGCCTGGCGTCGGTGCAGGCTGCGTCGCAGGTTCCTGCGCTCTTCGGGATCCAGACCGCCCCAGATGCCGAACCGCTCGTCGTTTGCCATAGCGAACGTGAGGCACTCGGCCCTGACCGGGCAGCGGCGACAGACCCGCTTGGCTTCAGTGCCAGGATCATCCTGGGAAGGGAAGAAGATCTCCGAGTTAGTCTGGCCGCACAGTGCCTGCTGGGCCCACTGCCCGAGCCGAGCGGTAGTGACGGCGGCGGAGACCTTGCCGAGCAGGACAAGCTCGGTGCCATCGACCGATTTGATGCGTTTGTACATGCAGGGTTGCTCCGTTCGTCGCGGGACGAGGGAGCATGGTCTGGGTTTATGCCAGTCGTGGCTGGCGGCGGCCGAGCACGCCGGGAGTGCAGCAGCCCGGGCCATCGCTACAACTGAGGTAGAACGCGTGCAGCACGATTTTAACCGGTGTGAATAAGATGGTCAAACGGCCGTACTGGAGTGGACGGGGGTCATTATCGGACGGTGTCCTCGGCCGAGGTGGTCGCTGCCGGAAGCCCTTCGACGGCGCGGGCGCTGTCGACCATATCAGCGATTGCCTGCAGCGATCGGTCCGAGAGCCCAGCTGCTCGCAGCGCCAACTCGCGGACCTTATCGTCGGTCAGGGCAGCGACCACCTCGGCCGGAAGCTCTTGCTCTTGAGTGCTGTCGTCGGGGAGGAAGTAGACAGGCGGAACGCCGAAGAACTTCGCCAGTGCGGTCAGATGCCTCAGAGTCGGGTTGTCCCGCTGCCCGGTCCGGAGCAGCCAGAGGTAGGTAGCGGACACCACCCGGTCGCCCGCCGCAGTGTTGATCGCGTCAGCGACTTCGGCGGGCGTGTATGGACCGCGGCCCTTGGGATGGACCGTCCGGAACAAGTGGTCCAACCGCCGCGCCAGGAATCCTTCCGGTGGACGCGTCTGCCTGGGCATGTCGGTAGGATCACCTCCACGCTGGTCCGGACCGCAAGACTCCAGGCTGCCCGCCCGGAATGCTTAATACAAGTTACTAGAACATGTCGCACTGTCTATGTCAGTTATTTCGGTCGTGGTCCCGCAGGCGGACGGCCACGCCAGCTGGCCGGACCAGACCGAGTAGACGCGATCCGGTATACCAGCGGGAACGTCAAAGCGTCTGCCTAGGTCGAAGGAGAGTCATCTAGCTGGCTGACAATCAGGAGGAGTCGTTCGGACCCGCCTGTTCGCGCGGTGGTCCGCGATCGCGGCGCTTGTCCTTGGCGTCGTCGCAAGGTCGCTTACCGCCTGCTGGCTGAGGTGCACCTGAACCCGAGCGCCATGGGAAGTGATCACGCTCGTATCGCCGTTGCCGGTCTGGTCCTCGGCTGCGGGACCGCCCTCGCGCACATGCTCCACACCGAGCTTCCGCTGCGGACATGTCAGTGCAGGGGGAGGCGTGGACAGGATCAAGGGCAAGGTCAGGCGGTCTGTGGACCATTTCTGCGTCGAGACCAGGACGATACGCGCGGCGCAGGTGGTCATCGGGCATACTGAAAGTACTCGTCGATCTGGCGTGCACAGTCTGCTGAGGAGGTGAGCTGACGCCTGTGGCGCCCTACGAGGGCTTACATGGGGTTGCTAGCTCCCTGGTAAGCGTCCCCCTATCCGTTTCAACTTGAGGATGAAGGTGTTGCCGCCGGATGAAACCTCAAGCATCGAGTCGAGTGTAGAACGCGGGCATGGAGACCGCCGCGGCTACCGCGGAGGTCTTCTCGACACTGAAGTCTGTCGGCTTGGCAGGTGCGGTACTGGCGCTGTGCTTTCTGGTGATCGCGGCTGTATTCGCCGCGTACGTGAGCCGGGAGGCGTTCCGCACCGGCCGGTCAGTACGGATAAAGGTCAGCCCTCGCTCGCTCGAAATCACGATAAGTTCCCAACGACGCACGCGTGACACTCAGCCGAAAGAAGGGAGGAACGAGACTAAGGCGGCTGAGGTCCAGCGAACCGAATCGATAGCCGACTAAGACCCGATGGCGCCTTACGCCCGTGCAGTTGGCTATGCCGCGAACCAGTGGTCGACGTACGGCAACTGGTTGCCATGCACCAGATGACGGTCGTAGCGATTGAGCAGGAGGCACGATGCGAGCAGCCCGACAGGCGGGTCTTCACTCAGACCGCTCCTGCCATACCTGGTGCATGAACGGGTCCCGCGCAGGCCGGCGAGCGGTCCAATACGGACTGCATGCGATCCGGGCACCGAGATGCCCGGACATCCGAGACGGCCGCACCGAGCGGCGGGACAGCGAGCGGTCCAATACGGACTGCACGCGATTCCGGGCACCGAGATGCCCGGACATCCGAGACGGCCGCACTAAGCGACCGTCCGTATTCGGTACCGATGGCCGACGCTGTGGCCACGGCGTACGGCACTCTTATCAGGCAACGGCAGAGTTTTGATCCGCGCCGATAACGGCGACAACCGAACTGGCGGGTGGTATCCCGGGACGCCGGGGTGCCACCCAGCTATTTGCCGTTGACATACTCGCGCCATGCGATGGTCGGTGTTCTGCCGCAATGGCGAACAGGGCCCCGCATATGGACAGGAGATGCCAGGTGGTAGTGGTAGCCGACACGGCATCCATCGCTTCAAAGGCTTACCAGCGTAGAGGTGGCCTGCCACAGTGTCTGCAGGCGGATTCTGGCCGCGCTACTGCGGCGCCTTCAAGCGGGCGGCCTGCTTGTCGAGGTTGCGGACCTGGATGGAGCCGGGTCCGAAGGTGTCGGCGAGCAGTGAGCGGACGGCTTGGAGTTCGGCGAGCGCTTCGTCGGAGTAGCCGTCGGCGGCCAGCAGCTGCGCTATGACGAAGCGGGTCTCAAGGGCCTCGCGCGTCTCGTCTTCGCCTACGGAGAAGTCGGCGTTCTGTATATAGAAGCGCAGCTGCGGGAGGGCTTTACCCGGCTTGCCGATCTCGGCGTAGGCGTGGCCAGCATGGTAGGCGCAGTCCAGGACATTCGGGTCGTTCGCGGGGAAGTACTGCCGGTAGTCGCGTCCTGCGGCATCGAGCACGTTCGCTGCGCGAGTGTACTCTCCGGCATAGAAGAGCGCGGTGCCGAGGAAGTGGCGCAGCCGGAGTTGCAGGGCCGGGTCATGGTCGGCGCGGTCGATGCCGTCCTCTAGCAGGCTGATCGCTTCGGATGGGCGGTCGCTGTCAAGGAGCACGCGGACACTGTCTTGCAGCAGCCCGGCTTCGGCGTCAGTGAGCCTACCTCGGCCTTCTGCCCGGTCGTGTCGGCTGGTGGCGGGCGCGAACAAAGGCCACCGGAATGGGCGCGTCGGATCACGGTCCTCGCCGCCCTGCGGACTGGCCGTCTCCCCGCTCGTCCTGGACTCGTCCGGACCTGGTGTCGTCAGTGGCAGCAGAGCCGCATAAACCGCCGCTGCCGTCGGTCGCGCCTCCGCGTCCTTAGCCAGCATGGAAGACAAGAGCACGTCCAGTCCGATCGGCACGTCGGCCCGCCGGGACCGTGCGGAGGGCGCGGGCGTGTTCAGGTGGTGGGCGCGCAGCGGCATGTCCGCTGCCGCGAAGAACGGCACGTCGCCGGTGAGCAGCTCCAGCAGCAGGCAGCCAAGCGAGTAGATGTCGGATGCGGCGGTGACGATCTGGCCGAGGCACTGCTCGGGCGACATGTACGCGGGGGTGCCGACGGTGCGGTCGACCTGAGTTAGCCGCGGGAGCGCTCCGGCGCCGTGCAGGATCGCGATGCCGAAGTCCAGCACCTTCACCAGGCCGCCGTCCACGATCATCACGTTGCCTGGCTTGATGTCGCGGTGCACGATGTCAACCCGGTGCATATCCGCAAGCACCGCGGCGATCTGCGCCACGATCGCCGCAGCCCACGCCACTGACGGCGGCGATGTCTGGCAATCAGTCTGGTTGAGCAGCGCTTCCAGGGTCGAGCCGCGAAGTAGCTGCATGACCAGCCACAGCCGCGTGGTGCCATCGGGCCCGTCCTCGACCCCTGTGTCGTAAACAGCGGGGATGCCGGGGTGCTCGAGCTGCGCGGTGACCCGGATCTCGCGCAGGAACCGCTTGCGGTCCCGCTCCAGCGCGTCGAGGATCTCGACGGCCTCCGGGCTGTCCGGCGCGGCGGGTACACGGCCCGGGGGCCGGAGAACCTTGATCGCGACGCGCCTGTCCAGGCGCTCGTCGTAGCCGTGGTAGACCTCGCTCATGCCGCCGCGGCCGAGCAAGCCGTCTATCCGGTACCGCCCTGCCAGCAGTTCGGTCACATATCACCTCGCGCTAACACGCCGGTCTCCCGTGCCATCTCCGCGCGCAGCCGCGCCAGCGCCTCATCGCGCGCCGGGTCGGTGATGATCCGGTAGGCGCGCTTGCGGGCTGCTTCCTTGATCGCCTTCTGGAACTCGGTGTTGTCGAAGTACAGCTTCATGAACTCGGTGTTCCGCTCGGCGTTCTCGGCCACGATGTCATCGAGCCGGTCGTCGGCGACCTGGCCGAAGCGGGCCTCGTCGTTCGAGAGCGCGACCTGCTGCATGTCGGTGTCCTCTACCAGGCTCGAGACCTGCTGCATGACCAGGATGCGATCAGAGGTGCCCAGGCCGAGCCCGAACCGGTCGTTCAGCTCCTCGATGATCTCCGCCAGCGGCCGGACTTCAGGCTCCCGGTAGCCGCCGCCCTCAGCGGAGTGCCCTCGGACCACCCCGTCGCCCCCCTCGGAACCGGACAGCGACACGTTGTGCTCGCCGGTAAACTCCAGCCGGTAGTGGCTCAGGTCCGCGTCCCCGATGTCCACCGACACCTGCGGCCGTCCCGGCAGCCGGATCAGCAGCACCCGGCCGTACTGGTAAAGCCGCTCCAGATCCCGGTCACCCCACGCGACGATCTGCGCGACCAGGCTGTACAGCCGCACGAAGTCCCGTAGCGCCTTGCGGAATCCCTCCCGGTCATCATCGGTCTCCAGGGCCGCGAACCGATCCAGGGCGGGCTGCAGGTACTGGTGCAGCTGCGCGTGCAGCGCCTGCTCCGCTGCGGCCGGCATCCGCCCGGGAGCCGCGGTGCCCAGCACGCGGATGAACGACTCCATCTCCGAGGCCACCAGCAGCTGGTAGTCCATGACCTCGCGCTCTTTGGCATACAGCAGGTTCGGATCGGTCGGCTCGGTGATGGTCGTCTGGTACCACGGCTCGAACGCGGCCTGGATAGCCTCGGCGGAGTTGACGAAGTCCAGGATCCGCACGTCGTCCTGGGACTTCAGCTCGTGGATCCGGTTGAGCCGCGACAGGGTCTGCACCGCGGCGACGCCGGTCAGCGGCTTGTCCACGTACATGCCGCACAGCAGCGGCTGGTCAAATCCGGTCTGGTATTTGTCCGCGACGACCAGGATCCGGTACTCGTCTTGTTTCCGGTCCGCCGCCTGCGGGTCGTCGGCCTTGACATAGGCGAATTGCTCCGGCAGCCGCCCCTCGGGGAATCCGTTGAGCTGCGCCTCGGTGAACTCCAGCCTGGTGTGCTCGTCTTTCAGCGTGCCGGAGAACGCGACCAGCACGCCGAAACCGCAGCCGGGCAGCTCCCGGTCCCATTTGCGGATCGCCTGGTACAAATCGAGCGCGTGCTGCCGCCCCGTGGTCACCACCATGGCCTTCGCCCGCCCGCCAAGCCGCCCCGCCATAATGCTGCGGAAGTCCTCGACGATCAGCTTCGCCTTCTGCGTCAGCGACGTGGGGTGCAGCTCAGCGAACCGCACCAGCTTCGCCTTGGCCTTCCGCTCGTCCACCTCCGGGTTGGCGGTGGCCGACTCGGCCTGCTCCACGGCCAGGTTCCGCAGCCGCCACTTGGTGTCATAAGTGATGTAGTTGGCCAGCACATCGAGGATGAAGCCCTCCTCGATCGCCTGCTTCATCGAGTACACATGGCACGGCACATGCATACCGTGCTCGCCGGTCCGCGGGTTCACCTTGTCCGGGTCAAGCCGGCCGAACAGCTTAAGCGTCGAGAACTTCGGGGTCGCAGTGAACGCGAAGTAGGACAGGTTCGGCTGCGGCCCGCGCACCCGCGTCAGGTACTCCGCCGGGTCCTCATCGGCTTCCATCGGCGCCGCATTGACGCCGAGAGCCTGCTTGAGCCGCGCCGCCGCATCCCCGCCCTGAGAGGAATGCGCCTCGTCGATGATCACCGCGTACCGCTGACCGCCCAGCCCCGCATCGGCGATCTTGTCCAGCACGTACGGGTACATCTGCAGCGTGCTGATGATGATCTTGGACGTCGCGTCCTCCAGCGCCGCGGCAAGCTGAGCCGAGTCCACCTCGATCTTCTTCACCACGCCGGGCGTATGGTCGAACTGGAAGATGGTCCGCTGGAGCTGCCGGTCGAGCACAATCCGGTCGGTGATCACGATGACCTTGTGGAACACCGGCTGATTCGAGTCGTCGAACAGGCTGGACAGCCGGTGTGCCAGCCATGCGATCGTGTTCGACTTCCCCGACCCGGCCGAATGCTCGACGAGATAGTTGTGCCCCGCCCCTTGGGCTCGCGCGTCCTTGACCAGTTCCTGCACCGCGTGCCACTGATGGAACCGCGGGAAAATCCGCGGCGAGGTATGCGGGTTAAGCTTCCCCGTCTTCTTATCCGAGGCCTGGATGTGAATGAACCGCTGAAGGATCTCCAGCCAGTTATCCCGTTGCCAGATATCATCCCAAAGATAAGAAACAGAATAATCATTATTACGAACGGGCGTCGGGTTCCCGCCCCCGCCCGCCTTACCCGGCCCACGGGAGCCGACGTTGAACGGAAGGAACTCGGTATCCCGCCCCCTTAGCCGCGTCGTGACGAAGGCCCGGTCCGGATCCACCGCGAAATGGACAAGAGTGCGCTTGGCGAAAAACAGGTCGTTCGGATCCCGGCCACGATACTGCACGATAGCGTGGTCAGCGTTCTGTGCAGTGTTCGGATTCTTGAGTTCGGCGGTCGCTACTGGCAGCCCGTTGACGAAAAACGCCATGTCGACCGACAGGCTGGGGTCCCGGAAGCTGAAGTGCAATTGCCGTCTGATGCCGAGGATGTTCGCGTTGTACTCGTCAAGCGCACCTTCGGCGAGCGTATGCCCGGGCCGGAAATAAGCGAGGTCAATCTGCACCCCCCGGTCCTTCACCCCCTGCCGGAGCACATCCAGCACCCCGCGCGAGTCGATCTCGGACGCGACCCGCAACGCGAACTGCCGCATCGCGATGTCCTGCACTCCGCCGTGCAGTTCAAGCAGCTTGTTCCACCGCTTCATCTGCGTCCTGCTGATGAACAGCCACAAATCCCCGGTATCAACACCTAGCTCCGCGCTGTACAGCCCGGTCGCGATATCCCACCCGAGCCGCAGCAACTCGTACTCAACCCGGTCCTCAAACGCCCGCTCGGTATACACTCCCGGACTCATATGGCAACCCCTCTCGCCGTCGTAACGTCGATCTGCCCGGTAACAGCCGCTGCTATCAACGCCTGCCTCCGCTCAGCGAGAAGAGCAAGCTGGTTATCAATTGCACTGACGAGTGCCCTAGCGTGCTCTTTCGCTGCAGACATTTCTTTGATCGCGGTCTGCTGGACTGATGCTGGCGCCGCCGGGATTGGCCAGCGTTTGATCTCTTCGGATTTAAGATTTGCCATCGATTGCGAGGTGCCGTGTGATGCTTCGGCGCACATATCCCGAATTCGGGTTCCTAGTGACACCAGGGCCAAGAATTCGGGCAGCAGATCGCAGGTCGTTGCGATGCGGAAGATCTTGTCGCACAGCATGAGCTTCGGCCTCGGTGAATTTACCACCGCTGCAGCACCAACAAGCTGCGGCGTGTTCGCGCGCGTAATGAGCAGGTCTCTGTCCTTGATCTCATAACGCGTCTCCGGCTTGATGTCGGGTGGAAGTTGCTTGTTCTCGTCCTGAAGGAATGTGCCGTTTTTAACAGCGCTGACCTTTAGCACACCCCAGTCCTCGGGACCAGCGGGGAAGTTGTCGCACTGAGGACTGACTCCTTGCTCGATAGACCAGAACATTCGACGGAAAGGAACGGTGTCATATTTCGCGGTGAGCTCGTCAATCTTGAAATCTAGCTGAGCAACGGTACGGGCTTCCACCGAGGAACGGACTGTCTGTTGCAGTATGGCCAGTTGATCGATCCGGGCTGTCTCGGCGTCGAGGAAGTCGGCGATGCGCCGCTGCTCCTCGATACGTGGAAAATCTACAGCGATGTCTCCGAGATCCTCTGGATTGATACGTGGGGTACGCACTGCACCGTTCTCTGTGTTGCCAATACCCCGCAGACGAGACACCATCTCGCCGACAAACCAGCTGGATCGGAAGAGATGATGGAGATAGCGAGCATCGACGTCCGGGCTAGGGCGCAGGACCGCGTAATCGGGGCTGACTAGTCCGCGCTGAGCGCTGATTCCGATCGCGCCCTGGAACGCGCGCATCCTATTGAGTACGATGTCGCCAGGTTGGCACAGCTTGTAATTGCTGAGATCTTCTGCTCGCGGCAGATTATCCGTAAGCGTGTCCCGCCGGACTACTCCATGGTGGATTGACACGGCTAGCAGTGGTGGCTGGTCATTGCCAGCTCGTTGGTCGATGACGCGATACTGGTACTTGATGCGCCGCACAGTCACCCCGTCACCTCGCCAAGGAGTTTCTGGATCTGGGCTTCTAGGTCGCGGAGTTCGGCGTCGATTTCGGCTAGGGGGCGCGGGGGAGTGTAGACATAGAAGTGGCGGGTGAAGGGGATTTCGTAGCCGACCTTCGTTTTCGTGTGGTCGATCCACGCGTCGGGGACGTGGGGGGTTACCTCGCGAGCGAAATACTCTTCGATGTCTTCGTCCAGGCGGACGTTCTCATAGTCGCGCAGGTCGGGGTCGGGGAGCGGATTGCCGTCCTTGAGCTGGACTTCGCCTGCGGGATCGGAGACCGAGACGGCGGACCAGATGCCCTTGAGTATGGAGTCCTTGGATGGCCATAGCACCCCCGCTGGCCTGGCGGTTGCGCGCAGGGCGGCGCTCGCTTCTTTTTTGGTCCACCACACCGTGCCGAGCAGGCCGCGTACGGCCACGATGAAGGCGTCGCGGTCGTCCCATTTCGCAAGCGACTTTGACACCTGGAGAGCGGCCATGGTGTCTTCGGTGATCTCGAACCGGAGCTTCAAGGGCCGTTCAATTGTGATCCGGTGGTACCCGAAGTCCCGGGTCGGGAAGATTTTGGCCTTTCCGTAGTCGGGATGCTGAGGATCGGCGGCGACCGTTGGCGCGTTCTTGTACAACTCGGTGATGTGCTTGATCTGCTCCGGGCTGATCTGCTTGCGCTTGTCGCCGAGGGACTTGCGCATCTTCTCCCACTGGTCACGGGCATCCAGCAGGATCACCTTGCCGCGCAGCGCTTCGGCTTTTCTGTTGGACAGGATCCAGAAGTATGTCGAGATTCCCGTGTTGTAGAACAGCTGATCCGGCAGCGCGACGATGCCTTCCAGCCAGTCGTTTTCCAGGATCCACCGGCGGATCTCCGACTCGCCGGACCCGGCTGCGCCGGTGAACAGGGGAGAGCCGTTGAAGACGATCGCCAGCCGGGTGCCGTTGTCCTCGACCGGGTTCATCTTGGAGAGCATGTGCTGCAGGAACAGGAACGATCCGTCGTTGATCCGCGGCAGGCCTGCGCCGAAGCGACCCGCGTAGCCGATTTCGGCTTCGGCCTCGACTGAGTCCTTGACCTTCTTCCACTCCACCCCGAATGGTGGATTGGCGAGCATGTAATCGAACTTCTTGCCCGGGAACTTGTCGTTGCTGAACGAGTTGCCCAGCTCGATGGCGCTGTGCTGGTCACGCAGCAGCATCTCCGATTCGCATACTGCCCATGATTCGCCGTTAAGCTCTTGGCCAAACAGGAACACCTGTGCGTTCGGATTAAAGGATTTGATCTTTTCCTCGGCGGTGGTCAGCATGCCGCCGGTCCCACAGGCAGGGTCGAGGATGTTGATGACCGGCCGGGCGCCGTTGATCGTGTCCTCGTCGGCGGCGATCAGCAGGTTGACGATCAAGTCGATCACTTCACGCGGGGTGAAGTGCTCCCCGGCGGTCTCGTTGGAGTCCTCGGCGAACTTCCGGATCAGGTGCTCGAATACATAGCCCATCTCGTGGTTGGACAGTTTGTCCAGGTTCTTCATGTCCTTGAACCGGCCGGCCACGGCGTACAGCAGCTTGGCCTCGGCCAGGCGGGTGATCTGGTTGTCGAAGTCGAACCGGGCTAGGATCTCCCGGACGTTCGCCGAGAAGCCGTTGACGTAATCGCGGAGGTTCTTCGCCACCTGCGAGGCGTCGGAGGCGATCGTCGTGAAGTCCTGCTTAGAGACGTTGTAGAACGGCAGCCCGGCGGTCTTCTCCAGGAGCTTCTCCTTGTTGTGCATGGAGAGCGCGGCGTCCCGGGCGCGTACTGCCTCGCGTGTCGGCGCCATTACCGCGTCCAGCCGGCGCAGGACGGTGAACGGCAGGATCACCTGGCCGTATTCGTGCCGTTTGTAATCCCCACGCAGCAGGTCGGCCACGGCCCAGATATCGGCCGCCATCTTCTGGTGCGTTGGTCCCGAAGCCACTGCTACCTCGTCTCCCCTTCGCTTGCTTTCTGGTCCGGCGCCAGGACGCCGGTGGTCAGCCCGTGAATCACCTGCTCGATCACTTTGCCGCTGACGTCCGCCAGTGTCCTGAGCGCATCATCCAGCTCCAGCAGGCGCCGGAACGCGTCGCCATACCGGCGCTGCTCGGCCAGAGGCATCCGGGGAATGCGGCAGCGCCGCAGGTTCTCGCGGCTGACCGCTCCCAGCGTATTGGCCACCGGTAGGCCGGCGACGTCGGCGCGCAAGAATGTCGCGACGAAATGCGCGTCTAGCCGTGTCGCATCAATCTCAATGACATGAGTGACCCCGCTGATCTCTTCGACCCACTCGCGCCCTTGCTCATCCACCGTGGCGGATACGACAGCTGGTGGGCGGCCCAGTACGCGCAGAACTACATCTCCTTTACGTTGCGCCGTGTCTCGGGGACGGATGGTCAACACATCGACTCGCTCAAGCTCGGCAAGCGTGACGTACGAGCTCTTGGCCTGGTGCTCCGGTACCCCGAAAGTCGGAAGGCCCTGGCCAATTCGCGCGTAAAGCTGCATTAGCCGTTCGGTAACTCCCGCCAGGTCGCGTGCGCTGGCCTCAGCGCGGACGGCGACGTAACGGGAGGGGAGTACATTCACGCCGCCGTCGAGCAAGCCAAGGCGCGGCACCGCGCGAGAAACTGTCGGGTCGGCGCCACCGAGGAGTCGCTGCCAGGTGGCGAACTCAAGCGGCACGTCCGCCGCGTCGCCAAGGCCGGACAGGTCGATCATCCGCACTGGACCGTGGTCCGGCTCGCCATACGGGCGCCGCAGGATCCACAGGCAGATGTCGGTGCCGGGGACGGAGCTCATGCCGTGCGGGAGGGTAATCACGGCCCGCAGTACACCGGAACGGACCAAGGCCGCGCGGATGTCCTCCCCGGAGGGCTGCATGCAGGTCCGCTGCGACACCGCCACGACTGCTACCCCTCGGGGCCGCAGATGCGCGTAGCAGTGCTGCACCCAGGCTAGTTCGCCATCTCGCGGTGCCGGGATGCCGAACTCCCAGCGGGGATCGGTCGCCAGCTCAGTTTCGGGCCACTGCGGTGTACCGAACGGCGGCTCGCATATGACGGCCGCCGTCTTCCTCAGGTACTTGGTGAGCTGGTTGTCCAACAGGGAATCGCCGACGTGGACCTCGTAAGCCGCGCCATTCGCGCTGCCACTCAAGTTGAGCCGGGCGGTCCGTACGTAACTCTTATTGATCTCCTGGCCGACTAGGCGCACGCGATCGCCAAACCGGTCTGCCACGGCCAGCAGCGCGGTAGCCGTGCCGCATGCCGGATCGAGCACCACGGATAGATCTGCGGGCTCCACAAAGACATCCGGCCCTGCATCGTTCTCGTCGTTGGCTGCCCGTCCGGCCGCGGTTTCGCGGGGGAGCAGCGCGGCCATGCACCTGGCGAGCAGGTCACCCGGCTCCAAATCCGTGACGGAACGCTCAGCGTCGCTGATCTGCTGGGTACCCGTGTCGGTCTGGCCAGCAGTGGCCAGCTGGTCGGCTTTGCCGGTGGCCTTCAGCCACGCTTCGACTTCGGTGCGGTTGAACGTCGGGCTGTTAGGGCGCCCGCCCATGGGCTTCGGGAACTCCGGGTACCGGCTCCGCCAGTTAGATACGGCGGCGCGGCCGACCCCTGCGAGCCGCGCGATCGCCGCCGCGGTGATCTCCTCGTGTTCGCCTGTACCCACGGCAGGACTGTACTCGACGATTTCACTCCAGGCAAGACTTTGTGAACGGCTGTGAACTTGAGCAATGATATACACATCTCGCGTATGCTTCGTCTGGCATTGAGTTGCCGGCGCTTCGACATGAGATACGGAGACAGCATGACTATCACGCGGGACGGCAAGGATCATGCCGTCGTCGGGAAGGCATCGGCCACACGCAAGACATCGCTCTACCGACTCCGCCTAAGCGGGCCGCTCGCGGAGGAGGACCTAAGGTCCTACGTCGTTGACCGCTACCTGGACCGGGACGGATTTGCTACCCGGAGTGTGGACCAGGACGGAATCCGCGGCCTGCTCGTGACCGGCACCGTCGCCCCCGGAAGAGCGGACTGGTGCGGCCTCCTCGAAATCCTCACGGGCCAGGATGTCACCGAGGAGAACAGGACTGCCTTCGGCCTGCTCCTGGTGCGGACCGAGGCCGCCATCTACGGCCTCACCTACGGCATGGGCTACCTGATGATTGACCCGGCGCGGATAGATCCAGGTTTCGGTATCGAGTTCGCGATCCGCTGCCTCGATGAAGACCGGATCACCAAAGTCCGTCGGCAGCTGATGGACGCCAGGGGCCGCACTGACGAGAACTCCGTCACTAGCGGCGAGCACATCCGCGGCTTCGGTATAGAACAGTTCGGTGAGATCGTCAGCCAGATCTCCGGGAAGATCGCGAATGTTCCCCTGACCTTCACCAAGGACCGCAAGAGGGCAGCGCATATCACAGGCAGTGACCGCTCGGTCAAGCTGCAGCTGGCTGGTACGTCCGCCGGGCTATTGCATGACCTTAAGTGCATCGAAGAGGCATGCGCGCGGACCAGTCCGCTGCCCGAACTCGCATTCATCGCCCAGGTCCGGCCGATCGACCCGAAGTCCGATCGGGCTCAGTGCCTCGATCAGCATCTCGACGCTGCGCTCAGCAGCGACGATGCGAACCGCATAGCCCTTGCCGTACCCGGCGACTGCAGGGAGCGCTATGAGTTCGCCGAGTCATTCAAGGTGACGCTCGCGGGCACCTCCGAAGTATACGACGAGCTGGACATCGGCCATCTGGTCGATACCGTCAAAAGCGAGCCACAAGGCGCTCGACTGCCGTCGCTGCGTGCCGGCCGCATCCAGATGTTCGAAGACGAGGCCGGTGCTGAGCCGCTGAGCCGGAAGGTCCCGGCCGACCACTGGCTTACTGCCGAAGTCTCTGAAGAGGCCGTCCACTACTTCTACTGGCAAGGCCAGTGGTACGAGATCGGGGCGGAGTACCTGGCTACCGTCGAATCAAGGATCGCTGAGCTCCTCTCTCGTCCCGCGACCGTCAGCTTGCCGCCGTGGACTAAGTCTGGCACCACGGAAGAGGAGCACGACGAGGGCTGGTACAACAAGGAGATTGCGAAGCAGGACGGGTACGTGCTGCTCGATAGAGATGCTGTGCACACCCGGCGGCTGCGTGGCGGCGGGCTGGAGATCGCCGATGCCATCGGGCCGTCCGGCCAGTTCATATGCGTCAAGAAGGCGGAGACCAGCACCGCCCCGCTGAACCACCTGTTTGCCCAAGGTCGGGTCGCTATCGAAACCCTGCGCTACGACCGGGAAGCCCGGGAGAAGTTCCTCGCAAAGCTTGAGCAGCTTGCGCCTGGCCACCCCGTGGACGGGTCATTCAGGACGCCGATCCTAGTGTTCGGCATCCTGCTCAAGGACGGGATACCCATAACCGTCGACTCCCTGTTCGCCTTCGCCAAAATCTCTCTGCTCCACACCGCGACGATGCTGGAGGGGATGGGCGCGCGCCTGGAGATCGTGTCGATCTCCAGGACGCGAGTATCCGGAATGGACGCGTAGGCCAAAGCGCAGGCCCAACAACGCGATTCTCCGCTGGAGCGTGCTCTCGGCGCCGACTGAGGCCGAGCCTTGGATCCGATTCCGCACAGCAGGACCGGTCACGCGTGCGGCTCGCGGCCCGGGTGAGGCGGGTCGACAACGGTATCCCAGTCGATGTGGTGCTTGAACAGCCAGTCGACTGAGGATTGCTGCCGGGAGCCGGGAGTGGGCGGCTTTGGGTTGGTCGCGTTGGCGCCTGACTTCACGACGCGTTCGACGCGTTTGCGGCGGAGCGCCTCAAAGACATCGAGAGCGTCGGGGATCTTCGGGTGGTCGCGGAGGCATTGGGCGAGGATGACGGCGTCTTCGATGGCCGTGGAGGCGCCTTGGGCGGTAGAGGGGGAGGCGGCGTGGGCTGCGTCGCCGATGACGATCATGGAGTCGTTGTGCCAGGTCGGCAGGCTGGAGATGTCATAGGCGCTGGTGATGGTGATTCGGTCGCAGGTTGCGTTGATGATGTCGGCGGCCGGGCTGTTGTCGTCGGTGAAGGCGTCGGCGAGGGTTTTCCGCCAGTGGTCGGCGGGAGCGGCGAGGTCGGCGGCGGTGAGTTCGGGGCCGGGGATGCGGGCGAACCACCAGGTTCGGCCGTCGGGTGCCGTGGTGTGGCCGAAGAATCCTCGGTTGCCGTAGATCATCTGGTATCCGTCTAGGTCACCGTCCGCTTGGGTGTGGTCGGCGTAGCCGCAGGCGATGGTCAGGCCGGTGTAGCGGGGTGCCGGGGCAGCGGGGTCGATCAGGGCGCGGACCAGGGAGTGGATGCCGTCTGCTCCGATGAGCACGTCGGCTTCGGCGGCGGTGCTGCCGTCGGCGAAGAAGGCGGTGACCTGGCCGTTGCGGCTTGTCACACCGGTGAGCCGCTTGCCATAGGCCAGCGGGATGTCACGTCTGGCGGCTTCTGCGCACAAGACGCGGGACAGCGCTGCGCGTGTGATGGTCTGCGGGCAAGAGTGATCGCGGCCGAGTGTCACGTCGGCCAGTTTGGTTCCGGCCGGGTCGAGCATCCGGAGCTGGCGGGCCGGGAACGAAGCGCCGAGGACAGGATCGAGGACATCGATGGCCTGGAGCGCGTCCTGGCCGTTGGCGGCGATGGTGAGGAACGCGCCGGCGTCGCCGCTGGCGTCGGCGGGGTAGGCCTCGTAGACCGCCGCGGTGATTTCGGCTTTGTGCAGGGCGATCGCGGTGGCGGGTCCGGCGATGCCGCCGCCGATGATCAGCGCCTTGGTCATGGGGTGGTGGTCCTTTCCATCGATGTGCCGCGGCGGAGTGGCGGGATGCGAGTTCGCGCGATGGCTGCTGCCAGCTCGCGGGACAGGTGGACGAGTTCGTCGGCGTCGGCGTCGAGACTCGTGCTTGCCGGGACGGCGATCGGGACAGCCTGGGCCGGTGTGAGCGGGGCGGCCGGCAGGGACCGGATGGCGGCTAGGAGGCGGTGAGCGAGCTGCTGGCTGGCGTTGGCGGGGTCGGGCGGGGCGAGGCGCGGGCTGATGCGGACGAGTCCGTCGCGGCATTCGATGATGCGCCGGTAGTAGCGCCAGTGAATGCCGCGCAGGCTGAGCCGGTCACGCAGGCTGCTGGCCGGGACGCGGGTCAGCGCGTCTTGCGGGAATGCCTGGTGCAGCATGGTCCACAGCGGGGTGAGTTCGCGGTAGATGCGGCGGTGGCGGGCCCAGATATGCAAAGCGCGGACGCGCATGACGGCGCCGGGGTAGCAGACTCCGGTGATGAACACGACGATGCCCGGGATTACCAGCAGGTTGGCGGCTGATGCGAGCCAGGCGGGATCGCGGGTGCGGGTCCAGTGCAGGACGAGGTCGATGGCCAGCAGGCTGGCGCCGGTGACCATCAACGCCATGCCCGCGGCGGCTATCCGCAGACCGCGCGCCAGTCGCGCTCCGGGCTGCCAGGGCGTCCTTCCCCAGGGTTATGTGGCCGGAACCGGTCCTCGCGGCACCCCTGCAGCGGAAACATCCCTGCCGGCCACATAACCCGGCCGTCCACATAATGACGCTTATGCGTAATTTCACATAAGCGTCACTCCACGGCCATGCATCTTCGGCACTCTGGCGTGGACAGCGCCGTCATCGCCTTGTGGCTGGGGCATCAGGACATCCGGTCAACGCAGGTCTACATCCACGCCGACCTCAAGCTAAAGGAGAAAGCGCTGGACCGCGTCGCCCCGCCAGACATTCCGCCCGGGCGCTTCCAGCCGCCGGACAAGCTCCTCGCTTTCCTCGAAAGCCTGTGACCCGGCCATCAGCAATTATCTGGATCCTGAAAGCCCGCCTGGATCATAACCAGCAGTGAAGCGGACGTCCTCTGGATAATTCCGGGTTCTGGACAATATGTGTTATCTCGACGTCGAGATAACACGTAGTCGCTGTCCAGGTCGCCGTACTCGCCGTGCAGGTAATCGGCATACAGCCGGATCAGCTCCGCGCTGACCGGCACCGTCCGGCCATCCCTCGACTTGGACCGGGCCCGGTTGCTGTTCAGCCGGTGCACAACGGCGATCTCGCATTCCGCGGCGGCGATATCCTCATGCCGCAGCCCGAGCGCCTCGCCGATCCGGATGCCGCTATCGTGCAGCAACGCGAACAAGAACCGGTCCCGCAGCCGGTCGCACGCGTCCAGGATCAGCTGGGTTTCCGCCGCTGACAGCACACGCGGCAGCTTCCTGGGTGCTTTCACCGAGACCACCCGGCGCGGCTGCGGCCTGCCCTTACTCACGTGATACAAGAACGGCTTCCACCCGCCGCGGCGGCCCGGCGCTTGCCAGGTCACCAGCAGCTCGCCCAGGTCCACGCCATGCCGGGCCTGGTATAGGTAGAACGCCGACAACGCGGATAGCTTGCGGTTGATCGTCACCGCGCTCACCGCCGGCTCGGTCCCCGGCAGCAACGCCACCGTCCCGTCCCTGCCCGCTACGGGAAGCCGCAGCCACGCGATGAACTCCCCGATGTCCTCCAGCCGCACCTCCCGCCAGTCCTGCCCCCGCGAGCCCAGGAAAGAGAAGAAGTCCTTCAGGTCATGGGCGTACGCCTTGACCGTGTTGGGGGACCGTTCGATATCAGACAAGAACGCCAGGTACCGTTCCACCGGCTCGACCGGCACATCGTCATCGCCGAGCACCGTCCACGACTCGCACGCCGAGCCGGGCACCACCACACGCTGCACGAGCACAGCTACCTCCACTTCATCCACGTAACAGACGAAGCAGGAGATAACCATGTCAACTACGCGTCCCGCATCCCCCCGGGGGCTGCGTGCCGGACATCGAGGACAGGCAACTTAGGCCTAGAGATAACCTTCATTGGCTGGATAGTCGCGCTCGCGATGGCCTTGCGCAAGGCGAGTCCGCCCATCGTCCAGGTCTTCAACATGGTGAACGCTCCCGCCAGCCCGCCGTCAGTCAACGGCTACTTGGCTCCCCCGCATCTTGGCTCTGAACCGCATTTCCTCCCACCGGTCGGCACAGGGCCGCAGGGAGAATAGCGCCTGGCCACGAAGCGGTGCCGTCCGGCGGGCGACCCACAGGGCCGAGACTCGCTGGCCACGTGGTAGACGAGCTCGTGTATCCGGGGCGGCGCGCATCAGGTTCCGACCACACGTGTAGATTGCACAGTCGAACCGGCTCCATCACGATGGTCAGATGACTCTGCGGCGAGCCAAAATACGATTGGCATCACCATAAGGCAGTGGAACGCTGGACGGAGCAGCCGGGGACGAGAGATTCTCTTGGCATGACGCATCGGCCTGGGGTTGGCGACGAGGACGAGACCGCGGTTCCTGGGTACGACACCGTATTTCTCTCGCTCCGAGGGCTCGGAAAGGCTGCCTACCAACATGCCGATCTGGGCGTGCGGTGGAATCGGCTGGGTATCGCCGTGTACGGGGTCGAGGTTGGGACTGTTTCGACCGCGGTCGGCGGCTGGGCGTCGTCGGGTTCGTCAGGCTCATCGCGGCTCGTGGTGTGGATCAGTGTGACCGCGGCACTTGCGATCGGTGCCGCATGGCTTGCGGAGCCGACTGTCACCCTGTTGACGCGTTATCTCCAGGATTGGCATGGTCGTCGTTCGATGGGTCAACGATTAGCTCCTCGACGCGGTCGCGGGGGCGATTGCGATACCGACCGCCTATCAGCAGGCCGAGGAGTGTGGTCAGCAACGTGGATCCCGAGCCTATGCCAACCCTGGCCGCGACCGGTGTGTGTTGCATGATGAGGTAAGCCAGCGCTGCGGGGGCGGTCAGGATCAGGACTAGGGCGACAGCGGTCACCATGACGAGGAAGGCGACCCCTGTGACCTTCTTCCATCTGTCTCCGATGTCGTAGCAGAACTGGAGCACTGGAGGGTACCGCCGCGGTGACAGGGCAGGTTCGGTATGCGTCTGCTGTGACGACTTGCTTTCCCCCTGTACGGGCACATGCCCGCGCGGAGCGGGAGCGTGTGACGTGTTCCCGCTCCGGAGCACTGCCGTGCCTTGCCGTCGTTCTCGACGCCTCCTAGTCACGTGCCGCGATCGCCAACTTCTGCGCCGGTGTGTGAAGACTGTCGCTGAACATGTGCCATTTGGGTTCGAGATGCCGAGGGATCCATAGCCCAGACCGAGAGGCCTGCGTACGGTGGCTGTCCCACTGCCGCCCTCCTCCCTGCTATGCTCCGGACAGCAAGCTTATTAGTAATTTTGGTGCTCTATAGTGGTACACCCAAGTCTGGGCTATTCTGGAGCAGAGCACAAGCCGCGGGGTTATGATGACCGCATGGAGTACGGCTTGAGACCAGGGCAGCAGGTACGTGGCTTATAGGGGGCGCCTCGTAGCGGCGCGAGTCAAGCGGCTGCGGCAGGAGCGGGGATTGACGGCCGACGCACTGGCAGTGGCCTGTGTGGAGAAGGGCGCGGAATCCCTAACCAGGAGTGCCATAGCCAAGGTCGAGGCGAATCGCCGGCGGCTCAGGGCGGATGAAGCAGAGACGATGGCGTTGATTCTGGAGGTCAGCGCGACGTATCTGCTGGGCCTGGAAGGCTCTCGTGTATTCCTTAGCTTCGCCGAGGAGGAGCGCGAGCTTGCTGACGAGATAGCCGAGCAGCTGGGTGATCGCTGGTTTGACGTCCTTGATCCGGCTCGGCAAAGGAACCAGGCCACTACGCAACTTGAAGCCGACATCAGGGCTTCGGACGCTTTTGTCGTCTTGCTCTCTCCCAGTTACCTCGTCTCACCCCAGTGCCGTCTGGAGCACGACTTGGCGGTACGCCTGGCGGGTCAGCAGGATGCCACCCCCAGCACCGCGTTTATCCATGTGCTGAAAGTCCGGGAAACGCCATATTCCGATGCCGGACAGCTTCGCGCTTACGACTGGGCAGACCTGACGAGTCCGGACAGCAGGGACGCTGACCTGGATCGCCTGGCGATCGCGCTTGAGGCAAGTATGCCCTCTGGTGCCATCCAGCACATCCGATCAAGCTCCGGTTCGGCCGAGCATGGTGTAAGGCCGACTGGGTTTCGTGACCGGCATGCCGAGCTCGCGATGTTGGTCGATGGTCTGCTCAATTCCCGCGGCCCGCACTTCTGGTTCGTCATCGCCCCGCCTGGGCTGGGTAAGACCACGTTTCTTGCTGGCCTCAGGGAACAGGTGGCCGGACTGCATCCGCGATGGGCAACAGATCTGGTAGACATCCGTGAGCAGCCTCCAGATGTGCGCGGCGATGCAGGAGCCCTGCTTGCTCGCTGCTTCGGACTGAGTTCGCACGTCACGGCCGAACCTGAGACACTCCGCGGTATTGCGCAAGAGATCAGCCGAGGCGGGAGGCCCCATCTCTGTCTGCTGGACAGCGCGGAACTTCTTCCAGAGCAGACAGCTCATGCCTTGCGCTCCGGCCTCAGCGAGATTTACCGTCTCGTGCAGCACACCGGTAATGTCAACGTATGGTTGGCAGTCATCGTGGCCAGCCGACGGGATGACGGATGGCGAGGGGTTTTCCCTGATCCGCGATTCTCCTTCATGAAGCTGGCCGAGTTCGATGTCGATGTGGTGGAAGACGCATTGCGTGAGGCGGCTGGCCCGGATCGCGGCAGTAGGTACTCAGACGCGCGATTCCGCCACATCGCCGAGCTCGTCCGCAGGCTCACCGAAGGGCTGCCCGCACTGCTTGATCCGGCCCTGCGATGGATAAGCGCCGAGGAGTGGCTCGACGTGGAGCGACTGGAAGAGCAGGAGGTCTTCGAGGAACGCGTGAGACCGTATGTTCACGATACGTTGCTCGCGGCCGACAGCATCTTGCCACAGGCTCGTCAGCTGACTAGGACGGCGATACATGCCCTGACAGCCGCACTCCAGATACTGGCGCCCTATCGCATGTTCACGCAGTCGCACTTGCGATACCACCTAGAATCGGATGAGGAATTTCGGCATGCAGTTGAGCGGGCACAATGGAAGATCGAAGATCTGTGGACGGCCATTAGTAGCACGGCGTTGCTGCAGCGACCTCTGGATGAGCCCTGGCAGGAGATCCATGCGGCGATCCGCAGGCTCCTCTATCGGTATTTCTACCACTCCGACGACGAGCGTGCCGATGCTCATCGGACGGCCCGGAAATTTGTCGAAATCTGGAGTGGCAGGCAATTCGGAAAAGAGCAGGTCATTGGCTTGGTCGAATGCTTGTGGCACGAGGCAGCCGTGCTCCGCCTTGAGCGTCCCGCAGAGCTAGCCCGTAATCTGATTGACTCGGCGGGGAGGCTCTCTGGCGAACTGCGTCCCTCTGGTGCCTACACCGTCAGTGAGCTCCGGGCATATGCGGCGGAGCGAATACGCAATGACGAAGAATTTCAGGAATCCATCGGAAACGACGTCGAATTGGTCGGCAGGCTGGTTGACGCAATTGTAGCGAAGTCATAGGAGTCAGCATGACCGAGGAGAACATCTTTCCAGCCTATATCCCGCGGCAGGAAGAGTGTGAGATCCTGGACGTGGTCGATCTGTTGCGGCAGGACCGGCTGAGCCGGGCGGTCCTGCTGTACGGCCCGGGGGGCGTAGGGAAAACACGACTTGTGCGCGCTCTCGCGGAACGACACTCAGCCGATGGAATGATCGCATGGCTCGACCCCATCGACGTTGATGATACTGAGTACTGGCTGCTATCCAACCTAGAAGCGACTGTCGCCCGTCAACTGGATCCAGAGAACCAATACTTCGGGCCCTATCGAGCATATCTATCGCAGTTGCCCAGCTATACTCGGACGCACGCCAGCCCAGAAACTGTGGTGAGCCATCTCGGTCGGATCAAGCGGGTCTTCGCGGAATGTTATAAGAACTTCATCGCGGGAAGCGGTAAGATGGTGGTTCTGACCTTTGACACCGTTGAAGTAATTCGTGGTATGTACCTGCTCCCCACGCTTGCCCAGTGGATGAAGATGCTACCGGACACGCTTTTCGTTCTGTCCGGGCGCCCGCCATCTCATGACAGCGGGGACGAAGACCCTATCCAACGTGAACTCGGGGATCCCTACCAGCGAGTACCTGTCACCACGGTGCGCCTAGGAGAATTCACCCAGCAGGCTGCATCGGAATATCTGGAGAAGAGCCACGTAACGGCGGGTCTCCTTACTGAGGAAAAAATGAAGCTGGTCTTGCTAACCAGAGGCCATCCGCTCTGGCTAGCCCTTACTGTTTCTTACCTCGATACAAAGGGCATTCCCGAAGAAGTCGAGACGTCGCTTGAGGTCATCGAACGGAACATGCCGTATGGCCGGACGATGACTGAAAAGGGTCAGCAGTTGAGGGAAGCATTCAGGCACCGCCTGGTGGCTCCGTACCGGGGGACTGACTTCTGGTCTGAGGCCGTGAAGCGCTTGGCCGCGGTGCGTCAGGGCGTAAACGCGCCGATCTGGCAGCAGCTCATGGTTGACCGGCCTTTCCCGGCAGAAGTGTCGAGCTGGGGAGAGGCATGGGCCCGCCTACTAGAGATTCCCTGGATCCGGCAGCGTGCCAATCGTCATTTCGTGACGCTGCACGATGCTATGGCCGAACAGTTGGCGCAGCGAGTTATACCGGTGCACGATCAGGACGGCGGATGGCGCAGGGGCCTTTGGCAACGAGTTATCCAAATCTACAGCGCCCAGGCCGAAGTCAAGGAGGCCGAACTTGCGGAGCAGCGGGCTGCGCTGGATCGGAGATTCAGGCTCTTTGACGCTAAGTCACTGCTGCGGAACCAGCGAGAGGATGAAACCGGCCTTGAGGGCGCCTTTGTCCAGGAGGCAGCCCAGCTGGACGCACGCAAACGGGAACTCGACCAGCTCAAGACGGTTCGCCTGCTCTATCAGGGCCTGATCGACTTCTCTGTGGGGTGTGTCGAATTCCTTCGGCTGCTCGAAGCGGCCAAGCGCGATCATGATGTCTTGTTCCAAGAATTGCTCGCCATTGCGGTGGAGCGGTTCCTGCCCGGCAGTGTCGAACCGCGCATCTTCGATGATGTAATCAGCGGCGTAATCAACGAGTTCCGTCAGTGGCTGACTTCTGAGCAGCCAGGAGTTTACATCGAGGTCAGCCTGAGCCTGGCGGACTACATGATCAGGACTGAGCAGCCGGATCGGACGGTTAGGCTGCTGGAGCATCTTCCGATGGCGGACGCGAGTGTCGACCAGCTATATCGCCTGAACAATATGCTCGGAAACGCATATCTCCGCCTCCCCGGCCAGGTCAGAGAAGCGTTGCCCCGGCTCCGCCGGGCTTTGGCACTCGCCGAAGGAATCGAGCTGGAATCGGCCGACCGGCACCGGCGCATCGCTGAGGCGCATAAGGAGCTAGGATTCTATTGTCGCAACGTCGGTTTGTGGCAGGAAGCGGATAAGGCTTATGAGCGAGCCCGCGATGCAATCTTGGTCGCGCTGACCACACGGGGTTCGGACGACGATCGTGCCGAGATGTCCTCCATCTACAACAACTGGGCATATGTTAAAGGGCTCGGTGGATCGTACCGCGATGGGATAAATTTGATAGAGAGTGCGATTACAGTGCGTCGGCGTCTGCAGAGGCGCCTGGAGGAGGGGATCTCCCAGAGCGTCCGTGGCGAGGTGTTCAGATATCAGCAGCGGTTCCAACGGGCTTGGGAAGCGTATTCGGCGGCCGAATTTATATTTGATGAGCAGCGAAGTAACGCGTGGCGGGGAATGATCTATCAAGAGCAAGCCATCTGCCTGTTCCAGGCGGCCGAGGATGGTGTTGATCTCGAGCCAGGTTCTGATGCGATGACCCGAGCCAAGGACCTAATTTCTCGCGCAGTCACTATTTGCCGGGATCAGCATGTCAGGGGTTATCCCTCGGCGCTCAATCGCGCAGGTCGCATTTACGGGAAGGAAGACCCCGACGTTGGTCTGCAGTATCTGGCCGAGGGCATCGAGCAAGCGCACGCGCTATCTGACGGCTGGTTCTGGTTCGCGAACCTAGTCGAGTACGCGGAACTGAGCTACCGCGCCTGGGTCGAGACCAAGCGGAGAGAATACCGTGACGGAATCGCCCGCCAGGTACCCGTTATCGAGCGCGCGATGACTGAGTATATCGATGAGGCCATTGATGAGTATCAGTATCCGGATCTCCGTGGTAGGTGGGATATCGTCCGCGGTCATCTGGCTATCCATGACTGGCTGGTAACCCGGGAAGATAAGTTGCTCAGCGGCGCGCTAGAGGCTTATACGCAAGGCTTTGGGCTGATTGCACAAGGCGGACACGTGGGGTCGTCAGGTACCTCTGTGATCCCCGGAGAATTCGAGACGTTTGGGAAGCTATTCGCTCATCTGCCTCCGGACATCCAAGCATCGTGGCGGGAAGCGTTGCGTCAGGCATGGAGGGATCTGGAGGAAGGCTCTACACAGCTGCTAGCTCGACTTGAGGAGTTGTACTAAGGGCCCGTAGGCCCCATCATCGAGAAAGGGGTCTCATAAGGCCGCCTGGAAAGGCGCCACACATGCTGACAGCGCAACCGGGGCGACGGGCTGTCGCGGTCTCGGCTTTTGACCTGCCCGATGCGCAGCAACTGCTCCTGCACGGTTGCGAAGACTGTGCCTGCCCGGTCACCACCGAACTTCCGCCGCCGGTTGCCGACAGGCTGGATCTGACGCTCTCGCAGGGCTCGCGCTGGACGTGCGGCCCGGAGATCTTCGAGGTACGACTTGATGCCGAGCATCGGCTGCTCTTCAATCCCGTCGGCAGCGGCGGAGTTGTTGTTGTCAACGACCCGGCATACCGGATCTTCCGTTGCTTCCAGCAGCCCTCCACCCTCGCGGAGGTGCGAGCAGCGCTAAGAGATAGCAGGGACGATGCCGACGCTATCTTTGATCGGCTGCGCCAGCTGGAGATCATTTACCCAGTCGGGCAACCAGTTGTTCGCCCTGTATTCGAAGTGCCTAAGGTGTTGACGGCATGGCTGCACATCAGCAACGCGTGCAACCTCCGCTGTCCGTATTGCTACGTGAACAAATCTGCTGAAGGAATGGACGAACATGTGGGCCGCGCGACCATCGCTGCTGTCGCCCGATCGGCCGTCGCGAACGGCTTTCGTGGCCTAAAGCTCAAGTACGCAGGGGGCGAGGCAAGCCTGAATAGGCGCCTCCTCGTACGTCTGCACACTTATGCCAGGACACTCTCGGCTCGCCACGGACTGGAGTTGTATGCCACGCTGCTCAGTAACGGGGTAGCGCTGCCACGACCACTGGTAGAAACCCTAAGGGCCGAAGAAATCCGGGTAATGATCTCCTTGGATGGCGTGGGCAGCGACCACGACGCACAGCGCCCGTTCATGAACGGCAAGCCGTCGTTCCGCTTCGTCGAGCGTACGATCGCGCAGCTAATGGAGCAAGATCACGCTCCCCATTTGTCGATCACTATAACTAATCGTAACGCAGGCGGTGTGGCGAACGTCGTGCGATTCGCGCTGGAACGAAACCTCACTTTCAGCCTGAACTTCTTCCGCGATAATGACTGCGCCATAAACTTTCCCGACCTACGCTACAAAGAGCAGGTAATGATCGACGCGCTGCTTGACGCTTTTGCTGTCATTGAGGAGCACCTACCTCCATGGAGCATTCTGGGCTCAATCCTGGACCGCGGACAACTGCTGGAACCGCGACAGCGTACGTGCGGTGTGGGTCAGGATTACGTGGTTATCGACCACCGGGGCAAGGTCGCCAAATGTCACATGGAAATCGAGCGAACACTCGGTGACGTGTTCCGGGACGACCCGCTGCGACTGGTTCAACGAGATACAAGCACTGTGCTGAATCTCCTGGTGGACGACAAGGAGGGCTGCCGCGACTGCACCTGGCGTTACTGGTGCTCCGGCGGATGCTCAGTTGCCACCTTCCGCGCCACCGGCAGGTATGACATCAAATCGCCGAACTGCGGCATCTATAAGGCGATCTATCCGCGAGCGCTGAGATTGGAAGGTTTGAGGCTGCTGAAGTACGCGGCAATCTGACCGTCAATCAGGCAGCCCGTGTCTGGCTACATGCTTATCAGGTATGGAAGTGCAGGCTGAAACGGCATTTGCTTCTCCGGTGAGGGGCGGCCATCCCAGATCGTGCGACAGCGCTGTTCAGGGTTCGGGCACTCCCGCTGGCATCTGCTCTGCCTCCAGAAGCGTCAGCGCCCACCCTGGGCTCACAACGATCCGTTGCGAACGGGCCGCGTCCGGAACGGCAAATTGTCGTGGCCGTGATGTTGTTGGCGCGGTGCCTCGCTGGCGACGATGCGGATGCAGCGACGTCGTGCGCGATGTCCAGCACTCCAAGCGCGTGATGGAGAATTTTAGGTGATCAAGGTCGTCATGCCGCTTTCGGGGATCGACGCGTCGGTCCCTGCTACGGCGCGGATTTACGACTACTGGCTGGGCGGTTATGACAATTTCGCTGCCGATCGTACAGCGGCGCTCGCGGTCACCGAGATGGTACCGGAGGCGCCCGTCATGGCGGTGGAGAATCGCAAAGTCCCGCAGCGTGTGGTCCGCTTCCCGGTAGGCGAGGCGGGCATCAGCCAGTTCCTGGACATCGGTACCGGCCAGCCCACCAGGGCAATGTGCACGAGATCACCCAAGCCATCAATCCTGATGCGCGAGTGGTCTACCTTGACAACGACCCGACGGTGGCCGCTCACTCTCAGGCGCTGAAGACCGGACCTAGAACGGCGGTACTCGAGGTAGATCTAGGAGAACCACAGAAGATCATCAGCCACTCGACTGTGCGTGAGTTCCCGGACTTCACGCAGCCGCTGGCCATGCTGCTCGTGGCAGTGCTGCATTTCCTCGGCGACGAGGACGCTAGCGACTATCGCCACTGTCCGCGACGCTGTCCCGCCAGGCAGGACCCCAGCCAGGAGACGCGACAAGCTCTGGGTCCTGGGTGGCGTCGAGCGCCAGCCTGCCACCGGGGATCGGCGCGTCAACTCCGCCGCCGCAGCAGAATCCCCGCCCCAGCCGGGGGTTGATAATCATTGCACCGCAGCCGATGCTCAGATCATGGCTCCCTTACTTACCGAAATCGGCGATCCACTTCAAGTAAGAATCGGCCGCGAATCAATCGACCCGACCGCCGACTACAGCCGGCAAGCTGGGGAGGTCTGATGGGGCAGATCGCGGCGGTCGTCGACTGTTACACGGTGGAGCCGAGCGGGCTGGGCGTTCCTCCTTACCTCTCCACCTACGCGCGCGCCGCTTTCGGCGCGCTGAAGCACGCGCGTCCGGGCGCCGATGTCCGGTACCTGACGATCGATGATGTGCGCTGGTGTGTCAATGGCGGCCAGCCGTATGTGTCCGCGCCGCTGTCGGATCAGCTGACCTATTCCGCCACGGTCAACCGCGACAACACGCTGAAGATTCTCGCGGACGCCGCTGTGCTGGTGGTGATCGCGGGCGACGCGGTGCCGTCAGTGCACCTGCAAGCCCGGAACGGATCCCCTGAAGAGATTGACCAGGTGCTCGCGCTGGCCCGCGGCCGCCGGATACTTCTAGGACCGTTCGCAAGGCAGGTCCTGGCAGACCGTCAGATGCTCAGCGCAGCGTTTGATGCCGTGCATACGCACACGGTAACCTCGCACGACCTGCTGACCGGGAGCCGCAGCGCAGCCCCGTATGAGCGTCTTGCGACCGACCGCGGCTCGTATGCGGAGCTGACCGGGCAGCTCGGCTGGCGGCCGGTCGCCGAGATCGAGTTGTACCGGGGGTGCACGCGGCGCAGGTTCTGCTCGTTCTGCAACGAGCCAGTCAAGAGCCCGCTGGTGAGTTTCCGTGACCCGTCGGATGTGCTGGCCGAGGTCGCGGAGCTGTATGCGGCTGGGGTAAGGAATTTCAGGCTGGGCCAGCAGACGTGTTTCTTCTCCTACCTGAACCGTGATGCGGATGCGATCGGGCGGCTGCTGGCCGGGATCCGGGAGCTGTGCCCGGAGCTGGAGGTGCTGCACATCGACAACGCAGACCCGCTGGCGGTGGCGTCCAGGTCCGGGGCGAAGATCGCTGGCCTGGTGGCCAGCTACTGCACCGAGGGCAACTGCGCTCCGATGGGGATCGAGAGCTTCGACCCGGCCGTGATCGAAGCGAACGCCCTGACCTGCACGCCGGATATCTTGCTGCGCGCGGTGGCCAACATTAATGAAGCGGGAGCGCACCCGGGGCCGCGCGGGCTGCCGCTGCTGCTGCCGGGCCTGAACCTGGTGTACGGGCTGGCGGGCGAGACCCACCGGACCCACTTTGAGAACCTGTCCTGGCTAGTGCGGATCCTGGACGCCGGCTACCTGTGCCACCGCATCAACATCCGGCAGGCCCATGCCTATCCCGGCACGCCGCTATCTGCCCACCAGCCCCAAACGCTGCCATCGGCCGGGCATTTCGAGACATGGAAGGCCGACATCTCCTACGTGTTCGACAAACCGATGAAGCAGCGGGTCTACCCAGAAGGCATGACGATCCCCGGTCTGCACGCCTTCTTCGTGACTACCCGGGGCACCTGGTACCGGCGGCTGGGCTCTTATCCCATCCAGGTCATCGAACCGGGCACCGCACGCGCCCGGTCAGAGAACGCTGACCTGTTGGTGACCGGCCACGAGCCCCGCTACCTGTACGGAACCCGAGATGCGGCAAGGACCGCCACGTGACCGCCGAACGACCGGACAAGTCTCCGGTCCACGCCGGGGTCCTGGTGCCGTGGGCGAACACCGTCGTGGAGGCCGAACTGCACCGCGTGACCGAGCCATCGGTCATCTGGCACTATGCCAGGCTGGTTCCTGCCTCCCGCACGACCGGGCTGGACGCGCAGTTCCTGCGGGGCCTGCTCGAAGCCGCCCCCGCCGCACTCGCCCAGCTTTCCGCGCTCCCGCTACGGTACGCGTACCTGGCGTGTACCTCGGCGGCGTTCATGTACCCGGACAGCATCGAACAGGTACGGCAAGGCGCCCCCGTCACCGTGGTGAACGCGTTCGAGGCGATCATGAACGCGCTGTCGCAGCGTGCTGCCAGCCGGATCGTGTTGCTGACTCCCTACCCGGACGAGATAACCAAAGCCGAAGCGCTGATGTTCAGCCGCAACGGGGTCGCGGTCACCGGCTACGCATGCCTTGGCTTTGACGACGGCTACGACACGATCACCGGCGAGCACGTTAGAGAATTGATCCTGAAGGCCGGCTGTGCTGCGATGGACGAGGCGGAAGCGATTGTGCTGTCGTGCACCGGGTGGCCAACGCTCGACCTGATCCCGGATATCCAGCAAAACCTGGGTAAGCCCGTCATTTCCTCCAATCTGGCCATCGGGTGGCACGCGCAGCAGGCGAAGGAGACCTGATGCGACCTGACCCCGGACCAGAGCATGCCGAGCGCATGTACTCCCTGGTCGCGTGCGCCGCTCGCCTGCCTGACGTCCAGACGGTCGTGGAAGCCAACCACGATGACAACCGGTGGTGGCCGCTGTCGGTCCATGACTGGCGGCTGCGGATGGCGGTCGCCGGGTGGAGCACTCGCGTGTCCTACTCGATGATCAGTACCTACGCCAGCGTCGTCTCCCACGCTGACTGTCTGGGCTGGAGCCGGCTGACCGCTCTGGACGACCCGGCGCTCGGCGCGGTTATCCGCCCGCTTGGCCTGGCGGCCTCCCGCATCGGCTACCTTCGCTCGCTGGCTGATCTGGTTGGCCACAGCGATGCGGCAGGCGTCGACCTGACGAGCATGCGCACGGAGGAACTTGTCGGCTTGCTCGCGGCCAGGGTCCGCGGCGCGGGGTACAAGGTCGCGCAGTGCGCGGCGCTGTACGCGCGCGGCTATCACTGCGGCATCATCCCCGTCGACTCGGGCATGGTCAGCAAGCTCGCGCCGTTCCTCGGAGTCCAGCTCAGCCCTGGCCCGGCCGCGCATGAGCAGTTCCGTCACGTGCTGCAAGCCGGGGCCAGCAGCATGGCCGGCCGGTACAAACAGCTAGCCTGCGATCTCGGCTACCGGGTGCATATCCCCGGCGACGCGGACCCGACCTGGTTCGTGCACCTGGTACTGATCTACTTCAAGCGGCTGTACCTCAACCGGCCTGGGCCGAGGCTGTGCCCGCGCAGGCCCGCCTGCGACCGGTTCCTCGACTGCGCCTGCCACGCCACATGAGAGGGATGCCGCTGTGGGACCGTTAGGCGTCGCCGGGAACATCTCCCGCGACCTGGCGGTCTATCCCGGCGGCACCCGTATCGAGATGCTCGGCGGGGCGGCATTGCACGTCGGGCTGGCCGCCGCGCGCGCCGGGCTGCCAGCAGCCCCGGTCTCGGTCATCGGCCGTGACCTCGGCTGGATCGCCGGTGATCCTCGCCTGGCCGGACTTGACCTTCATCACGTCCAGGTAGTCCCGGGCCGGTCGTGCGCGTTCCGCCTCACCTACGACGAAACTGGCAACCTGGCCAGTACCCGGGCATCGTTCGGCGTCGCCGCAGCGCTCACCCCGCACGTGATCAGCATGATCGGCTCGCATTCCGCCTACCACGTGTGCTGCCGCAGGCCGCTGGATGCGCCCATCGTCCTGGGCCGCCTTGCCGCCGTGGGGATACCGTTCAGCCTCGACTTCCACCTGGCCAGCGCCAGCATGATCATCCCCGCCGCGAGCACCTTCTTGCCGCAGGCCAGCGCCGTGTTCGTCAACGCGGCCGAATACGCCATCCTGGCTCAGGTCACTGATCCGGGCACGCTCACCACGCTGGTGATCTCTGACGGGCCGCGCCCGGCCGTGGTGCTGCGGCGCGGGCAGGAAGCCGCCTCGGCCGTGCCGCCAGCGGCCGCAGTGGCCGAGGTCACCGGCGCCGGCGACACCTTAACCGGGACGTTCCTGGCGGCATCCGCTCGCGGCCTGAGCTGCCAGGCTGCGCTGGACGAAGCGGTGAACGCCGCATCGGTGGCTGTCGCCAGTGCTGGCCTGACCATCCCCGCGCCGGGAGGCTGACGTGGCACTGTTCTATGTCGCGCACCGGCTGTTCGCTGCTCACGACCGCGCCGTCGGCGCATACCTCGCGGACCGGCTTGCCCAGATGGCAGGCGACGGCAACGTCTTCTTGCCGTTTTGTGACACCGACGAGGAAAACCTCGTCGCCGACTGCAAAGGCCGCCGCCTGTTCGAGCTGGACCGTGCCCGTTTGCGCCGGATCACCGGCATGATCGCCGTGCTGCACGGACCGAGCCTGGATGACGGGGTCTGCATGGAGATCGGCTTCGCCGCCGCGCTCGGCGTACCGGTCGTGCTTGCCAGCACCGACTTCCAGACCTACACACCCGTCCCGGGCGGCTGTTGCTTCGCCTTCGCTGAACCACTGCTGGAAACCATCGCCGTCACCGTGGTGCGGGCACACCACCTCGGCCCGCCGCTCACACACGCCGTCGGCAACCGGTTCCGGGCCTTCCTCAGCCAGAACCTGCCACCCATCCGCGCCATCGCGACACGGGCAGCCGAAACACTACTCAGCAACGCACCGGCACGGCCTCCAGCTTCTCAGCGTTCCCGCACCGACAGCCAGTTCGCCTACCTCGAGCCCTCGCCGTATTTCGCCGATGACATGTGGTCAGACATTGCTCAGGCGCTTCGCACCAGAGGCTGGACGGTGCACATAGCCCAGCGGTTCCTGGCCCGGACCGGCATCGCCGAAGCGGCGCGAGCGGACTGGGCGGCCGTCACGACAGCCAGCCTCGCCGTGGTCGACGCCCGCGGACCGGAAACACCGCCAGGAGCCGCGCTGATCATCGGCGCCTGCGCGGCAACCGGGCGGCCGGTGCTGGCGGCCCACCCCGGAACCTGGCCCACCCTCGCCAACGGGCGCGAGCCGAACTGGCGCAACCTGATGATCCAGTACGCCGTCAGCGCCCGCTTCTGCGGCATCGCCGAGTTCACCGCCGCCCTGGACCGCCTCCCGTGCCCGGAAACCTGACCGCCGCACTCGCCAGCTACCCGGTCGTCGTGGTGGAGGGCTGCGACGGCACCGGCAAGACCACCCTGGCCACCTCCCTGGCCGGACAGCACGGCCACACAGTCATCCACTCCGGCCGCACCCCAGACGGCACCGACCTCGCCGCGCGCTACCAGGCCATCCTGGCCACCCCGGGAAAGCTCGCCCTCGATCGCAGCTTCGTCAGCGAGCTGGTCTACGGGCCGATCGACCACGGGAGATCACGGCTCACCCTGCCTGCCGCCATCGCCCTTACCCAGCGCGTCGCCGCCCGCGGCGGCGTGCTCGTGCATCTCACCGGCCGCCCCGACATCATCGCCGCCCGGCTACGGGCCCGCGACGGCGCTGCTCCCGCCACCGACCGCATCAGCGCCCTCATCAGGGCGTATCACAACACGTTCGCCATCCTCGCCAGCACCGCGGCCGTCCTCACCATCGACACCACCACGCCACGGCCATGACCCCGCCCGGCACGCAGCGCGTCCCGGCGCCCTGTGCCAACAGCTACGGATCTGTTCTGGCACGGTCCTTGACCATCGTCCCGTTCGGCAGACGCCGGTACACGCGCGAGGCGTTTTTCGCGATCTTGGCCTCTACCTCGCCCTGCAAATCGACGCCGGTCATCTGGGCCAGGCTGAGCAGGTAGATCGTGACATCGGCGAGCTCCTCGCCCAGCTCCGCGCGCCCCCTGCGCCAGGCATCGAAGGCTTCGGCTACCTCCCCGTACAGCAGGCCGAACTCCAGCGCCACATCTGTCGTGTTAAAGCCCTTGGCGACCTTATTCTCCCAGGCCAGCTTCTGCCCCGACCGGATATCCATGTCCCTCCCTGGCATGCGGGCAGAAAGGATCCGCAAGCCGCAAGCCCCAGAACGCGTCAGTGAGTCAGATCGGCCGTCCCTGGCAGGACCGCCGGAAACGACAAGGTAGCGGCACCGGCCTGTGCATCACCACATGCGTAAACAAGGCCCAGCTGTGGACAACCCGCCCCCAGCGGATCGCGCACTGTGCATACCCCGGCTTGCTATCCCTGCTACACCACCGGACCAGCCTGTGGACGGCGCACAGGGGCTGTGGACTGCGCGAGCCGGAAGAATTCCTCCAGCCGGAAGGTAATTGGGGCCTTATTCCCCGAGGAATCCTCGGCAGCGGCATCTGACGGCCGGGCTGGCTACCGGCCCCGCATCAACCCGCACTGACGTCCGCGGCGCAGCATGAACGGCCTGTGGTACCACTGACCGTGATCATCCTCGTTCCCGGTCGTGACTCCAACAGCGCCGATGGCGCATCCGTAGTCTGCCGATCGAAGGCGTCGCCGTACCACACCACCGCAACGAACCATCGCAGCCGTGCGTGAAGGTGGTACAACAGATTGTTGCGGACTGAGGCTGGTGGGCCGCGTTCCGGCGAGGTACGGTCGCTGCCGCTAACCGTCGGCTGGGAGGGAGCACATGTCCGCAGCTAGAACGTGCCCCGCCTGCCGGGCGGCGTCGCCGTCGCGGCCGGGCGATCCGCTGTGCCCGGCCTGCACCGATGCTGCGCGGCAGACCGTGCCCTGCCCGCTGTGGCCGTTCGACTCCCCGTTAATGCGCCGCGTCCTGGCCGAGGTGAACGCGCCCGCCGTGGTAGCGGGCTTCCGGGCGGCTACCGGGCTGTCCCAGACCGATGTCGGTGCCTTGGCCGGGTGGAGCGGGGCCGCGCTAGGCTATTACGAGCGCGGGCGGCGCTCTACCGTGTTCGACATCCGGGTGCTGCTCGGGTTCGCTGATGCGGTGGCCATGCCGCGCGAGGCGCTGCTGCCGCTCGTGCTAGGAGATACAGACGTAGCGCTATCGGCGGATAGCGCTGCGAGCGAGAGTGGTGTGGACGTGGATCGGCGCAGCTTCGGCGGCCTGGCAGCAGGAGCCGCTCTAGCGGCCATGCTGCCCGAGGCGGCAGCGCCTTCCCGGGTCACGGCATCCCATATCAAATACTTGCAGGCGTCAGCGGACACCCTGCATGCACAGGACCACATGGTGGGAGGTTCGGCGCTGCTTCGTCCAGCGCTGCGGCAGTGGCAACTAGCGCGGCGGATGCTGAAGCAGTCCAGCTATACCGAAGTGACTGGTCGTCAACTCCAGGTCGCCGCTGGTTATCTGGCCAACCTCAGCGGTTGGTTCGCGTTCGACACGTCTAATCTACGGCTGGCACGACAGCTCCATGAAGAGGCGCTGGACCTGGCTACCAGCGCAGAAGACCCCGTTCTAACTGCGTGGGTACTCAACCGCCTGTCCAGCTTGTCTTGCTATCAAGCCGAAAAGAGCCGCGAGTCGAACGCAAGCCCGGCTAGCCGGACCGCCGCGCACGAGGCGTTGGTGCTGATTAATCGTGCGGCCGACGAAGCGCGCTATGAACCGCTACCAGGATTGCACGTTGTGATCGCCGGCCGACAGGCGTGCGCGGCATCCCTTGTCGGCAACACAGCAGCGTTCCAGGCCGCGATCACTCGGGCATGGCGCGAGGCTGACCGTACACCTGGTATGGACCAGCCCAGATGGCTCCAGCTCGAGCCCGGCGGGGAGGACTTGATTATCGAGCAGCAAGCCCGGGGTGCAGCTAACCTAGGCGATTTGGTCCGTGCTGAGAGTCTTTACCGGATGCTGCTTGACCGGGACCCGACACCGCGCGCCTGTGCGTTTCTCGGTGCTCGGCTGGCCGGTATCCAGCTTGCCCAAACCGACCGGCATGGAGCGATCGCCACCGGCCTGTCTGTGTTGAAGATTCTCGAAGGCGGAGTGGCGTCGACCCGGACGCTCAACGAGCTCCAGCCGGTCCGGACCGCGGCTGCAAAGTCCGGCGACGAAGAATTCTGTGCCCGGTTCGACGCGGCTGAGCGGGCGCTGACCGCAGCGTAAGCATTCGGCCACAACAGATTGTTGCGAGCCGAGTGTGGACGGTCACACCTGGTCGGGTTAACTTCCACCTGGGCGGGCGCGTTGTGTCCCGGGGCACCTCTGGACAGCGCGAACACCCGTATGAGGCGTACCCCTGATGCTGGAGGCCGTGATGCGGCTAAGTTTCGTTGGTATCACGCCGGACACTCCGGACAACGGATGCCCGGCGGTGTATGTGGATGAGGACACCGGCGACATCTGGTTCCAGGGCGAGACGGTTACCGATTCGGTTGCGCTGGCGGAGGTCGCTCGCCATAGCCCGGTCGGTACGGGCGAGTCGGTGGTGCGGCTGCCGCCGGTGATGAGGTCGATCGTCGTGGAGGCGGCAAGTGGAACCTACGAGCGTGGCAGGCAGGGACCGGGACCGCATCCCCGGCATGGCTGAGGAGCCGGACCCGCCGTTTGAGGTGCTGCTGCGGGCGTGCACGTCCTCGGCGGTTCATCTGGAAATGCGGGACGCCTACACCCCGTCCGATCCGTGGTTCCGGGCGTGGCTGGATGGTGATAACGAGGAATTCGGGCGCCGGCTCCGCCGGCCCTGGCTTGACCTGATCCGTGAGGTGACCGGCCGCGGTGTCGTGATCCGCCGAGTCCGGGTGGTCTCTGAGCCGGTGAGTGACTATGTCCGGTTCGAGCATGCCACCACGGACTCCAACATCGGCGCCGGAGAACAAATACGCTGGCTGCCCCGGCGCCTTGCGTCCGGTTTGCTGTTGCCGGGCAATGACTACTGGGTCTTCGACGGCCAGCGGGCGCAGTTCAACTATTTCTCCGGCGCCGGGGACTTCCTGGCCACCCGGTTGTGTGACAACCCCGATGTCGTCCGGCAATGCACGGCAGCATTCGAGGCGGTGTGGAAACGGGCCGTGCCGCATGAGGAATACCGCCTGCGCTGACCGGCATCGCCGTGCGCCCGCCATCATCCAGCGCCCAGCAGGCGCGTCAGGTCCTGGCCGACCGGCTGCGTGAATTGCGGCTGGATGCTGGGCTGACCGCCCGGGAGCTGGCTGCCCGCGCCGGGTGGGAACGGACCAAGGTCTCCAAGATCGAGCACGCGGCGCGGCCGCCATCCCCTGATGCGATCCGGGTCTGGTGCCAGGTGTGCGGCGCCGAGGGGCAGGCCCCGGATCTGATCGCCTCGCTGCGGGCGGCCGAGGGGATGTGGGTCGAGTGGCGGCGGATGGAGCGCACCGGTCTGCGGCGGGCGCAGGAGGCGCGGCTGCCGCTGTATGAGCGTACCCGGCAGTTCCGTGCGTATAGCTGCTGGATGCTGCCTGGCCTGATCCAGACCGAAGGGTACACGCGGGCATTGCTGCGGGCGATCCAGCAGCGGCGTGGCTTGTCTGATGATGTGGAGGAGGCGGTAACGGTCAGGATGGCCCGGCATCGGGTCCTTCACAGCGGCGGTCGTACCGCCGCGTTCGTGCTCGAGGAATCGGTGCTGCGTAACGGTTTCGGCGGCCCGGAGGTCATGGCCGGTCAGCTGGCCTGGCTGACGGAGATCACGACGTGGCCGTCAGTATCGCTCGGGATAATCCGGGCCACACTGGACCGGGGCCCAGCGGGACCGGCGGAGGATTTCTGGATCTTCGGCAACGAGCAGGTCGCGGTGGAACTGGTCTCCGGGCACCTGACCATCACCCAGCCGCGAGAAATCGCCATGTACGCGCAGCGGTTCGCCCGGCTGGCCGAAATCGCCGTCTACGGTGCCCGCGCCCGCGAGCTCATCGCCACCGTGACCTCCGCCGAGTGAATCCGCATGCCACACTTGGGCACACTCATATCCCGGGACCCGTCCGGGCAAGCATTGTAACGGTATGGTCCTGGCATGTCCTGCGTGCCGTAATGGGCAGCTCGTCCGGCGCGGCGACCCGCTGTGCCAGGTCTGCATTCAAGAGGCCAAGGAGACAGTCCCCTGGCCGCGATGGGTGTTCGATTCGCCGTTGCTGCGCCGCGCGCTGGCGGATCTCAACGTACCGGCGGTCCCGGCGATCGTGCGGGCGGCGTGCGGGCTGTCGCAGCGGGATCTGGCCGGGATCGTCGGGTGGAGCCCGGCCGCGCTTAGCTATTACGAGCGGGGTCAGCGTGAGGCTGTCTTCGACATCCGCGAGCTGCTGCAGTTCGCTGACGCGGTCGGGATGCCGCGGGAGATCCTGCTCCCGTTGATCGTGGCTGATCCAGAGGCCAGGCTGGCAGCGGGCACTCAGAACGGGCCGGACGTGGATGTGGACCGGCGCGGTCTCGGCGCCCTGATTGACGCCGCTGCTGCCACCGTCTTGCCGAAGCCGGCCGTCTCGGCGGTGGTGAAGCCCGCTCATGTCCGCTACTGGCAGGCATGCGCGGACACGCTGTACATCCACGATCACGTGGTCGGCGGGACAGCGTTGCTCCTGCCCGCGTTGCGGCAATGGCAGCTGGTCCGGCAGTCGCTGAACGGCGGTGATCCCGGTCCCGCATTGCTTACTGCGGCGGGCGGCCAGGCGCTGTGTACCGGCTGGATCGCGCAGGATGGTGGCAGGCTGCCGGTGGCGCGGTCGCTGTATGGCCAGGCTCGGGAGCTGGCGGGCAGGTCGGGGGACACGGAGCAGGCAGTGCATGCGCTGACGAGCCTGTCGATGCTGCACGCGGAGCTTTCGCGTACCGGTCCGGGTCGTGACCCGGCCCGCCGCGCGCTGCGGCTGGCGTTCCAGGCCGCCGAGGAGGGCCGCTACCTGCCGATACCCCGCCTGCATGCGCTGATCGCGCTGCGGCAGGCCAGCGCGGCGTCGCTGCTGGGGGACAAGGCGGCGTTCAAGGCCGGGATCGCCCGGGCACGCCGGGAGCTGGACCGTGGCCAGGAGGATGGTGACCCGCCGCAGTGGCTACGGTTCGTCGATCACGCCGAGATCACCGGCGTGGAGGCGCGCGGCTTCTTGAACGTGGGCGAGGCTGATCACAGCGCGCTGCTGTACCGGACTGTGCTGGCGTCCGGGCTGAGTCCGCGTAACCGGGCCTGTTACGGTGCGGGGTTGGCCGGGGCGCTGTTGAAGCAGGGTGCTCGGCGGGAGGCGGTAGCTGCGGCGCTGGATGTGCTGCCCGCGCTGGAGGGCGGTGTGACTTCGATCCGGTGCCTGAACCGGCTGCGGCTGGTCCGCCTGGCCGCCGCGACCGTCGCCGGGGCTGAGGAGTTCTGCGACCGGTTCGACGTGATCGACCGGGCATTGGCCCTCGCGCGTGACACTATCAGCGGCGATAGCCGTGGTGCCAGGCGTGATATCCCGGCTTAGTGCCAGGTAGCGGGCCGTCTTGCCTGGACGGGGTTCCCGGTTTGGTGGCCGGGAACCCCAGTTCGTTCGTGCTAAAGGCTCTTGTTATTTGCCGTGTTTGATGCGGCGGGTGAACGCTGTCCATGCGTGCGGGCTGAAGGTGAGGTGCCGGTCGGCTGGGTCCTTGGAGTCGCGGACAGCGATGGTCGTCCCGGCCTGGGCGATCTCGACGCAGTTGCCGCCGGTGTCGCTATAGCTGGACTTGCGCCACGGGCCGGTCGGGGCATCGGTCATCGTTTCTCCTTGATGAGCGTGGTGATCATGGCGGTGGAGTCGGCGGGGCTGAGGGCCTGGGCGGTGAGGTGGGTCCAGGCGAGGGTGAACCGGTTCACGTCCTGGGCGGCTTCGATGTAGACGTCACCCATCAGGCCTTCGACGTAGGCGATGGGCGGGTCGTCCGGGTGTGCGAAGGCGAGCAGGGCGAACTTGCCGTCCATCCCGGCGTTGGCGCCGACCGCGAAGGGGAGCAGCTGGAGGGTGACGCCCGGCTTGGCTGTGGCGTCGCGGAGAGCGGTGAGATGCGCGCGTATGACGTCTGGTCCGCCGACCTGGCGGTGCAGCACTGCCTCGTCGATGATCGCGTGGATCTGCGCCGGGTCTTGGCGGGTGAACAGGGCTTCCTGGCGGGCGGTGCGGGCTGCCACCCTGCGTTCGGCGTCTTCGGCGCTGATGGCGGGGCGGGTGGCGGTGATGACTTCGCGGGCGTAGCCGGGGGTCTGGAAGATGCCGGGGACGAGGTGGGCGTTGAGCCGGATGCTGGCCGCTTCGGCTTCCATGGGGATGTAGCTGCCGGTGAACACGTCGCTGTAGCTGGTCCACCAGCCGCGCCTGCGGGCGTCGCGGCTGAGCTGGATCAGCGCGTCGCGCTGCGGGGAGCCGACCGCGTACAGGTCGAGCATGTCGTGCAGGTCGTCGGTGGTGATGGGGGAGCGGCCGTTCTCCAGGCGGTACATCTTGCTGGTGCTCCAGCCCAATCGTTGGGCGGCGGCTTCCATGGACAGGCCGCTGTCGTGGCGCAGCCGCTCGATCTCCCGGATCAGCCGGCGGCCCGGACGGTCGGGCTGTATTCCACGCTTCCCCCCTTCTGGACCAGTCGTGGTTCCCAGGTCAGGGTGGGCCCCGGGGCTGTGGGGCTGCAACACGTCGCGGCAACAGTCTGGTGTGAGTGACCAGGCAGCCGGCCTGCACATCATCACCGGTGAGCGGTTCCCGCACCCGGAAGCAGTCGGGCACGATGACGGCCACGCGGCCAGCAGCTGAAGACGTGCTTGCATTCTTCGCAGCTGGTCAGCGTCCAACAGCGAACTTCCGGGAAGCGGCTGAGCGGCTTCCCGCCCGCGGCAGGGAGGACAACGGTGATCATCGGCGGATGGCGCGGGCCCGGCTGGCGGGTTGCTGGTGCCGACCTGCGGCTGGGGAGCGGGCTCCGGGAGTGGATCAGGTCAGTGATCGGCGGGAGGCAGGCCCGGCACGGCGGCAGTTTGTCCGGAGTACTGCCTAATGCCAGGGAGGACATCGTGATCGAATCATCGCCGGTACAACGTCAGCTGGTGGGCGCGGCTTTGCGTCGGCATCGCGAGCAGCTGGGATATGACCTCGCTGACGCCGCAGCTGTGCTGGAGTGCGACCGCTCCAAGATCAGCCGGATCGAGACTGGCCAGCGTGGCATCCGGCCTAAGGAACTGCGCGAGCTGCTGGCCGAGTACGGGGTCAGCGAGCAGGAAATCGGTGTCCTGGAGGCCATCGTGCGGGCGAGCCGTGCGGGTGCCTGGTGGCCAGGACACGGCGAGATCCTCACTCCCGCTGCCCGCGAGTACCTGCAGCTTGAGGCGGCCGCCACCCAGATCAACCTGTGGGCACCGCACCAGGTTCCCGATCTGCTCCAGACCACCGGATACGCGAATGCGATTGCCGGGGCCGCTCGCGGATACCCGGCGGGCGGGGAACCCGCCGCGCTTGCCGCTCTGGCGGTAATGCGGCAGCGAGTGGTCTTGAAAGAACGCCAGCCCGCCTTCATCGCCGTGGTCGACGAGGCCGCCCTTCATCGTATGGTCGGCGGCCCCGAGGTCATGAGCGCGCAGCTGTACCGGCTCGCTGAGGCAGCCAGAGATGGCCGCCACGGCACGATCCGGGTCCTGCCGTTCGCCAGCGGCGGGCACGCGGCCGGCATCGGCGGGGCGGTCACCATGTTGGGGTTCGCGGACGCTCCCAGCATGGGTGTCGTGTACCTGCCCCGGCCCGGGAATGACGGCACCAGCCTCGTGGACCAGGCCGACGTGGCCCGCTACACCACGGCGTTCACCCGGCTGACCGAAGCCGCGCTCAGCCCGGCAGAGTCGGCCCGGCTGCTGGGCGAACTGGCCCAGGCATACGACGATGCCGGGCACATCCCCGCCACCAGCCGGGCGGTCGGCCTGTGGCATCGCGGCGCGGACAGCAGGTGGAAGCGATGACGGCGGACATCAATGGCCGGCGAGACCGGCACCAGCGAGCAGTCCGACGCTGCCGGGCACGCGACCGGGGAAGCATCGTGGTCGCGCCTGTGGAGATGGGACGACACGCCGCCCGGGTGAGCGGGACTGATCGTGCGGCCGGCGGCCAGAGGTCATAAGCACTCCGGTGGCCTGATCGCGCCAGCGCCGGCGATGCGGCGGATATAAGGGCTTGGAAAGGACCATGTGATGTCAACGGGAATCGGGCGGTGGCTGCGTCAGCAGCGGGAGGCCCGCGGCTGGGCCCGGCGGGAGATGGCCCGGCGGCTGATCCAGGCCGCCGAGGCGGCCGACGACGCGACGATGCCGGGGATAGAGCACCTGTGTACCTATATCCGGCGCTGGGAGTCGGGCCGACATGAGCTGACAGAACGCTACAAGCTCTATTACTGTACGGCGTTCGGCATCCGGGTTGGCCAGTTCGGCACCGCGCCGCTCCCCAAGCCCAGGACCCTGGCACAGCAGGCCGAGTCGGCGGTGTCGTCGGGGTCGCTTGGAGCCGGCCCCGTGTCCGGGGTCATTCCACTGCTCGACCTCGCCAGCCGGTCCGAGTCCGCGGCTGGATGCGGCGAGATGGGGGACTTGAGACCGATTACCCCGCACTGGGACGGCGGGTGGTGCTGGCCGCGCACGACGCCAGTCGCCACGTGGAAGAAGCCGAGCAGCATCGCATCGGCGAGGTCACATATGACCAGTTGCACGCCGATTTGACTCGACTGGCCCGGGCGAGCGATGCGGGCGACCCGGCCGTCGTGTTCACGGAAATGGATCGGATCCGTCTGCGGGTCCGCCGGCTGCTGGGCCGTCGGCTGTGGCCGCCGGAACAGGCTGACCTGTATGTCGCGCTCGGCTGCCTGAACGGGCTGATGGGTAATCTCGCGGTCCGGCTCGGCTACCCCGATGCGGGTGAGGAGCTGATCCGTTCCGGGTGGGCCTACGCGGATCCGATCGGCCACCGGCCGCTCCAAGCCCAGCTCCGCCAGCAGCAATCCGCGCTCATGTACTGGCGCGGCCGGTACGCCGAGGCCCGTGACCTGGCGGCCGACGGCCTGCGGTATGTATCTGCGGGATGGCCGGGCGGCGGGCTGCATCTGCACGTGGCGCGAGCGGCGGCGCGGCTGGGGGATGCGGACACTGCACGGCAGGCGATCGGTGACGCGCACGAGGCCCGCTGCCGGGACTACACCGATGACCTCGTGGTGATGGGCGGCCAGTTCGCTCTCTCCGAGGCCACCCATCACAGCCTGGCCGGCGCGGCGCTTAGCGAGCTGGCGGGGGGCGCGGGTGAGGCGGCCGGGGAGCTGGAGCACGCCATCGGCTTGTATGAGAAAGGGCCGGGCGAGGGGGAAGACCACTGGGCTGGCGGTCAGCCGCTGGCCGGTATCGATCTGGCCTTGGCCCGGCTGCGGTCCGGTGCGCTGGACGCCGCGGCGGCCGCCGTGGAACCGGCGCTGTCGCTGCCCGTCCCGCTGCGGATCGCCCAGGTGACCACCCGGCTGGTCGCGGTCCGCGGCGAGCTCGCCGCGCCGATCTACAGTGGCTCGGCCCAGGCCCAGGCCCGGGACCTGGCCGGGCAGGTCGAGGAGTTCACGCGCCAGACCATGCTTGCCAGGTCCGGAGCCCAGGATGATGGCCCGGCCCGGCCTCGCTGTCTGTAGCGGCGCCTATCGCGGACAACCCTAAGCATTCCGTGACTTCTCCCGTACGCTGTGTCCGAGGATGTCCGCTGCTGCCGAGCTGGCACGGAGGACACAATCTGGGAAGGTGTCGAGCCATGTCGGACGAACCTGGCGGGTGGCTCGGCTCCAGCGCCGTCGACGGTGAGGAAGACGAGTCCATCATCGGGCAGGTGCGACCGAGCATGTCCAGCAGCTCCAGGGTCCCATCCGTGTAAGCCAGCATCAACACTTGCTCGGCAGACGTAATGTGCCGCTTTCGAGGCAGAGTTCCGGAATGTGATCGGATGATCGACCGACGGGTACCGGGTTCGCGCTTGCAGAATAGGTGCGGTTGACGGTTTATATCGTTGGGGCTTGATGCATCATATATGGCTCCGATTATGTGCTCGCGACTGCCGAGTGCAGCGTTTTATCTGACACAAGGTGGCCGGACTAGCTCCGCATCAGCGTTCCCGCTGGCCCAGCTGATCACAATAGATAACTTGCAGAACATCGCGTCATCAGAATCGCAACTGGAGCGATTCAATGTTCCTGGGAGAGGTTCATACATGTCGGCGAGAGCGCGTTAGAATCCTTCCCACAGCCTGGAGGGAGACACGTGCGAGTCTGCATCTCGATAGTCGGGGGTAATCAAGCAGAGTTGGAATCTTTGGATGCCTGGCTACGCGGTGAGCGGGAGTTGTCCGGACGGATAACAGTTTCCGCTACTGCGCCTGCAGAAGGTGAACTTGGCGCGCTAGGGGAGGCTCTTGTAGTCGCGGTCAGCTCAGGTGGTGCACTTTCGGTGCTAGCTGCTTCGCTGAAGGCGTGGATCTCGTTGCCGCATCGGTCAGATATCCACGTTAAGGTGGAGAGCGCCAACGGGCAGATCGTTGAGATAGATGCAGCGCGCATTAATGGTGATCAAATTGATCAGCTGATTCGTCATGCGCTCGCTTCAGCAAACAGCGATGAGTGACAGATGCGCCTTCCGGACCCTAAGCGTTCGCACATAGTCCTAATCGGCACGAGTATGTACCGGGATGAGACGCTGCCAGATCTGCTTTCCGTGGGCAGGGGCATCGCTGATCTGGCGGCCACGTTCACTGATCCTACCTACGGCGTGGTGCCGGAGCATCAGTGCACAGTAGTAACTGATGAGGGAGACATGCGCTTGCTTGGCCGTAAGCTAAGGCTCGCTGCCAAACAGGCCGAAGATCTGCTGCTGGTATATTACACCGGGCATGGACTCGTAGGCGGAAGGCGGCATGAGCTGTACCTCGGATTGCCCGACTCTGAATGGGCTGAACCCGAGTTCAACTCGCTTGATTATGACAAGCTCCGGAGCGCCGTGCTTGACAGTCCTGCAGTGACGAAGATGATTATCCTCGACTGCTGCTTCTCCGGCCGCGCCGTGACCGACACCATGTCAGACCCGGTAACGGAAGTAGTCAACCAAGCGGCAGTAGATGGTACTTACGTCCTTACATCAGCATACCGGGATAAGGCCGCCATAGTAATCCCAGGAGAGAAGCACACAGCGTTTACGGGCCGTTTGCTAAAGCTCCTGCAGGGTGGCGTACCTGGCGGACCAGAATTCTTGATCATTGATGATATCTACCAGCGGCTGCATACCGTGATGCAGTCCGAAGGCCTACCCCTTCCGCAAAAACGCGGCACCGACTCGGCTGGCCTGATAGCACTCGCAAGGAACCGGGCATATGAGCCCGCGAAAAGAACTCGGCCCTTTGTATCCGTGGACAATGTAATGACGGAACTGGAGGCCATGGTCGGCCAAGAGGCAGTCAAGGCGCAAATCCGTTCCATCACGCATTCCATTGAAGCTGCCCGCCGCCGTGCAGAGGCCAGGATCACCGATGCACGGCCGATGCGTCATTTCGTCTTCCTCGGCCCCCCAGGGACGGGTGACACTACGGTAGCGCGCGTGCTGGCCAGGCTCTTCTATGCCTTCGGCCTGCTGGAGATGCCGGACGTGATTCTGGCACACCGCGCCGATCTGGTAAGCGAGTACCCCGGTGTGACCGCGCGTAAGACAAACGAACTGGTCGATTCAGCCCTGGGCGGGGTCCTGCTCATCGACGATGCATCCACTCTGATCAACGAGGGCGACGGGCAGGCGGACAGGTTCGGCGCCGAAGCGCTGCAGACGTTGCTCAAGCGAGCCGAGGATGACCGCGAGAAGCTGATCGTCATCCTAGGCGGATACGAAAAGCAGATGGAGTTGCTCCTGTCGTCCCATCACGCCCTTGCCTCTCTGTTCGTGACCCGGCTGAAATTCGTTAGCTTCTCCCCGGAGGAGATGATGGCACTGGCTGGCGCGGTCCTGGACCGGCGAGGCGAGGAACTCCAGGAAGATGCGGAACCTGTACTGCGGCGGATGTTCGTGGAAGTGGACCGCCGCCGTATCACCGACGAGCTCGGCAACGGCATGTTCGTCCGCAACCTCCTGGAGAAGGCAGGCCAGGCACGAGACGTGCGGGTAATGTCAGCAACCTCTGATCCGGCACAGGCAGACCTGGTAACTATCCGCGTCAGCGACCTAGAGCAGGCCTACGCAGAACTCATCGCGCCGCTGCGCGGCTACCAGGAAACCCCGACGGTCGAGGGAGCGATCGCCGAGCTTGAGGGTCTAGTTAGCCTGACACCTGTCAAGGAACGGGTCCGCGTGATCGCAGCCCAGCTTCGGGTAGCGAAACTGCGTGAATCACACGGATTGGCAAGCCATCACCCGGCACGGAACTTTATTTTTACCGGGCCGCCCGGCACTGGCAAGAGCACAGTCGCGAGAATCCTGGGACGAATTTTTGCCTCCCTCGGCCTACTTCTTCGCTCGGCAGTGATAGAGGCTGAGCGAGGAGATTTTGTAGGCGAGAACCTTGGTACCACCACGATTAAGACTAATAAGCTCATAGATGCAGCTCTTGGCGGCGTTCTGTTTATCGATCAAGTGCACTCCCTGCATAACGCGGAATATGCCAACGGTGACCCACTCGGAGCGCAAGCCGTACAGATCATAGTGAAGAGGGCAGAAACCGACCGCGACCAGCTCGTGACGGTGCTAGCTGGCTACCCGGGGGACATGGATCAGTTCCTGCGTCGCAACCCCGCTCTATCATCCAGGTTCAGCACCAGAATCGAGTTTCCTAGCTATTCCGCAGACGAACTGTCTCGCATCGCCGCAATGCTGGCCGAGCAGGCGGAAGACACATTCGACCCGGCAGCGGCAGAAACCCTTCACGAGATTTTTATGCACGCCAGCGACACCGGCCGGACCGACGAATTCGGCAACGGCTGGTTCGCGCGTTCTCTCTTCGAGCACGCGAGCGCCTACAGGGATCTGCGCGTCGCCCGCATGGGAGAGACCGCAGCAATCACAGACCTCACTACCATTACCGACAGCGACGTGATCGCGGCTTACCAAGAGCAAACTACTGCCTGGGACAGACAAGCTGCACATTCGATCCAGACAAGCACTATCGAACCGGAGTTACCTCCGGCCACTCACGTACCGAGCGTACGGCCCTGTCGCGCCGACCCGTCACGAAACGGCGGGTAAGCTGGAGTTCCGCCTTTAGAGAGCCGTCGGCCGGACATGTTCCTAGACTGCTTGCGCGCAGGCGAATGCCTGCGCGCACAAACTCAGCGCGCACACAAGCGCCGCGCGGAAATCGATGCCCTCATGAGACGCGCCGTCACCACAACCTGGGCACACATTCCAACCGAGCCGCGGATCCAGCGGCGAGCGGGAGTGACGCGGGCGTTGTCTGCATGGACGAGCTCGCGATCGCCGATCTGGGTGACCGGTGTCCCTCCCGAACCTTGGTGGCCACCACCGTGTACATATTCGCCCACAGCCTCGCCACCTGCGCGCAGGTCGACCGGTAATGTTACTAATGAGAATATAAGTTTCCGGACCCTATTCCCCCGGGAAGATCAACTCCAGAGATATGACAAATGCGGGTCCGCGAAGAATCCGCGGACAATGCCCGG
>Ga0213881_10000063_pt1 | contig 89143 bp, 85 predicted proteins | sample BarmaccoBMER_R08_FD_160104 | JGI IMG/M metagenome (GOLD analysis project Ga0213881, IMG submission 160104) | Barbacenia macrantha exposed rock microbial communities from rupestrian grasslands, the National Park of Serra do Cipo, Brazil - ER_R08 ...
CACACAGCCTGGCTTGACGCGAGATACTCCCGATGAGGAAACCACCGACTGGAGAGCCGCATGCGGGAAAACCGCCCGTGCGGTTCGGAGGGCGGGGAGAGCTAAACTCTTCCCGACCCCTATCGAGCGAAGTATCAGATTTTTGCAAACCTTGCGTCGCGCCAGGCGAGCGCGGCCTTGAGGCCGTCGCGGCGCGCGATCTCCATGAACTGCGCCTTGTCGGGTGAGCCCGCGCCCTCGACGGCGAGATCGATCGCCAGCGCCTCTTCAAGCGCGGCGAGCATGTTCTGCGCCTCGTAGGCGCGGTTGATCGCGCGTTTTGTCTGCTTCACCAGATCCGGGTCGATTGCGGCGATGTGGCGCGCCAGCGCGAGCGCCGCAGCGTCGAGATCGGCCGCCGGCACCACGCGGTTGACCATGCCGATTTCCTTGGCGCGGGCGGCGCTAATGCGGTCCTCGCCGGTGAGGATGATTTCCTTCGCCATTTTCGGGCCGACGATCCACGGCAGGATCATCGCCACGATGCCGGCGCCGAATTTGAGTTCCGGCTCGCCGAAGAACGCATCCTCCGCCGCGATCGTGAGATCGCAGGCGAGCGCCAACTCACACGCGCCGGCGAGGCAAGGCCCGCGCACCGCGGCGATAGTCGGGCGCGGGAAGTGCCAGAAGCGCATTACCGTATCGAAGTCGCGCCGCAGGATCGGCCGCCACGCGTCGATCCCGCGCGGCTGACGCTCCATCTGTTCCTTGAGATCGAAGCCGGAGGAAAACGCTGTGCCGGCGCCGCGCACGATCAGCACGCGGATGTCGGCGTCGTGCTCGGCTTGATCGAGCGCCGCGCCGATCTCCTCGAGCATCGTTTTGTTGAGCGCGTTGGCGCGCTCGGGCCGACTCAACGTCAGCCGCGCGACCGCGTCGAGCTTTTTGACGGCGATCGTCGCGTAGGTCATGGCTCCGCCGGCCGGACGCGCCTCACCCCGCCATGGCCAGCTCGAGCTGCGGGCGTTTGCTGGTCCATTGCGCCACGGTCTCATAGGCGGCGCCGATGCGCAGCACGGTCGGCTCATCGAACGGCCGGCCGACGATCTGCAGCCCGATCGGCAGGCCGCTCTTGGCAAAGCCCGTCGGCACCGCGAGCGCCGGGTGGCCGGTCACGTTGAACGGGATGGTGTGGCCGGGCGTGCGCAAGGTCCCGTCGGCCGGGAAGGCGTCGAGGCGAATGCCGGGCGCGAGCGCGTTGACGGTGACGATCGCGTCGTGGTCTTCGAGCACGCGCGCGACCGCCTCGTAGAGCTCGCGCCGCATGCGCAATGCCTGCACCATGTCGGCGGCCGAGACGATCGCCCCCGGCATCATGCGCTGATAGGTGTGCCGTCCGTAGTCGGCGCCGCGCTTGATCAGGTTCTCCTCATGAACCGTGTAGGCTTCGGCGGTGAGTATCACCCGGCCGCAGGCGTTGAACAATTCGAAATCCGGCAGCGTGATTTCCTCGATCTTTGCACCGAGCCGCGCCAGATCCTGCACGGCGCGATCGACGGCGGCTATGACCTCGGGCGAAATGCCGTTGACCGAGACAAAGAAGCTGCGCGGATAGGCGAGCTTCAAGCCGGTCAGATCGCGGCCGAGTTCGGCGGCGAAATCCGGCACCGGCACGTCGGCGCTCGCCGGGTCGAGCGGGTCGTAACCGGAGACGACCTGCATCGTGAGCGCCGCGTCCTCGACCGACCAGGACAGCGGCCCACAGTGGTCGAGCGTGTAGGAGAGGGGAAAGACGCCGCGGCGCGAGATGCGCCCATAGGTCGGCTTAAATCCGACGATGCCGCAGTAGGCTGCGGGGCCGCGGATCGAGCCGCCCGTGTCGGAGCCCATGGCGACGCGCACCATGCCGGAGGCGACGGCGACGCCCGAGCCGGATGACGAGCCGCCGGGGAAATGATCGCGGTTCCACGGATTGCGCGCGGGCGGAAACGGCAGGTCGAAGCTCGGGCCGCCAATCGCGAACTCGTGGGTCGCGAGCTTGCCGAGCAGCACCGCGCCGCCGGCGGCGAGCTTCGCCGCGGCCGTGCCGTCTTCCTTCGGCACGTGATCGAGCATCAGCTTCGAGTGGCAGGTGGTGCGGATGCCGGCGGTCTCGTAGATGTCTTTGAGCGCATGCGGGATGCCGTGCAGCGGCCCCTTGTCGATGCCGGCCTTGAGCTCGCGGTCGGCGCGATCGGCGTCGGCGAGGGCGCGCTCTTTCGTCACCAGAATGAACGCGTTGAGCAACGGATCGAGCGCGGCTGTGCGGTCGAGCGCATGCTGGGTGAGTGCGGTCGAGGTGAGCGTGCCGGCGCGCAGGCGCTTGCCGGCTTCCGCAATCGACAGGTCGTGCAGCGGTTCGCGCGCGCTCATGATCTCCCCCTCGTCGGCTTGAGGCTATAGACGTTGGCCGGCTCGACCGCAGGGCTGCGCGGCCCGCGCAGCAGCGCGGTCATGCGCCGGATCTCTTCGCAGCAGGCGATGACGCCCGCCTTGCGATCCGCCGGCACGATCGCGCCGATGCGCGCGGTGAGCGCATCGAACTCCTGCTCCAGCGCGCGTCTTTCTTCGGTGCTCATGGGGGCTCCCAGTGATCAGTGATCAGTGATTAGTGACCAGTGACCAAGTATCAGAGATCGACAATCCGGGCCAGCCGCTTGCGTTGCGTAGTTGAGGGGCATGCGAGCGATTGTAAACGGTGAATAGTGAGTAGTGAACGGTCAGTGGTGAATGGTTCTCTCACCGGCCACCACTCACTACTCACCATTCGCCACTCACGTTGACCACGCCCGCCGGCGGTGCCAACCTCCCCGCAAGCCGCGCAACGGCGGCATCGGGGAGGAAGAGCAATGGGTGCGCTCGAGGGAAAGGTCGTCATCGTCACCGGGGCGGGGCGCGGCATCGGCCGCGAGGTCGCGCTCGACGCGGCGCGCGAAGGCGCCAAGGTGGTGGTCAACGATCTCGGCGGCGCGGTCGACGGGGAGGGCGCATCGAACGCGCCGGCGCAGGAAGTAGTCGACGAAATCAAGCGCGCGGGCGGGCAGGCGGTTGCGAATTTCGACAGTGTCGCCGAGCCGGGGCCGGCCGCCAACATCGTCAAGACCGCGGTCGATACGTTCGGCCGCATCGACGGCGTCGTCAACGTCGCCGGCATCCTGCGCGACCGCATCTTCCACCGCATGAGCGTGGTCGATTGGGATTTGGTGCTCAAGGTGCATCTGTTCGGCACGTTTTACGTTTCGCGCGCGGCCGCGACGCACTTCCGCGAGCAGGAGTCCGGCGCCTTCGTGCATTTCACCTCGACCTCGGGTCTGGTCGGCAATTTCGGCCAGGCGAACTACGCCGCCGCCAAGCTCGGCATCGTCGCCCTGTCGAAATCGATTGCCCTCGACATGCAGCGCTTCAACGTGCGCTCCAATTGCATCTCGCCGTTCGCCTGGAGCCGCATGATCGGCACCTTGCCGACCGAGACCGAGGAGGAGAAACGGCGCGTCGCGCGGTCGCAGACGATGACCGCGGCGAAGATCGCTCCGGTCGCGATCTATTTGCTCAGCGACGCGGCGAAAGACGTTACCGGGCAGATTTTCGCCGTGCGCAAGAATGAGATCATGCTGATGGGGCAGTCGCGGCCGCAGCGCGCGGTGCATCGAAGCGAGGGCTGGACCCAGGAGACGATCCACGAGCATGCGATGCCCGCGCTCAAGGCCTCGTTCTATCCGCTGCTGCGCTCGCAGGAAGTGTTCAACTGGGATCCGGTGTGAGGAGATGGACCAAACAAAATGACGGCCGGCATTCTCGCGTTCGGTGCCTATATCCCGCGGCTGCGGCTCGCGCGCCGCGCCATTGCCGAGGCGAACGCGTGGTTCAACCCGGCGCTCAATGCCCAGGCCAAGGGCGAGCGCGCCATCTGCAACTGGGACGAGGACGCCGTCACCATGGCGGTCGAGGCGGCGCGGGATGCGCTCGCTGAGCGCGACCGCACGCAAGTTGCCGCGCTGCAATTCGCCTCGACGAGCTTTCCGTTTGCCGACCGGCTCAACGCCGGCATCGTGGCGGAGGCGCTCAACCTCGACAAAGCGGTGGCGGCGCTCGACGTGGCGGCGAGCCAGCGCGCCGGCACCTCGGCGCTGATCGCGGCGCTGCGCGGCGGCGGAGAGACCCTCGTCATTGCCGCCGACAAGCGCCGCACCCGTTCGGCAAGCCCGCTGGAAATGTCGGTTGGCGACGGCGCCGCCGCGGTCCTGGTTGGCGAAGGCAAGACAGCGGCGCGGCTCCTCGGCGTGGCCTCGCACACCGCCGACTTCGTCGATCATTATCGCGGCGAGGACACGGCGTTCGATTATCAGTGGGAGGAGCGCTGGATCCGCGACGCCGGGTATTTGAAAATCGTGCCGCCGGCGATCGCGCAATGTTTGCAAGCGGCGAAGGTCGAGCCCGGCAGCATCACGCATTTCTGCATGCCGGCGACGTTGCCGCGGGTCGCGGCGAGCGTCGCCAAGGCGGCGGGCATCGGCGACAAGGCGGTGCGCGACAATCTTCACGCGGTGTGCGGGGAGGCGGGCGCCGCGCATCCGCTCGTGATGCTGGTCGCCGCGCTCGAACAGGCGAAGCCGGGCGAGCGCATCCTCGTGGTCGGCTTCGGCCAGGGCGCGGACGCGCTGCTGTTCGAGACGACGGACGCCGTCGCGCGCCAGCCCTCCCGGCGCGGCGTGCGCGGGCATCTTGCGCGGCGCAAGGAAGAAACAAGCTATGCCAAGTATCTCGCGTTCAACGAGCTGGTCGAAGTCGAACGCGGCATGCGCGCCGAAGCCGACAAGCTCACCCCGCTCTCTTCGCTGTGGCGCAACCGCGCGATGCTCACCGGCTTCCTCGGCGGCCGCTGTTCGACCTGCGGCACCTTGCAGTTCCCGCGCACCGCGATCTGCGTCAACCCGAACTGCAACGCGGTGCACACGCAGGAGCCGCACCCGTTCGCCGAGATGACGGGGCGCATCAATTCGTACACCGCCGACCGGCTCACCTATTCGCCCGACCCGCCCGCCTGCTACGGCATGATCCAGTTCGACGCCGGCGGGCGCGTGATGATCGACTTTACCGACGTCGATGCCGAGTCACTGGCAGTCGGTCAGCCGATGCGGATGATGTTCCGCATCAAGGACGTGGACCCGCAGCGCCACTTTCGCCGTTATTTTTGGAAGGCGGCGCCTGTGGCAGGGATCGGGGATCAGTGATCAGGCATCAGGCCCTCACTGGTTTGACTCTGTTACAGGTGGTAAGCTGCGCGTGCTTGATACCTGACATCTGATACCTGAGGTCTGAAATGCCCCGCGGGATCAAGGACAAGGTCGCCATTCTCGGCATGGGCTGCTCGCAATTCGGCGAGCGCTGGGACGCGGAAGCCGACGACCTGATGGTCGAGGCCTATCTCGAGGCGCTCGCCGACGCGGGCATCGAGACCAAACAAATCGACGCGGCGTGGCTCGCGACCGCGATCGAGGACCAGCACGTGGGCAAATCGGCGGTGCCGCTTGCCCGCGCGCTGCGCCTGCCATTCATCCCGGTCACGCGGGTGGAGAATTTCTGCGCCAGCGGCACCGAGGCGTTCCGCGGCGCGGTCTACGCGGTCGCCTCGGGCGCCGCCGATATCGCGCTCGCGTTGGGCGTCGAGAAGCTCAAGGACACGGGCTACGGCGGGCTGCCGCAAAGGAGCCGCGGCGTGCTCAACAATATGACGTGGCCGAACCTCTCGGCGCCCGGCAGCTTCGCCCAGCTTGCCGCCGCCTATCGCGCCAAGCACGGCGTCGACGCGTCCGACCTCAAGCGCGCCATGGCGCATATATCGGTCAAGAGCCACGACAACGGCGCGAAGAACCCGAAGGCCCATCTGCGCAACCGCATCACCGTCGATACCGTGCTCAACGCGCCGATGGTGGCCGAGCCGCTCGGCCTTTACGACTGCTGCGGCGTAAGCGATGGCGCCGCCTGCGCGATCGTGACGACCCCGGAGATCGCCCGCGGCATGGGCAAGCGCGACATGGTCGCGGTGAAGGCGCTGCAGCTTTCCGTGTCGAACGGGCTCGAAGCGCAGCACAATTCCTGGGACGGCAGCTATTTCGCCACCACCCGCGTCGCCTCGACCCGCGCCTATCAGGAAGCGGACGTGCGAAACCCGCGCGACGAGTTGAGCCTGATCGAGGTGCACGACTGTTTCTCGGTGACGGAACTCGTCACCATGGAGGACCTGCACATTTCGCCCGAGGGCCGCGCGATTAATGACGTGCTCGACGGCTTTTACGACTCGGCCGGCAGCGTGCCATGCCAGATCGACGGTGGGCTCAAGTGCTTCGGTCACCCGATCGGTGCGTCGGGCCTGCGCATGATCTACGAACTCTATTTGCAGATGCTCGGGCGCGCGGGCGAGCGCCAGCGCCAGGACCCGCCGCGCCTCGGGCTCACCCATAATCTCGGCGGCTTCCCGCACCAGAACGTCTGTTCGGTGTCGATAATCGGTCGATACGACGGCTAAATTGGGCCTGCGCGCCTAGCGCGCGCGGCGCGCATGACAGGCAGACCGAAAGCGCGGCCCTCGCCCCGCCGGGTTAGGCGCATCATCGCGTTGTTGTGAAGAGGGCCGGCGCGGGCCGAAGCCGGCTGGGGTCGAAACCGGGGTCGGAGCGGCTTACATCCGTAGTAGTGTCCCGATTCCGAAGTTCGCCCAACCTTGCAGCACGCGCAGATGCGAACTTCGGAATCGAAGGACACTAGCAAGTCTATGATTCTAGTGCCGCTTTGAACCCGAAGTTCGCATTCGGACGCGCGGCAATTGTGGTGCGAACTTCGGGTTCGCGGCACTAGCACAGACGGGTACGGCCATGGACAAAGTCGACAAGGTCGAAAGCACGATCGGCAAGGGCATCGTCGCGGGTTTCGTGGCGACCTTTGTCCTTTCCGTGCTGCTCGATCCGATCGAGCTGTTTGCGCCAAGCGTCCTGCCGGCCTCGCCGCCGATCGGATGGGTGCTGCACTTCTTCGTCGGCACCGTGGTTTGGGGGATCGGCTTTTCCGTGCTGCACGATTATTTGCGCGGGTCGGCTTGGCAGCGCGGCCTCGTCTTCGCGCTCGGTGCCTGGATCGTGGTGATCACCGGCGCCGCGGTGCTCATCCTCGCTCGCGTGCTGGCGATGGACCTGAGCCCGGTGATGATCGTCGCGACGTTGGTGGTGCACGTCCTCTACGGCGTCGTGCTCGGCCTCGTTTACGGCTTTCTTATCGAGGGCGCGCCGGAGTCACCTTCCGAGCATCCCGCAGAGCATCACGGCAACGCGCACCCGCTCCCGCGGTAACTAACGGGGTCATTGCGAGCGGAGCGAAGCAATCCAGTCCTTCGCGCCGAGTACGCACGACTGGATTGCTTCGTCGCCATATTGTCGCGAACCCGAAGCACAGTGTTGCCGCAAGTCTGATTGCAAACTTCGGGTTCAAAGCGGCATAATCGGGACACTAGCTGCGGCGCCTCGCAATGACGATCTTCGGCTTACGCCGCGCGGCGAACCTGCGGATCGGCGGCGAGGCGGTCGGTCCAGTCGGCGAGCGACATCTTCGCTTCCTGCTCGATCACCGGCCGGATCTGCGAGAGCAGATGCAGGATCTTGGTGCGGAAGCTTTCCACGCCTTCGATGCTGATCGTGGTCGGGCCGCGGCTGATCAGCTCGAGCGCGATCGCCATGAGCGGCACGCATTCGGCAATGCTGGGAGCCTCCGCGGTCTCGACCGCATCGCACAGCGCGGCGAACGGCGTTGCGTCGGCCTTGCCGTCCATCATGAATTCGAACGCGTCGGCGAGGCGGGCGACGAGCTGGGTGGTGGTTGTCGACATGGCAGGCTCCCTCGGTTTTAACTGATGCTGGTCGTGCTCGGGTTTCAGGTCAGGGTGCGGGCGATCTCGGGCTGGGCGATCACGTCGGCGGCCCATTCATCGAGCGTCATTTTCGCCTGGCGTTCGATCACGGGCTTGACCTCGGACAGAAGCTCGATCGCCTTGGCGCGATAGGCCTCGACGGACGCGATGCTGAGATCGTCGGGTCCGCGGTTGAGAAACTCGGCGGCAACCGCCATCAGCGGTACGCACTCGGTGATCGTCTTCGGGCGCGGCTTGGCTTGGCGGCGCGGATGCAACACATAGACGTTGCTGGGAAGCGGCTGCGGGAGCCCGAAGGCATCGTCGAGGTCGGCGGCGGTCTGGGCAACGACCTGCGCGACGGAGTGGGAAGTGGACATTTCGGCGTGCCTCCAGTGTTCCGGCAACGCCCGCACGATACGCACAAATGACCGAGGCCGTAAAATTTAACTTATTGAAATATAAATATAATTTCGAATAGTGGCCGAGCCTCGGGAAGGCTCATCCTGCGTGCGGAAAACCCAGCGCAACGTTATGAGTCCATTGGGAAATATACGGACGCCTCCGTCTTCGGCGCGGCCCGCAATGCGAAACCTGAGGCGATCATTTAATCCGTCCGCTTAGGGCCGCGTTTACGTTGATCGAAATCATTGTCGGGCCGGGGCGCCTTCACTCCGGTGCTAAGCAGTCGTCCACGGCCTAATCACTTGAACTCCGAGAAACTCAAAATCCGAAACATTGCGAGTGACCAAGGTGAGCTCGCTCGTTTGTGCTGTGGAAGCAATGAAGGCGTCCATCGGTCCGATTTGACGTCCCGCAGCCCGCGCACGATTCATGATTCTCCCCCAAGCATCGGCCACGATGATATTTATTGATAGGATGCGCTTGTCAAAACGTCTTGGTAAATCCGTCACGAACCAATCCTGTATGCGCTTACGACGGGCACCAAACGGCATCCGCTCAATGCCATAACGTATCTCGGATATTGTGATTACGCTGATGTAGACGCGATCCTCGTCCACAGAAGCAAGCCATTCGATAAGCCCTGGATCTGGTCGGGGTTTCACCCACTCGGACACGACATTCGTGTCGAGAAGAAAACTCACAGATCAATCTCGCGAGTTCCGCCTTTGATCCGTTCGATTTTCAAATCTGAGCCGACCAGCGGGGAAGCGGCGAAGAATTCCGCTAAATTTCCAGAGCGCTTGGTTTTGCGCTTCCATTCTTCAGCGGAAACGACCACGACCGCAGTGTGACCGTTCCGCGTAATAGTTTGCGGTCCACGGGAGCGCGCCGTTTCGATCAACTCACTGAACTTTGCTTTCGCCTCAGCGACGGTCCAAGTGCCGGATTTCATCGGCTCTACTCCAGTGGACCCAATTTAGGCGAAATGGTCATTATAGTCAAGATGGTCATGGCTTTAGTACCGCTGGCGCGCCAGCGCCGCGCCTTTGGCGAGGGCGGCGAGCTTTGCCAAAGCGATGTCGCGGCGCATCGGCGCCATGCCGCAGTTGGTGCATGGCACGACGCGCTCCTTGGGGACGTATTTGAGTGCGTCGCCGATCACAGCCGCGACTTCCTCCGGCGTTTCGACAGCATCGGATGCGACATCGATCGCGCCGACGAGCACGTCCTTGCCGTCGAGAAGCTTCAACAAACTCATCGGCACGCGCGAATTGCGACATTCGACCGAGACCTGGTCGATGCGGCTTGCCGCCAGCGCCGGAAAAAAATCCTCGTACTGACGCCACTCGCTGCCGAGCGTCCCCTTCCAATCAATATTGGCCTTGATGCCGTAGCCGTAGCAGATGTGGACGGCGGTCTTCGCTCTCACGCCCTCGATCGCGCGGTGGAGGGCCGTGACGCCCCACTCCTTCACCTCGTCCATGTAGACGTTGAACGCGGGCTCGTCGAACTGGATCACGTCGATGCCGTCCGCCGCGAGCCCGCGCGCCTCCTCATTGAGCAAGCCGGCGAACGCCATCGCCATGGTGACGCGGTCGCCGTAATGCTCGTCGGCGATCGTGTCCACGATCGTCATCGGCCCCGGCAACGTGAATTTGAGCTTATGTGTCGTATGCGCCCGCGCGAGCCGCGCCTCCTCGGCATGCACGCGGCCCTTGAGGCGCAATTCGCCGACCACCCGCGGCACCATCGCTTTATAACGGTCATTGCGGATTCCCATCTCGACCTTGCGATCGAAGTCGATGCCGTCGATCGCCTCGAGAAAACCGTGCACGAAATGCTGGCGCGATTGTTCCCCGTCGCCGACGATGTCGATGCCGGCGTCCTCCTGCTGTTTGATGGCCAGCAGGGTGGCGTCGCGCTTGGCTTCGGCGAGGTCGGCGCCCTCGGCGCGCCACGGCGCCCACAGCCGGTTCGGCTCGGCAAGCCACGCGGGTTTGGGAAGGCTGCCTGCGATCGTCGTGGGGAACATCGGTTCTACTTTGCTTCGGCGAATAGTGAGCAACGAATAGCGAATAGTAAGAAGAATGGACAGACGACTTAAACTATTCGCTATTCGCTATTCGCCATTCGCTATTCGCCCCCTTAGGGCCGCCAATCATAAAGCCAATCGTAGCGGCGCAGCAGGCGGTTGCCGCCCATGATCTTGAGCCCCAGGTCGCGCACCAATGCCGCCGATCTCTTCAGGTGATAGACCCGGCCGTTGCGCCGCGCGTGTTTCTGCGTCTGCTGGCTGCGGCGCCGGCGCAGGCCTTCATAGAGCCGCAAGCCCACGGCGGGATCTTCCGAATGGCGCGCCAGGCAGGCGGCAAGCACGGCGGCATCCTCGATCGCCATCGCGCCGCCCTGAGCGAGGAAGGGCAGCATCGGGTGCGCCGCGTCACCGAGCAGCGTCACCGGGCCCGCGCCCCACGGATGCGGCAGCGGCCGCTCATAAAGCGACCAGCGCTGCCACGTCTTGGGCACGGCGATGAGCGCGCGGGCATCCTTGTGCCAGCCGGAAAACCGCTTGAGAAGATCGCTGCGGCGGCCTTCCGCGCTCCATCCCTTGACGCGGCGCTCATCGGAGACGATGGCCACAAGATTGACCATCGCGCCGGCTTTGACCGGATAGTGCACGAGGTGGGCGTCGGGGCCGAGCCAAAGCATGATCGCCGCTTCGCGCGCCTGCGCCGGCATGCGCTCCGCCGGCACCAGCGCGCGCCAGGCGGTGCGGTTGCGAAACTGTGCCGGCGTGCGATCGCCGAGCTTGCTTCGCAGCGTCGACCACAGTCCGTCCGCGCCGACGAGCGCGATGCCGTGCTCGTCGAAGCTCTCCACGCCCGCGCGCGCCTGGACGGTGAGCCCGTGCGCATGCACGGCATAGTCCTCCACCCTGCTGCCCAGCCGCAGGACGAAATCGGACGTGCCCTCGAGCGTCTCGATGAGGCCCGCCTGCAGGTCGGCGCGATGGATCACCCAGTAGGGCGCGCCGTAGCGCAACTCGGCATCGCGCCCGAGCGGGATGTGCACGATCTCGCGCGCACTTGCGCCGCGCATGACGCGGATCGCGTCGGGCGCCACGGTGTAACGCCGAAGATGCTCGCCGGCGCCGAGATTCATCAGGATTCCGGTCGCGTTGGGGGAGAGCTGGATACCGGCGCCCGTTTCCTCCAGCCGTTCGGCTTGTTCGATGACGACGACGCGGAATCCGGCGCGGATGAGTGCCAGCGCGGCGGTGAGCCCGCCGATACCCGCGCCGGCAACGATGATCGTGCGCGAGCGCGCCACTCAGGCGACGGCGGCTTCGCGCCACGCGCATTCGGCCGGCCGCGCTTCGTTACCGGCAAGCGAGGGATCGTAGCGGTAAAGCGTCGAGCAATAGGGGCAGATGATCTCGTGGTCGCCGCCCATGTCGAGGAACACGTGCGGATGGTCGAACGGCGGGGTCGCCCCGATGCACATGAACTCCTTCGACCCGATCTCGATCGAGGCGACGCCGGGATCGTTATGGAAATGAGGAACGACGTGGTCCGCCATGACGTGCCATGCTGTTGCCGAAGGTGCCGCACATTACCTATGCGGCCGCTCGATTTCCAGAGTTGCCCCGCTACCCTATGTTAGGGCCTAGTGCCGCGAACCCGAAGTTCGCACCGTAATTGCCGCGCGTCCGATTGCGAACTTCGGGTTCAAAGCGGCACTAGAATCATTACGTTGCTAGTGTCCTACGATTCCGAAGTTCGCTCCCGAGCGTGCGGCAAACTCAGGCGAACTTCGGAATCGGGACACTAGACCGCAACGGGACATCTCGAATGCTTCGCTTGAAGATCAGGCTCGGGCTCGCGATAGCGCTGGGTTTGGCCATCGCGGCGCTTTGGATTTTGCCGCACGGGATCGACGCCGTCCGCACGCTGGCCGCGCAAGATGATCCGGCGCAGCTCTCCGACCTCGCGCTCGACCGCGGCTTCGATACGGCGGCGGCCGAGCGTGAGATTCGCGCGGCGCTGGCAGGCAACGATCCCGAGCTGGCGCAGAGCTTTGTCGAGCTCGCACGCGACCGCGGCGTCTCGATCGATCCAGCGCTTGTCACCAAGGCCGATGCGGACATGCAGGCGTGGTCCTCGTTCGGCAGCACGGCGTGGCGGTTTGCGCGCGGCTTCTTTGCCGGCAATCCCGATGACGTAGCGAGCCTTGCCGGCACGGCCGCCGGCGATCTCCTCGTCATCGGCGACGTGCGCGACGCGGCGCGGGAGGGTTGGCACATCGCGCGCGGCGAAGAGGCGAATCGGCTCGTGCTCGGCCTCTCGCTCGGCGGTATCGCGGTGACGGCCGGCACCTTCGCGAGCTTCGGACTTGCGGCGCCGGCGCGCGCCGGGGTTTCCGTCATCAAGGCGGCCGGAAAATCCGAACGGATCGGCGCGCGGTTGTTCCGTCTGCTGCGATTTGAGAAGCCGGCGGCACTCGTCGACATGGCCGGCGACCTCGGGAAGGTGGAAGCGAAGGCCGGCGGCCGAGCGGCCTTCGAAGCGATGCAGCTCGCGCAGGAGCCCAAGGACTTGACGAAGTTTGGCCGGCTGGCGGTCGCCAAAGGCGGCAAGACGCGGGCGATCCTCAAATTCCTCGGCCGCGGGGCCATCGCCGTGACCAGTTCGATAATTGACTTGACGCTGGCGCTGATGTGGGCGGCCGCCAATGTGCTCGGCTTTTGCGCGACCCTGAAGCGGACGGCCGAACGCGCCACACTGGCGGTGATCCGCCGGCGCAAGTTGCGCCGTGCGCTGCTCGCGGCGAGTACCGCAGCGGCAGCCTGCTGAGCGCCCCAGTTTTCTAACAAACATGCCACGCTTCTCGCATGGTCCGGTCGAGATCGACTATCTCGACGAAGGCGAGGGCGATCCGACCGTACTCGTCCACGGTTTCGCCTCGACCAAGGAAATCAACTGGGTCTTTCCCGGTTGGGTGACGACGTTGCGGCGTGCCGGCCGGCGCGCCATCGCGCTCGATAACCGCGGCCACGGCCAATCCACCAAGCTCTACAGCCCCGAGGATTACACCATCGCCGACATGGCCTCCGACGTGCGCGCGCTGCTCGATCATCTCGGCCTCGCGCGCGCGGATGTCATCGGCTACTCGATGGGCGCGCGCATTTCCGCATACCTTGCCGTGCACGAACCCGCGCGGGTGCGCTCGGCGGTGCTTGCGGGTGTGGGCCTCTCGCTCGTCGGCGGGCGCGACCTGCGCGAGATCATCGCCGCCGCGCTTGAAGCGCCCTCGCTTGATGCCGTGAGCGACCCGACCGGCCGCACCTTCCGCGCCTTCGCCGACCAGACGCGCTCGGACCGGCGCGCGCTTGCCGCCTGCATCCGCGGCTCGAGCGAACGCCTGTCGCGCGCCGATGCGGGGGCCATCAAGGTGCCGGTTTTGGTCGCGGCCGGAACCGCCGACGACGTTGCCGGTCCCGTGCGGCCGCTCGCCGAACTGATCGCGGGCGCTCAAGTCCTGGAAATTCCCGGCCGCGACCACATGCGCTCGGTCGGCGACCGGGTGTTCAAGGAGGGCACGCTGGCGTTTCTGGCCGGGCGGCCCTAACGGCCCAAAAACACGCCCGTTCAGCGGATTAGCGGCTCGCCTTGAACCAAGCGGGGAGCATGCTAGTGCGGCGAACCCGAAGTTCGCACCACCATCGCCGCGAGTCCGATTGCGAACTTCGGGTTCAAAGCGGCACTAGAATCATAGAGTTTGCTAGTGTCCTACGATTCCGAAGTTCGCTTCCGGGCGTGCGGCAAAATCGAGCGAACTTCGGAATCGGGACACTAGCGAGCTATGTCCTGGCGGGCCTCTACGCCCGTGCCTACCTGTGGTAAAACTCCGCGACCGAGGAGGCGGCCATGGCCCAGCAACAGACCCGGTTCGTCAACGCGCTCGACAAGCTCGATCCCGTTTGGTCCCGCATCCGCAGCGAGGCCGACGACGTGGCACGGCGCGAGCCGGAACTTGCGTCCTTCATCTACGCATCGATCCTGCACCACGACACGCTCGAAGCCGCCGTGGTGCGGCGCGTGACCGAACGGCTTGATCATGCCGACGTGCCGGGCGAGTTGATCCGGCAAGCCTACACCGACGCGCTCGAGGACGATCCGACGATCGGTGCCGCCTTCCGCGCCGATATCGCCGCTACCATCGACCGCGACCCGGCGAGCGACCGCTATCTCGATCCGGTGCTCTATTTCAAAGGCTTCCATGCCATCCAGACGCACCGGCTCGCGCATTGGCTGTGGCGGAAGGACCGTAAGGACTTTGCGCTCTATCTCCAGAGCCGATCGTCGGCGGTGTTCCAGACCGACATCAATCCGAATGCGCGCATCGGCCGCGGCATTTTCCTCGACCACGCCACCGGCCTCGTGGTCGGTCAGACCGCGGTGATCGATGACGACGTCTCCATGCTTCAGGATGTGACCCTGGGCGGCACCGGCAAACAGGACGGCGACCGCCATCCGAAGATCCGCCGCGGCGTGATGATCGGCGCCGGCGCAAAAATCCTCGGCAACATCGAAGTGGGCTCATGCGCCCGCATTGCCGCCGGCTCGGTGGTGCTCAAGTCGGTGCCGCCGAACACGACCGTTGCCGGCGTGCCGGCCCGGGTGGTGGGCGAGGCGGGCTGCGCGGAACCGGCGCGCGCCATGGACCAGATGCTGCACGACGTCGGGCTCTACGACGTGGGGCTGTGACCGCCGCGTTCCGGTCGCAGCAAAAACCGTTGACTTTCGAGCGATTTCGCTTCTCGTGGGGCGATAACCCTCGTGGCGAATGCCCCTGGAGAAAGCTGTGGACGTTCAAGAGATCAGGAAGCTCGACGCGTATCTCAAACGGCTGTTCCGGAACGCGCGGATGCGCGTAGTTCCGCGGCCGAAGAAGGATGATTCCGCGGAAGTTTATATCGGCGACGATTACGTCGGTTTGCTCACGGTCGACGATGAAGATGGGGAGCGGTCGTATAATTTCGAGATCGCCATCCAGGACGGCGCCCGGGATTTCAAGGCGATCGAAGCCTATTTGAAACGCCGGCTTGGCAACGACTCAATTCGCGTGTTGCTGCGCGCGAAGAAGAAGGATTCGGCCGACGTTCATCTCGGCGAGGAGTTCATCGGTGTCGTGTTTGCCGATGATGCGGGCGGCGGGAATTCCCACACATTCGACATGACAATTCTGGACATCGATTTGGAAACTGCGTGACGGGCCGTTAATTTCCGGCTGGATGCAGGTTTGCGATCACGCGATCCAGATTTTGTGACAGGCCGCGCCAATCGGTGAGCCAATCGCGGGGAAACCGCACGGTGACGCTCGCCGCACCGATGCGCCGCTCGTAGAGGCACATGCCCGGCGTGCCGCCGGCGCCAGGACGGGTGCAGCGCGTCAGGAACCGCTCCGGCGCTGCCGCGTCGAGATAGAGATCCTCGCCCTGATACGGCGTCCCGTCGCGGAAGCTGATGATGCCGAGGCCGTCGGGACTTTCGAAATGCTCGTTTGCGAGATAATGGCGGAAGATTGCGTTGATGCGATCGACCGGCGGCAGCGTGCCGTCGCTCGCCGCAATGGTGACGAACAGCCGATCGAGCGCGTTGGGCTCGTCGCTCAGTGAAGGCTTTGCCGCTGGGTCCGGCGGGTTGAGCGATGGCCACAGGAAGGCGAGGTCGAGCCGCTCCTGCGGCCCCGCGTGGCGCTGCGCGGAAAGCCGGATCGCCGCCGGCGGCACGTTGAACAATTCGCCCGCGACCGTGACCGGCAGCGCCGGCGCGTTGAGCGCGTCCGCGCCCGGCCAACGCGGCCACAGCACAAAGGCGATGTAGCCGACGGCGAGCAAAGCGAGCGCCAGGGAGACGACGAGCGGCAAGCGCAGGTTTGCACGCGCGCGGCTGGCGCGGAGGGGCCGGTGGACGCCGTGAACGATGGTCATCGAATTCCTGCGTGGGCCTTGCGAATCGCCGCGAGTATGACACGGGCTCGAAGCAGGAGGCGGCCCCGATTTTCGCGCGTGTTAACTCTTAATTAAGGATGCCGTGGCGCGGCCGCGGGCTTTCTGGGATGGATGCGCCTGAGCCCTAGCGGACCCCATGTCGCCTGAAGCCCTCGAATCCTTCCTCGCGCTTGCCCTAGGCTTCGCCGTCGCCGGGCTCATCTCGGCCGCCTACCAGGCAGTTACCGCGCGCCCGCCGAGTTTTCGGCTGCTCAACGCCGAGGCCCGTCCTGCGGCGCTCGCCGCGGTGCCGTTCCTGGTGTTCGCCGCCCCCTTCATCATCATTCGCAACACCATCCGGGGACGCCGCATCGAAGGCCGCCGGTTCGAGTTCGTCATGCTCGCGACCGTGCTCGCCGGCATCTGGAGCATGATGTCGGGGACGGCGGTGGTGATGGTGCTGCGCGCAGTCGGAATGTAGTCCTGCAACCGCTTATTTCGTGCCATGAGTCTGATTCATAACGAGCGCACAAAGCTGCTGGCCAGTGCTCTCAATACCACCGCGACCTCCTCTTTTGCGATCGGTGTCTTGGCTCCCATGGCGGCCGCGTTTTACAACTTCGGTGGCACCTCACCCCCGAGGTTTGGGAACCTTGTCCTGGGCACGGCCATTTGGCTTTCGGTCGCGGTCGGATTACATATTGGGGCAAGACGAGCTTTAAGAGGGCTCCGCGAATGAACGAGTACCAACTGTTCGCCTTCGTCATTCTGCCGATCGTTGTCCTCGCGCTCGGCTGGGGAGCCGTCCTTTTGAATGAGCGATTTGGCGATGAGGCCGATCGCAAGCGTCGGGACGCTCGTTAGGCCGGTTGGCCGGCCTCTCGTCTCGCCAATCCGAAAACAAAATGCCAAGGTCGCGCCCGAAATAAGGAGGCGCGTGCATGGCGATTTACGAGCTTGACGGCCAGCGGCCGGATCTTCCCGCTGACGAGCGCTACTGGATCGCCGAGAGCGCGACGGTCATCGGCACGGTGCGGCTCAAGCGCGACGCGAGCGTATGGTACGGCGCGAGCCTGCGCGGCGACAACGAATGGGTGGAGGTGGGCGAGCGCTCGAACATCCAGGAGAACTGCGTCCTGCACACGGACATCGGCTTCCCGCTCACCATCGGGAAGGGCTGCACCATCGGTCATGCGGTGATCCTGCACGGCTGCACCATCGCCGACGACAGCCTCATCGGCATGGGGGCGATCGTGCTCAACGGCGTCAAGATCGGCCGCCACTGCTTGGTCGGCGCCGGCGCGGTCGTCACCGAGAACAAGGTGTTCCCGGACAATTCGCTGATTGTCGGCGCGCCGGCGCGCGCGGTTCGCCAAGTGGATGACAAGATTTTGCAGCTCATCGCCGAGTCCGCCGACTTTTACGTCAACAACTCGCAGCGCTACCGCAAGGGGCTGAGGAAGATCGGCTAATACATGTCAGAGGTCTGTCATCTGATATGTGTCATCTGATATCTGACATGTGTCGTCAGAAAAAGGTGCGGCCGGCGTTGGGGGACGCCGGCCGCCGCGGACCCGGTCTGGGGACGGGGAGGGGTGGGGACGTGACCGGGTGCGCGTAACCTTTTGTTCTTTCAGTGCGAGGCCGTCGCCGTGGCGCGGCTCTGGTCGCCAAGCGAGATCCACACGTTGGGATCGGACTGGGATTGCCGTTTCACGAAGCGGTAGCCGCTCTCGTACCAGGGCACGACCGCCGCGCTCTGATTGTCGAGAATGAACTCGCCGCGGTCGGTCTTGACAGTGAGCACCGCGTGGCCGTCGCCCTTGCCATCGCGCACCACGGTGATGAGCAGCGCCTCGCGCGGCCAGCCGGCGTCGATCAGCATGCGGCGCTTGAGCAACACGTAGTCCTCGCAGTCGCCGTAGCCGTCTTCCGGGTAGGTCCACTTCTCGACGACGCCGTAGTGGTCGAGATCGGTCATCGGCTTGATCGTCTCGTTGACCCGGTTATTGATGCGCACGAGGTCCTTCCAGGCTTTTGCGGAGAGCACGACGTCGCGCGGCATCGTCGGCGCCACCTCGCATTCCTGCGGACGATCGGCGCAGAACTGCACCCAGCCGATGGGCGGACGTGCCTGCTCGCCGGTCATCATGTATGCCTGTTCGCTCGCCGCCTGGGCGTGCGACGCGCCGAAGGCGAGAGCGGCTGCGAGCCACCCATGCCTCAGCGTGCGGCAACAACGCGATCTCATTTGTGACCCCTCCCGTCTTCTTGGGGTCACTTTTCTCACAAAGATTTTGAGTTGCCGCTAAGCCGAGCAAATGCATTTGAATTGAAAACAAATAAAACATGCGGCTAATGCGCGTCAAACTGTCGGACAATTTGATTAAAATGCTGAATGATCGGGATTGAATAAAATTTTATCGATTGGGGGTCGCCGCGGCGCGCCGGCGCCGCCGCCCACGGACACCAGCGGGGCTTGGCGCATGCACCGCTGGCGCGTGGCCGCTGCCGGCCGACGATCTCCGCCCGCCTTGCACCCGTCGCAATAGCTGAAGGGAAGTTACGATCGGCCCGGCCGCGTTTACGGACCGGTGACGTTGTCTTCGAGAAAATCCGGATGCTGAAGCCGCGTGAACTCGACCGCGAAGCCATCGTCGCTCGCCCGGACCACCCGCGCCTGGGTCTTGCCGAGCCAGATCACCGAGCCGACCGGGGGCTTGGCATCGCTCGTTACCGCGGCGCCGGACAGCGACATGTCGATGATGCGGCATTGCGCGGTCGAGCCGTCATGCATCACCATGTTGGCGCGCGGGTTGCGCGGCACGATGCGGTCGTGGCGGCGGTCTTCGGGCAGGCCGAGAATGTGCCGGTTGGCGAGCCAAGTGAGCTGTGCGGCGAGCTTGTCGCGCTTGCGCGCCGTCGCTGCGATCGTCATGGCAAAGCCGGTCTGATGGACGCGGACGATCGTCCCTTCGAGCCGGCCGAGGTGGTCCACGTAGGCGACCACCCGCTCGCCGGCTTTGCCCGCGACCGGCGCCACCAGGGCCATGCCGCCCGGCGACATATCCTGAACCTGGCAGGGGTATTCACGCCGATCCGCGAGCATGTAGCGGCCGAGCAGGTTGACGCGCACGCGCTGGAAACGGCGGCGTTCATCCGCTTGCGGCATGACGTCGAGAATCTTTTGCAGCACCGACATGACGCCGCGGCCCTTCTCGCGGATGACGAGGGTCGGGCAACGAGATTATGGACGCATAGTTAAGGGGCCGTTAGCCCGACCGCAGATGCACGTTTGCGGCGCGGGTGCCGAAATTCACGATCGCCCGCCCTCGTAAACGACGAAATCGCGCCGCGGCTGCTCGCGCCCGAAGGCCGCGGGCGGGGCCGAGGGAACGGCGGGATCGAGCGTGTCGGTAAGATACCGCAGGCTGCCGAGCGAGGGCGGTTCGAGCCGACTCGAGCCAAGCCACACCGGAACCGTCAACGGCGCCAGTGCCCCGACCATGCGGCGCCCGGAGCGTCCGCGATGACGCAGCGGCAGGATCAGCAATTCGAGATCGGAGGAGAAGCCTTCGGGCGTTCGTCCGCGCGCGCCCGCGACAACCCCGATTTCTTCCTCGCCAACGGTCGCCAGCAGACGGCGCATCGCCGCCTGATGGCCGGCGTCCCACAACGCGGTGAACGCTTCGTCCTTGAGTTCGCGCCCGAATAACGCACATACGCGGGTCCCCGCGAGGCGGAAGCGCAGGTCTTCGCCCGGCTCCGCTCCGAGGATGAAAGTGTCGCCGAGTTCGGCGCGAATCGCCGCCGGCTCGATGTCGCCGCGCTCCGGCAGCGCGCGTATGCCGCGTCGCTCATTCCAATGCGCGAAAAGCTTGCGGCTCACCGAATGTTTCATACTCAGCTCCTTCGCAAACCAGCTTGCGCGCCTGGCTGTCCCCGATCGGGACAGGAACCTCACCAGGCGAAAGCAGTGCACCGGATGCAGCAGGGGGCGTGCCGGGCCCGCTCGGCGGCGCGGAGCGGGCGTGCAAACCGAGCGTTAGTGTTAAGCGAGCGTTGACGTTGGCGCGGCGTGCGGGAGCGGATAGGGTCGCGGCCGCTTTCCGGGACACGAATGAGAGCTTGACGGGGAGGGGTGGGGCGTGCGGCTAGTGCCGCGAACCCGAAGTTCGCACTACAATTGCCGTGAGTGGGATTGCGAACGTCGGGTTCAAAGCGGCACTCGGAGCGAACTTCGGAATCGAGACACTAGCGCGCGGCCCGTTTCATTTTGGCGCGCTCGACTCAAGGGCTTGCCCCGGAGCCGGGGCACGGCCTATCTCAGGGCGGCGCCCGGATATCCTGCACCCAAAATACCGGATGAGCTCGCGCCCGCGCGAAGTGACAACGCGCATCTGACCCCCGGCACAATGAGGCCGTGTTTGAACGCCGGATCGGAACCCGTTTTCAACGTCCCGCGCGTGATTACCGCTACGCTCGCGCTCCTGATCGCGGTCCACGCGGTGCGCGAACTCGTGCTTTCGGATGATCAGAACATCGAATTTCTGCTGCTCTTCGCCTTCATCCCGGTGCGTTACGATCCTTCGGTGCTCGCCGCGGGCTCGATGCCCGGCGGACTAGGGGCGCAGGTCTGGACCTTCATCACTTACGCGCTCATCCACGGCGACCTCATTCACCTCTCGGTCAATGGCGTGTGGCTGCTGGCGTTCGGCTCGCCGATCGCGCGCCGGTTCGGGACGCTGCGCTTCCTCGCTTTTTTCATTTTGACGGCGGCCGCGGGCGCCGGCGCGCATCTCATCACGAACCTCGGCGATCTGCAGCCGATGATCGGGGCTTCCGCGGCCATATCGGGATGCATGGCGGCCGCCATGCGGTTCGTGTTCCAGCGCGGTGGCCCGCTTCACCTGTTGCGCGAGAGCGATGCGGACGCTTACCGCGTTCCGGCGCTGCCGCTCGCAACCGCGTTGCGTGATCGCCGCATTCTGGTTTTCCTGATCGCCTGGTTCGCCATCAACGGGTTGTTCGCCTTCACCGCAGCGCCGATCATCGGCACCGGTCAGGTGGTCGCCTGGCAGGCGCACATCGGCGGCTTCCTCGCCGGGCTGCTCGCGTTTGCCGCCTTCGATCCGGTGCCGAAGATGGAAGTAGCGAATAGCGAATAGCGACTGGCGAATAGTGGTCGCGACGCCATGCCATTCGCCACTCGCCATTCGCCTTCTTGCAGTGCAACATGCCATGGAAAATATTCAGGGCCGCCCTTGCGGCGGCCGCCATTGAGTCTCATCATTGAAGCGATCGGCGCCTGTACCGAACGTGCGGGTTCGAGCGGCGCAACGACGTACTTGGGCGACGCCTCCTGCTCGCGACGCCGGTACATGGACCGTCCGCCAAAACGGAGGGTGCCATGACCGTAAAGGCCATATTGTCGCGTAAAGGCAACGACGTCCTCACCATGGATCCCAACGCCACGCTCGCGGCTGCGATCAAACTGCTCGCCGACCGCAAGATCGGCGCGGTTGTCATCACCGGCGCGGACCGGCAGGTGATCGGAATCCTTTCCGAGCGGGATATCGTGCGCGCGTTCGCGGCGGACGGGCCCGCCGCGCTCGATGAGCAGGTGGGGCAGGTGATGACCCGCAAGGTGATGACGTGCGACGAGGCGGAAACCGTCTCGAGCCTGATGGAGCGCATGACCCGGGGCAAGTTCCGTCATCTCCCGGTGGTCGAACGGGGCCGCCTTGCCGGGATCGTGTCGATCGGCGACGTGGTCAAATATCGGCTCGAAGAAATGGAGAAGGAATCCTCGGCGCTGCGCGAGTACATCCTGACGGCATGAGCGGACGACAGACGACGGAGGACAGATGAGAAAATCCGTCTCTCCGTCGTCCGTCCTCTGTCGTCTGATTTCAAGTCAGCGCCGTTACCGCCTCGACAAGCGGCCCGATCGCGCGCTCGGCGGCTTCCGCGCCGAGCGCGATCGATTCGTTGGCACGGTGAAAGTCGAACAGGCCGACCGACCCGAGGTGCGGCTGAATGAGCACGTCGGGTGGATCGCCAGCGAGCCGCGCGCGTGTGATGCGGTCCTGCATGATGTTGAACGCCTCGCTCATCACGGTGAGGAAGCCGGGGCTGCCGCGCGAGCCGAGCACCTGGCGTTTCATCTCTCGTTCCGAGCCAAGCATGCGGCGCAACCCGCGCGGTTGCCCGAGCGCGTTGTGCAGCGCGTCGCTTTCGTCAGATCCGTGGCTCGAAATCGTGGTGCCTCGGCCGAACAGTTCGGAGTTGAGGTTGACGCCAACGACGAGCCGCGCGCCGAGCGCCCGGGCCGCCGCTACCGGAACCGGATTGACGAGCCCGCCATCGACCAGCCAGCGCCCACCGACCCGTGCCGGGGCAAAAATCCCCGGCAGCGTGTAGGAAGCGCGCAGCGCGTCGGCAAGCCGCCCGCGCGTTAGCCAGATCTCGTGGCCGGTGCCGATCTCGGTGGCGATGGCGGCGAAGCGCACCGGTAGATCTTCGATCGCAGTGTCGCCCAGCTCGGCCTGGAGGTGCGCCGCAAGCCGTGCGCCGGTGATCAGGCCAGATCCGCCCAGGCTCAGGTCGAGATAGCCGAGCACCCGCCGCCGGGTGAGCGAGCGCGCCCAGGTCTCCAGCACATCGAGCCGATCGGTTGCGAGTGCCCCGCCCACCACGGCCCCGATCGACGTGCCACATATCACGTCGGCCTTAAGTCCCTTGGCGGCGAGGGTGCGGATGACGCCGATGTGGGCGAACCCGCGGGCCGCGCCGCCACCCAGGGCAAGCCCTATGGTCGGGCGGCCTCTGGCAGGCAGATCGTTGTCGGCATCGGCGCCGCGGTCCTGGCTCCGTCCGTTCGATCGAAGAAACTCAAGCAACGCCCAATCTCACTACTAAGTGTCCCAAGGTCGACATTCACCGGTGTTCCCGAAAGACACCAGCAAGTCTCATTCCACCAGCAGGGGAGTCATGGTCGCGCGTGCTCCGATGCACGGGCTCTGCGGCAGTTAATTGGAATTAAGCTGAGTTTTGCCGGCATCAAGTGACCTATCAAAAAGTTCAGCCGGATCGCCGCCCACCGGCGGCGACCCTCGGAGTGGGGGCGTCCGCCACTTCCGGGCGCGTCATCGCAAACACCGAATCGACGAGGGCATATTGGTCGTAGCCACAGCGCGCGATGGGCTTCATGGCGGCGGTGTCGAGCTTGCCGTTGACGATGAAGCGGTCGTCGATGTGCACCGCGACCACCTGGCCGAATGCCACGTGGCGGTCGAGCGGGTTCCCGTCGAGGTCGCGCAAGGTCAGGGTGTGCAGCCATTTGCATTCGAGCGCGCAGGGTGCCTCGGCGACGCGCGGCGGTTTGATGAGCCGCGAGGGCGCCGGCGTCAGCCCCGCTTCGCGCATTTCGTCCACGCCCAAGGGGAACGGCGCCGAGCTGACGTTCATGGCGTCACGCAAGTCCCAGGTCGCGAGATTGCAAACGAACTCGCGGGTTTCTTCCACCAGCGCGACCGAGTCTTTGCGGCCCTCGCTGGAGAAACACACGATCGGCGGCCGGGTGGAAACGGCGTTGAAAAACGAATAGGGCGCGAGGTTCACTTCGCCACGCGCGCTGATCGAGGTGATCCATCCGATGGGGCGCGGCGCCACGATGGCCTTGAGCGGATCATAGGGCAGGCCATGGTCGTACTTATCGGTCGTGTAGAACATGATCTCCTCGTCAGGTGGGAAAGTGTTTGACGATGTCGGACAGCGCCGGCCGGTCGCGTTCCTCGTTGCCGCGCGACGGGCTGCCGATGTGGACGAAGCCGACGATGCGCTCGTGCGCCGCAAGCCCGAGCGCGTCGAGCACGCGCCGGTCATAGGCATACCACTCCGTGATCCAGCTCGCCGCGAATCCAAGTGCATGGGCCGCGTGCACCAAGTTCATGGCGGCGGCGCCGGCGGAGAGCACCTGCTCCCACTCGGGGATTTTTACGTGCGGCGCGGCCCGGCTCACCACGGCGATGACCAGTGGCGCGCGCGCGAGCCGCCGGCGCTCGAACTCGATTTGGTCGGCCGTAGCCTCCGGGTGATTGGCTTTGAAGGCGGCGGCGATCGCCTCACCCGCCTTGAGCCGCGCCTCGCTCTGGAACACGACGAAGCGCCAGGGCACGAGCTTGCCGTGATCCGGCACCCGCGCGGCGATCGTAAGCAGCGTTTCAAGGTCGGTTGCGGACGGACCCGGGCCGGCAAGATCGAGCGGCTTCACCGAGCGTCGCGTTTTTAGGAGGTCGAGGGCGTCGGGCATTCACGGGCTCTAACACGGCAGCTACGGTGCTGACAAACCGCTTGCATAACGCAAACCCGGCTTGAAATCGCCCAATTTCGGCCGCTTAACGGCACGCATGGGGACGTGGGCAGCAGGCCGGGGCCACGGGTTTCGCCGGCTCGCGACGGCGGCGTTTGCAGCGGCGGCTTGCGTCGCCGCGTTGGCTATGCCCATTGAAGCTTTCGCGCAATCTTCCGGCGACGGGCCGCCGCGACCGCCCGCCGACATACCGAGCGCGCCGCCTCTCGCAAATCCCCCACCGACAAACGTGGGTCCGCCGACCCCGCTGTTGCCGGCCACTCCGGTAAACCCTGCGCCTGTGCCCGCAGTGACCCCCCGCGTCCCCCCGCCGGCCCCCGCGGTGCCCACCGGCGTCGCACTCGCAGTGAGCGCGCGCTTCGGACGCGATCCGACCGAGATCAACGGCGGCCTGCTGTGGCGGGTCTACTCCGACAAACCCGAGCCTGGCGGCAGCTTCCGTTTGATCAAGGAAGACCGCAGCGCGACGCCGACGTTTACCCTGCCGCCCGGCGGCTACGTGGTGCACGTCACCTTCGGACTCGCCAACGCGGTCAAGCGCGTGCAGCTGCGCGGCGACCCGGTACGCGAAGTGTTTGAAATCTCGGCGGGCGGTGTCCGCTTCGAGGGGCGCGTCGGTGACAGCAAGATTCCCCCCGGACAAATTACCTTCGATGTCTACCCCGGCAGCCAGTTCGAACCGGGCGAAAAACGGCGCGTCGCCCAGGACGTGACCACCGGCGACGTCGTGCTGTTGCCCGACGGCGCCTACTACGTCATCTCGAACTACGGTGACGGCAACGCGGTGGTGCGCTCCGACATCCGGGTGCAGGCCGGCAAGCTCATCGACGTCACGGTCAACCACCGCGCCGCGGTCATCACGCTCAAGCTCGTCAGTGAACGCGGCGGCGAAGCGCTCGCCAACACCTCCTGGACAGTGCTCACGCCGGGCGGCGACGTAATCAAGGAATCGATCGGCGCATTTCCCCGCGTCATTCTCGCCGAAGGCGACTACGTCGTCATCGCCCGCAACGAGGGCAAGGTCTACAACCGTAATTTCAAGGTCGAGCCCGGCTTCGACCGCGAGATCGAAGTGGTCGCGCAGTAGGCGGCGCGCCGGATATCCAGTACATTCAGCAAACAATGGGCGCCGGTTGCGGCGCCAAGCGAACGCCCCTTCGTCGCCAATGCGGGGGCCAAGAACCGCACAGGTATGGTGGAGTCAGGGCTTCATCCCCGAGGAGGACGCCGAGCGGGAGCCTTTTCTCCCGCATCGGCAATCGTGTAGCCTGCGGCAAGCTGCCCTGAAGCGAGACGTGCCGAAGTCGTCGCGGACGAACGGGCAGCTAGAGCATGATGCCGAAAAGTCGGTACCGGTTTTCGGAAAACATCATGCTCCAACAATGACTCTAGAGCAGGATGACGATTCGAATCATCACGCTCTAGGTGCCGCCGGCAGGCAGAGCTACTCTGAGACCGGCTCTTTAGGTCTCGATCATCAAACAAAAGCGGACCGCGCGGCGACCGACCGCGCGAAAACCGCATGCGCGGGTGCGCCGCCGAAAAATGCGCACTGACCAGGGGAGAAGCGAAGCTAATCATGCGCAAACTCAGCAGACGTTCGCTGCTTCACGGATCGGCCGTCCTTGCGGCAGCCGGAGCGCTTGGGCGACCCTACGTGGCCAATGCGGCGGCCGCCACCGCGCACGTGTGGTGGACCCAGGGGTTCGTCGCCGAAGAGGATGCCGCCTTGAAAAGTGTGGTCGCGGAGTACGAGAAGGCGAGCGGCAACACTATCGACCTCAGCATCATTCCGTTCGGGCCGATAACGCAAAAGATCGTCTCGGCGCTGACCAGCGGCGACGTGCCGGACCTCGTGGAGAACTACAACTCCAGCCAGACGATCCTCCCCCAGAACGCCTGGAACGACAAACTCGTCGACCTGGCCGACGTGGTCGACACGCAGCAGTCGCACTACCATCCGACCGCGCTGCTGTCGGCCAAATACTACAACAATGTCACCAAGAGCCGCGGCTTTTACTGCGCGCCGTACAAGTGCGCGGTGCTGCCGTTTCACATCTGGAATTCGTTGGTCGAGAAGGCCGGTTTCAAAATGTCGGACGCGCCGAAGACCTGGGACGCGTTCTGGGACTTCTTCAAGCCGATGCAGAAGGAGCTGCGCGCCAAGGGCTCGCGCGGAATCTACTCGCTCGGCCTGCAGGCGACCACGACCGGGCCGGCTGACGGCAACTTCTTGTTCCATTACTTTTTGAATGCCTATGGGGGCAACGCCATCGTCACGCCGGACGGTGTGCCCCACCTCGACGATCCGGCCGTCAAGGAGGCGGTGATCAAGGCGATCACCTACATCAGCACAGCCTATAAGGAAGGCTATGTGCCGCCCGGCGCCTTGAGTTGGACCGACGCCGACGACAACAACGCCTTCCACGCCAAGCAGATACTCATGGCGCTCGACGGGACGATCTCGATCGAACTCGCTCTCTATCATAAGAAAGAGCAATATGACGATATCGTCACCCTGGGCCTGCCGCTCGACAACGCCGGCAAGAAGATTCCCTCGCAGCTCGGTGTCGGCGGCGTCTTCGTCCCCAAGGGCGCGAAGAACGTCCCGGTCGCCAAGGACTTCCTCAAATATTTGGTCCAGCCGAAGGTCGTAAATGAGTACCTGAAATCAGGACTCGGCCGATGGCTGCCGACGATGCCGGAGCTGGTCAAGAACGATCCGTTCTGGCTCGACCCGGCGGATCCGCATCGCTCCGCCTACGCCCGCCAGGGCGTGCTGGAGCCTACGGCGCCGAATTATCCCGCGTTCAATCCCGGCTACGCCGAGGCGAACGCCCAGCAGATCTGGGGTGCGGCCGAGGCCGACGTGATCCGCGAAGGGATGACGCCGCAGGCGGCGGCCGAGAAGGCGCTCAACCGGGTCGGCGCCATCCTGGCGAAATATCCGATCGCGGCGACCTGAGGCGCCCGGCGCCTGAGTGATCCCGATGTTTCGGCTCGCGGTCGCCGATCTCGATTCGCCGTCGTATTTCGTGGCGACGGCCGCGGCCGAACTCGGATTCTTCAAACAAGAAGGACTTGAGGTCGAGTTGGAGCACGCGTTCGGGGCGAAGGATGGGCCGGAACGTCTGCGCGACGGCACCTTGCATTTCTTTGCCGGCCCGGCCTACGCCGCGACCCGCGCATTCCCGGGCTGGAAGGGTGCCAAGCTCCTGTGCGCGCTTTCGCAATACGCCTACTGGTGCCTGGCGGTTCGCGCCGATCTCGATATCAAACGCGGCGATCTCGCCGGCCTTAAGGGCCTGCGGATTTCATCGTCGACGGCGTTTCCCATCATCGCGCTCAGGCACATGCTGGCCGCAGCCGGCATCGACCTCACGCGCGACGAGGTTCGCATCGTCGCAAGTCCATCGACTAACCCGAAGAGGCACTTGCGGGGGCGCGACGGGATCAATGCGCTCGCGCAGGGCATTGCCGACGGCTATTGGGGCAATGCCATGCGGGTCGCGCTCGGCGAGTCGCTCGGGGTCGCCAAGCTGCATCTCGATTTGCGGCGCGGCGATGGTCCGCCGGGCGCGCGCTGGTACAACTTCGCGGCCCTGACGACGACCGACCGACTGATCAAAGAGCGGCCGGAGATTGCCGCCGGCGCGGTGCGCGCCATCGTGCGCGCGCAACAAGCGCTGAAGGCCGACCCCTCGCTTGCCACGCAAATCGGAAATCGTCTGTTTCCGCCCGACGAGGCGGCGCTCATCGCCGGCCTGATCGCGCGCGACGCGCCGTTCTATGACGCAAATATTTCAGCGGAAGCGGTTGCTGGCTTGAACAAGTTCGGCTTGGCCAACGGCCTCACCGCGGAGCCGATTCCGTACGACCGCCTGGTGGCGTCGCAATTCCGCGATTTGTGGACGGGGTAGGTGCACCCGGAGTTTGACTACGCGGCCCTGGAGCGAAGCGTGGGAATCTTGCTGACATCCTCCTTACGTTCCGCCTGCCATGTATCATAGGCGCCCTGCATGCGCACCCAAATGCCGGCACCGTCGCCAAACAACTTGCCGAGCCGAACCGCAACGGATGGAGACACCGGCTTGCGCTCGCGCAATATGTCATAAAGGTGCTGGCGGGAAATACCGAGAAGCTGCGCGATCTCAGCTTTACTCCTGCCGGTCGCCGGAAGGACGTCCTTGCGCAACAAGGCGCCAGGATGCGTCGGACAGCGATTCGGGTGGCGTTTGGCGGCGTGAGCCATGGTTGTCGCACCTCAGTGATATTGCTCGGCCGGCTCTCTTGCCGATCACGACTTCGGGCGCAGCGCCTCGGTGACGGCTTTCGGATTGTGTCCGATCACGCGAAGATAAGCGCGCGCGGCGGTGTCAGGTTCTTTGCGGCCCTGTTCCCAATCCCGCAAGGTCCCGAGCGGAATGTGAAACCGTACGGCAAACTCCTCCTGAGACAGGCCTAGTGCACGACGGATGATCCGCACCTGCGGGATGCGGCGCATGCCTGCCAGGCGTTTCGGCGTCAGCGGCTGCGCGTCGGGATCGGCTAACGCAGCTGCGTGGATTTCCTCGTCGGTCATCGCATCGGCGCGGTGCCAGTCATGGCGTGTCTTCTTCATGGTATCTCCGTCGCTCGAAGGGTTCGGCTAGCCGGGCCGAAATGATGCGAATCGTATCGCCTCGCAGGACGTAAGCAACGAACAGCAGGCGGCCTTCTACCATCCCAACCGTGGCAAAACGCTCCTCGCTCTCGTCCTGTGAATCGTCAATCCAGTTGGGAGCGAACGGATCCTTGAACACATCCCGCGCGGCCTCGAACGTGACGCCGTGCTTGGCGTAGTTTGCGGCCGCTTTGCCGTCGTCCCATTGGAATGGGCCATCGTCCATAAGTACGGCTTAGCCGTACTTATGTCAAGGGTCAAGCGGCACCCACGCGTTCTTCAAGCACGAGGCAATCAAGGTACGTACGACAGGTGCCGACGCCTCATCGACGAACCGTAACCGTCCGCTTCCCCGCTGAGCAGGCAAGTGACGGCGCCTTGTCTATTCTAGCCCTGTCGGCTTTCAGGCCACTTTTCCTTTATGGCGGTCACTAGGTTATCGATCGACGACGCACCGTTACAGGTAATAAGGCGATGATCGCACTGACGACGACCGAGCGCCTGATCGACGAGCGCCCGGAGATCGCCGCCGGCGCGGTGCGCGCAATCGTGCGGGCGCAAAAGGCGCTCAAGGCGGACCCGTCCCTTGCCACGCAAATCGGCAATCGTTTGTTCCCTGCCGACGAGGCCGCGCTCATCGCCGGCCTGATCGCGTGGGACGCGCCGTTCTATGATGCAAATATTTCAGCGGAAGCGGTTGCCGGCTTGAACAAATTCGCCTTGGCCAACGGCCTCACCGCCGAGCCGATTGCGTACGACCGCCTAGTGGCCTCGCAGTTGCGCGATTTGTGGACCGCTTAGGTACGAGGGCCGCGGTATTTACGGCCCATTGACTCGGCTTCGTCATTCCCGAGCGCCGCGAAGAGGCGCATCGGGAATCCAGTAATCAGCGCCGTCGATTGCTGGATTCCCGATAGCCTCGCTTCGCTCAGCTTCGGGAATGACGAGCTCTGCACTAGGCCGCCTGTTTGAGCCGGCGCACGTCCGGTGCGACCGCTTCGTCGATCAGCGCGGCGAGCGCGCGGTCGAGCGGCATCACGGTCTGCTGCTGGCTGCCGAGCCGGCGGATCGAGACCGCGCGGTCGGCGGCCTCCTTCTTGCCGACCACGAGCAGCGCCGGGATTTTCGCCAGCGAGTGCTCGCGGACCTTGTAGTTGATCTTCTCGTTGCGCAGGTCGTCCTCGACGCGCAGGCCCAGGCGTTGCGCCGTCGCGACGACCTCGCGCGCGTAATCGTCGGCGTCCGACGTGATAGTGGCGACGACCGCCTGCACCGGGGAGAGCCACAGCGGCAAATGGCCGGCGTAATGTTCGAGCGCAATGCCGATGAAACGCTCGAGCGAACCGAACATCGCCCGGTGCAGCATCACCGGCGTCACCTTGTCGGAATGCTCGTCGATATAGAACGCTCCGAGGCGCCCCGGCATGTTGAGGTCGACCTGGACGGTGCCGCATTGCCAATCGCGGCCGATGGCGTCGCGCAGCACGTATTCGAGCTTGGGCCCGTAGAACGCGCCTTCGCCCTTGTTGAGCGTCCACGGCCGTTTCGATGTTTCGAGCGCATGCTTGAGCGCCGCTTCCGCCTTGTCCCACACCCCGTCGGCGCCGATGCGCTTTTCCGGCCGGTCGGAGAATTTGATCGACACGTCGGAAAAGCCGAAGTCCTCGTAGATCGACAGGATCAGGTCGTTCATGACGAGGCTTTCGCGGGCGATGTCGTCCTCGGTGATGAAGACATGCGCATCGTCCTGGGTGAACGCGCGCACGCGCATGAGGCCGTGCAGCGCGCCCGACGGTTCGAACCGGTGCACTTTGCCGAACTCGGCGAGCCGGAACGGCAGGTCGCGGTAGGATTTGAGCCCGTGCTTGAAAATCTGGATGTGGCCGGGGCAGTTCATCGGCTTGATCACGAACAGCCGCTCGTCCTCTTCGCGCGGCTGGGTGAGGAACATCGCCTCGCGGAACGTCTCCATGTGACCGGAGGCGATCCACAGCGAGGAATCCATCAGCTGCGGCGCGTTGACTTCGAGATAACCGGCTGCGGTCTGGCGGCGGCGGATGTAATCCTCCATCACCCGGAACAGCGTCCAGCCTTTGGCATGCCAGAACACCGAGCCCGGCGCCTCTTCCTGGAAATGGAAGAGGTCCATCTCGCGGCCGAGCCGCCGGTGGTCGCGCTTCTCGGCTTCCTCGAGCTGTTTGACGTAGGCGTCGAGTTCCGGCTGGCTCGGAAAGGCCGTGCCGTAAATGCGGGTGAGCATCGGGTTGTTTGAATCGCCGCGCCAATAGGCGCCCGCCGTCTTCATCAGCTTGAACGCCGGGCCGACCTTGCCAGTCGACGTCATGTGCGGGCCGCGGCACAAGTCGAACCAGTCGCCCTGTTTATAGATTTTGATCGGCTCGCCGGCCGGGATCGCATCCACGAGTTCGACCTTGAACAACTCGCCCTTGTCGCGGAAGACGTGCTTCGCCTTCTCGCGATCCCAGACCTCCTTGAGGAACGGACGGTCGCGCGCGATGATCTTGCGCATCTCCGCTTCGATCGCCGGGAAGTCCTCGGGCGTGAACGGCTGATTGCGGAAGAAGTCGTAATAAAAGCCGTTCTCGATCACCGGCCCGATGGTGACCTGGGTGCCCGGCCACAGTGTCTGCACCGCCTCCGCAAGCACGTGCGCGGCATCGTGACGGATGAGTTCGAGCGCACGCTTGTCCTCGCGGTTGAGGAACTCGATGCGCGCGTCGCAGTCGATCGGGTCGGAAAGATCGGCGACGACACCGTCGAGGGCCATGGCGACGGTGCGCTTGGCAAGCGAAGGCGAGATGCCTTTCGCGACGTCGAGCCCGGTGATGCCGTTGGGATATTCCCGACGTGCCCCGTCGGGGAAAGTCAGTGCAACCATGGGTCTCTCCTGCTCACTCGCTGCCTACGAATGCAGGTAAGCGGTATTTGCGCGGGTCTTTAGCGGGAGGTGCTTATCTCGTCCACAGTCTTGTTGCGAGGCCTCCATTGAAGAACTTTCTTGGAACGAGGCGGAGGCTTATCGATGTGATCGCCCGTGGGAATGGACCGGGCCGCCAAAGGCGAGGGAGCGAGCCAACAGAGGTGACCAACTCCCATTGCCGAATGTCTGCGATGGGGTTTGATTAAAGCAGCAGCCCCCTTCGCGTTGGAACTGCCTTGAACGCGATGACAGGCCCGGCAAGTCGAGCGCTTGGCAAAAGCTATAATTGAGTCGCATACTCGCGTCGGTTGTTCGCGCAGCGAGGACTCGAAATGAGTTTGCTGACGAAGTATCTGAGGATCGGGAGAGAGGCGAACGATGCAGCGGGCGAGGCGGCCGAGCGCGTCGAGACCGTGACCGAATTCCTTGGCGACGTGGCCGAGAAGCTTCCCGACCTGATCGAGAAGGCAGAAGACGCCGACCACTTGCCGGATCTGTTCAACGACGCCATTGAGGCGGCGGCGCCTTGGCTCAGCGCTGGGGCCACAGCGATCGGCGAGGCGCTGCCACCGGTCAAAGCAATCGTCAGCATTGCGAAATTCCTGACCCGCGAAACCGACCCGCATGCGCTTGGTCTCCTCGCTGTCTCGCTCGCCTATCAAAGTGCTCTTAGAGATGCCGCGAAGGACATTGCTCGCGACGAGCGGATGCGCGCGCGGTTAGCCGGCCGAAAGTCCGTGCGGCTTTCACGCGCCGCATTGGGCGAGCCCGAAGCGCCCGAAGCCTTCGCGGGCTTTCGGCTCGCGACGGCCCTCAGCCACCCGCTCGTGCGTAGGTTAGACAAAAGCCTGGGCATCGTTGCCGCCGCGGCCGGGTATCCAGACGAGGTCGTGCGCGCGTTGCAGGGGGGTGTCCACGTAAGGTTCGCGGACAGGTTCCGCGCGACCATTTCGGATGGACGGGTAAGGGAGAAATTCGAGCCTTTGTTCCAGCTCATGGAACTCGGTGGCAAGGAAGTCGCGACTTACGCGTTCCTACGCCGGCACCTCGATTACCAGCTCTGGCGTTTCACCAAGGCTCCAGCACTCGGGAAAAGCGGTACCCTTACTGTGCGCATCCCGCTGGAGAGGGTCTTCACACCGTTGGACTGCGGCGTTCTCAAATGGGGAGAGATTCGGCGAGAAAGCCACACCGGATCGGTGCACGGGCGCCGGCGTAGCCCATTCGACGAAGATTTCGGCGGTCGTAAACCACTCCTGGACACCGTCATCGGTTTGATCTGCGACCGGGAATTCAAGGAAGCCATTATTGTGCAGGGGACGGCGGGTGGCGGGAAATCGGCCTTTACGCTTCAGCTCTGCCAAGCGCTCCGCGATTTGGCGCTGCGTCCAATCCGCGTGCGCATGCGCGACCTTAGTCTCGATCCACGTATTAGCCTGATGGAAGACGTGGCGCAGGCGCTTACACGAAACTGCGGAGACGAAGAGTTCGATGCGCAAATGGGCCCATGCCCACCAGCCGGGGACATCGATCTTTCAAACATTCTCGACGAAGCGGTCGAATTTGGCGGGGCGCCAATGTCTCCTTACGTGCTCATTTTCGACGGCTGGGACGAAATCAGCATCTCGGCGAGCGAGGGATTTCGGATTCGAATTGAAAAGACGCTCGACGCGATTCGACGTCACCTGCTCACCGGCCGTTCGCATCGGGTGAGGGTTCTGCTCACCGGCCGGCCGTCGGACGATGTCAATGAAGCCAAGTTTCTGGTGGACGAAACCGCAGTCCTGACCGTTAGGCCCTTCACTCGTCCACAACTGGATAGCTTCGTCGAGAGCCTTATGAGGCAACCTGAGTTAATCGGGACGGACCGCACCTTGACGCCCAACACGTTAGGGCGAGTACAAGCACTTAAAGAACAGTTCGACAAAGATGAGAAGGACCCGAATCGGAAGGGTCAGAGCATCCTCGGGTTGCCGCTTCTCGCACTGCTGGCATTATGGCTGGTCATCAATGACAAGAATCCGCCCGCCGACCTGGTCGTCGAGCGCTCCTCGCTGTACCGCCGCCTCGTCGACCTCACGACGCAATACGGCGGTAATGTCGAGCCGATCGGCCCCTCCTCACCCCGGATCGCCGGGGACGAACTGCGCGAACTCCTGCAGCGGACCGCGGCTGCAATGACGCTGCGCGGCACGGAGCATATCTCCTATGACGAACTCGTGCTCAGGCTCGAGGCGAGCGGTCTGGCCAATCCCGGAACCGCTGGTGGCAAGGCGGAGGTGGAGGACAAGATTGAGAAAATGGTGCTGAGCTTCTTTTTCAATACCGGTCAGCGCGAGCAGGGGTGCGAATTCATCCATAAATCGTTTCGAGAATATTTATTTGCGGAAGGAGTCGTCGAAGCTCTTAAGCGCAATGGCCTGGTAGCGGGGGCGGACCGGCCGCGCTCCGCATATTGGCGGGATTTTGACGACGGCGATCCGCGGCAGGCGCTGGCGGACGAACTCGGGCTGATGCTGGCGCCTCAATGGGTCCAGTCAGAGGTCTGGCACCATCTAAGCTGGCTAATTGCATGGGAGGTTGCGCGGTCGGCTGCGACCGGAGACATCCGCCAAACGGACGAGGAAAGTGCGCCTGTCCTGCTTCAGACATGGGAGACAGTCCGCAACAGGCTTGTCGATCTGTGGGATTGGTGGGGTGAAGGGGTGCATATGCGGCCGCAGCCTTACCGAGAGAAAGGCAAGAGCAGCATCAGGTATAACCTACCCTACTCACTGCGGATTGCTGAACAGATCGCACCCCCCGAGCTACCGCTCGGCCGTTTTCCCGAGCCTTTGCGCCTGACGACGTTGGATGCACATTTCGGCGACGCCCTGTTTCGGATCAACTGCACGCTACACTTTCAAATCAATAAGGCGACCGGTTGGTTAGATCGCGGCTCACTAAGCGGTTCTGAGCTTGCACAAGCGATCTGGCAAGGTGCCGAGCGCAATGTGCAAGGAGGTCGCCGGTATCAAACGGGCATCCGGCAGGGAGAGCGGACATGGTGGGTCTTTGCGCCATCGAGCCCCGATGGGATCAATCATTACTTGGCGAACTACGCAGCCCGCATCAATGCGGCTGGATGGTATCCAGCCCTCGGGTGGTTCCCTTGCGAGGTCGATTTTTCCGGAGTCGACTTGCATCGCGTGCCTTTTCATCTTGTATGCACGGATGCGCGCTTCGAATACGCGTGTCTCAGCGAGAGCGCCATGGACGGGAGCATATTAATAGATTGTGTGTTTACCGCGGCTTTCGCGCGGAAAAGCATTTGGAACTTAACGACACTCCTTTTTCGGGAAGCGGGACCGAATCTCGACGCTGTTAATTTCGAGAATGCGGATTTTGAAAATTGTTTGATCGTAAAAGGCTTTGCGAAATCGGCAATCATTCCGACCCACTTTCGAGGTGCGATCGTCGACGACCTGATCAACAACCCGCGCCGAATAAGAGCGAACAACAAGCAGCGGGCGTCGTAGACAAGAATGACGGAGCGGCATTTGAGGCCAATCAAGAAAAGTCAACGCTCCGCGTTCGTCCCGCGCCATCGCCCGTAGCGCCACGGCAGGTACCAGCTCGCACCCGCAGCCGGTGCCTCCGGCACGAAGTCGAGGCCCGAGGTGCCGAGTGGGTGACAGCGCAGCAGGCGCGCGAGCGCCATCCAGGAACCCGCCCACAGGCCGAATCGGCGGATCGCCTCTTCCGCGTATGACGAGCAGGTCGGCAGGTGCCGGCATTCGAGGCCGACGAAGCCCGACAGCGTGTAGCGATAGAGTTTGATCAGGCCGCTGCCAGCGCGGCGCGGCGCCCGGCGTACCGAGTCGAAAAGCGCGCTCACTGCGCGGCGGCCGCCGGCGCGCGCCGCTTGCTCTCGATCTGATCGATCGCGGAGACGACCGCGTCGAAGGTCAGCATGGTCGAGGCGTGGCGCGCCTTATAATCGCGCACCGGCTCGAGCACCGCGATGTCCTCCCATTTGCCGCTGGGCGGGGTGCCGTTGTCCTTGAGCATGCGCCGCACCGATTCCCGCAAGCTGCGCAGTTCGTCCGCCTTCGCCCCGACCACGTTGCGCGCCATGATCGAGGACGACGCTTGGCCGAGCGCGCACGCCTTCACCACGTGGGCGAAGTCCGTGACCACATCCCCGTCCATTTTAAGATCGACCGTGACCGTCGAGCCGCACAGCTTGGAGTGGGCGGTCGCGCTCGCGTCCGGTTCGGCAAGCCTCCCGACGCGGGGGATCGATCCCGCCAGCTCCAGGATGCGCCGATTGTAAACCTCGTTGAGCATGACAGCCGATATCCGGAATTTGAACGGCAAGACGTTCCCCGCCGCGCCCCGACGGAATATATAGGTGCGCGCGGCGCTGCGAGATAGGTCGTGGCACCGCGGCCTGCCGGCCCGGGCGCTCCGCCCGGATCGCAGCCAAACCTCTGTGCGGCGTCCTCCTGCCCCGGCGAGGGGCGGGCCAGAATGCGACGCGGCCACCGGTGACACTTCCGGGATTGTTCCCCGGTCGAACGGAGAGACCCGTCATGGACGCCATCATCAAATCGTTCCCGAAAACCGGCCTGTCGGACCCCAAAACCGGCCTGTCGGAGCATGTCCGCGCCGCGCCCGAATCAACGGTGCCGCGCCCCTCGCGCGAGGAGGCGGCCGCGGCCGTGCGCACGCTCATCGCCTTTGCCGGCGACGATCCCAATCGCGAGGGGCTGCTCGACACCCCGGCCCGCGTGGTCAACGCCTACGAGGAGCTGTTTCGCGGCTACCGCGAGTGCCCGGCGGAGGTGCTTGAGCGCACGTTCTCCGAGATCGGCACCTACAACGACCTCGTGCTGATCCGCGATATCCCGTTCTATTCCCACTGTGAGCATCACATCGCGCCGTTCGTCGGCAAGGCGCACATCGGCTACGTGCCGGTCGAGCGCGTGGTCGGGCTTTCGAAGATCGCGCGCCTGATCGATGTCTACGCGCGGCGCCTGCAGACCCAGGAACACCTGACCTCTCAGGTCGCGACCGCGATCGACGAGATTCTTAAACCCCGCGGCGTCGCCGTCATGCTGGAAGCCGAGCACATGTGCATGGCGATGCGCGGCGTGCAGAAGCCGGGCGTCGCCACGGTCACGACCCAGTTCAGCGGCCTGTTCCGGGATGACGCGAACGAGCAGGTGCGCTTTCTCACTTTAGTGCGCGGGCAGACCCGTTAGGAAGAGTTCGTTGTCCGAGGATTCCGGTCCGTTTGCGCTTCCCGGTTCGGCCGCCGAGGCTGAGGAAGGCCGCGCGCTCGCGCCCAGGTTCGATGCGGAAGGGCTCGTGACTTGCGTCGCCACCGATGCGGGCAGCGGCGACGTGCTGATGGTTGCGCATATGAACGCGGCGGCGCTCGCGCGCACGATCGAGACCGGCGAAGCCTGGTACTTCAGCCGCTCGCGCCAGGCGCTCTGGCGCAAGGGGGAAACCTCCGGCCACGTTCAGCGCGTCGTCGAAATGCGCATCGATTGCGACCAGGACGCGGTGTGGATCAAGGTCGAGCAGACGGGCGGCGCCGCCTGCCACACCGGCCGGCATTCGTGCTTCTATCGCGTGGTGCCGCGCGGCGCCGCAGGATCGGTGACACTCGAGTTCCGCGACGCGGAGAAAATATTTGATCCGCAAACGGTTTATCAAACAAAGAAACCGTAGGGTGGGCTAAGCGCCGAAGGCGCGTGCCCACCAACGATGATCGTTTGTTGATGGATGGTGGGCACGGCCGCTCGCAAGCGCTCGCGTTCTTAGCCCACCCTACGGACTCCTCGCGCGTGCCAGCAGCCGCTTCGCGCGTTCGAGGTGCGGGCGGTCGTACATCATGCCGTCGATGCCGACGACCCCGATGCCGGGCGCCGCCGCGAAGGCGGCGATGACGGCCTCGGCCTTGGCGATTTCCGCGGGGGAGGGCGTGAACACCTCGTTGATCACCGCGACCTGCCCGGGATGAATCGCGAGCTTGCCGAGAAAACCGTCGCGGCGCGCCTCTTCGGCCTCGCGGCGCAGCCCGTCGGCATTGCGGAAATCGACGTACACCGTGTCGAGCGCGGTGACCCTGGCGGCCGCGGCGGCGGCGACGCAGAGACTGCGCGCCAGGCGGAACGGGCCAGTGAAGTTCCCGTCCGCGTCGCGGTTGGTCTCGGCGCCGATGTCGGCGGATAGATCCTCGGCGCCCCACGTCAGCGCGGAAAGCCGCGGGCTCGCACCCGCATAGGTGCCGGCCGCGAACAGCGCCGCGGCGGTTTCGGTAGCAATCGCCATGATGCCAATGGCGCCGTCCGGAAGGCCGGCGAGCGCCTCGCGCGCAGCGAGTTTGGCGTCGAGATGAATGACAGAGGGCCCACCCTCCGCCTTGGGCAGCAAAATCGCGTCCGGCCGGCCGGCGACGACCGCGTCGAGATCGGCATCGGTCAGCCCTGTGTCGAGGCTGTTCACGCGCACTAGCAGGCGCGGCCGCCGCCCCTCGGCGCTGACCTCTTTAAGGAAAGCAAGTGAGGTCGTGCGCGCCTCTGGCTTGCGGTCGGCGGCGACGGAATCCTCAAGGTCGAGGATCAGCGCGTCGGCGCCGCTCTCCAAGCCCTTGGCGAGTTTCCGCGGGCTGTCGCCCGGAACAAACAGCAGCGAGCGCATGCGAAGACTCATTCGCGCAAGATCTGATCCGACCTGGCTTCGCCCGCCGAAGCGTCTATCGAAAAGGCGAGTCGTGTAACGGGCTTCGCGCAGGCGGGAAACCGGTCCCGCATCAAGTGCGGGGCAGACTTTTTCGGGATCATGCGTTAGGGCCGCATGCGCATGTACGCCTGGCGGCGGCATTCGGCGACGAGCTTGTTGTCCTGATTGTAGGCGCGATGCAGCAGGTCGACGATGCCGGCCTTGGGCCGCGATTTCGACTCGCGCTTGCTCAGCACTTCGGTGGTGGAGTGGACGGTGTCGCCTTCGAACAGCGGGTGAGGAAATTTCACCTCGGTCATGCCGAGGTTGGCGATGGTGGTCCCGACGGTCAGGTCGTTGACCGAAATGCCGATCATCAGCCCCAGCGTGAACAGCGAGTTCATCAGCGGTTTGCCCCACTCGGTCTCCTGCTCGCAGAAGTGCCGGTCGATGTGGAGCGGCTGTGGGTTGAGCGTCATGTTCGAGAACAGCATGTTGTCCATCTGCGTGACCGTGCGGGTGAGCCTGTGCTCGAACACTTCGCCGGGCACGAAGTCCTCGAAGTAGAGTCCGCCGCGGGGATGCCGGGTCGTGGTTGCCTGCGCCATGGGTGACCTCCTGAAAACGCTCGTTAATACCCCGTTTACCATAAAGGCCGATGGTGCGAAGCGGGCAAACAGCATGGCGGTTGCCGGGGCAAGCGACGTTGGAAGTCCGGTCGTCGGAGCCATCCGGGATGCCGCCCGGGTGACCGGGACCGGCTTCGAGTATTTGCTCAAGACGGCGATGCGGGAATCGAGTTTCAACCCGAAAGCTAAGTCGTCGAACAGCTCCGCCACCGGCCTGTTCCAGTTCATCGACCAGACCTGGCTTGCGACCGTCAAACAATCGGGCGCGAGCCTCGGCTACGGCAAATATGCCGATGCGATCACATGCACGTCGGCGGGGCGCTACGTCGTTCACAACGCGACGATGCGCCGGACGATCATGAACCTGCGTTACGATCCGAGCGCGAACGCGGTCATGGCTGGCGCTTTCACCAAGGCAAACGCAACGCGGCTTTCCCGCGCGCTCGGCCGCGCGCCGACCGACGGCGAACTTTACATCGCTCATGTGCTCGGCCAGTCGGGCGCGGTGAAGCTGATCACCACGGCGGAGAACGCGCCGCAGACCGGCGCCGCGCGGCTTTTCCCCGGTGCCGCGCGCGCGAACCATTCGATCTTCTTCAACAAGCAGGGCGGGACGCGCTCGTCGGCCGATGTCTATCGCGTGCTCGTTGCCCAGCACGACGGGACGGCGACGCCCCCGTTGCCGGCCGTTGCAGCGTTACCGGTTCAGCCGGCGGCGCCTCTCGCGCCCGCGACGGCAGCGCTGACCCCGGTCGCTGCGCCCAGCATTGTCGCAACACCGCCCGCGACGCCGGCGCCGTCACCGCCGCAGCAAGGCCCGATGTTCAGCAACTTGTTCAGCAGCGAGCGTCGGGATGCAGTGTCGCCGTTCGTGCGTGAACTGTGGGGTGCGCGCAGCGCCGGCCTGCTCCAGCCAGCCTCCGTGCCCGCCGGTCCGACGAATCCCGCGGTCGGGCAAGCGACGATCCCCTCCGGCCCGACCATAACCCCCGCGGCGGTCACCCCGCCTGCGCCCGGCCATGGTACCGCGCTCGGTCAGTTCCAATTCCTTCGTCCGGACATCGGCACCAACCAGGGCAACTGGCCGATCTGAGCCGCGCCGTTAAGAATTGCTCAAGCTTCCCAAAGATTTATGGTGAACCCTTTGTTAATCCGCCGGCTCTAAGCTGAGACTCGTCGCGTTTGTCGCGTCTCGAGTCCGGTAGAGCCATGATCGTTCGACAGTTCCTGCAATGGGTGCGTACGGCGCCGGCCGCCGACCGCGCCGATGCCACCAGCGCTCTCGCCCGCGCCTACCTTTATTCCGACTTGTCGAAGGACGACCGCATCGCCGCCGAAGGCGCGATGCTGATGCTGCTCGACGATGGGTCGCCGCTGGTGCGCGAAGCGCTGGCCCAGGCGCTGGCGACATCCGCCGAGGCGCCGCCCGCCATCATCCTGGCGCTCGCCGGCGATTTGCCGGATATCGCGGCGATCGTGCTGGAGCGCTCGCCGCTCCTGATCGACGCCGATCTCGTCGATCGCGTGGGCAGCGGCGAGGCGTGGGTGCAAGCAGCGATTGCCCGGCGTCGCGGATTGCCGCGTCCCGTCGCCGCCGCGCTTGCCGAGGTCGGTTCGGCCGAGGCGTGCCTCATCCTGATCGAAAGCCCCGATGCCGATATTCCCGCCTTCTCGCTCGAAAGGCTGATCGAGCGGCACGGGCATCTCGCGGCGGTGCGCGAATCTTTGCTCGCGCGCGAGGATCTTTCCGCCGCCCACCGCCAGGGCCTAGTGGTGAAACTTTCCGCGACGCTCGCCGGCTTCGTGGTCGAGCGCAATTGGTTGGGCGAGGAGCGCGCCCAGGGGATCGCGCGCGAAGCGTGCGAAAAGGCGACGGTCACCATCGCGGCCGCTGCGGAACCGACCGACACGGCGCGGCTGGTCCGCCACCTGCGCGAGAGCGCGCAGCTCACCGCCGGCCTCATTTTGCGCGCGCTGCTCTCCGGCAATCTGGCGCTGTTCGAACAGGCGCTGGTGGAACTCTCCGGCCTGCCAGCCGCGCGCGTCGCCGGCCTGGTGCACGACCACCACGGCACCGGCCTGCGGGCGCTCTACGAGCGGACCGGCCTGCCACCTGCGACCTTCCCGGCGGTGCAGGCAGCGCTCGGCGCCATGCATGAGAGCGGTTTCCTCGGCGATCCCGGCGGCGCGGCGCGGCTCAAGCGCCGCATGATCGAGCGCGTGCTCACGTCGTGCGAGGACCATCCGTCGGCCGATATCGAGCCGCTGCTGATGCTGTTGCGCCGCTTTGCCACCGAAGCCGCGCGGGAAGAGGCGCGCCTGTTCTGCGATGAGCTTGCGGCGGCGTAAGAGCTGTCATTGCAAGGAGCGAAGCGACGAAGCAATCCAGGGCGTCACGTGCGGCCCTGGATTGCTTCGGCGCTGCGCGCCTCGCAATGACAAACCTACGGAACGAGCTTCGGCGCGTCGTATTCGTCGAGATACCCCGGCCGGTGGCGGTTCTCGTGCTGTAAAAATTCTTCCGTGACCTGGCGCAAGCGGCGCGCCAGCACCTGCGCCTTGCGTTCGGTGTTGCCGCGCGCGTTGCGGTGGACGATGGCGATGATACCGTCGACGTGCTGATCGATCAGAATGAGCGGGACGCGCGCGAGATCGGGCGAATGCTCGATCAGCCGGCACAAGCTCGCGGCCACCGGCTCGATCAGCGGAAAGCCGAAGGTCGCCGCCTCTCCCTTGATGTCGTGCGAGGCGCGGAACAGCTCGTCGCGTGTCTTGTCGGTGAACCCGGCGGCAACCGCGCGGCGCGCCGCATCGAGCCGCTCGCACTCGCTCTCCATCCAGCGCGAGAAGTTGCCGGAAAGTTCGAACAGCGCCTGCTCGGCGCATACCACCGGATCAGGCTCGGCAGGATCGCCGGGATTGGGCCGCACCACCGCTTTCTTCAACGGGTGGGGCGGCACGATCACGTCGTGATCGGCAAAAGTGGTGACGGAGGGCGGGGCGGTGGGCTTCGTCGTCATGTCGCGCTCACGCCAAAGCCTTGGCCTTGTCGAGCAGCGGCGGCTGCTTGATGACTTCGGCCTTGCCGCCTTTGCGCCGTTCCGGCCCGGCATAGTTGGGGCTGACGTTGCGGCGCCGGTCGGGCCCGAAATAGGTCTTCGTTTTGATGAAGGGGCGGGGGTTCACCACGATGTTGAGGATGCGCTGGTAGAGCGCCTTCGCCGAGATCGGCTTCGCCAGGAACTCGGTGATCCCGGCGTCGCGCGCGGCGATCACGCGCTTCTTCTCCGAGTGGCCGGTCAGCATGATGATCGGCACGTAAGGATTGGCGTTGGCGCCCGGCTGGCGAATCATCTGGGTCAGCTCGAGGCCGTCGAAGATCGGCATCGCCCAATCGGTGATGACGATGTCGGGCGAATAATGGGTGAAAGCTTCGAGTCCGGCGGCGCCGTCCTCCGCCTCATAAACCTCGCGGGTGCCGAAGCCGTGCAGCAGGGTGCGCAGAATGCGGCGCATGTGCGCGTTGTCGTCGATGACGAGAAACCTCAGCCGGTTGAAGTCGATGCGCACCATGGGCGATAGCGGCGGCGCCGGGGATTCGGCCGGCGCACCCCGCACGCTAGGGCATTCGCCGTTAACGAAACGTTTAGGATGAGACGCTTGACCGTCGCTCGACTTCATGCGGAGGCTTCGCTACGGCTGGCTTATGACTGGCGGGGAAGGGCTAAGACGGTGGACGCGCCGGGCATCACGCGCGTTAAGCGGGCTTGCCGCCCGCGTGCGGCCGGTCGAGTCGATACCCTACGCGGTGGTCGAAGTCAGTGGGCTGGCGGACCCGATCCCGGCGATCATCGCCGATCCGGCGTTCGCCACCACCACCCGATGGTTCGCGCAAGAGCCCGCCGGCCGATCCCAGCTCTCGCCCGAGGCGCAGGCGCTGCTGTTCACGCTGACGCGCAACTTGAAACCGGCGCACGTGTTCGAGATCGGCACGTTCCTCGCCGGGACGAGCGAGGCGATCTGCCGCGCGCTCCACGCGAACGGCACGGGCCTGCTGCACACGACCGATCCGTTCAGCCTCGCGGCGGTGCCGGCAATTCTCATGAAATGGCCGCGCGAACTGCGGCGGCACGTGAAATTTTATCATCTCGATTCCATGGCGTTCTTCATGCGCATGGAGCAGGCGGGGATACGCTCGCAGCTCACCTTCATCGACGGCCGCCACGATTACCAATTCGCCATGTTCGATTTGTCCATGGCGGCGCGCACGCTCGATCCCGGCGGAATGGTATTGCTCGACAACGTCAGCCAACCCGGGCCTTATCTCGCGGCGCTTGATTTCCAGCGCGACACGCCCGGCTGGCGCGAGTGCGGCAATCCGGGCGAACCTCGTCACGACGGCCTTCCGTTCGATAATCACCGCGCGCGAATTCACAACAGCGACCTGATCGCCTTGCGGGCGCCATTCGCTCTGGTCGTGGGCGCGAGGCCGGTAATGCTGGGCGAGCGCGGTTTCGACCGGCAGGAGGTCCGTGGGATCGAGTTGAGAATTGCGGAACGGTCGTCGCGCGGCACCTTGACGATTCAGTGCGCGTTGCGCGGCCACAGCGCGTCGCCGTCAAATCCGGGCGTGGAAATAATCGGCGCGACCAGCCTCGATCTCGACGGCGCGCAAGGGCCGGTTACGGCCCGGTTCAAGACGCCGCTCGTCGCGCGCGGCGAGTTCTATCAGATGGCGCTCGAGACCGCGCTGGTCTGGCGCGGTGAAGCCCCGCTCACGCTGGCGGGGCCTCCGGTGTTTATCTGATCACCACGGACGTGGGCTTGTCCGTGCCCAATCCAACCATGTGGGCGTTGCGATGCGGCCGTCGCGATGGCGTCCGCCTTCAAGGGCCGCGTACCACGCCGCGGCGGCCCCGAGCAGCGCCGCTGCCGCGAGCATGAACGCGAGCACGACTGCGCTGCGTCGCGCGCGGGCGATGTTGTCGTGCGCGCTCGCGACCGCGTCGTTGACCCGGCGCTCGGCGTCGGGCGCTCCGGTGGCCGCCGAGACCAGCCGCACCAGATAGGCGCGGTCGTCCTGTTGCAGGCCGCGATGGCTCGACGTGGTGAACAGGATGCGCGCCGCCTCGGCTCGGTCGTAGGTCATATTCTGCTGCCCGCGGGTCTCGGCCCCGCGAAACAGCCGGTCCAGATCGAACGCGATCAGGTTTTCCCCGGCCACGGAGGCCGCCGGACCGGCGGAAGAGCCGGAAGGCGTCGCGAGGCGTGTCGTCGCCTGGGCGGCGGCAAGCGCGAGCACCCCGGCGAGCAACGTTGCCAAGCCCCACACGATGAGCCCATGCAGGCCATCGCGAAATTCCCCGGCCTCCACGGTGCCGGCCGTGACGGGCCGATACGCGCGCGCGGCGACATAGCCGCCGAATGCATAGGAGGCCAGCGCAACGAGGACGAGATAGATCCCCGACGCAAACACAAGGGCGATCGACGTGTCTCGCCACGTGGGCGCGGTCGAACTCACGGCGAATCCGACGCCGAGCGCAAAGCCCTCCAGCACGGATGCGAGCGCCGCCGCCGCAACGGCGCCGGCGATAACCGCTCCCCATCGAATGTCGGAAAATTGTTCGGCGAGAGGCCTCGCCGTGCTCTCCATGCTCATCGCTCGGGTTCCCTATAACGCGCTCAGCGCAGTCCGAGCAGCGACAGGATGAACAGGATCACGACGATCAAGCCGATAAGGTAGATGAGGCCGCCCATGGTTTTCTCCCGGTGTAAAGTTGCCTGGAGAACGTGGGCGGCGGTGGAATGTTCCGGTCACCGGCGCAGATTGGTTGCCGGCAATGTCGGGATTGAAGCGCAGGGACGTGCACTTATCAGGTGCTAATACCCGAACTGCTCGCGCAGCACCCGTTCGTCGAGGCTGTGGCCGGGATCGAACAGCATGTGCAAAGAGATGGCGTGATCCATGAAGACATCGACGGAACGCACGGAACGCACTTCGTCGTGGTCGGCGACGGCGGCGACCGGCCGGCGCTCGGGTTCGAGCACATCGATCGTGATGCACGCCCGGTCGGGCAACAGCGCGCCGCGCCAGCGCCGCGGCCGGAACGGGCTGATCGGCGTGACCGCGAGGAGCGGCGCCTTGATCGGGATGATCGGCCCCTGGGCCGAGAGGTTGTAGGCGGTCGAGCCGGCGGGCGTCGCCACCAGCACGCCGTCGGCGACCAGCTCCGGCAGCCGCTCTTTGCCGTCGATGAGAATGCGCAGCCGCGCCGCCTGGTAGATCTGGCGGAACAGCGACACCTCGTTGATCGCGCGGTGCTCGATCTCGTGCCCGTCGACGTCGCGCGCGCGCATGACCAGCGGATGAATGATCGCAGTCTCCGCGGCGGCAAGCCGTTCGGCAAGCCCGTCCTCGCGGAACTCGTTCATCATGAAGCCGACCGTGCCGCGATGCATGCCGTAGATCGGCCGGCTCGAACCCATGAGACGGTGCAGCGTCTGGAGCATCAGCCCGTCGCCGCCGAGCGCCACGATCACGTCGGCGGTGTCGAGCCCGGAATCGCCATAGCGCTTGACGAGCCGCTGGCGCGCCTGCTCGGCCTCGGGGTTGGGGCTCGCCACGAAACCGATCCGCGCGTATGTGGGCTTTGCACTCATCGGCTCTCGCGGCGTTCGCGCGGGTTTTCTAAGAGCATGATCTTTTCCGAAAACCAGTCCCCACTTTTCGAGATCATGCTCTGCCGGCGCGCCGGCGAATGAGGGAAGCGACATGGAGCGCGCAGTCCTCGTCTATACGACCTATCCGTCCGTTGTCGAGGCGGAGCGAGCCGGCCGGGCGATCGTCGAGCGAAGGCTCGCCGCCTGCGTGAACATACTGCCGGGCATGGTCTCGCATTATTGGTGGCAGGGCGTGCTCGAGCGCGGCGAGGAAGCGGTGATGATTTTCAAGACCCGCGCTTCGCTCGCCGAGAGGGTGCGCGCGGCAGTGAAGGCGAGCCATTCCTACACGACGCCGTCGATCCTGGTGCTGCCGATCGAGGGCGGCGATCCGGATTACCTGCGATGGATTTTCGCCGAGACGGCGGAGGCGGCGAAAGGCGAATAGCGAATAGCGAATAGCGAATAGCGAATAATAGGTCCGCACACCGGCGGCTTGCTTTCCATTCGCTATTCGCTACTTCCCTATTCGCCAATCGTGAAGGGGAACTCCATGCCCGCACTCCGCCTGCTCGCCGTGCCGCTTCTGCTCGCCTCGATCGGCGCGGCGCTCGCCGATGACGTAACCGACGCGCTCGATGCGGCGCGCAAGGCCTACCAGGCGGGTGACTTTGCCGGCGCCAAGCAATCCGCCGACCTCGCATCGCAGCTGATCGGGCAGAAGAACGCCGAGGGCTTCGCCTCGCTGTTGCCGGCGCCGCTTTCCGGCTGGACCGCAGGCAAGGTCGAGACCTCGTCGCTCGGCAATGCTGCCTTCGGCATGAGCTCGGCGAGCCGCACCTACACGGCCGCCGACGGCAAGACCGTGCAGGTGCAGATCAGCGGCGATTCCGCGCTGCTTACGCAGTTCGCCACCGTGCTGAGCAACCCGCAGATCGCCGGTGTGCTCGGTAAGGTCGTCATGATCGGCACTCAGCGCGCCATCCAGACCAACGACGGCGACGTGCACATCGTGATCAACAACAAATTCCTGGTGTCGGTGACGGGATCGGCCGCACCCGACGCCAAGCTCGCTTATGCCAAGGCGGTCGACGTCGCCAAGATCGTGAAGATGTAGCGAACGAGCCGACATTCCGGGCTAAACAAACACCGCCGTCATCCTGAGGAGGTCGCTCGCGTCAGCGAGCGGCCGTCTCGAAGGATGGAAACAAGCTCCGAGTCTGCTGCCATCCTTCGAGACGCTCGGCGCCGAAGAAGCGCCGAGCTCCTCAGGATGACGTAGCTACTCGTGGCACGCTTGTTCGCTCACGCCTGCGCGGGGCGCGCCGCCGTATCGGTCCCGCCGGTTGCGGCCTCGAGGTCCTCCAGGCGGCGTTTCGCGGGCTCGATCCCCCACAGCGCGACAACGATGATCTGAATGATCAGCAGTCCGATCATGAGACTCAGAACCCCGCCGACCCCGTAGTCCTTGAACAACGCCACCACGATGAACGGCGACACGACGGTTGCCGCGCGACCGAGCGTGTTGCAGATGCCGTTGGCGCGCAGCCGCACCTCGGTCGGGAATAGTTCCGGCGTGTAAACGCCGAACAGGATCGCGACCTGCACGTAAATCGCGACGATCAGCAGGAATCCGACGGCGAGCAGGAGCGCCGGCTCATTGGTAACGAACGGATAGATGCCGCCGAATATGATCGTGAGCACCGAGGCGCCGATGATACTGCGCCTGCGCCCCCAGTAGTCGGCCCCGAACGCGCCGATGGCGCAGCCGATCGGCGACCCGAGGATGATCACCAGCGTGTAGGCGAAGGAGCGGGCGATGCTCAGCCCTTGCTGCACGAAGAACGTCGGCAGCCATTGCACGAAGCCGAAGATCAGCGTGTTGATGGAAATGAGGACGACGGTGCCGACCACCATGCGCGGCAAGAGGGCCGGGCTCACCAGCGAAGCGAGGGTGAATGGCGGTACCGGTGTTGCCGGCGCAGGCGGGGGCAGGGGACCCGCGGTCGCGGCCTCGCGCTCGATCGCCTGCAGGAGCGCTTCGGCTTCCTCGGTGCGCCCTTGGGCTTCGAGCCAGCGCGGCGATTCCGGCAGCGCCTTGCGCAGATACCAGACGATGAGCGCGCCGATACCGGCAATGACGAAGAGGGGCCGCCAGCCGAACGTCGGAATGATCAGGGTGCCGAGCAGGGCGGTCGCCGGCAGGCCGGAGACCACCACGAAGGCCATGAAGGCGAGCCACCAGCCGCGCGACTGCGGCGGCACGAACTCGGTCAACGTCCCGTAGCCGACCACGATCTCGGCGCCGAGGCCGAGACCCATGACGAAGCGCAATGCGTTGAGCGTTTCCATATTGGGAGAAAACGCCGCTGCGAGCGAGGCTAAGCCGAAAATCATCAGGTTGAACTGATAGGTGAAGCGCCGGCCAAAGCGGTCGCCGAGAAAGCCGGTGATAAGCGAACCGAGCGTCATGCCGAGGAACGTCAGCGAGACGAACCAGGCGTTCAGGCCGAGGGTGGAAAACCCGCTCTGCACTGCCGAGCCCAGCACGGTCGTGCCGACGTAGAGATCGTAGCCGTCGAAGAACATGCCGGCGCCGATCAGCCAAAAAATGCGGTGATGGAACGACGAGATCGGCAGCCGATCGAGGCGTGCGCCCGCGTTGACCGTGGCCATGGATTCCCCCCTACGTTTTTTCTGCGCCCGTTGCACCGGGCGGCTGCAAGCTATCGCATTTGTAGTGGAAGCAACACTACTTAGCGTTTCTTGAGGCCCAGATCCGCCATCACGTTCCCGAGCCGTATGTCGTCGCTGGCGATCAGCTTGCCGAATTTTTCGGCAGGAAGGAACGCGGGGGTGAAGCCGACAGCTTCTCCGGCGGCGGCGAATTCCGGCGACTCGACCGTGCGCCTCACCGCCTGCTCAAGACAGGCGATCACCGGCCGCGGCGTTCCGCGCGGCACCGCCACGCCGCGCCACATGTCGAGCGCGAGCGGATAGCCGACTTCCTCGGCGGTGGGCACGTCGGGGAATATCGGGGCGCGCCGCGAGCCGAGCACGCCGAGCACGCGCAGGTCGCCGCCGTTGACGTGCGCGACGACGGCGGCGGGAAGCTGCACAGTCGCATCGATGCGCCCGGCCAACAAGTTGACGACCGCCTGCCCTTGGCCGAACGGCACTTCGATCTCGTAGGCATCGGCGGCGGCAAACAGCGCGGAGGCGGCAAGGTGGGTATGGCTGCCGACCCCGGAGTTTCCGACCCGCAACTTGCCGCGATTGGTTCTCGCGTATTCGAGCAGTTCCTTGAGCGAATGCCAGGGCGCGTCGGCGCGCACCGCCAGCACGGGAATTTCGATCGAGGCGCGCGCGACCGCATCGAATGCGTGGAAATCGAACGGCAGGATGCCGGCGTGGTAGTTGGTCGAGATCGAGTTCGAGTTCCAGACGATGGAATAACCATCGGGGCGTTGCTGCGCGACGTGCTGGTAACCGGCCGCGCCGCCGCTGCCGGGATAGTTCACCGCCACCACCGGCGTCGATAATGCTTTCGACATTCCTTCGGCCAGCGTGCGCGCGGTCACGTCGGCGGCGCTGCCGGCGCCGAACATCACGGTCATCTCGATTTGCTTGCCCGACGGGAATTCCTGGGCGGCGACGGCAGTCAAGGCGGCGGCAAACGCGGTCGCGAACAAGAGGCGGGCTGCGCCCGCGCGCGTCCTCCGCAGCATTGGCAGGCTCCCGGCCGTTCGACTCCAAAGCGTGATGGCTTTGTTAGAGTCTCGCCACCCCGCTTTCGGTTATTCCTGGAGCATGATGTTTCCCGAAAACCGGTACTCCACTTTTCGGCATCATGCTCTAATTCATTCGCTTATTCGGCTGCAACTCTATGGGCCGCCACGCCGCGCGCTTTGACAACCACCTTGATGGCGTCGTCGATGCGCTCGCGCGCATAGCGGATCGCGGTCGGCAAATCTTCCAGCGCAAAAGTGTGGGTGTGAATGCGGCGCGCGTCGAAGCGCTTCTGCGACATGAAGGCTTCCGCCCGATGGGTCGCGCTCTTGCCTTCGCCGCGGATACCAAAAAGGTAAATATTGTTGCGCACCAGGTGGGCGACGTCGACCGGCACCTGTTCGTGCGGAAAAGCGGCGAGGCAGATCTTGCCGCCGCGATTGACCATGCGTCCCGCCTCGTTGACGGCATCGGCGGCGCCCGAGCACTCGAGCACGTAATCGACGCCCTTGCCGCCGGTGATGCGGCGCACCGCTTCGACCGCGTTCTCCTTGCGCACGTTGACCACGTGGTCGGCGCCGAGTTCGCGTCCGATCTGAAGGCGGTTTTCGCGCGTGCCGGTGAGGATGACGGGCGAGGCGCCGAGCGCTTTGGCGACGGCGACGCCGAGAAGGCCGATCGGGCCCGGCCCGAGCACCGCGACGCCTTCACCGGCGACCAGGCCGCCGAGTTCGGTGAGCCCGTACATGGCGGTGCCCGCGGTCACCACCAGGGTCGCCTCCTCGTCCGACATGGTGTCAGGGATGGCGACCAGCGTGTTGATATTGTTGACCTGGTACTCGCAGAAGCCGCCGTCGGTGGTGAAGCCATTGGCGCGGTGGCCCTTGTCCACCTCGCCATAGTTGAGGCCGTAGTTGTGGCAGGCGGTGTACATGCCTTCACGGCAGCGTTTGCATTGACCGCAGCCGGCGTGGATTTCCACCGTGACGCGCTGGCCTATGGAATATTCGTCAACGCCGGGCCCGAGCGCCGCCACGGTGCCCATGTATTCGTGGCCGGGCGTGAAGTTCTTGTTGAACGGCAAGCCGCCCTGGAACAGCGCCGGCGAGCCGTAGTGGATGATCTCGAGATCGGTGGCGCAGATGGCGACCGCGTCGATGCGCACGAGGACTTCGGCGCGGCGCGGCACCGGCACGGGTTTGTCGACGAGCTTGAGCTGATCGGGATCGCCCAGCACCCACGCCTTCATGGTCGCCGGAATCGGGAAATCGGCGCGCGTCTTGACGCCGGCGGGTGCGTACATCGGGGCCTCTCGCGGATAAACGACATTGCGGAGGCGAGAGCGTAGCAGGATCGGAGGACGGACGACAGAGGACGGACGACGGATCAGTGCTTTAATCTCTCCGCTTGTCGTATGTCTCCGTCGTCTGGTTATCTGTTCTCCGTAACGTGGTCGGCGCCGTAGTTCGCCTTGAGATAATCGCCGATCGCCCGCGCGTCGGCTTCGCTGATGGGTGCGCCGAAAACTTTGATCATCTTGCCGATCTCGGCGTCCCAGGTAGCCGACGTCATGAACGGCGAGTTCGTCTGAATGTAGTCGAGGCTGTGACAGGCGCCGCAATTCGCCTGGACCTGCTCAAGCCCGGGCCCTGCCTTGAGGGTGACGGGCTTCTCCTGGGCGGCGGCGGGGACGGCCATGAGCGCCGTCACCAGCCCGATCGCGAGTGCTCGCATGCTCGCCTCCATTACGCCGCGACCAGGGTCACGGACTGAATGAGGTTATGGTGATAGCCGGCGGGATTGGCGATCAACGTCGCCGTCTGGCTCTGGCCGATCACATTCGTGGCGCGCGCCATCACCTTGGTGTGTCCGCGTTGCGGAACGAATTGATAGGTCCAGGTGCGGAACGCGTATTTGCCGGCGTCGGGGCCGAGGGTCGCTTCGGCCCAGGTCTTGCCGCTGTCGGTCGAGACTTCGACCACACGGATACCGTAACCGCCGTCCCAGGCGAGGCCGCCGACGCTCGCGCGACTCCCTGCCTTCACCGTGGCGCCATCCGCGTGGCTCGTGATCAGCGAGTTGACCACGCATTCGGTGATCGGCGTGTTGGCCGGAGTCTGCTGGGTGGTGAACTGCGCCACGACCGGGAATTTTCCGACCGGGATGCGATAGGCCGACTTCATCCAGAAGCCTTCGAACGGTTTCGTCACGGCGTCGATCGAGACCACATGCTTCATCCAATAGGTCCCGGTCCAGCCGGGCACCACGATGCGGGCGGGGAAGCCGTTCCAGTGGGGCAGGGGTTGGCCGTTCATCTCGTATGCGACCAGCGTCGTCTCCTCGATCGCCTTCCACACCGGGATCGACTTGACGAAATCGGGGGTCTTGTCGAGCGCCGGCCCGTCGGCGCCGTTGTATACGATCTCGACCGCTTCTTTCTTGAGGCCGGCCTTGTCGAGCACGTCCTTGAGCCGCGCGCCCTTCCAGTGGGCGCAGCCCATGGCACCGTAGCCCCATTCGACGCCCGGCACGTGCGGATGGAACAAGCCGCGACGGTTGCCCGAGCATTGGCACACGGCGGTCACTTCGGCCGCCGGCAGACGCTTGAGTTCGTCGAGATCCAAAGTCGCCTGGCCGTTGGCGCATTCACCGCCGACCGAAAGCTTCCACGTCTTGGCGTCGACCTGAGGAATGTCGGACAGGTGATAACGCACGAAGAATTCATCGTTGGGCGTAATGCCGCTGCGTAAGTATTCGACCGGCGACTCGTAGTTCGGCGGACGGTACGCGAGTTTGATCAGCGGCTTCTTGCCGGGCAGCGCCTCGAGCGTGGCGCTGTCGCGCGTGCCCTGGGGCAGCGCCTTGCTGAGCGAGAGCGGCTGCGCTTCGGCTTCCCCGCCCAACAGGTGCGGCAGCGCGAGGCTTCCGCCGGCGAGCGCGGCGCCGGCGCCGACCCCCGCCGTTCCAAGCAAAGTACGTCGATTGATCATCTTTGGTCTCCCCTCGGTTCCGCTCCGGCGACGGCGAACCGCCTTCACTTTCGTGCCGGTGCGTCTTGAGCGTTCCGGCTTCCTGGATTTCGACTTCGGGCGTGCGGCCCTTTTTGTGCGTTGCATGATCTCCTGCCGCGTCGTGGCGTTGGCTTCGGCAGAACGCGGCGCGCGCGACGACCATCGCGTCCGCGGCCCGCGGCATCAATGGGGCGGGATGTCGGCGTGGCGGACTTATTGTTTGAGATGGGAGTCAAGGTTGACGCGCATGTCGACGCCTGCACTCACGAATGCAGCGTTCATTATACCGCGTATGATGGCACATTAGAGGCAGAACCGCGGCTTTTGAAGCAAACTCGAAAGTTTTTGCTTTGTCAGCCTGCGCCGACCAATCAAACATTTCAAGCGAGCAGCATGCGGCGTTGCGACGCGCGCGGCGCACGGTGGTACCGTAGGCAGGCACCCGGGAGAGCCACGTCACAAAATCTGCTCAGTCCGATCCAATTTCAGACGTATTGGTGGCGCAGACCACCGATGCCGTCAGTCTCGGGAGGGAAGGTAATGCGTATCTCCAGCGCCGGCCTTAAGGCTTCGTTTGCGTTGTTTCTTGCAGCCCTTTGCTCGCTCTTCTTCCTCGGTTCCTCGCTCCGCCTCGCCCATGCCGAAAGCGCCTATTCCTCCTGGGAGGAGAAGAAGCGCCAGGCGAACGATATCGCCGTCAACGTCATCGTCTCGGGCCTCTCGTGCACCTGCGCGCGGTTCGCCGAGGACATGCGCAACGTGCTCAACGACCTGCGCCCGGATGGCTTGCGCATCCTGCCGGTGCTCGGGGTGGGCGGCCTGCAGAACCTCAATGACGTGTTGTTCCTCAAGAACATCGACATGGGCGTGGTCGACGAGGACAACATCCGTTTCCTCAAGCAGCGCGATCCGCGCCTCTACGGCAACATCGAACAGCGGGTTCAATACATTACCAAGCTGTACAATTCCGAGTTCCAGGTGCTCGCGCGCAACGACATCAAGACCTACGACGACCTGCGCGGCCAGAAGGTCAACTTCAATCTGAAGGACAGTCAGACCGAGGTCAGCGCCGACTTCATCTTCAACAAGCTCAAGCTCGACGTCGTCCGCTCGAACTATGACAACGACGAAGCGATCCAGAAGGTCAAGAACGGCGAGCTTGCCGCGATGATCATCCTCACCGGCGCGCCGCAGGCGGCGCTCGCCAAGCTCAAGGCGGAAGACGGCGTGCACTTCCTCGCGCTCGACCCGGCCCAGCTGCCGAGCCACGACCTCAAGCCAATCTTCGACTATTACCTGCCGGCCGAGCTGACACACGAGATGTATCCGGCGCTCGTCCCGCAGGGCACGACCGTACCGACGATTGCCAACCGCGCCGTGCTCGCCGTCTACAACTGGCCGGATAATTCGCCGCGCTACAAGAAGCTCGTCAAATTCACGCGCGACTTCTTCGGCAAGATCGATCAGTTCCACGATCCGGCGCGGCATCCGAAATGGAAAGAGGTGAGCCTCTCGGCCGAAATTCCCGGCTGGACCCGCTTCAAACCGGCCGCCGACTGGCTCGCCGAGCACCGCACCCTGATGGCGGATCAAGGCCAGCAGCGCGACTTCAACGCGTTCCTCAGCAGCTCGGATCGAAGCGTCCCGCGCACTCAGGCGGAACGCGACGCGCTATTCCGCGAATTCCTGCAGTGGCGCCAAACCAGACATCAGTGAACAGTGATCAGTGATCAGATGCAAAATGGCCGGGCATCGCCCGGCCATTTTCGTCTTGACTAGTGCCGCGAACCCGAAGTTCGCACCACAATTGCCGCGCGTCCGATTGCGAACTTCGGGTTCAAAGCGGCACTGGAATCATAACGTTGCTAGTGTCCTTCGCTTCCGAAGTTCGCATCGGTCGTGCTGCAAGTTGGGCGAACTTCGGAATCGGGACACTAGCTCACTGCTCACTTTTTCATAGCACCATCGACGCTGTAGCGGCCGGCGCCGGCGAGAAACATGAACAACATGCCGCCGATGATGGTCACGTTCTTCCAGAAATTAGTTCTTTGCGCCATTATCTGATCCACCGGGTATTCCCAATAGCGGTGTGAGATCAGGGTCGCGACGATCACGAACAGGATCATCAGGATGGCGGCGTAGCGGAGCTTGATCCCCAGCAGAATCAAGACGCCGCCGCCGAACTCGACGATCGCTCCGAGCCAGCCCATGAAAGTGGGGGCCGGCACGCCGCGCTTGGCGAGCCCGGCGGAAAAGGCCGCCACGTCGGTAATTTTGCCAAAGCCGCTGCCGAGGAAAATCCAGCTGATGACGACCCGGCCGACGAGGGCGACGACGTCGTGGCAGTTCGCGGCCCAGCGGTCGGCGAGCGAAGTTTCGGCGGGTGCGGTCGAGACTGACATCGGTTGTCCTCCTTGGCGGGCGCACGCCCGTGTCGCACCGGCCGCGGGTTGTGGTCAAGCGGGCGCCTGATCACGTCCTGTTGTCCCGCGCGCCGGCACCCGGCAAGATCATGCGAGGAATCGGGGAGGGTGGGGGTGCGCAGGTCGGTCGTTCTGCTGGCGCTGGCGCTAATGTCCTGCGGCAAGACCCTCGACGAGCTGTCGAAGGACCAGCGCAAGGTCGACTGGGCCGCCGCCAACGTTTATCCGGCCGATTACCGGCGCGAGCTCATCGCCTACCTGCGGACCTATCTCAACGACCCGACCGGTATCCGCGAGGCGGCGATTTCCGAGCCGGCGCTCAAACCGATCGGCGTCGGCGACCGCTACGTGGTGTGCGTGAGGTTCAACCCGAAGCGCAGCGGCGGCGGCTACGCCGGCCCCAAGGACCACTTGGTGATCTACGCAGGCGGCAAGCTCGAACGCTACCTCGAGACCGCCGGCGAAAGCTGCAAGGACGTGGCCTACGCCGCCTTTCCCGAACTCGAGGCGCTGACGCGGTAGGTCTTGGCAGGGTGGCAAAGCGCGCCGCGTGCCCACCCTTCTATGATTTGCGCCAGCTTCGCCCGTACCGACCGTAAGAAGACTTTACATTGTTCGTCAAAGTCGATGACACGAAGCTGTCTGGCGACCATCCCCCGTCCGCATCCGATAGTAACACCTTTCCGCCGGGTCGCGATTGAGGTATGCTGTTCAACTCCTGGATGGGGAAAGCCTATGAGGATCGGTATGGTATTGTTGCGGGCTCAGTCGCGGCGGCTGTTTGCCCTGACAGTTGTGGTCGCACTTTTCATTCCCATGAAGTTTCCCACGCAGCCCAGTGGCGCGACAGCAGTACCGCGGTTTCATTTTTCGAAGTCCTCGCTTGCGGAAGTGGCTGGGCCAGAGATCAGATACACTAGAAGAGTGCAGCCGGAATTCATGCCGATCAACCAATTCATGTCTGGCATCGGTGCTGGCGCGGCGATCAATGACTTGGACGGAGATGGATTGTCCAACGACATTTGCTATGTCGACACCCGTACCGATCAGGTCATTATTCAGCCTGCGCCCGGAACGGGAGAGCGATACGCTCCGTTCGCGTTGCGCATGCCGCCGGAACTCTTCGATCGGAATACGATGGCGCCGTATGGCTGCCTTCCGGCTGATTTCAATGAAGATGGGCACGTAGACCTGCTCATCTATTTTACCGGCAGAGCACCGATTGTATTTTTGTGGCGAAGCCCCGGTGATTATGTCGCGCGCCCGCTGCCGGTCGACGGTCGAAACTGGTTCACCACCACCGCCAACACCGCCGATCTCGATGGTGATGGTCACCTCGATCTGATTATCGGCAACTACGCAACGTCAAACGCTAATGTGTTCGACGAGCGCGAAGCCGGCCAATTGGAAACGCCTCATTCTTTCAGCCGCGCGACAAACGGCGGCGGAGTTCACATCTTCCTGTTCAAAGAAGCGAAGGGCGGACCCGAGCCCGACGTCACATGGATCGACGCCTCCGATGCAGTGCCCGAGCCGGTGCGTCACGGTTGGGTGCTGGCGACTGGCGCGCAGGATCTCGACGGAGATCTACTGCCGGAACTCTATATCGCTAACGACTTCGGACCCGACCGGCTGTTGCATAACCGGTCGAAGCCGGGGCAACTCAAGTTCTCATTGTTGGAAGGGGAAAGCGGTTTTGCGATTCCTCCATCGTTCGTGTTGGGCCACGATTCATACAAAGGTATGGGTGTGGATTTTGGCGACCTCAACGGAGACGGACTGCCCGACATCTACGTCAGCAACATCACCGATCGCCTCGGCCTGCTCGAGACTCAATTCGTGTTCGTGAGTACCGGCGAAATCGAACGCATGAAAGACGGGGTTGCCCCCTATGTCGAACGCGGCGAGTCCTTGGGTCTCTCCCGCAGCGCCTGGTGTTGGGACTCGCGTCTTGACGATTTTGACAATGATGGAGTGCTCGAAGCGCTCCAGGCTTGCCGCTTCGTGCGCGGCAAGATCAATCGCTGGCCGGAATTCCAGGAACTGGCTCTCAGCAATGACGGCCTTACCTTCCACCCGCGTTGGAGTTGGCCGGCCCTCAAATTGGGCGACGACCTCGGCGGGCAAGGCCATAATCAGTTTTTTGTCTCGGTCGATGGAAAGTACGTGGATATTTCTCAGGAAATAGAATTTGACGAAGAATACGCCAGCCGCGGCATTGCGATCGCCGACGTCGACGGGGACGGCGGGCTGGACATGGTGGTCGCGAACATGTGGGGTCCGTCAACGTTTTATCACAACGAGTCTCCGGCCCGCGGAGACTATCTCGGCCTACATCTGGCTTTGCCGCTGGAACCGAACGTGGTGGCAAAGACGACGGTGCGGGACGGACATCCGGGCAAGGACAGCCGGGGCCGGGCTGCGATCGGCGCCCAGGCGGTCGTCACATTACCGGACGGGCGCCGTCTCATTCGTCAGGTGGACGGAGGCAACGGCCATAGCGGCAAACGCAGTCCCGATCTTCATTTCGGACTTGGACACGTCGCCGGACCGGTAAAGGTCGACCTGCGCTGGCGCGACCCTGACGGTATCACGCGCTCGGAAAGCATGACCATGTTGCCGGGTTGGCACACGGTGCAACTCGCTTGGACACGGTGAGGGGGTCTACATGGCAACTGCAACACCGGTCGACCTCCGCCTGCCAGCGTTGCGGCGCTTTGCGCTTGCGATCACGGTCGTCAACCTACTCGGCCACTTGTGGTTTGGCTTCGAGCAGTCATGGGCGCAAATGTTCACGGCGCTATTCACCGCGTACGGAATGGAGATTATCCTCGAACTGATTGACGCTTGGGCGGCAAAACGGCCGACCCGTTTTGGTCCGCGTGTTCGGGACTGGATCGATTTCATGTTGCCGGCCCACATCACCGGCCTGGCAATCGGAATGCTGTTGGATGCGGGCGATCGGTTGTTGCCGTTCATGTTCGCCGGCGCCTTCGGAATCGGCTCAAAAGCCATCTTCACGGCACCGGTCGGGCGCTCGCGTCGTCACTTCATGAACCCTTCCAATGCCGGGTTAGCGCTGAGCTTCATGCTCTTCACCGAGTCGGTGCAGGTGGCGCCGCCATACATGTTCACGGAGAACCTGGGAGACATCGGCGATTGGGTACTGCCGGCGATTATCGTCTGCACCGGAACCATGTTGAACGCGAAGTTCACACAGCGGTTGCCATTGGCCCTCGGCTGGCTGGGCAGCTGGGCGCTGCTGGCGGTTGCGCGTTCACTGGTGTTCGACGTTCCCTTCACCAACCAGATCACGGCGATGACGGGTACCGCGTTCGTCCTCTTCACCTTCTATATGGTGACGGATCCTGGAACTACCCCGAGCGTGCCGTGGCGGCAAGTTTGCTTCGGCGCGTGCGTTGCCCTGGGACACTTCTTTTTCGTTGCAATCCACATCTCGTTTGGAATGTTCTTTTCGCTTTTCGTGGTGTGCTTGATCCGCGGCACAGCGCTCAATCTCATGGCGTTGCTCGCGCCGCTCAAAATGCGCATTCCGAGCCCTGCGCCGATAGAGATCCCGAGCTCGCTGGCCGAAGAATCCGTCAGCCGTAGAAAGGTCGCATGAAGTCGCGCACCGCTCGGCGCATTCGCTTCGCCGTTCCCTTCGAATTGACGGCCTTCATGATATCCAACGGGGCGCGGCTGGCCCTCCTCATCGTTTCGCCAACGCCCCGCGCAACGTTTTGCGGGGCGTCGCGGAATGCCCCGTCGCGTCTCCGCTCAGCGGACAGGTCGCGCCGATGAAGGTAGGTGGCAACACCCCGCGCGATCGCTATGCTGATCCGCGACGATGATTTGGCCAACCCGCGTTCGTACCTGAGGAGCTGCTTGAGCTGGCGGGATGTCCTCTGCTTCGGCTTTGCCCTGCCTGCTTCCGGCTCCGCCACATCGCCTGTCGTTTCGATTGGTTCCGATGCCATATCGTTCTCGCTTACCAGCAAGGAAATTGCATTCGGCGCCAGCGCTTCCCGCTCTTCTTTCTGTAGAGAAAGACAATGGGAACCAAGCGCTTCCCCTCGATCCCGTCGGGCAGTTTGTCGCGCACCCCGGCGAGGGCTTCGGCTACTTCGTGGAGCAACTTACCACGTCCGGCCTTTAGATCTTTGATCTGGCCGCGACCGACTTTGCCCAGTTCGATCACGATCGGCTGAATATCTTCGGTCTGCTCGGGCATCGCTGCCTGCTCCACCGCCCGCGGCGGTTAACATCGGTTGCGGGTCGCACGTGAACGACGCAGGTTAGGGCTGTTTCCGCCGCGAAATCAAGGTCTAATGTGCTAGGACAGGAATTGCCCGGCCTGGGCAAAGCCGCCCTGCGCGGTCGATAGTCGAGTGTTCGGCTGCCCGGACCGTTCCCGGCGTTGAATTTTTCCCTCGTAGGCGACGCTACGGGCCATCGCGCCGGTGCAACGGGGCGCGCCGGCAGTTGCGGTCAGATTGCATTTCGATTAGTGTGGTTTTACCATTTGCCACTATCGGGTAGTGTCGGCTTCGCCGAGCTGTTGCCACTTATTCACGAGATTATCATGAACGATTTACTCGCTTTCACGGTCGAGGCGCATGGTGGCCTGGAGCGTTGGGATCGCGTTGCCAGCCTGCGAATGCGGGGTCACATGGGAGGCCTCGGCCTGCTCCACTCCGCGTACGACTCCGAGCCGTTGCGAACTGCGCACATATCGGCCACCGAGCCGTGGGTGTCGGTGAACGATTTTCCGGAACCGGGTGACAAGACGATCGGAACTTTTGCCGACAAGGTTGTGAGGATTGAGCGCGCTGACGGCTCGGTGATCGTTCGCTCACGCGACAACGCGCGCGATTACTTTCTATACTACCTGCCTCGGCTCAAACGGTGGTTCTGGTACGATCAGCTCGATGTCACCTACTTTCTCGGATACGCGATCTGGAATTACCTGCTTACTCCGTTCCTCTTCACACGCCCGGGGTTTTCAGTCGAAGAGGGAGAGCCGCTTCATCTGCACGGGAGAAAGCTGCGCCGACTAATCGTTAAGTTTCCCGACAACATTCCCACCCATAGTCCCGAACAAGTTTTTTTCATCAACGAAAAAGGCCTTATCAACTACTTCACCTACACCGTCGAGATCGTAGGACCATGGGTGAACGCTGTCCACTATTGCCGCAGTTACCGCGACTTCGGCGGCATCAAAGTCCCGACGCGCCGGCGAGCCATCCTGAGACATGATCATTTTCTCCGTAACTGGCGCATCAGGAAGAACGTCGCAATGATAATGTGGGGCAACCTGCATGAAGTGGAGTTCATCAATAAGGAGCAGTGAGGAAAGCAATGGCACCGACCCAGAAAGCGCCTGTCGTCGTCAATCTCGGCAAGAGCAGCCGCAAGCGCATCAAAAAGCTCAAGCGGGGCGAAGGAAATCTGATGGACAACGTCCTGCAGAGGCTCGCCAGACTTAAGACATCCGGCGAGGTTTCTACGAATGCAGAGGCGGTTGTCTTCATCGTTGAGAGGCGAGCGGAATTGTCGATGCCTTCTATGCCCTCAATGCCGTGGCTGCCAATCCCAAAGCGCTTCTCTATGAGGTGAACCTCACAGGAATTGGCGGTCCTCCGCGGTCTAGTTCAGCAAATCGGATGGGCGTTCGGTGCCGTATTTTGCCACCTCGTTTCGTGTGTTGTTCCATGACACGATGGCATATGGCACCCACCATTTCCTGACCAACTTCAAATTCCAATGCGCGGCGCGCGAGGAGTTTCTTTTTGGCGAAGTGATCAAGGACGATCCGCAATCGAAGGCCGCTCTGGACGAGATCGTCCTTGTTACTCAGCAGGCGTACAGTCGAAATCTTGCGCCGGTGGCGGTGGGAGAAACCGTCGGCATCCTTCTGAGCTATGAGGAACCGACGGCCTCGTCGTTGCGGTTCTGTTTTCGGGTGGTTGCGCGTGACGGAAAGCCGGTGTCCTGCGGCTTTCAGACCATGGTGTGCTTGTCCCGACGAACGCAAGCGCCGGTCTCTCCGCCATCCGCGCTGTTAAAGTATAATTCGGTTCTGCTCGAGCGCCTCGAAAAGCCGAGCTTCTCCGAGCGAGTGCTGGCGGGACAGCTTCGCGATGTATTCGATCCGGAGACCGTAGCGCTGGGCAAGGGGGTCGCGGTCCGAGAGGAGGGCGGCAATCGTATCGTCGGCGATCCAGGTGGCGCGGCTGCACCGCGCGATGTGGATCGCTTGCCGCTGAAGCTCGAGCGCGGCACGGTTCTGCTTTTGCCCGGTCAGGGCTCTTTTCACCCGGCGCTTTTCGCACAGCTGCGTCGGATCGACCCGAACGCGGAATCGTTGTTCAAGCGCGTGGACGAAATAGTCCGCTCGCAGCTTGGCGTTCCGTTTGCGCAACTCGCGGGCGCCCCCACCGTGGAGGCGCAAAAGGACATTCTGCGCCAGTATCCCGACTTGGCGCAGCTCGGCATCTACTTGGCAGGCGTGGTCTCGGGACGTTGCTTGTTAAATGCCGGTGTGAAGCCCGACCTGCTCGTCGGCCACAGCGCCGGCGAACTGGCGGCGCTGGCGCTCGGCGGTGCGTACTCCGTCGAGACGGGTGTGGAAATCGTCTGTCATCGTATTGCGGCGCTCGCAGCGACCGCCGATGTGGGTGGCATGCTGGCGCTCGGGTGTGACGCACGTCGCGGCGCGGGTCTGATCGACGCGCTCGGCGCCAAAACGCTTGAAGTCGCCGTCCTGAACCATGTGTCACAGACCGTCGTGTCGGGGACGGGTGCGGAGCTGGAAGCGCTCGAGCGGGTTGCCGCTCACCTCGGCATTGCTTGCCAACCCGTGCAAAGTCGCTACCCCTTCCATTCCCAACTGATGCGCCCGGCAGTCGATCGGTTCGCGTCCGGTCTCGGCGAGTTGAAGGTTCAGTCTCCCGAGATTCCAATCTACTCCCCGATCCAGCGCTCGTTCTATGCCGCCGGCGATCGGCTGTCTTTGATCTTGCCGTCGCACTTTGTGCAATCCTTCGCATTCTTCGAAACGGTAGAGGAACTTTACAAAGCCGGAGCAAGAACGTTCGTCGAGTGTGGCGGCGGCGATTTTCTCACGCGGTTGGTGCGCCAGATCTTTGTTGAGAAACCCGAGGTTCGTGCTTTCAGCACGCTGCCGGCTGGAAAACTTGCGCGCCCGATGGTGGCTGACGTGATCGGGGCCCTCCGAGACGCGCCGGCCGTGGACGCACCGCGTGTCGCCGACGCGCCGGTAGGACCTGCTCGCGGCTCACTGGTCGGAGAAGTCCCGATCGCGATCGTGGCTTTGGGCTGCGTGCTGCCTGGCGCCGCCGATTCCGGAGACCTGTGGCGCAACGTCCTCGATGGCACGAGCGGCATCCGTGACGGCGCCAAGTTGGCGCCGGAATACGCGCAGGCATTTCTCTCCAGCGGCGACGTCGTGCCCGACAAGACATACACACTGTTGGGCGGAGTGATCGACCGTCCGTCCTTGGCCGAACTGCCTGAGGGTCTTCGCGGGCTCGTTGACGCCTCGTCGAGTGCACGGCTTCTGGCCGCGTCAATCATGCAGTGTCTCGCTGCCGTTGCGCGGCGGCCCGCCGCCGAGCGTACCCATCTTTTCGTCGGCTCTACCGCCGACGGGACGCTCGAGCACGACGAGGCGCTGTTGCTCGAGGGTCTGATTTCCCTGTCGAATTCACTTGAACAGCGTTCCGGCGCGATAGCTAAACTCCAGGAGGCGTTGCGCCGCGTGTTCGCCCATCCGGCGGAAAGCCCGTGGCGCCTCGGGCCGCATCCGTCGATCAGCGCGGTCGGTGAGGCTTTGATCGGCGCAGGGACGACGGCCATTGCAGTGGACGCTGCCTGCGCCTCCTCCCTTTACGCGCTCGGGCTGGCGATGGGTGCGTTGCGCGATGGCGTGTGCGATGCCGCCCTTGCCGGCGGAGTTTTCGCACCGGGGCCCGCCAATAGTTGCCTGTTCTCGCAGTTCCGCGGGTTGTCCTCCACCGGCTCGCGGCCCTTCGACGCGACGGCGGATGGCGTAGTTTTCAGCTCGGGCGTCGCGATCGCGATGTGCAAACGTCTTCCCGACGCCCTACGTGACGGCGATCGCATTGTGGCCCTCCTGCGCGGTATCGGGACCTCAAGCGACGGTAAGAGCTCCTCCGTTGCCGAGCCGAAAAAGCTCGGCCAAATGCTGGCGATCCGTCGCGCCTACGGTGATACGAGCGTAGATCCGGGGACGATCCAGTACGTCGAGGCGCATGCGACTTCGACCCCGGTCGGCGATGCGGTGGAGTTCGACGCGCTTAACGAAATCTTCCGCGGTCACGCCGACGGGCGCACGCCGATCGTGCTCGGCAGCGTGAAAGCGCTGATCGGTCACACCGGTTGGGCCGCCGGTGCGGCATCGTTGGCGAAGGTATGTCATGCTTTCGGCGAGCGGCAACTTCCTCCGCAAGCGAACTTCACCGTTCCCAACCCGGGAATCAAGCTGGAGCGATCGCCCTTCGCGTTGCTCAAGTCGCCGCAGCCTTGGCCTCGCGGGGCAGAACCGCGCCGCGCGGGCATCAATGGTTTCGGATTCGGCGGCACCAACGCGCACCTGATCGTGGAAGAATTCGATCGCGGGTGGCACGCGGCTTGGCGGGATGCGCCTCCGGTTTCCCCGTTGTCGACGGGCCCGCTGGCGGTTGTCGGCGTCGGCGCTCTGTTTCCCTGGAAGGGCGAGGCGAAGCAATTGCATTTTTCTCCGGAGGAGATTCGGCTTCCGCGCCAGCGACCGATTCTGCCTGAAGTGCAAGAGCACATGGATCGGGCTCAATTTCTTGCCTTGCTGGCCGCCGATCAGGCACTGCAGCAGATGGGTGAGCGCTGGCAGACGCTGCGAGACGACATTGCCGTCGTGCTCGGCGTCCAAGGAAAGACGGCGCGATCGCTGGAAGCGACGATGCGAATCTACGCCGACTTCGTGCGAGCGCGGCTGCGGGATCCATCGCGAGGTTCATCCGTTTTGGATCAGGAATTCGAAAGCTGCGTGGACGCACTTATTGGCTCGATCCACAACAGTCCCCCGTCCAACCCATACTCATTGCCTGGATTGATGCCCAACGTGGTGGCCGGGCGAGTAGCAAACTTCTTTGACTTACACGGTGCCAATCTGGTCGTCGACGCCGGCTCCTCGTCACTGTGCAATGCGCTGATCGTGGCGGAACGGATGCTGCGTCGCGGGGAGTGCAAAGTAGTGCTGGCCGGCGCTGTCAATGGCAACGCCCGCGCCGAAGCCAGCCTGATAGCGGGCCCCGACTCAGCCGGGCGAGCCGTCGCGGAGGCGGCACTGGTGCTGGCGCTTGTTTCCCTCGAGACGGCGATGGCCGAGAAAATGGAGGTTAGAGCCGTTGCCACATTCGACTCGGGCCCAAATGGCGTTAGCGTCGGCACAGCGGGCGTTCCCTATCTGATGGGTGCGGAAGGAGCGTGGGAAGTCGCGATGGCGATCGCTGGCGCGCGCGATGCGGCCACGCACCTGGAATGGACGAGCATGACAGGTCCACGCCGCGGCGTGCGTTTCACTGCTTCGGCAGAGAGCGTGGCGGCGAAGGAAAATCACGAAACGTCCATGAAAATCCGCTTTGCCGTGCCGCGGCTGGAGCGCATCGCCCCTTGCGCGGCAAAAGCATCCCCGCTGTCGACCAAGAAATTGCTCGTGCTGGCCGAGCAGCCGCTTCCTGCCGGGCTATTCTCCGGAGTAACGCATACGCTGATCTGTCCGTCCGGGTCGCGCATCCAAGGCGCCATTCCGATTGATCTGTCGTCGGACGACAGCGCCGTCAAATCGCTCGCCCAACTTGATGGAAATGATTTCGATCTCATCCTGGCGTTCGTCGACCTCTCCGGGGCGGACAGAGAGCGCGCGATCATCGAGGGTGCCAGGGGAAGAGGTTTGCTTGAGCTTTTGATGGTGGCTGCTCGACGCAGCTACTCCTTATTACAGTCGGGACGCTGCGGCATTGCCGCGTTCGCCGTCAGCGCCTGGAGAGATAACGAGCTTGATCCATATACCGGCCTGCTCGGCGGGTTCATTAAATCGCTTGCGCGCGAATTGCCGGGGTCCTGTTGCAAGGCGGTGTTCAGCGCCGCCACGGGTATGGCGGCGTTGAAGCAGCTTGAAGTCGAATTGGGGGAGGGGACCGCCGCGCCCATCGAAGTCGGCTATCGGGACGGCGATCGATATGCCGTGCGCCTGAAGGAAGTGCCTTCACCGCCTCGTTTGGCGACGCGCGCGGCCGGGCAGCACCGCGTCATCGTCGCGACCGGCGGCGCACGCGGGGTCACGGCCGCCCTGATTGAAGCAGTGATCGAGAAGGACAACTGCAATGTCGTCGTTCTCGGGCGCACGGATCCTGAGGCGCTGCCCACCGAGTTGAGGGATTTGGACGAAGCGGCGTTCGAAGCACGCGAGCCCGACTTTTACAAGGATGAGGTCGCGCGCCGGCCGGGTGCTCGCGTAGTCGAACTGCGCGAGCGCTGGGGGCAGTACCGCGCTGCGCGGGAAGTGAGAGCCACCCTCGCTCAGCTGCGCGCCGGGGGCGCGCGTGTCGAGTACCTGCGCGTCGACATCACCGACCAGGCTGCAGTTGATCACGCCGTGCAGGAAATTGTCCGTAAGCACGGTCGCATCGATCTTGTTTTGCACGGAGCCGGCATCCAGGCGTCGCAGCAATTGTCGCGAAAGAAGCTGACCGAATTTCGACGGGTTGTTGCGACCAAGCTCGGAGGATTGTGGCATCTGCGTGAATCTTGCGCCCGTCATCTGCCTGGGCATCCATTGAACTTCCACTTGGTGACCTCAGCCTTTAGTTTCTTTGGAAACGACGGGCAGCCGGATTATGGCGCGGCGAATCAGGCGATGGATCGGTTGGTGCTGAGTTACGGGGCTAATGGTGCCGAGCCGATACGATGGAGTTCGATGGCATGGCTTGGATGGGCAAACGTGGGCATGACTCGGGGGTCGGAATATGCGTCGCTCGCCCGCCGGAGGGGATTGCGACCGATACGCCGGAACGAGGGAAAAGCCCTATTCGCGGAGTTTCTCGATCATCTCGCCACCAGCCGCAACATTGTTCAGGTCTCCGAAGGCGAGCTGCGCTTTTATGGCGTGGATCTCGATCCCGTTAACTCGCCGGCGGACGCGCATGGCGTGACCGAGACCGAACAGACGTGGGAATTATCAACATCGAAATACGGGTTTTTGGCTGACCACCGTGCCAACGGCGTACCGACCGTGCCCGGTACATTTGAATTGGAGCTGGCGGTCTGCGCCGCGTTGAGCCTCCGTCCGTCGCGTCGCGTAGTGACCGTCGAGCAGGCCGTTTTCGATCGGTTCGTCAAAGTGCAGGACGGCACCACAGTGAGTCTGCGGTCTAGAAGCCGGCTGATCGAGGAAAACGATAAAGAAACAATCGTCGAAGTGTCTCTGCATTCGGATTTTGTTCACAAGAGCGGATTGGTCTTGCAGCGCGATATTCGTCATTTCGCGGCATGTGTCCGCCTCGCGGATCAACCGCTTTCGCCGCCGAGGGGCAGAATATTCGTCAACGGCGCTGAGGGTATTTCGGCTGCAGATCCTTATCTCGCGGCCGACTCGCCGATCCGGTTGGGCGGCCTCTTTCACTGCTTGCAAACGATTCGATTACATTCGGACCATCGCACCGCCAGCTTTCACATCACATGCCCGGATGGACTTCCCCAACTCGACTCATTCAACACGCCATTCCTGCTTCTCGATGCGATGACGCGATGTGCAGCTCTTAATGTCGAGCCTGATGGCGCCATGCAGGTTTGGGTACCCGTCTCGGCCCGCCGCACGCTGCTGCCTTACCAGTTAAACGACAGTTCGCTGCATGCGGGGGGAGCCGAGGTGCGGATAAACGCCGTGGCGCCGCGCTTGGCCGGCGATCTGGTTTCTGCGGATTACGTCGAGGCCGTCGACGCCAACGGCGGCGTCATCGTCGTGGTCGAGGGCCTGGTAGCGCGCAAGATCGGATCTGTACATGTATAAGAAGAGCGATCGGTTTATACCATCGTGTGTTGGCCTCCTTGACGTGTCCGCGCTGCCGGCGACGCTGTGGGAACGCTCTGCGCAAACCTTCTTGTCGGCGACGGAACTCGCAGTTTTGGGCACGATACGGCACGCGCGCCGGCGGCAAGAGTGGATATCAGGTCGCGCGCTTGCCAAATATTTGGTGCTGTCTGGTGCTTTTCCATGTAACATCGTAAGAATGGTGGGTATCGACCAGTTGATGTCGGTTCCAATCTTCGAGTACCGCGAGGTAGACGTGTTGCCTAACCGAGATGGCGCACCCGAGATGTGGCGTCGGGAAACGCTGATGGATCGAGCACTGTCTCTGTCGCATGCCGGCGGGTGGGTTGCTGCGGCGCTGTTGGACGAGGGATCGATCGGCATTGACTGCGAGGTCATTCAAGCGCGGCATCAGGCATTCCTAAATGACAGCTTCGTCGAAGCGGAGCGCAAATGGGTGAAGGGTCACGTCGTCGCCGACGGGCCGAGTGTGGATTGCCTATATACCCTGTTATGGAGCTTCAAAGAGGCGGCGCTCAAGACCGGACGGATGGCGTCGCCCCGTGCAATCAACATTCGACTTCGTACCGATTCAGATTTTCCAGTGGCCGCTTTTCGGCGGCTTCAAGCGTCGTCGCGCGAACTGATTTCCCTTGATTGGCGCGTCAACGGACTCGCACCACGCTTTGCGTTCACAGCATGTCTGGGGTGGGTGCTTTCGCTGGTGCACTTTCCCAGATTGCCGCGATACGCGTGAAAGGTAACGTCCATGGAGACGATTACGACCAGAGTTCAGCAGGTGTTCGCGGACCTCACCCGCTACCCTATTGAAATCCTCGACGTCGACGCTGACCTTGAAATGGACCTCGGGATCGATTCGGTAAAGCGCGGAGAGATCTTCGCTGTCTTGGCGCAGCAGTTCAACCTTCCGCCAATGAGCGAGATGCCGGCACAACAAGTCTGGACGATCAACCGCATCGCCAAGGCTATCGACGACCATACCGGTCAGAACGGCGCCCGGCAGACGCCCGCGGCTGCAGGCCATCCGGTACCCCCGACGCCCCCAATCAATAATGGGCGGACTCAGGATGAGATGGGGGCGGTGCGGACCACCGAAAGCAGCAGCAACGGCGCAGCCAGTATTAGCAAGGAACGAGTGCCGATTGCCGACGCTGTCGGAACATTGGAGCCGCGCGTCCTGCGAGCACTCCAGAGTCTCATCCAGGAGGCGCTGGACCGATCAGAACAGGCGCAGCCCATTCCGAGCGCTAATCTTACCTCGCCCGGGCTCTCGACAAAATTCCTGCCGGCAACGCACCGTCCGTTCGCGGGAAAGGTGGCGCTCGTCACCGGATCGGGACGCGGCCTCGGCAAAGCGATAGCGAACCAGCTTGCGGATCTCGGCGCGAGCGTGATCGTCAACTCATTCCATTCCCGAGAACGAGGAGAGCAGGTTACGGCCGAAATTACAGCGCGGGGAGGGGATGCAATTCATCTGTGGGGGTCGGTAGCTAATCCGAAGCAATTGACGCAGATTTTCGAAGAAATCGATCAACGATACGGCGGTTTGGATTTTTTTGTGCAGAATGCCTCGAATGGATTGATTGCTCCCATCGATCAGATCACGGACGTGCACTGGGATAAGGCGTTTCGCACCAATGTAGTTTCGCTGCATCAAGGTGCATTGCTTTCAGTGCCGCTTATGAAGCGACGAGGTGGCGGCAAGATCGTTACCATTTCGTCGCCTGGCGCACATAATCACATAGAGCATTTCGGCTGCATCGGGCCGGTCAAGGCGGCGGTGGAATCGCTGATCGTTTATCTTGCCGTCGAGCTGGGACCTCACAATATCCAGGTAAACGCGCTATCGGCCGGACCGCTGTACGGCGAGTTGATGGACAGTTATCCCGACAGCAAGCGCTTGGTTCAGCACTGGGAAACGCGCGCGCCAGACCACCGGCTTGGCGATGCACGGGAGATTTCCAACGCGGTGATGTTTCTGTTGTCGGATTTGGCCGACAAGACAAGCGGTGCGGTGCTTCTGGTCGATGGCGCGTCGTCCAGGCGGCTTTAGTTTTCCCCGCGTGGTACGGTCGCAAGCCGCATGAAGAACGACGGCGTACCGGCCGGATCGGCGCTGGAACTGAGCGCGGGAAAGGCGCGCGCGCTTGTTCTGACCGCCGGTCGGCTTCAGCGGGTGTCGTCAATGTGCCATCGATCTTCCCCGTTCGACACTGGATCAATGTTGCGGCGTTGACGAGAGGCAAACGTGAGGCGATTTTTGGCCTGGGGAGCGTTGATGACGATTGCCTTGGCGCTCGGCGGAGTGTTATTGGTTGCGGTATTGAACGAAAATGATCAGGAGAAGTTAGGGCAGGTCCATTTTCCGATTTCGTGCACCGGCGCTAGTCAGCGGCAATTCGATTTGGCGACCGCGCGATTGCATTCGTTCAGCTTCAACGAAGCGGAACGTTACTACGCCGCCATTGCCAAAGCAGATCCCGACTGCGCCATGGCGTACTGGGGGATTGCGATCAGCCGATTGAGGCGGCCAATTCCTGGAAAGCGTCCCGTTTATGACTTTTATGCGGCGCAGGAAGCACTGCGGCTAGGACGGGCCGCGCGCGTCGCTACGACCCGCGAACGCGACTATATAGCTGCCCTTTCTTTACTGTTCGACAGCGGGAATGGCAGCGATTGGGACGATCGGACGATAGCATATGAGCGGGCGATGCGAACGCTGGCGGCTCGAGAACGCGGTGATCAGGAGGCAACAATCTTTTATGCTCTGGCGTTGAACATCGTGGCGCGCGAGGCGGACCCAAAGTTTGAAAGACGGGCGAAGGCCGCCGAACTGTTACTGTTGGCGTTGGCGAAGCAGCCCAACCACCCCGGTCTGTCGCACTATTTGACGTATTGCCTCAAGGTGTCTCCGGAAGAGGGCGCGGCTGTGGAAGCGTTGCGGCACGATCGCTTCGGTTGGGTGTTCAAAGATGCGCTGGTGACGCTCGCCTTCTTGGGGGTCTGCGCCTTTTTCGTCGCCGTATGGCCTGTATGGTCTCGCGCGGAGGGGACTTAGGGAGTCGTGGTTGAATGCTTAACCTCGAGGGCGGTGCTTATAGCAGGGAGAGCGTGGGTCCGTCGCAAATCGTACGGCGAGGCAGGAAATGACCGAATCGATCGGTTCGGCGCGGCCGCGGGGTCATTTGCGGGTGATGGTCGGCGTGGCCGCGGCGGCAGCCATAGCCGCGTGGGTATTCGTTACCTTGAACCTTGTCACTGAACCGCAACGGCCGCCGCCGGCGGATGATATTGGCGGGCCTTTTACGCTAGTCGGCAACGGCGAAAAAATCAGCGATCGTGACCTTTTGGGCAAGTGGCTGTTGGTGTACTTCGGCTATACCCACTGTCCGAACATATGCCCGATGACGCTTGGGGAAATCAGCGCGACGCTCAAGTTATTGGGCCCCCTGGCCTCCGAAGTCCAACCCTTGTTCATAACGATCGACCCCGAACGAGACTCGGCGGAAGCCGTGACTTCGTTCGTCCGCGAGTTTGATGCCAAGATTATTGGACTTAGCGGGACGCCCGCACAGATCGCCGCGGTAGCGACAAAATACCATGTGTATTACGCCAAGGCGCCGAGCTCGGTAACGGGCCCCGAAGATTATTTGATGGAGCACTCGGCATTTATTTATGTAATGGGGCCGAATGGTAAATACGTGACCCTCTTGTCGCCCGTGCAAGGGCAAACACCGGATAATATGGCGGCCCGCCTTCGCGATCTGATGACGGACAATTCGGCGCAGAGCGCGAACAGAACTTCTGTGCCGGGGCAATGAGTGCGGCACAGTGAGATGACGGACCGCCGCAGGGACAAGCGGTCTTTCGCGCTATAGCGGCCGTGCCGGCGCGTGCAACTCGCCTGCAGTGATCTCCTCGAGCCGGCGATTACGCGTTTCGACTCCGTACAAGAGAATTCCGAGCGTTGCCACCGCCATGGGAACGGCACCGATCAGCGTCGTGCCGCTGAGGGAAGGAGCGGCGACACCGAGAGTCACGAGGCCGATGATGAGCGTGCCGCCGGCCTTGCTTGCGCCGGCAGCGAGCCCGCTGCCGAGGGACCTGATCCGCGTCGGATAGATTTCAGAGGCATAGACCGCCGTCACGGCGGTCATGGTGTTGATCCCCCAGATCGGGATTACCAGGAGCGGATAAAGAAGCAATCGGTTCTCAACGACAGCATCGCTCATGATCGCGAAGGAGAACAGAGCCGCGGCCGTCAGCGCGGCCAGCAGAATAATCGTTTTCTTGCTGCTCCAGAATCCATACATCCAGGCGGTGATGAAGGTGAATGGAAATCCGATCAGGGCTGAATCGCGCAGCATTCGATCGGCGATTACCTCGGCAAAACCGAGCTTTCTTAAATTGGTTGGAATCCACAGATTAAACCCGAACAGCACCAACCCGATGCCGATTCCCAGGAGCGTTATGACAATCGTTTGACGGGCCAGCCCCCCGGTAAAAAGTCCGGACCACCGACTTTCGATGCCTTGCTCGACGTCGAGCTCTGAAGGCTGTTCAACGATCGCGGCGCCGTAGCGTTCCATGACGGCGCGTGCCTCGGCCTCGCGGCCGTTGGCCAGAAGAAAGCGAGGCGACTCGGGAATCCAGCGATTCAATAAGATCAGCAATACGCCGGTGGGTGCGCCGAGCAACCACATTATTCGCCAACTGAAATGCGGCATCAACTCGCTCGCAAGCCAGCTTGTGATAATGTAGGCGGCGGCCGCGTCGCCGCCGATCAGCACCATCAGCCAGCCGCGGTGCCGCGCCGGGATTGTTTCGGCAAGAAGGGCATAGGCGATAGGGAGCATTCCACCGACACCGAGACCCATAATGAAGCACATCAAAAAATTCCATGAATAGTGGGGCATGGCTCCGCAAATCGACGTGCCGATGAAGGTTATACCGGCGAGCAGGATCGAAGCCCGGCGTCCGATTCGATCTCCCAGCCAACCCCAGATGAAGGATCCAAGAACCGTACCGGTTATGCCGGCAAACGGCAGATATGCGACCGGTACTTCGCCCGTCGGATTGAGAGGGGAGCGCAGACCGTATTCCTGCGCCATCCCCGGCACGACGAAGGCGAGGGTTGTCGGCTTCATGATATCGATGGTAACGGCGATCGCCATCACCAAGAGCAAGCCGACATGCGTGGATCGAATCGGGACCTCGTCGAGGGCCCGCACGCGAATTTGGGCGGCCACCCGAGCGGTTCGGTCAGCCGACGCGGGAAACAGGCCGTAGAACGAACTGATGAGCCCAACAGCGATCAGTAACATGCCACCCAGCATGGGTGTGTCGACGGGCATGCCGACCATGTAAAAGCCCATGTTGCGGGCGCTGATGTACATTGGCAGGTGTAAGATGACACCCACTGACGTCGCTACGACCCCGAACCAAAACGCTCCGGGATGATGAAAGTTGACGCCGCCAAGAGATGTCGTGATTTGGCCTGGTTGTTTTTTCATCGACCTTGACTTATTGCACGAGTAATTCTTCGCCACGCGGTCTTTGGCGTTCGAAATGATGCGTTGGCGTTGATTGGCACGTCGATCGCGGAGCAGCAAAGAAAGCATGCCATGGTTTGCGTGGCCACGATTGCAATTCGTAATCGCGACATCGGCGGCGTCTCATTTATGCGCCTATATGGACTCCGACATCAAGGCCGGCTGTTCAGTGGGAAGCCGCTTGACCTGTTCGACGAAGCTTTCATACCAGCGTTCACCGGGTGAGGCTGCCTTCATGGCCACGAGAATGCGCTGGTAGACGGGCCACAACGGCCCGCGCGCCGCCGCTTCGACACGGGGCAGGATCGCCGGATTATCAAGCGGCATATTGGCAAGCGCGACGGCAGCCCCGCGCATGACCATGTCGCGATGGATGGGCCCAAAACTGTCGACGGCGCGCATGATGTTTTCAGGTCTGTAGATCTGAGTAAATCCGATAGCAATTCCGACGCCGGCCAAAAGATGATCTCGGATGTCCGGATGGTCATCGACGATTTCCGCAATCTTTGCCGCATTGTGCATGCACAGAAACCAAATGGCTCGCCCGCAGCCATGCAGCGCTGCGGATTCCCAACCCGGATGGCTCGGGACGGCGAGCTTGGAACGCACCTCGCGATCGAATTTCGCCATAGCGCCGACGACGACAAAACCCATCCCGCCGGGAATAAGCGGACCCAGTTCGGCAAAATCGGATACGTTGCTCCATTGGCGGCAGTCGAGGGACAACGCAGGCACGGGGTAGATGCGTGCAAGCCCATTCCAGAAGCCGTAGCCGGTGTAATACATCCGCCTGTAATGATTGCCCAACCGCCGATAGTCCGGGTTGCCCCGCGCTAGCGACAGACAATGCTTTCCCGCGAGTGCCGTGGCCACGCCCTCATGGACAAACTCGTGTCGAAACCATGGGAACCGCGCAAGCGTTCTCTCCACGGTTTCGCCCGTTCCATCGAGAGCGGCGATAAAACCCGCCTCGAATGCGTCCAGCACCCCCTGGATCGTCGGCATTGCTTCGTCCCCGCGCACATGCGGGAAGCTCACGTGGCGCAGGAAATAACGGACCGCTGTCTTCAAAGTCCACGAAATCATCTGCCAGTTCTCCACCCCCAGCGGTCGGTCTTCTGCAACCGCGTTCGCAAATGCCAGATTATCATGATTAGATACGCGTCGCCGAGTAGGATAAGCAGCCACGACAGTACACCCAGCCTCGGCATACTATCCAACAACTCATACAACGAGCCCGTCGTTGCGGGAGAGCCGGTGATAGGATGCTGATGCAAAAGGCACATTACGGCAAAAACGCCAAGCGCACTGAGGCCTATAATCAGGTGCGTAAGGACCAGTTTGACGAAGTACGATAGATTCGAAAGCGAGGTTCCAAGAGCAATTGCGTCCCGACGTGTAACGGATGCCGTAAATAGCGTTTGTTCCAAGGCGTGCTGTCCCATCTCGACCGCCGCAATCGCGCCGCTCGTCATTTCATTGGGCGCGTCGACGATGAAGCGCTCCAGTCGACGGCGATCATAGCGCCGAAAGTAGCGACTCCCGAGTTTGGAATAGTTTATCGTCGGCAGCAAGTGCACGATAGAAGCGTCGAGCGTGTGCTCAGCTCGGCGAATTCGAAGGAACGACCAATCCGGGGTGACCCGCGCCGGGGCAAGGACTTGAAGCAACGCGGTCGAAACGGTCGAAAGCGACCTCTCATGAAAGGGAAGGGCGGTGACTTGCGTGCGCAGCGACCAAACGCGCAGTGTGTGAATCAGTTCGGCGCGAGCGCGGTTCAGATTTTCGGGCGGAACAACGTCGCCGAGAAGTAGCAATGAGTCTGCGGCTTTGGCAAAATCCGATTCTGCCACCGAGCGAATGAAAAGACGGTAGCGGCCGAGAAACTCATTGTCGGTGAAGCCGACCGCCCCCAAATCGATGAGAGCCACCCGACTGTCCCGCAGCAGCATGATATTGCCCGGATGAAGATCGCCGTGATAAAGGTTGTCTTCAAAAATCTGCCGAAGCAGGGAAAAAACAAGCCGGCGGCCGACTAGTTGGGGGTCGATGCCGTTCTCTTCACACCAAGCGGCGAGCCGCGCCGAATCTTTCTTTATCATATAGATATAGTCGCTCATCAGCACACCCGATATCCATTCGGTCACGAGCAAGCGTTTGGTGCTGATCTCCATGAAGACTTTGGGCACGAATATGTGATGTTTTTTGAGCGTGCGGCTCATTCGTTTGATGTTTGAAGCCTCGTATCGATAGTCAAGCTCCTCCGCCATTATTTCACGCAACTCACTGTTCAGCCGATCTAATTGGAGGAAAGACCACAGACCGAAGGTGTCCAGAATTCGAGCTATTTTGTGAAGCAACCGCATCTCCCGCCGGGTCGAACGTTCGATGTGCGGTCGCTGGATTTTAATTGCAACCTCGACGCGGTTGCCGAGCAGACGCGCACGGTGGACTTGGGCGGTGGACGCGGCTGCGAATGGTTCGCTTTGAAAGTCGGTAAAGTAGTTTTCGAGTGGTCCGCCAAGTTCGTGCTCGATTGCCGCGCGTGCAATCTGCGGTGAAAACCCTCTGGCCTGGTCTTGGAGCTTGGATAATTCTATCCAGAATGCGTCTGGAAAAAGATCGACGCGAAGTGAGAGAAGTTGGCCGACCTTGATCCACATACCGCCAAGTTGCTCCAACCGGAGTCGAGTCTCTGCTCCCGCTCGCGCGGGATCGAGTTTGCCGCTCAACCGCCACAACAGCAGGCGCGCCAGCAGGCCAAGGAGCACGGACAGGATTCGGAGAGCGCGAAAACGAGAAGCGCGGCGATCGACATTAATGGCAATGGCAGGACGTTCGAGATCGGGAATAAGTGGAGTAGGGACCAGATTGTCGGGTAACATCAATGGCCCCCCATCTGAGGTTGATAATCTACATAGGACGGCTTTGCGCCGTCAATAGGACGAGTTAGTTGAAGCCCGTGGAGATGGGAAAATGGCTACCCGCGCGTCAGCCCGAGTGTTGATCCTTGTATCTGCGATTGCGGCACCGTGCCCGCGCGGCACGGCGTCCACACAAAGCTTCTAACGAGCCGGCGGAGGCGGATCTTGTCGAACTGCTCTTCGCCGGTGCGCAGGCTCACTCGGGGCGATGAACGGTTTGCGCAGGTGTGATATAACTGCCGTTTCTTTTAATAAAGCGCCCGGGGAGACCCATGAACTTTCAGTCGGGCTGTGCCTGCTGCAGCGGCCTCTTGCTGCGCGGCGCATTCAATCGGCGCCGGTTGCTTGCGGCCGCCGGCGGCGGTCTTGCGACGCTCGCGGTGCGGCCGCGCCGGGCCGCGGCGGATACGCCGCCGCTCATTCCTTATGACTCCGCGCCCAATCCGCTGCATCTGCCGGCCAACGTCTATTTCGGCGAGGTGTCCGGCGTCGCGCTCAATTCCAAGGGCCACGTGTTCGCGCTCTCGCGCGGCAATACCACGGGCCCGGCCTACGGGGCGGCGGCGACGCAGCTCCTCGAGTTCGATCCCAACGGCCGCTTCGTCCGCGAGATCGGCCACAACCTTTACGCTTGGTCGTTTGCTCACACGGTGAAGGTCGACCGCCACGACAACGTCTGGGTCACCGACAAGGGCTCGGACATGGTGATCAAGTTCACCCCCGACGCGCGCGTCGACATGGTGTTCGGCCGCAAGCAGGAGGCTTCCGACGAAGAGACCGGGCCGCTCAAGCATCCGAAGCCGCCGCTGCCGGCCGAGCCCGGGCGCTTCCGCCAGGTCACCGACGTGACCTTCGACGCGGACGACAACGCCTACATCAGCGACGGCTACATCAATTCGCGCGTCGCCAAGGTGGACAAGGACGGCAACTGGATAAAATCGTGGGGCGATCGCGGCACCGGGCCGGGCCAGTTCAACACGCCGCACTCGATCGTGAGCGATGCGCAGAACAACATCTACGTCGCCGACCGCGCCAACCGCCGCATCCAGGTGTTCGACGGCGACGGCAACTTCCTGCGCCAATTTACCATCGACGTGCCGGTGCCGCCCGACGCGCGGCCGGCGATCGGCAACATTCCGGGCGAGGCGCAGATCGCGGCCGGCACCATGGCGCCCGGCGCGCCGTGGGCGATCTGCATTTCGCCCGGCCCCAACCAGGTGCTCTACAGTTCGGACGCCTGGCCCGGCCGCATCTACCGATTATCGCTCGACGGCAAGCTGCTCGGGATGCTCGGCCAGTCGGGAAAACAGCTCAAACAATTCGGCTGGATTCATCAGATGACGTGCCCGGCGGACAACGTGCTCTACGTCGCCGAGCTGTTGAACTGGCGGGTACAGAAGCTCGTGCTGCGGGGGTAGGGACGCGGAATCCGTAGGGTGGGCTAAGGTGGCGCGAAGCGACGCCGTGCCACCATTTTATTTGTGTGTGTGGGCACACCGTGTTTCGCCGCTTGGCCTACCTTACGCGAGGCGCGCCACGCGTCCGGTGAGGGCGCATTGGTCCGACGTTTCATGCTGCTGAGGGAGGATACGGGATCGGTTCCGCCAGCAGGGCGGGCATCAACCGCTCCGCAGCAGCCGAGAATCTCGCGTAATCAAGACGACCGCCGATGATCGTACCTGTGAGCGTGCTTGCGTCGGCCTGCAAGCCGACGCCAGTCGAGGCGGCGTGCTCACCCGCGCTGAGCAATCCGCCGGTCTCGGGATAGTGATGCCCCACCTTATCGAGCAGCGCGGGCAGGACGTGCGGATTCTTGACTGGCTCGACCAGCTAACTGCCGATTGACCCGCGCCAGCAAAGCGCCAGCATCACTTATCAATGCCATGCCGGGTGTGACGCTGAGCAAGCTTGTCGCTCTGTGTCAATCGCGATTGCTTAATGCAGCAGATAATTGAGCCCAATTCGAAATACATTGTCAGTGATTTTCGAGTTGAACGCGCCGGAAAACGGTGGCAACGTATTCGCAGAAACGGTACCGAGGTCCATATAGAGATATTCGATTCTGCCGCTCCACCTCTCGCCAAATCGTGTTTCGAGACCGGCGCCGGCGGCCCAGCCAAGCCTTATGGACGACCAACTCGCGTTTCCACTCATAGCCACACCGCCGGGCCCGAACCCCAGCATGGCGGCACTGGTATTGATTTCCCCGTACGCTGCGCCGCCGGTGACATAAGCCATGAAGCCGGAACTCGCTGCTCCCAGCCGGCCACGCAACGTTTGAAACCACTGCAGCGATGGATTTACGGTCGCGCTCGTCGGGCCATTGGGGCTGCACGCAGTCGGGCAGACTGAAGTCCCACTGCCTCGTTCCCCGGTCCATTGGATGTCGGCCTCTGCCCCTAACACCAGTCGGTCAACCTGCCAGTTGTAGCCGGCCTGTACTCCGCCGAGAGCGCCGTTCAGCTGTGGCGTGTTTGGAACCGTGACGAATGTGACGCCGGTTGAGGTCTGGATAAACGCTACATCAGTGGGCGCGCGCCCCCAGCTGTAGCCGACATTGCCGCCCACGTAGAATCCGGTCCAACTCCAGATCGGTGAGGTCAGCGGCGGTGCTTTGACTGCCATATCGGCGGCCCAAGCAGGTGATCCGAGGAGGGTCGCCATGACGGCAAGCGCGATTTTCTTCATCGGGTTACGTCCAATGGCGGGTTGCTGGGCTTCGGATGGATATTCCCGATGTAAGAACTATTGGTCAACGCTTCACGCAACCACAGGACAAGAAAGTTGTTAGGTGTGCCCCATTAGACACAGCGTCATAAAAATGGCGTAGCGAGCCCTGACGCTGGGTTTGAATTTGACGTCGGTGCCGGCTGAGGGATTCGAACCCCCGACCCCGTGATTACAAATCACGTGCTCTACCAGCTGAGCTAAGCCGGCGTGATGCGAGTCTTAGCACGAACGGATGCGCCCGTCATTGCGAGCGAAGCGAAGCAATCCAGGGTGATGTGCGCGATTTTCCTGGATTGCTTCGTCGCGCTGCGCGCTCCTCGCAATGACGCGTGGGCACGCCGCTTCGCTTGCGCTTCTACGGTCTTGGCCCACCCTGCGGCGCGTGCGGCTTGAGCGGCAGCTCCAGCCGAGAGGCATGCGCGCCGCCGTAATGCAAAGTCAGCGTCGGCGGGCGGCCGTGCGGGATTTGGGCGTAGTGGTCGGCGTCGGCCCCGGCGATGGCAAGCCTCAGGCGGCTGCCCTTGCGCAGGCGCCACGACGTGGGCAGCAGCGCGATGGTGAGGCCCGTGGTTTCGCCCGGGACTAATGGCGCGGCATCCTGCCGACGGAAGCTGTGGGTCGGCCATTTGGTCCGATGCGCGGCCGAGTCGGGCGTGTCCTTGCGGTGCAGCGCGCGCAGCACGCCCTCGGTGACGTAGCGCTCGCGCCCGTCGGCCTCGACTTCAGTGAGATAAAGGTGGATCGCGGCGTCGGGCTCGCTCGACGAAAGCCACAGCTCGGTGGTGACGTGGCCGGTCAGCTCCGCGTCGGCCTCGAGTGGTGGCGATGTGTAGCGCAACAGCGGAGCATCGCGCCCCTGCCAATCGCCGTAGTAGTCGCGGTTGTCGATCGCGGCGATCCGCTCGTAACGGGTATGCGTGCCGGTGCCGAAGGCGAAATCGACCTTGTAGCGGTCGCTCCCGGCAATCCCGGCATCGCGGCCCAGCGTCTCTCCGTCCGTTAAAAACAAACGCGCGGACGCATCGGGCAGCGGCGGCCACTGCTCGGCCGCGTGCCACGCTTCCTCGTGACACGTGAAATAATGGACCGGCGCCTCCGCCTTAAGCCCGGTCTCCATGCCGGCGAGATGCTCATCGAAAAACCGCAGCACTTCGGCGAGCAGCGGAAACTGCGGCTCGACCTGCGCGCGCCATGGCGAGACGTTCACCCGCGCGCCGTGGTCCCACGGGCCCAGCAGCAAATAACGGTGCTCATTCGGCAAGGTGAGGTAGCGCGAAATCCCGCCGTTCGTGTATCCGGCGCCGTCCATCCAGCCGGAGACGGAATAGACCGCCACGTCGGACCGGATGCCGTGCGCGTAGTGATAGGGACTGAACGAGGCGGACGAGAAACTGGCGTCGTAGGGCAGGGGCTCTTCCTTGAAGCGGAACTCCGTAATGAAGTCCGGCATGCGGAAGTTGCCGCGATGTTCCGCAACTGCCGCGCGGACGAGGCTGCCGTCGGTGTCTTCGTCGACCTGGCAGGGGCCGGCGAGGTTCGGATCGGCGAAATAGGCGAACGTGCGCAAAGTCTCGCGCTGGTCTTCATCGAGTGCGCGGATCAGTTTCTCGTAAGTCTCCGCGAGGCCGGTGAGCAGCACGCCGCCGGGATAATAATGATCGCTGTAGGTGTCCCATACCGAGAACAGCGGCGCGATTGCCTTGACGGCGGGATGGCCGGTGCTGGCGAGGAAATCCGCTGCGGCGCCGAGATAGGAAATCCCCGTCGCGCCGATGCGGCCGTCCGACCACGGCTGTGCGATAATCCAATCGGCGACCGTGCGGGAATCCTCGCGTTCCTTGGGCGAACGGAAGCTGTCGCGAGTGCCGAAGCTCGCGCCGGTGCCGCGCACGTCGACCACCACGAGCGCATAGCCGCGCGGTACGAACATGTCGCGGTATTTGAAAATATTCGGGCTCGGCTCGGTGCCGCGCGCGCCGGGCGCAAGCGCGAAGCGCCGGTAGTAGGGCGTGAACACGCAGATGGCAGGGAGACGTGCGGGCGGCGCGGAACCCGCCGGCGCTGCGGTCGGCAAGTGAACGTCGACCGCGAGGCGGCAACCGTCCGCCATGGTGAGATAACGCGAAAGCGGCCCCGCCGACACCGCGAATGACGCCGGCCGCCGCGCCAGATAGGCGGAGGGCGACACGCGCCAGGCGTTTCCCCGGTCGTCGCGATCGGACATAGCCTCAAACCGAATCTTTAACTTGAAACCCGTGGGCGAAGGGGTCGCGGTCGTCGATGACGATGGTGTTGAGCCCGGTGACGCGCGCCCAGCCTTCGATCGACGGCACGATCGCGTCGCTGTTGCCGAGCTTGGCGCGGCCTTCGATGCGGCCGACGAAGGTCGAGCCGATGATGCTCTCGTGCACGAAGGTCTCGCCCTCCTTCAGACGCCCGGTGGCGGCGAGCTGCGCCATGCGCGCGGAGGTGCCGGTGCCGCAGGGCGAGCGGTCGATCGCCTTTTCTCCGTAGAACACCGCGTTGCGCGCGCTCCCATGCGCGGTGCGCGGCTTGCCCGTCCACATGATGTGGGTCACTCGGTCGATCGCCGGGTTTTCCGGATGCGCGATCTTGTTGCGCGCGTTGAACGCCGTGCGCAGCCGGCCGCTCAGGCGGATCAATTCCGACGGCGGCACGTCGGACACGTCGGAGAAATTTTCCTGCGGCTCGACGATCGCATAGAAATTCCCGCCATAAGCGACATCGACGCGCAAGGTGCCGAGGCCTTCGACGTCCACCTCATAGTCGCGGCCGTGCAGATAGGACGGCACGTTGGTGATGCGCACGCTCTCGACGTAGGGGCCGTCGCGGTTAAAGCGCGCCTCGACCAGGCCGGCGGGCGTATCGAGACGCAGCACGTCGCGCGCGCGTGGCTCAACCAGCCCATGCTCGAGCGCGATCGTCACCGTGCCGATGGTGCCGTGGCCGCACATGGGCAGGCAGCCGGAGACTTCGATGAACAGGATGCCGAGGTCGCAGTCGGGCCGTGTGGGCGGATAAAGGATCGCGCCCGACATCACGTCGTGGCCGCGGGGTTCGAACATCAGGCCGGTGCGGATCCAGTCGTAGTGCGCGGCGAAATGCTGGCGCCGCTCGAACATGGTCGCGCCGGGAAGCGCCGGCACGCTGCCGCCCGTGACCACGCGCACCGGATTGCCGCAGGTGTGGCCGTCGATGCAGAAGAACGTGTGGCGAGGCATTGTTTGAATAGATCAGGCGGCCGCGAGCAGCGGGCGGGTGGCGAGCGCGGTGCGCATGAGCCGCTCGACCTCGGCCTTCTCGGCGCCTTCGAGCGGCATGCGGGGCGGTCGCGTGACGAAGCTGCCGCGGCCGGCGATGTGTTCGCACAATTTGATGCACTGCACGAGGTCGGGCCGCGCGTCGAGATGCAGGAGCGGCATGAACCACTGATAAAGCGGCATCGCCTCGGCGATGCGGCCGGCGCGCGCCAGGCGGAACAGGCGCTCGCCTTCGTGCGGGAACACGTTCGAGAGCCCGGAGACCCAACCGACCGCGCCCATGAGGACGCTTTCGACGATCACGTCGTCGAGGCCGCAGAACGGCACGAACCGGTCGCCCGTGAGCGCGCGCAAGTCGACCAAGCGGCGCGTGTCGCCGGAAGATTCCTTGAAACAAACGATCGTGTCGCAATCGGCAAGCTCCGCCAGCATTGGCGGCGTCACGTCGGTCTTATAGATCGGCGGATTGTTGTAGATCATGATCGGCAGGTCTGTCGCGCGCGCAACGCCGCGGAAGTGCGCGAGCGTTTCGGCCGGCTTGGCCGAATAAACCATGGCGGGAAGCACCATCAGGCCGTCGACGCCGGCGCGCTGGGCTTCGCGCGCGAACTCGGCCGCGAAGGCGGTCGTGTATTCGGCGACCCCGGCGATGACCGGCACGCGTCCCTTGGCGACCTCACTCGCGACTTCCAGCACGGCGATCTTCTCGTTGCGCGCGAGCGAGCAGTTCTCGCCTACGGTGCCGCATGCGATGAGGCCGGAAACGCCGTCGCGGATCAGCGCCTCGATGACGCGTCGCGTCGCGTCGAGGTCGAGGGAATAGTCGTCCCGGAATTGCGTGGTGACCGCGGGAAACACGCCTTCCCAGCCGATGCGGGCGGCCATGTCGTGCTCCTTCGTTGGGCGTTGCCGAGGGTTCTAGTTTGCCGCAAATTCGGACGTCAAGCCGCGCAAGTCTCGAGGAGAATTACATGGCCCGATCGATCTCACGCCGGAGCGCACTGCAAGAACTCGCGGCGGCGACGGCGAGCGTCTTCTCGCCGTCGCTCCTGCGTGCGCAGGCGTCGCCGCTCACGTTCGGCGTGCTCACACCGCTCACCGGCGCCGGCGGCTTCGACGGGCCGCGCATGCTCAAGGCAATGCAGGCGGTGGCCGCGGAAGTGAACGGAGCGGGCGGCGTCATCGGCCGGCAGATCGAGCTGACGGTCGAGGACGACCAGACCAACCCGGAAGCCGCGGTGCGCGCCGCGCGCAAGCTCATCGACGTATCGAAGGTGCCGGTGATCATGGGCACCTGGGCCTCGGCCGTCACCTCAGCGGTGGCGCCGGTGTGCTGGGAGAGCAAGACGTTTCTCACCACTGTGTCGGGCGCCGATTCGATCACGCTCCTGCCGCACCAGGGCTACCTCATCCGCACCCAGCCCAACAATCATTTGCAGGCGCAAAAGCACGCCGAGTTCGTTGCCTCGCTCGGCGCGAAACGTGTGTTCTGCCTCTCGATTCAGGCGCCGTTCGCGTTGCCGACGCAGCAGCGACTCGCCGACGTGTTGCCGCAGCACGGCTCGGCGCTGATCGGCTCGCTCATCTACGAGAAGGACAAAACCAGCTATCGCTCCGAGAGTGACCAGGCGCTGCGCGACAAGCCCGACTTCCTTTATCTCAACGGCTATGCGCCCGACGTGACCGTGCTGCTGCGCGACCTCTATCGGGCCGGCTTCGAAGGCGGACGGCTTACCCAATCGTACGCAGCAACTTCCAAGGTGATCGACGCGCTGCCGCCGGAAGTCAGCGAGGGCCTCTACACGGTGCAGCCCTCGGCCGACGTCGACTCGCCCGCCTATGCGCTCGCCGCCAAACGCCTCGGCATCGCCGATCCGGATTCCTACGAGACGCAGGCGACCGACTGGATCAGCCTCGTGTGCCTGACCATCGCCAAGGCCAAGGAGGCGACCGGCACGGCGCTGCGCGACAACGTGCGCAGGATTTCACAGGGGCAGGGGATGAAGGTCTATTCCGCGCTCGAGGGGCTCAAAGCGCTCGCCGCCGGCAAGGAGATCAACTACGAGGGCGCGAGCGGCCCGTGCGATTTCACCGACATCGGCGACATCATCGACTGCAAGTTTCGCTACCAGCAGATCGCCGGCGGCAAGTCCAAATTTTTGAAGATCGCGTGAAATAAAAAAGCCCCGCCGCAGCGTGCGGCGGGGTCGTCGAAGGCGGTCGGGACGGCGCATGCCGTCCCGCCGAGATCATGCTTTAGCGGTGGCCCTGGCCTCATCCCAGATGCTGTTTTGCTTCGTCTCCGGCATCAGGAACAGGCTCAGCACGAAGCAGACCGCCGGAACAGCGATCGGATAGATCAGCGCGTAGCCGAGGCTGCCGGTCGCCGCGAACGCTGCCGTGGTGATGAACGGCACCAAGCCGCCGCCCCAGCCGTTGCCGATGTGGTAGGGCACCGACACCGACGTGTAACGGATGCGGCCCGGGAAGAACTCGGCCAGGAACGCGCCGATCGGCCCGTACACCATGCCGACGTAGCAGACGAGGATCGCGACGATGAGGCAGGCGACCGGGAAGTTGACGTTGCCCGGCTGCGACACCGCTCCGAGCCACACATACAGCGGATAGTAGGTGATGGCCGCTATCAGCATACCGCCCAGGATCACCGGCTTGCGCCCGATGTGGTCGGAGAGCCAGCCGAAGAAGATCAGCGACGGCGTTCCGATCACGAGGCCGATGCCGACGATCCACGAGGTGGTCAGCGGGTCGAGCTTGGACACCTGCTGCAGGAAATAGAGCGCCCAGAACTGCCCGCTGTACCAGACCACGCCCTGGCCGAGCACCACGATAGTCGCGATCAACACCAGTTTGATGTTGGAGCTGAGAAAGGCTTCCTTCCAGGGATTTTTGGTCATTCCCTGCTTCGCCTTGATCTCTTCGAAGATCGGCGACTCTTGGAAGTTCGTCCGGATGTAGTAGGCGATGAGCACCAGCAGGAACGAGAACAGGAAGGGTATGCGCCAGGCCCAGGCATTGAACTCGGTCTCGCCGAAATAGCTGCGCACCGCGATGATCACGATGAGCGAGACGACGATCCCGAGCGTCGGCGACGTCTGTAGCCAGCCGGTATAGTACCCGCGCTTTTCATCGGACACGTGTTCGGCCACGTAGGTGATGGCGCCGCCGTACTGACCGCCGAGGCACAGGCCCTGGATCATCCGCAGAATGAACAGGATAACCGCGGCGGCCAAGCCGATCGAGTCGAAGGTCGGAATGAGCCCGATCGCGCCGGTGCCGATCGCCATGCCGGTGAGCGTAATGAGGAAGGTGTACTTGCGCCCGACCCGGTCGCCCAGCCAGCCGAACAAAAACGCGCCCAGCGGACGCACCAGGAACCCGGCGGTGAACAGCGCGATCGTGCTGAGCAGCGCTGCCACCGGGTGGCTCTTTTCAAAGAATTTGACCGACAAGACCGCGGCCAAACTCCCGAAGATATAGAAGTCGTACCACTCGATGACATTGCCACCCGCCGCAGCGGTGATCACCTTGCGAAAATTTGCTGGAACTCCAGCAGCCATGGTCAGCCTCCCAGTGTGTGCCGCAGGTTATCGCGACGCGACCGTTTGTTCGGGCGTCGAAACCCGCACGGCGCATTGCCCGCAGTCAAGCCGGTCATGATGTCGTCGCCCGGATGCCGGCGCAAGCGTCTTGCGCCCGAGCGCGATAACCGCGCGCAACCACCCCGTGCGCCGACGCTACGCCCTTGCCGACTGATTTGTCTGTGCGCCAGAGGTCTTACGCCGAAAGTCGTAGGTGCGGCGAAGCCAACCGGTACCGGGCGTGGCCGGCCCCTCGTTAATGTTACTTATTGATTTCTCAAGGCGTTAACGGCTTCTGCGGGACGACCGCGTAGAATGCGCGCGGATTTGGACCCATGGCCCGCCGCGCGCGCATTTTTGTTTTTGCAATAGCCGGTGTGCTCCTCACCGGCGCCACCGCCTACGCCGACAACGAGCCCGTCGTCGTCGTTCCGGGCCGGCCGGGCGTCCCGGTGATCATCCACGGCGTCGATGCAACCGGGGCCATCGTCTACGGCGATTGGGGCCTCTACCGGCCGGATGCGCCCGTCGTGATCGAAGGCGGGATTTGGCGGCCGGCGGGGGCGCCCGCGGCCTATGAAACAACCCATTACTTCCCCGCAACGGGCCGCACGCCGGCCTATGGCCGCAAAGAGATCGACCCGGGCCCCCATCGCCGCGGGCTCGCGCCCGAATATCACAAGTCCTGGCAGATCGAATCGCAGCCGGGTCCCGTAACCGAATATCCGCCGTTTGCGCCGCCCACCGTGGTCGTGGCGCCGCCGAGGGAGAGGGAGCGCGGAGAACACAGGGAGCGGGGAGAACACAGATAGCGCGAGAATTCTGGTTGCCGGCACCGAGCCGGAATGAAGCGGGGCTGAAAGCCCCAGTCGTCCAAAGGCTTCCGCAGGGAAGCAGAAAATAAAGGGAGCGTCTTGATGTCGGTTGTTATGCGTTTCGTTGCCGGTGCCGTGGCGTTGGCGGCCCTGGTTCTCTCGGTCAGCACCGCCTCGGCCTGCTGCGGCGGCTGCGGCTGCGCTTGCGGCTTTGGCTATGGCTCTGGCTGCGGCTCCTATGGATATGGCGGCTACTCGGTCTATGCGCCGGTGCAGCCGACCTACTGGGTTGATCAAGGCCCGTCTTATGCCGTGCCGGCACCGACGGTGACCGGTCCGGTTCCGGAGGAGTTTGGCTACACCCACCGCCATTATGGCTGGCATCACCGGCCTGTCTGGTGGCATCGCCACGGCTGGGGTCATCGGCCGGGCTGGGGTCACCGCGGCTGGGGTTTCCACCACGCCGGCTATCGCGGTTGGGGCGGCTATCGTCCGCTCCGCGTGCGCTACTGAAAGCGCTTTTCGCTGGCACAGGCGCCGCCCCGTTTTGGGCGGCGTTTTGCTATGGGCTTGGCGGCTTGAGCCGGCTGCTCGCTATATAAAGCGCGAGCGCCGCCGCGTTCGACACGTTAAGATCCTTGATCGCGCCGGGGAGGTCGAGCCGCGCGACGTGATGGCACGTGGTGCGGGTGAGTTGGCGCAGCCCTTTGCCTTCGGCGCCGAGGACGAGCGCGAGCGGTGAGGCAAGCGGCAGGTCGGCAAGGTCGTCGGTCCCGGAGCTGTCGAGGCCGACCAGCAGGAAACCGCGTGACTTGAGGGCATCGAGCGCGCGCGCCAGGTTGCCGACCTCGGCGATCGGCACGTGCTCGAGCGCCCCCGAGGCCGATTTCGCCAGCACTCCGGTCGCCTCCGGGCTGTGGCGGGCGGTCATGACCACAGCGTTGACGCCGAAGGCCGCGGCCGAACGCAGAATCGCGCCGACGTTGTGGGGGTCGGTGATCTGATCGAGGGCGAGCACGATGCCGTCGGCGGAAAGCTCCTCGATCGCCGGTGACGGCAGGGCGTCCGCCTCGGCGAGCAGTCCCTGATGGACCGCATCGGGGGACAATTGCGCGGCAATGACCTCGGGGCGCACCAGTTCGGGCGCGACCGGCAGCTTCACGCCGTCTTCGGCCAGCCGCCGGGCGGCATTTTCCGTCGCCTGCAGACGGCGAAACCGCCGGTGCGGGTTCTCCAAGGCGGTCTTGACCGTGTGCCAGCCATAAAGCAGCGCCGGACCGTCTGCGTCGCGGGGCCGCGGGCGAAAATTGCGCTTCTGCCGATCGACGCCGGATCGGCCGCGCGGACGGTCCCGGCCCCCCGGGCTGGGCGGTCGCGGGGTCCATCGGCGCTCGCGCATGGGTTTAGAGCCTATTTCGGTATTGAGGGTACTTGTCACGGCCTCGCGGGTTTGGCAATTTTGTCCCGGCGATCCATGCCAACAGCCGCTCGTCCGACTAGAAGGGCGGGCGCCGGTTGGCTATTATCGCGAGCGCTTTTTAGTTGACACCAAGCAGGCTGGTCACCATAACACCGGCCACGGGAATCCCTGCTCGCCGGCGGGGCCTTTCTGTTTGCCAGCATCCTCAACGCTCCGTCGGTGGCTGTTCCGGAGGGGTGCCCGAGTGGTTAAAGGGGACGGACTGTAAATCCGTTGGCTTAGCCTACGTTGGTTCGAATCCAACCCCCTCCACCAGCCCACCGGTCAGAAGCGCGCGGGTGTAGCTCAATGGTAGAGCAACAGCCTTCCAAGCTGATGACGAGGGTTCGATTCCCTTCACCCGCTCCAGTCTGACGACAGACGACGGATGACAGAGGACAGATAAGGAAAGACAGGAGGCAGAAAGAGACGAGAGACAGGGATCGCGGCACGACAAAGACTTCATCCGTCGTCCGTCGTCCGTCCTCCGTCTTCTGCGCAAAGCGTCATGGCCAAAGAGAAATTCGCGCGCAACAAGCCGCATTGCAACATCGGGACGATCGGGCACGTCGACCACGGGAAGACGTCGCTGACGGCCGCGATCACCAAGATATTGGCCGAGCAGGGCAAGGCGAAATACACGGCCTATGACCAGATCGACAAGGCGCCGGAGGAGAAGGCGCGCGGGATCACGATTGCGACCGCGCACGTGGAATACGAGACCGACAAGCGCCACTACGCGCACGTCGATTGCCCCGGCCATGCCGACTACGTGAAGAACATGATCACCGGTGCGGCGCAGATGGACGGCGCGATCCTGGTGGTATCGGCGGCGGACGGCCCGATGCCGCAGACGCGCGAACATATTCTCCTGGCACGCCAAGTCGGCGTGCCGGCGCTGGTGGTCTACCTTAATAAGGTGGACATGGTGGACGACCCGGAGCTGCTCGAACTCGTGGAGCTCGAGGTGCGCGAGCTGCTCTCGAAGTACGAATTTCCGGGCGACGACATTCCGGTGGTGAAGGGGTCGGCGACCTGCGCGCTCAACGACGAGAAGCCGGAGATCGGCAAGAACTCGGTGTTGGAGCTGATGAAGGCGGTGGACGCCTATATCCCGCAGCCGGAGCGTCCCAAGGACCAGCCGTTCCTGATGCCGGTCGAGGACGTGTTCTCGATTTCCGGCCGCGGCA